>JADMIO010957496.1_pt1 | contig 18346 bp, 15 predicted proteins | sample 8958161 | NCBI WGS metagenome assembly JADMIO01 (sample SAMN16585339, study PRJNA669376) | soil metagenome | isolation source: Crop rotation soil | place: USA: Cullars Rotation, Alabama | collected 2011 | reverse complement strand
GCGACTTCAAGTCACGTGAATTCCAAGCTTCGGATCCCACTGTGCTGGAAAGCGAATACATCTCGCGCAAAGACAGCATTCGCGCGCTTTCTCCGGAAGACATGAGTGCGGCGATACGCGGGATCTTCTCGACCGAAATCCCTGTCACGCCTATTAAGGCAGGCAATCTGCGGCAGGTGGCCAAAGACTACGACGGTGTTGTCATGCCGGCCGAAGATATTTCTCGGTTTCTTGCCAAGGAGTATCTCGACGGTATGAATATTCAATACGAGTCAGTGTTCCTGCGGTGGGACAGAGAAGCGGTTCATAAGGAGGAGTCCGCAGCAGCGATCGCGAATGTCTCAGTATCGTTTGAGGCGATCGACCAGCTCTTCATGCGCAAGGCATGGGACGCTTCGAAGACCAGTGCAGATTGGTGGCGGCAGTTAGGCGGCGCGCTCGTTATCGACGGCGCTCTTCTCTACACGGCCACCAACCAGCACACCCCGCATCCGCAAGCGCCAAATGCACACGGCGATCCTCGCAGCCTCTTCAAACGGGGCATCAGGATTGAGTGCTCGACTGCAGAGCATGCCGAGGCAGCTCTTATTGCTGAGGCGGCTCGGCAGGGAGTCACCACGCAGGGCGCGTCGCTCTACGTGACGACCTTTCCATGCCCGATGTGTGCTCGGCTTGTCGGACACGCTGGGGTCAAGTACTGCTACTTTGCCACCGGCTATGCAGTGCTCGACGGCGCCGAGGAGATGCGCCGACATGGCGTTGAGTTGATCTACGTCGAAACTAAAGCTCCGCACGGCTAGCCGTGCGGAGTTATTTTTTATTCCCAACCGTTGTTTTTATTTTCTCGCCGCCTTCTTTTTCAGGGCCGCCGACAATAAAATGCGCATGCAAATGAGAAATAGATCCGCCGGTCATCGAGGTGTCTCCCCAGCGCATCACTACTGAGCCGCCAGGAATATTTTTTGAAAGCCACGCTAGATGATCATTAAACTCGAGCATTGCCTCAGGAGAAATTTCGTCGAGACGAGTAATGTGAGGGATATAAATAAGTAAGTAATGGGTAGTAGTGCCCTCGTACGGATAATCATTTTTGGTAATTGACCACCATGCGCCCCTTCGCTCGATTGGTTCGCGATGTGTTTTTTCTAGATGGTCGGGGCAGAAAGGGCAGATGCCTTGGCGGCTCAGGTCCTCCATCTGCTTGCGCTGTGCTTCTTCTCGCGCATTGCTGAGATTCATAAGCGGTTCTCGAGGAGTATCCATGAGCAGAATTAACTCACGAAAAGAAAACGCCCGCAACCGTTCTCGGTTGCGGGCGCAGAAGACTCAGGCCATAAAAGGGATCTTTATGCCTGGGTGAGGGTCGTACTCTTCGAGCGTGAAGTGCTCGACCCGGAAGTTGAAGAGATTCGTCACGCTCGGATCGAGCTTGAGGAGAGGGAAGGGCCGCGGCTTGCGCTTGAGCAATTCCTCCACTTTCTCGACCTGATTCTCGTAGATGTGTGCATCGGAGAACGTTTGCGTATAGGTGCCCGGCCTGTAGCCCGTCACTTGGCATACCATCAGAAGGAGCGCCGCATACTGAAGCATATTGAACGGCACGCCGATAGGGAAGTCTGCCGAGCGCTGGTTCATCTGCAGATTGAGCGTGTCACCGATCACCCGGAAGTGAAGCCATCCGTGGCAGGGGGCGACGATGACTTTCCTGTTCGGCCCGCGCGCTGTGCCGTAGGGCTTCCAGGGAGTGATGTAGTGAGTGCGCACATGCGGATACTTCTTGATCTGCTCGATCAGTTGCTCGAACTGGTTAAGCGTGCCGCCGCCCGGTATCTCGAAGTCATGGAAGGCTGCGCCATAAGAGGCTGGGCCCATATCGTTCGGCTCGAGACCAAGTTTTGCGCCTTTGCCGCGATAATCCTTCCAGAAATCGCAGCCATAGGACTCAATGTCCTCGATAGTGCGCGCGCCATTGATGAAAGCGATGATTTCGGCGACCGCTTTTGTCCATGGCAGTTTGCGTTCGGTGAGGATCGGTACGCCGTTGCTGAGGTCAAAGACCATATGGTCGAGTGTGCCGAAACAGGTGAACGCGCCGACACCTTGCGGTGTGTCCTTCACCAAAACGCCCCGACGCAAGATATCCTGCAGGCGTTCGGTGTACTGAAAGTCAGGAAGCCGCTTTTCAAGCGGTTTGTAGAAGTCCTGCATGAGGATCGTCCTTGTTTTTGAGCCAGTCTTGCCTCATCCTACTGATATGTACGAGTTTGTAAACCAACAAGACAAAGAAGTATCCGCTCTGCTTGCGGGGGAAGAGGCGCGCGAGGCTACTGGCCTTGAGCTGATCCCGTCTGAGAATTACGCTTCAAAAGCAGTACGCGAGGCGCAGGGCTCTATATTCACCAACAAATATTCCGAAGGCTACCCAGGCAAACGCTACTACGGCGGGCAGGAATTTACTGACCAGGTAGAAACGCTCGCGATCGAGCGCGTTAAAAAGATTTTTAATGCGAAGTTCGCGAATGTTCAGCCACATTCAGGCGCTTCGGCAAACTTGGCAATGTACGCAGCGCTCTTGGAGCCGGGCGACACTATCCTCGGCATGGATTTAAGTCATGGCGGCCACTTAACACATGGCAGTCCGCTGACGCTCGAGAATAAAATTTACAAGTTTGCGCATTATCGGATGAAGAACACCGAGACGGGCGAGATCGATTTTGATGACATGCGCCGCGTCGCTCAAGAGCACAAACCAAAAATCATTTTGGCCGGATTCTCTGCGTACTCGCGCGAGCTCGATTACGAAAAGTTTGTCGCGATCGCGCGCGAGGTGGGCGCCTACGCGGTCGCTGACATCGCGCACCTCGCAGGGCTCATCGCTGGCGGCGCGCATAAAAATCCGTTCGACTTCGGGTTTGACGTGATGACTTCAACGACGCACAAAACGCTGCGCGGGCCGCGTGGTGGGCTTATCCTCGTGCGCGAGTCCGAAGAGTTGGCAAAAAAAATAGATAAAGCAGTATTCCCGGGCACCCAGGGCGGGCCACTTATGCACGCTATCGCTGCGAAGGCGGTCGCGTTTAATGAGGCAATGAATCCAAAGTTTAAAGACTACGCGGCGCAGATTCTTAAAAATGCAAAAGCGATGGAGGCAGTGTTTAAAGAGCGCGGCGTGCGCATGATCGCCGGCGGTACCTCAAATCATTTAATTCTTGCGGATGTGTTTGGGAGCAAGGGGATAAGCGGGGGAGAGGCAGAAAAACTGCTTGATACGGTCGGCATTACGCTCAATAAAAATATGATTGCCGATGATACGCGCTCGCCGATGGACCCATCAGGTATTCGCTTTGGTACGCCAGCGATAACCTCGCGCGGTTTTACCGAGGCGGAGTCCACCCGCATCGCTGAACTAATGCTCGACGCGATAGATAACCGCGCCGATTTCGGCCGCCTCGACGCTATCCGCGAGGAGGTAAAGCAACTTTCCACAAAATTCCTGATCCCAGATTCATACCTATAGTACAGTAGAGGTGTGGGAGTACGTTCTAAAATACGTCACGTCACTCATTTGTGGCACCGATGGGAGCGCCGATTGAGCGCTATCGGCCTCATCAATGGCTTCTTTTTTGATATCTGGTTTGCGAACCGGCCTGACAGCCCTTCAAATAATCTTTATCTTCTCATTATTCTGAGCGTTGCGGCGCTGTTTATCATTTTACTTAACCTGCGGCTTGAGCGGCGCCGAGAGACACACCCCAGTTATCAGCCGCTCTTCCTTCTCCTCGTACTTCAATTTTGTTTTGGAGGTTTGGCGAGCAATATGCTCGTGCTCTACGGCAGGAGCGGTACGTTAGCCGGCTCAACACTCTTTTTGCTTCTCTTGGGCGCAATGCTCATCGGCAACGAATTTATGAAGACGCGCTACGCGCAGTTGAGATTTAATATTGTTGTCTACTATACGCTTCTTCTCTCGTATCTTCTTATCGCGGTGCCAACGTTTGTTGTTCATGCAGTAGGGACGTGGGTGTTTTTGCTCACAGGCGCTCTCAGTTTGGCGATTATCGCGGTATTCCTTTTCTTCGTATATTTTCTCGTCTTTCGAAAGCGTGAGCGCGGCGCCCAGCTGTATGAAGTTTCAGTATTAGTCGGCTGCGTGTTTATTTTGTTTAACGTGCTGTATTTTCTCAACATCGTGCCGCCCGTGCCGCTTTCGCTCAAAAATATCGGCGTGTACCACACCCTGGTGCGCAACCCCTCAGGCAACTACACCGCGACCTATGAACCCTCTCCGTGGTTTATCTTTTGGCGCGATACGAGCGATGTCTACAGCGTTTCAAACGCTGGCACGGCAGTGTGCTTTTCTTCGGTATTTGCGCCGACGGGTCTTTCGGCGCCGATATTTCATCAGTGGGAGAAATATAACGAGAGCACGGGCCGCTGGGATACGGTCTCAAGAATTTCGTTTGCTATAAACGGGGGAAGGGATGCGGGCTTCCGCGGGTATACCGATCTTAAAGTGACTCCGGGCCGCTGGCGCTGTGATGTTGAGACAGAAGCGGGCGCGCTTATCGGGAGGATCTCGTTTACTGTTAAAAATACGACGCCGCTGCCGGCGTTTCCCTCTAAAACCCTCTAAGTCTCACAGAGACTACAGCTCGGCCGCGCTATATTGCTATTAGAAGAACATTGTGTTATTATCTTGATTGGCCACATAAAACACACCTGGGAGGGAACACTACATGCATAGTCAGAATGCGCTCGCTGTCGCCTTTGACAGCAGCCATCAACCTGGTCTCGTACAAGTTCCAGGAAGAAATGCGCGGGAAATTCAGCCGTTGTTAACGGCCGGAACCCGCTTGGAGATCAAGTATGCCAATCCTACCGGCTGCGATGATCTCAATGAGTTGATGAACTTGCGCCGCGCCGGCGCGATCAAGTTCGACGAGCTGACAGTGCGCTACGTCACGGCGGTTTATACCGAGCGAGACCGCAACCGCCGGTCGAATCGGCCGATCGTATTCGAGATCACGAAGGAGTTCGGAATCTGGCAGAGTAACCAGTCCAATTTCTTCGACAAACTCGCCCCCAAGCTGCAGCACATCAAGATCCTTCCTTTCTGATCAAGGCGTATCCGCCTTTGATTATGAAAGAAACGGCCGACCCTTCCGGGTCGGCCGTTCTTTTTTTATAGACTGCCAGATGCTACTCTTTGAGAGTGATTAAAGAGCGGATACAACAGGTAGTCAGCGAAGCGCTCAAGGCTCTCGGAGCAGAGGCGTCTTTTGTTGTTGAGCGCCCCGGCTCAATGGAGCACGGCGATTACGCTACTAACGCCGCTTTGAGCGCAGCTAAATCTCTTAAAAAGAACCCGAGAGAAGTCGCGGAAAGCCTGCTTAAAGAGCTCGAAAGCAAGATCCCAGAAGTTAAAAAGATAGAGATTGCCGGCGCGGGGTTTATCAACTTTACGCTCGCGGGGAATGCGATCAAAGATATTGTGCATCAAGCACATGAAAAGAATTGGGGAGAAAACGATTTGTATAGCAATAAAAAAATAATGGTCGAGTATACCGACCCGAACCCGTTTAAAGAATTTCATATTGGCCACCTGATGAGCAATGCGATAGGCGAGAGTATCGCGCGCGTGCTTGAGCATTCAGGCGCCAAAGTTATTCGCGTCAACTACCAAGGCGATATCGGCCCGCATGTCGCTAAAGCAATCTGGGGCAAGCTACAGAAGCCTGAAGCCTCCTGGGGTGAAGCGTATGTCTACGGCAGCGAGCAGTACGAGACCCACAAAGAGGAAATAGACACGATCAACAAACAAATCTATGAAAAGAGTGACGACAAAATAAACGAGCTCTATGCGGCAGGGAGAAAAGAGTCGCTTGAGCATTTTGAAGACCTATATAAAATCCTTGGCACAACATTCAATCATTACTTTTTTGAGAGTGAGACAGGGCCAAAAGGCTTAGCTGTCGTTAAAGCTCATCCAGAATTGTTTGAAGAGAGCGAAGGGGCGATTGTCTATCGCGGGCCGCATACGCGCGTGTTTATAAACTCGCAAGGCTTGCCGACTTACGAAACAAAAGAGATTGGTCTTGCTGAACTGAAGAAAGAAAAAGAGCCTTCAGATTTGTATATCTATGTCACCGCGAGCGAGCAGAATGGATTTTTTGAAGTGGTGTTTGAGGCGATACAAAAAGTATTTCCTGACCTCATAGGCAAGCTCGAGCACCGCTCGCACGGCATGATGCGCTTCGCATCGGGCAAAATGTCTTCGCGAAAAGGGAATGTAGTGACCGGCGAGTCGCTTCTGATGGATCTTAAAGAAGAAGCGAAAGAAAAAATGCGGGAGAGAAATATTGCTGATGGAGATACAATCGCCGAGCAGGTAGCGGTGGGCGCTATTAAATATGTCGTGCTCAAACAGGGAAGCGGGAAGGATATTGTGTTTGACCCTGAGAAATCACTCTCAATAGAAGGTGACTCAGGGCCGTACCTCCAGTACGCGCTGGTGCGCGCACGCGCGCTTTTGCGCAACGCCGCGAACGCAGAGGTGGTCCAGCCGGAGCCATCAGGTCCGAAAATGGTTGAGCGACTCGTTATTCATTTCCCTGATGTCGTAGCGTATGCAGCGCAGGAGCTCGAGCCGCACTATGTGACGACATATCTTACCGAGCTCGCCTCAGCATTTAACTCATGGTACGCGAGCGAGCGCATGATCGTCGACGGCAAGATCACTACGCGCAATCTTGCGGTAGTGCAAGCAATAGAAAGCACGCTCGCGAAGGGGTTGGATGTCTTAGGCATCCCTGCACCGCAGGAGATGTAGTCGCTTTCGAAAAGAAGCGTTCAGGAGTATAGTTTTTTAATATGTCAGAAAGGGGCAAGTCAGAGACCGCTAAGCGGGAGGAGGAAATCCTTGCGTTCTGGAAGGATCAGCGCGTTTTTGAGCGCTCTCTCGAGAAACGCGCTCCTAAAGGCGAATTCGTCTTCTACGATGGTCCGCCGTTTGCTAACGGTTTGCCCCACATTGGCCACTTGCTTGCGAGTTCTTTTAAGGACTCAGTGGGGCGCTACAAAACAATGCAGGGCTACCGGGTGCCGCGCCGCTGGGGCTGGGATTGCCACGGTCTGCCTATTGAGACCTATGTAGAGAAAAAACTTGATCTCAAGACCAAGAAGGACATTCTTAATATCGGTATCGATGTTTTCAACGAAACAGCCCGTGCGTCAGTGATGCAGTTTGAGCATGACTGGGAGAAATATATTGACCGTATCGGCCGCTGGGTTGATTTTAAGAATTCCTACAAGACGATGGACAACTCCTACATCGAGTCTGTCTGGTGGGCGCTTAAGAAATTCCACGGCAAGAAGATGCTCTACGAAGGGCGCAAAGTACTTTTGTACTGCACCCACTGCGAAACTCCGCTCGCGAAGGCTGAGATCGCGATGGATAACACGTACAAAGATGTTACCGAAGAGGCAGTAACGGTAAAGTTTAAAGTAAAACACCCAGAGAAATATAATCTCCCGACTAATACGTATTTTTTGGCATGGACGACGACGCCGTGGACACTCCCCGGCAATGTTGCTCTCGCGGTAGGGAAGGATATCGAATATGCAGCGGCACAAGACGGCGGCGCACACTACATCACGGCGACTGCAGGCGGCAATTTGTATGGCAAAGATTTGGTTGGCATTGAATACGAGCCGCTGTTTGATGTGCCAGCGCTCAAATCTAAAAAATCGTACAAAGTCTATGCAGGCGATTTCGTCTCGACTGAAGAGGGGACCGGTATCGTACACACGGCGGTGATGTACGGCGAGGACGATTTCGCACTCGGCCAAGAGGAGGGCTTGCCGATGGTCCAGCTCCTCAATGCGAACGGCACATACAACGATTTGGCTCCTGAATTTATCCGCGGCGAGTATCTCAAGAAAGCGCAGGCGCAGATAAAAGAGAAACTCGAAGAGAAGGGTCTCTTGTTTGAACGCGAGCAACACACGCACTCCTATCCGCACTGCTATCGCTGTGGCACGCCGCTCATCTACAACGCGGTTGCGTCCTGGTTCATCAATATCCAAAAGATAAAAAAGAAGATGCTCTCTGAAAACGAGCAGATCAACTGGGTGCCAGCACACCTAAAAGAGGGCCGCTTCAAACATATTGTCGAGAACGCGCCCGACTGGACGATCTCACGCAATCGTTTTTGGGCTTCGCCGCTCCCGGTATGGAAGGAGAAGGGCGGCAATAAATTGATCGTCATCGGCTCCGTTGATGAGCTGTTAGAGAAAACAAAGAAATCCGGCAACGAATATTTTGTCATGCGCCACGGCGAGGCGATGCACAACACGACGCACACCTGGGAGACAAAAGGCGATCCTGCAAATCATCTGACCGAACGCGGCCGCGACATGGTACGCGCGTCTGCAGAATCACTGAAAGCAAAAGCGAAGATAGACATGATCATCGCGTCGCCGCTTGCCCGCACCCAGCAGACTGCAAAAATCGTGCAAGAGGTTTTTGGCCTGCCTGACTCGGCGCTCATGACCGACGAGCGCCTGCGCGAGATGGGCGTCGGTGTGTTTGAGGGCAAGACGATCCTCTCGTGGCGGGCACAGTTTTCCAACTTGGCCGAACTATTCGACACGGCGCCTGAAGGGGCAGAGACCTACACCCAGATCCGTCAGCGCGTCGGCAAACTCCTTTTTGAGGTTGAGCGCCGCTATGCAGGTAAGAAGATATTATTTGTGACCCATGAGGGCCCGGGCTGGCTCCTCGATACCGTGGCTAAGCGCTGGTCGCTTGATGAGTGCCGCGCGGACGCGGACGATAAACTCTTTTTGACTTCTTCGGAATGGAAGCCGGTAGACTTTGTCCCATATCCGCACAACGCGAAGTTCGAGCCGGACCTCCACCGCCCCTACATTGACCACATCACGCTCGTTGACGAGCGCGGCAGCACCTACGAGCGCACGCCGGAGGTGATCGACTGCTGGGTTGAGTCAGGCGCGATGCCGTACGCCTCAAACCATTATCCGTTTGAAAATAAAGACCGCTTTAACCCAGGGAGATTTTTTGGTTTGTGGCCGAAAGGATTCCCAGCAGATTTTATCGCTGAGTATATTGCCCAGACACGCACCTGGTTTTACTACATGCACGCGATGGGCGTCGGGCTTTCGAACACGCGTGCATTTAAAAATGTCGTTTCAACCGGCACCATTCTTGCCGCAGACGGCTCGAAGATGAGCAAGTCGAAAGGGAATTACACCGATCCTCTGGCACTTCTTGACCAATTTGGCGCGGACGCGCTGAGATTGTACTTGATGGGCTCCGTGGTTATGAGCGGCGAGGATCTCAACTTCAGAGACGAAGATGTGCGCGAAGCGCATAATCGCGTTATCGGTATATTGTGGAATTGCTATAAATTCTACGAGCTCTACAAACAGGAATTTGATGGGAAGACTCAAGCAAAAGATAGCGCTCATGTGCTCGACAAATGGGTGCTCTCACTTCTTGGTAAAACAATTGCCGACGTTACCGCATCGCTCGACGCATACGACACGCCAGGCGCGGTGAAGGCTCTGCGCGCATTTGTTGATGAGTACTCGACCTGGTATGTGCGCCGCTCTCGCGACCGCGTGAAGGGCGAGGACGCACAAGACAAGCAGTGGGCGCTCGCTACACAGCGCGAAGTGCTTCTCACTCTTTCAAAATTGTTTGCACCGATCATGCCCTTTCTTGCCGAAAGTGTATACCGCGCGATAGGCGACAAAGAAGAAAGCGTGCACTTGTGCGACTGGCCGGACGCTCTCGCGGTTGATCAAAAACTTATTGAGGATATGCGCACCGTGCGCGAGCTTGCTTCAAAGGCGCTTGAGGCGCGCGAGCGTGCGGGTATCAAGATTCGTCAGCCGCTTAACACGCTCAAAGTTAAAACCCTTTCTTTTACTCCTGCACTTACTCAACTTATTGCAGAAGAAATAAATGTTAAGCAGGTAGTTGTCGATGGAGAGTTGTCTGAAGACGTCTGGCTCGATACTGAACTCACAGCTGAACTGCGCGAAGAAGGCATGGTGCGCGGGCTGATCCGCCGCGTGCAGGAGTGGAGAAAAGAGCAGGGCCTCACTATTTCTGACCGACCGGTGTATACCTTGAGCGGTACCGACGAAGAAAGAGAACTGGCTAAGAAATATCGAAAAGAAATAATAAAAGAAGCCAATCTCAAGGATCTCGAAATTTCCTAATATGCATCGGCTCTTTGTAACGGAGGGAGTGGTGCTTGGTAAACGATCGGTAGGGGAGGCAAACGCGCTGATTGCTATACTCACGCGCGATATGGGGCTGATAAAAGCCTCAGCGCGCGCTGCGCGCAGAGAAGACTCAAAACTTCGCTACGGGCTTGAGCCGCTGAGCGAAGGAGTGTTTTCTTTTATCCGCGGCAAGTATGAATGGAAGCTCACCGGCATGCAGCGCATCACGCATGAGCTCTTGCCAAAAGAAATTAAAAAACGCCAAGCCGCAGGGCGTATAGCGCGGCTTCTGCTTCGTCTTATTCATGGCGAAGACCCGCAGCCGGAATTATATGCCACAGTGATCGAAGGGTTGGGCGCACTCGCGCGTATCGATGAGAGCCAGGCAGAAAATATCGAGGCGGTGTTGGTGCTGCGCATTCTTTCTCACCTAGGTTACTTGCCACAGACGTCAGAGCTCGAGCCCTTTATTAAAAAAGATTTCTTTTCAGAAGAGATGGCGGGGGAGATCGCTCGCTCGCGGGCACTTCTCATTCGAGTCATCAATGAATCGCTCGGTTCTACGGGGCTGTAGGCATGTGATATTCTTAGAAGATGCCACAAGATGAGGGTAGCGGTGTAGACCGACTCAAGAAACGCCTCTATGCACGAGGTTTAAAGATAAAATCGCTTGGAGAGCGTGCTCCGCTCACCAGAAGCGATATTGAGGCGCCTACTAACTGGGCTGATATTAAGCCGCCTGTGCCTGAGCCAGCAGAAAGTAATCCTTTTCAACCTCAACCGTCTCCAGTAGAGCCAGTTGTCGTCCCTTCACCTATGACACAAAAAAAGGGTATGTCGTTTGCTACTAAATTTCTTTTGGGCTCTTTTGGATTTTTCGTGGTCGCTATAGGAGTGTCAGCCGCGCTTTTCTTTGGCGGTGTTAATACCACCTCGCCGCAAAATATTGATATCCAAGTTATCACGCCTTCGCTGGTGGATGGCGGCAAAGAAGCAACCGTAGAAATTCTTATTACAAACAGAAACACCACCTCGCTTGAGCTCGCAGACCTCGTGATTGATTATCCCAATGGCGCGCGCAGCGTTGACGACCCAACGCAATCGCTCACCCATGAGCGCATCTCGATTGGCACGATCAAATCGGGCGAACAGCTCAAGCGCACTATCTCTGCGCTCTTTTACGGCTCAGAAGGCACCGCAGAAACGCTCGTCGCACGCCTTGAGTACAGCGTCTCCGGCTCAAATTCAGTATTTGAGAAGCAAGGCGAAGCGACCTTTACTGTTGGTTCATCGCCGGTGTCTCTCACCGTCGACTCGCCCGCGCATGCCACCGCGGGAGATCAATTTGGTATGGACGTGACTGTCCGCTCTAACGCTTCAACTCCGGTAGATAACGTAGCGGTTGAGGCGCAATACCCGTTTGGGTTCTCGGTCGCAGGAGCGAACCCGCAGGGCACCGGTAACAACACGCTGTGGCGCATCGGCACGCTCCAGCCCGGAGTCTCCAAGACTATCCATATCACTGGCTCTATCGACGCAGCAGATGGTGATGAGCGCGTGTTTAGATTTCTCGTCGGATCAAACTCCGACCAAACTGATCCACATGTGCGCGTGCCATTCCTAACAGTGCCGCAAACACTTACGGTAGAAAAGCCATATATCGCTGGCACGCTTTCTATAGAAGGGAAGACAGGCTCTACGATAGCGGTGAGCGCGGGCAAAACGCTCTCTGGCACGATTCAGTGGGCTAATAATCTTTCTGATTCAGTTTCTGATCTTGAACTTTCGCTTCAATTAGATGGTCCGGCGCTCGATAAAAATTCCATCTCTTCTCAAAATGGTTTTTATCAATCTAACAACTCGACGATCGTTTGGACATCATCAAACAATCCATCGCTCGCCTCAGTTCCTCCGGGCGGCAGTGGGTCGCTTGGTTTTTCTTTCGCCACACTAGCACCTGGGGCAGGGGGCTCGCTCATTACTAATCCGACCGTGACGCTCACACTTCAGGTGAAAGCTAACCGCCAAGGAGACAGCGGCGGAGGCAATGTTTCTTCAGTTGCCACAACGAAAGTCGTGCTTGCTTCGCAGCTTTCTCTCACTGCGCAATCGTTTAGAAATTCTCCAACACTTTCTACCTCGGGGCCGATACCACCGCGCGCTGAGTCCGAAACCTCATATGTAGTGACGTGGGCGGTCAAAAACTCTGCAAACACCGTTGCTAACGGGATCGCTCAGACCGTGCTGCCGCCGTACGCGCGCTTTGTCAGCGCAGAAAATGGAAGCGGCATAACGTATGACGAATCAAGCAGAACCGTGCGTTGGCCGTTGGGTGATATTAAGCCAGGCGTTGGCTACACCGCGCCGGCGCGCCAAGCGTCGTTCCAGGTGGCGATTACGCCTTCGGCAAGCCAGGTGGGGAGTGTAGTCAATCTCACGAGTGACACGACACTCTCGGGTCTTGATCGCTTCGTGCAGGTTTCAGTCAGCGCAGGCGCTCCTGCGCCGACTACCGCCACTAGCGACGGAGCCGCCGGAGTAGTCGCACCTAAACAGTAGTATTGGCTTATAAAATAAGCTATATTTGCCCGTATGGCAGAGATGGATTTGATGGAGAAGATAGTGTCGCTCTCAAAGCGCCGCGGTTTTATATTTCAAGGTTCTGAAATCTACGGCGGTTTCGCAGGGTTTTGGGATTATGGCCCACTCGGCGTTGCGCTCAAAAATAATATAAAAAATCTCTGGTGGCGCATGTTTGTCGATAATCGCGACGACATGTACGGCATCGACGCTGCAATTGTAATGAATCCTAAGGCGTGGGAGGCGAGCGGACACGTTGCCGGCTTTGCCGACCCAATGGCAGATGGAAAGTCTTTCAATACGATGTTTAAGACATCTGTGGGTGCAGGCGAAGAGGCAACCACTGCCTATCTTCGTCCTGAAACAGCTGGTGGCATTTTTGTTAATTTTAAAAATGTGGTTGATTCGCTGCATCCGAAGCTTCCGTTTGGTTTGGGACAGATCGGTAAGGCATTTCGCAATGAGATCGCTCCGCGGGATTTCATCTTTCGGTCTCGAGAGTTTGAACAGATGGAGATAGAATATTTTGTTCGTCCCAACGAGTGGGAGAATAAGTTCGAAGAGTGGAGAAAAGCCGTGCATGAATTTATCTCCGCTGTAGGTATCAAAAAAGAGGGGGTACACGAGCTTGAAGTGCCTGACAATGATCGCGCACACTACTCGAAGCGCACGATAGATTTCGAATTCGATTTTCCTTTTGGCCGAAAAGAGCTTTATGGTTTAGCATATCGAACCGATTTTGACCTTTCAGCACACGCAGCAGCGTCAAGTAAAGACCTCTCGTACGCAGACGAAGGGGAGGAGTCATTTGTGCCGCATGTCATAGAACCGTCGTTTGGTGTTGACCGTACTGTCTTAGCTGTGCTCGCCAGTGCGTATACCGAAGATACTCTCGGTGGGGAGACGCGTACCTATTTGAAGTTCCCGCCTGCGGTGGCGCCGGTTAAGGCCGCGGTATTTCCGCTTCTGAAGAACAAGCCGGAGCTGGTTGCTAAAGCGCGAGAGATTTACTCGATGCTTAAAAAAGATATTCCGCAGGTGGTGTTTGATGACAATGGCAATGTAGGGAAGCGCTATCGTCGCCAGGATGAAATTGGTACACCGTGGTGCATCACGATCGACTTCGACACGTTGGGAGAGAATCCAGAGCAGAAAGACACGGTTACGGTGCGCGACCGCGACACTGGCGAGCAGAAACGTGTCTCAGTGAGCGAGCTTTCCTCACTTCTTCTACAGGGTCTCAGGGTGTAAGATAAGGTTGATGAAGAACCTTTCTGTCACGATCACCCCCGGGACCATTTTCATGGTCTTTTTGGTAGCCGGGCTTGCGGCGCTTCTGTATTACCTGCGCGATCTGGTGCTTATTCTTCTCACAGCGGTTGTTATCGCCTCTGCGATGGAGCCAGCCGTGCATGCGCTCGTTAAGCGCGGCGTAGCGAGAATTTTGGCGGTGATCCTGATGTATCTCACTGTAGCGGTGGTGTTTTTTGGCATATTGTTTCTCTTTATACCGCCGGTGCTTTCTGATGCGGCAGTGTTTCTCACCAAGCTTCCTGAGACGCTCACCAATCTTAATATTTCTGATGCCACCCACGGGCTCTTGCCGTGGGGGAGCGTGTCCGACACCGTCAACTCTGCTCAAGTGCTCCATAATATTTCTGCGGCGCTTGCTGACACGACCGGAGGCGCGTTCGCTACTTTTTCAGCATTTTTCGGCGGGGTCACTTCCTTCGTTCTTATCGTTGTCTTCTCTTTCTATTTTTCGGTACAAGAAACTGGTATAGACGACTTCTTGCGTGTTGTTACTCCCATTAAAGAGCAGGCCTACGTGCTCCACCTTTGGAAGCGCTCTCAGGAAAAAATCGGCAAGTGGATGCAGGGGCAGCTTATCCTCGCAGTAATCGTAGGTATTTTGCTGTACTTGGGCCTCACGATCTTAGGCGTGCCGTACGCGCTTCTTCTCGCAGTCTTGGCGGGAGTGTTTGAACTCATACCGGTCTTCGGACAATTTCTTGCCGCAGTGCCGGCTATTGCTATCGGATTTACGGCAGGAGGCCCTACTGAAGCGCTCTTGGTGATAGGTCTGTATGTGTTGGTTCAACAATTTGAAGCGCATCTCATTTATCCAGTGGTCGTAAAGAAAGTGGTAGGTATACCGCCTCTCATGGTTATCTTGGCGCTTCTTATTGGCTTCCAACTCTTTGGATTTTTAGGAGTACTTCTCTCCGTGCCTATCGCGAGCGCGATACTGGAGTTTGTCTCCGACGTTGACCGCCAGAAAACCCGAGCACTTGCTCAACAGCTTGCCAAGGAAAAAGAAGCGGCGTAGGTTGAGTCTATGGCACAGAAGGAAACGTTTTATCTCACCACACCGATTTTCTACCCAAACGCAAAGCTCCACATGGGGCATGCGTATACGACGACCGTGAGCGACGTAATCGTCCGCTACCAGCGCCTCATGGGCAAAGAGACGTACTTTTTGACTGGTTCAGACGAAAATACACAGAAGATGGTGGATGCCGCCCGCAAAGAAGGGAAGGAGCCACTCGAATTCCTCGACGGCATCGTCTCAAACTTTAAAAAACTTTTTAACGAGCTTGGTATTTCATACGACCAATTTATCCGCACCACCGACCAAGAGAAGCATTGGCCGGGCGCTCAAGCTATCTGGAAAAAGCTCGTTGAAGCCGATGATATTTATAAAAAAGAGTACGAGGGGCTCTACTGTGTTGGCCATGAGGCTTTTATCACCGAAAAAGATTTAGTAGACGGCAAATGTCCGGACCATGGTACCGTGCCTGAGCACATTAAAGAGGAGAACTATTTCTTCAAACTCTCAAAATATAGCGATCAAATAAAAAACAAAATCGAATCCGGAGAACTTAAGATTATCCCTGAGACGCGCAAGAACGAGATTTTAGCGTTCATCTCTTCCGGCCTTGAGGACGTGAGCTTCTCGCGTCCGCGCAAAGCTGATTGGCCAAAAGGCTTGGGTATCCCCGTGCCGGGCGACGATAGCCAGGTAATGTATGTGTGGTGTGATGCACTTTCAAATTACATCACGGCGCTCGGCTATGGCCGCGACGACGAGCTCTATAAAAAATTCTGGCCCGGTATGCATGTGATAGGGAAGGATATTCTGAGATTCCACGCGGCCATCTGGCCGGCAATGCTCCTCTCGGCAGGGCTGCCGCTCCCTCAAGCGCTCTTGGTTCACGGCTTTATCACCTCGGGCGGCAAAAAGATGTCAAAGACTTTGGGAAATGTGATTGATCCAGAAGAACTCTTGACCGAATACGGTGTTGATGCGACGCGCTACTACCTCGCGCGTCATATCTCGCCATTTGAAGACGGCGACATCACCCGCGAGCATTTTAAAGAGATGTACAACGCCAACCTCGCCAACGGCTTGGGCAACTTAGCTTCGCGCATTATGCAGCTCGCGGCAACAAATCTTTCTGGGCCGGTCAAAGTTGAATTCACTGGATATCCGGTAAACTACACCAAAGCATTCGATGCTTTTGATATTCAAGGCGCGGTTGATGAAGTATTTCGCAAGATCCAAGCGCTCGACCAGCAAATAACTCGCGACGAGCCGTTTAAAGTGATCAAGACCGACCCAGAGCGTGGCAAAGAACTCATTACAGTGCTTGTAAAAGAACTCGCAGCGATAGATCTGCTCCTTGAGCCATTCATGCCCGAGACCAGCAAGAAAATCATCGAAGCGATCATGGCCAACAAAAAGCCAGAAAGTCTCTTCCCGCGCAAAGACTAAATTTTTGTGCTAGGATTCCTGCGGTCTTGAAACAAGAGGGACAGGATATGGTAGCCCGCTACCGACTTGGAAACAAGCTTCATCGCTGGGTACTGCGTTCGCTTCGATACTTAGGCGATGCAGATTTGTACCAAACGCACAAAGAGGTTTGTGCAAGATTGCATAACGAAGGGATAGTCCTTCACTTTGAATTTCCTCCTAGTGAAGAAGATGTTTGGTGTTCGCTAAAATATCTGGTGGCAAAAAGGTATGTCGATATGTACCTATACGACAAAACACCATCAGAACGAGTCATTCGTTATCGAGTTAATGTGATGCACTGAGGCCCATACCTAAGGGCCTCTTTCTTTTGTTATACTGCGTTTGTTATGAAATTTTTTGATTCGCACTGCCACTTACAACTCTCTCAATTCGATACGGATCGGGATGCAGTGCTGACGCGTATGAAAGAGGGTAGTGTAGGGGGAATAATCATTGGGACTGATCTCTCGACCAGTAAATCGGGGCTCGAGCTCGCCAAACAGCATGATTTTCTTTGGGCAGCAGTGGGCCTGCATCCGAATGACAATCTAGAAGAAGAATTTGATACGAAAGCGTTTGAAGATTTAGCGCGTGACTCAAAAGTGGTTGGGATAGGGGAGTGTGGGCTCGATTACTTCCGCTCTGGCGGCACTCCTGAGGAGAAAGTTGCTCAACAAAAACGCTTCGAGGCGCAGATTGGGTTGGCACTTACAGTAGATAAGCCGCTCATCATTCATTGCCGTAACGCGCATGAGGACATGCTCGAGATCTTGAATGCACAAAAGAAGGCGCATCCAGAACTCAAAATAATCATTCACTTCTTTACTGCTACTGGAGAATTGGCACAAAAATATCTCGATTTAGGATGCTACTTATCATTCCCTGGGCCGATTACTTACACCGATATGTATGACGAATCCATCAGAGTCGCTCCACTCGATAAAATCTTGAGCGAGACAGACTCGCCCTTTGCTGCGCCAATGCCATTTAGGGGTAAGCGCAACGAGCCGGTGTATGTCGAACATACTGTTGCCAAAATTGCAGCAATAAAAAATCTTTCGGTAGAAGAAGTAGGGGAGCAGATCATTAGAAACTCTGAAAAGATTTTCAATTTGACTATTTTAAAAAATCTAGTATAATTCTCCCTAGTAGTTCGATAACCACTAGGAGGGTTAGGTGCTTAGTATAGATAAAGCAACAAGACGGGTCGATTTAGAGTCCTTCTTTGGCATAGTCGTTCCTGTGTTCATTGGGGTGGTTTTCGTAAGCGCATTAGTTTCGATTCTTATCTACGATACATTCGATAACGCCAGCCCTGAACTCAGGTGGACAACTGCTCCTGTTGTTGAGAAAACCGCCCACTCACCCTACAAGTCGGGCGAGGTGTACTGGGATCTCTGTTTTGAAGTGTCAGAAGGGATCGGATGCACATCTGTTTCTCATGAGCGATGGGATAAAACCAGTATCGGTGAAAAGTTCAATGTCGAATATTATGTAGGGAAGTTGAGTCAAAAAGTAGACATCACACAACTTCCCTGAAAATAGTGCCGCCTCCACCAGGAGGCGGCAATTTCATTAAGCGCGGCTGTTTTTGTTTACATTTTTTTGGGGGTGTGCTAAGGTGTCTCCATGGCAGAAATGTCGCAGGCTACGGGCGAAGCCCAGGCCTCATCCCAAGCGAATGCCCCTAAAGACAGCCGACCACTCTTTGAGATC
>JADMIO011070347.1_pt1 | contig 18347 bp, 23 predicted proteins | sample 8958161 | NCBI WGS metagenome assembly JADMIO01 (sample SAMN16585339, study PRJNA669376) | soil metagenome | isolation source: Crop rotation soil | place: USA: Cullars Rotation, Alabama | collected 2011 | reverse complement strand
CCTTTTGCATCGAGAAACATTTCTGGATAGGCTTTGGAAGGTGCTTTTTCTCTTCCATCAAAAGCATAAATACGTTTACTGGAAGCTTCATAATAAAGGAAGAAACCGCCGCCGCCGATCCCGGAAGATTCAGGCTCAACAACATTTAATACCCATTGTGCAGCGATCGCAGCATCCACTGCATTTCCGCCTCGTCTTAAAACACTAAGCGCGGCGCGCGTTGCATGAGGATCAGCAGTAACCACCATCACCTTTTTTCCAAACGCATCGGCGAAAAGAAATTGCTGGCAGAAAGACAGACAGAAAAAAAGAAAAATGAACGCGCGAAGAGATTGTTTCATAAGAAGGCAAGATAAAACGAAAAGAACAAATTCACAAGATGAAAATTAATTTATCTCTTTAAAACAAACTTTGCTGGCGTGATTAGGAGAGAACTTTTTTGCAGGCTTTGACAATATCAGGAGCGGTAAGACCATATTTCACAAGCAGCTCATCCGGTAATCCTGATTCTGCGTACGTATCTTGGATCGCAACAAATTCCATTTTACAAGGATGTTTTCTCGAAAGAGCGGTCGCAACTGCGGCGCCGAGTCCGCCCCAGATCTGATGTTCTTCGGCGACTACAACATGTCCTGTTTTCGCAGCTTCTTTGACTAAAAGCTCTTCATCAAGCGGCTTGATCGTATGCATATCAATGACGCCGGCTCGAATTCCTTCTTTCGCGAGACGATCAGCAGCTTCCAAAGCTTCCGCCACTAATAAACCATTCGCGACAATCGTCACATTACTGCCCTCTTTCAGAAGCACACCTTTTCCCATTTTAATTTTTTCAGGAGAATTATAAATGATCGGTGCTTTCGGCCGGCCAGTGCGCATATAAATAGGACCTTTGCGAGCAGCTGCTTCAAGAACTAAAGCACGCGTGGAAACTTCATCAGCAGGATTCATCACAATAAAACCCGGAAGAGAAACCGCAAGCGCAATATCTTCAATACTCATTTGAGAGGCGCCGTCTTCACCAACTGAAATACCGCCGTGCGAAACAACAACTTTAACATTGAGCTCTGGAAATGCGACGCCCATACGAAGTTGATCGAATCCTTTACACATCAGGAAACATGCAAAGCTTGAGATAAAAGGAATTTTTCCGCAGGATGCCAAACCAGAAGCAACACCGACCATGTGAGCTTCCATAATTCCTACGTTAATAAATCTTTCGGGAAATTGTTTTCCAAACTCTCCAGTTTTCGTGGATTTGGAAAGATCAGCATCAAGAACAAGAACATTGGGATTAGTTTTTCCTAATTCCAGAAGGGCTTGACCATACGCATCGCGGGTGGCTTTTCCAAATTTCTTTTCCATTATGCCAGCTCCTTCAATGCGCGATCATATTCATCTTTAGTTGGAGCAACGCCATGAAAACTATTATTGTGTTCCATAAAAGTAATGCCTTTGCCTTTAATCGTGTGACAAATAATCATGGCCGGACGGTTTTTGACTTTTTGAGCGATCTCCACTGCAGCAAAAATTTGAGCGAAGTCATGCCCGTCAATTTCCTGAACATGCCAGCCAAAACTTTCCCACTTTGCCGCCATCGGTTCCATATCACAAATGGCTTTTGTAGAATCATCCAATTGAAATTTGTTGTAATCCAAAAAAGTAATGAGGTGATCTACTTTATGATGAGCCGACATTGCAGCCGCTTCCCAAGTTTGACCTTCGTTAGTTTCGCCGTCACTCATCACTACATAACAGTAGTAAGATTTCTTATCCATGCGTCTTGCGATCGCATGACCAATGGCGATTGAAAGTCCCTGACCAAGAGAACCGGTCGAGGCTTCTATCCCCGCAAGTTTGCGCATATCAGGATGACCTTGAAGAGGACTTCCCAATTTTCTAAAAGTTAAAAGGAGATCACGGCTGAAAAAACCAGCTTCGGCGAGAACAGAATAAAGAACGGGCGTTCCATGACCCTTGCTTAGAATTAAACGGTCGCGATCCGGCCATTTGGAATTTTTCGGATCATAATTCATGACTCCAAAATAAAGCGCGGTCAAAATTTCCACAGCTGATAAGGATCCGCCAGGATGTCCGGAAACAGCCGCATGAGTCATCGCCACAATATCACGCCGGACTTGTTTGGCTTTCTCTTTTAGATGATCAAAATTTTTTCCCTGATTCACTGATTTCCCCTGAATAAGCATATGATTTTTTCCTGGTAATTTCCGGGAGATGTTTTTTTAAGAAAGATCCCTTGGAAGCGCAGGCAGTCTAGCGGTTTTCAAATAAATCGTCAACCGTATTTATCGAAAAGAATTTATCTCTTTTGCCATTTTTCGAGCTCCCAAAAGCAGCGACAGGCCCGGCGCTAAAATATCTGCGGATTTAATTTCATAAACTCTTTTATATTTCACTGCCTCGATTTGATCCCATCCCGGCCGATCCAAAATCTTTTGGATAGCCACTTTTTTCCCACACCATGAAGCAAAAATAATGTCGGGATTTTCCTGCACAACGATTTCGGGATTGATAATTCTTTGCGACGCGGTTGAACCTGAACTCAAATTGCGGAAAATATCTTCACCGCCAGATGCTTCAATAATTTCACTAACCCATCGGATTCCCGAAATTATAGGATCATCCCATTCTTCAAAATAAACTCGGGGCTTTTTTCCGGAATACGAAACTGGCTTGAGTGATGCGATCTCATTTTCAAAATTTCCAGCCAAAGTCTGCGCCTTTGTTTCTTTGCCGATTAACCTGCCGATCGCCAGAATCGTTTCTGTGATTTCTTCGAGCGAACGTTGGTTGGTAATAAAAACAGGGTATCCCGCAGCAACCAAATCGCGTGCAATATCTTTTTGTAAATCGGAAAATCCGAGAATCAAATCGGGTTCGAGTTCTTTGATTTTGTCCAGATTGATAGAAGTAAACGCGGCAACTTTAGGTTTTTGACGGACCGCGGAAGGTCTGACCGCATATCCGGAAACTCCGACCACGAGTTCTTCGGCTCCTAGTTCAAAAACAATTTCGGCAGTTTCAGAAGTAAGGCAAATAATCCGGCGCGGCCACGAACCAATTTTAGACTTCAACAAAAACCTCATCCCCTTCTTCTTTGACACGAAAAGTCGGAACCCGGATTGAATCATTGAAAGCACAAAGGCCGTCTTTCACATTGAATTCCCAACCATGCCATGGGCACGTTACCATATTTTCCGTTACACCGCCTTCGTGTAGAGGCCCGCCTTGGTGAGGACAAACTGCGTAAATGGCAAAAATTTTCCCGTCAACTTTAAAGAGAGCGATTTCTTTTCCTTTTACCTCAACTAATTTTCCTGTATCAGATGGAATCTCTGATTTTTTTGCGACTCTTACAAATTCCCCCATCAAAATCTCCTTTAATTAATATCCTAAGAAAAAAATTTATTGATTCAGAAAAAATATTATACTGTAAGCCTTTATCGCTCACAATGGAGAAGCTATGAATCCCAACGATCAAGCCATTTTAATCATTGCAGCAAGTGAAATCGATGCAAACCTTTATTATGCAACAAAATTTCTCGCGCCAGATGCCTTTGTCTTTGCTCTTATCCAAGGAAAGAAACATCTCTTGATGAGCGATTTGGAAGTGGACCGAGCTAAAAACCAATCCAGTGTTGATTTTGTCCATTCAACTTCGAAACTCGGCCAAGATTATCATAAAAAGTATAACCGCAAGGCAAGTTATCTTGATTTGATTGAAGAATTTCTTAAGAATTATAAAGTCGAAAATATTCAGGTGCCCGGAAATTTCCCAATTGAGTTTGCGGATCCTTTAAGAGCTCGCGGGTTTAAGATCGAATTTAAACGCGATCCTTTTTTTGAAGAAAGAACCGTGAAATCTCCCAAGGAAATCAAAGCGATTGAACAAGCCATCCGGCATGTTGAAGTAGCGGTCGCCAAGGCGATTGGGACCATTAAAAAATCTGTACCGCGTCGCGGAAAACTTTATTACAGCGGAGAAATTCTCACGAGCGAGAAGATCAAAAAAATTATCAACCTAAGTCTAATGGAAAACGGCTGCATTGCTTCTCACTCCATCGTCGCTTGCGGAGCTCATGCAGTGGATCCACATGATCAAGGATCGGGTCCTCTTTTTGCGAATCAGTCCATTATTATGGACATTTTTCCTCGTGATGCCGAAAGCCGCTACTTTGCTGATTTCACTCGCACTGTTGTAAAAGGAACTGCATCTAAAAAATTGAAAGCCATGTACGCGGCGGTTGCGGAAGGACAGGAGATTGCTTATCGAACTTTAAAAGAAGGCGTCGATGCCAGCGAAGTACATCTCGCAATTCATAAAAGATTTGAAGACCTCGGTTTTAAAACCGGAGTCATGAATGGACGCATGCAGGGATTTTTTCACGGCACCGGTCATGGATTGGGACTTGATATTCACGAAGATCCACGCGTTAGTTTTTCCAAGAATATAATGAAGGCGGGCCATGTAGTAACAGTAGAACCTGGACTTTATTATGAAGATGCGGGTGGTGTCAGGCTGGAAGACGTGGTAGTGATAGAAAAGAAAGGTTGCCGGAATTTAACAAAATTTCCCAGAGTGTTAGAAATCTAATTTTAAACATTGGCATGATCTTTGGTTTATCTTCTTTAGTTAATGAACCAGCTTTACAAGGAGGTAGTCATGCTTAACTGGGCCGTAACTTTTTTTATCATTGCTATCATTGCTGCGATTTTCGGATTTGGCGGGATTGCTGCAACAGCAACTGATATGGCAAAAATACTTTTCGTAATTTTCTTAGTACTGTTCCTTGTTTCTCTGATCGCAGGCGGATTCAGAAAAAAAGTGTAAGTGCTAAGTATCATTCTATACAAAAGGGGAATCCCATTTGGATTCCCCTTTTGTTTTTTTATCGCTTATTAGATCTTATTTATTTTTTATACTTAATTGAACATCCGTAAGACTTAGTTGCAGGAATTGTAACGGCTTGTCCCGCGCGAGATTCATTGAGAGCCTTTCGAACATAATTGGTCGCTCCCTTAATATCTTCCGCATCGGTGCTGGGTTTATCATCAATCGCGCCTTGATAAATCAAAATTCCATCCGGATTAATAATAAACATATGGGGCGTTGTTTTCGCTTCATATAATTGCCCAACTTTTCCAGCCGGATCTAATAGAACTGCGGTCGAGCTCATCTTTTTTTCCCGAACTATGCGATTCCAATCTTCCGGATTGTAACTTCCTTCTTTACCAGGAGCCGATGAGTTAAGAGTAAGCCAAATCGCGCCGGCATCCGTTTCTTCTTTTTGTAAATCCTGCATATTGCCACCACCATAATGTTTTTTTACAAACGGACAATCTGGATTAGTCCATTCAAGAACTACATACTTTCCTTTATAGTTAGAAAGTGTTTGAGCATTTCCTGCAGTATCAGTAAGAGTAAAATCCGGCGCAGCTTTACCCACCTCAACCTCTGAAAAACCCTGCGATTGAGAAAATAAAAACATAATAAAAAGCAATCCTAGTATTTTTGATTTCATTAGATTCTCCCCGTTTGTATTTATAATACTTTTCATTTTATCACTCGTGTAAACGTTTTAAAGCCGACAAAATTTTATTGGCCGTCAAAATTTCGGAAAAGAAAATGGGTTTCGTATTCTCTCCCGCAGGATATAAAACATAAAAAGGAATGCTGCTTCGGCCGTAATTTTCAAGAATCTTCGCGATTTTCTCATCTCGATTTGTCCAATCGGCTTTCAACAAAATCACGCGTTTGTTCTTAAATTCGGCAACGACATCTGGATGATGGAGCGCCACCCTTTCATTCAATTGACAGGTAAGGCACCACGCGGCCGTAAAATCCAAAAAGACGTTTTTCCCTTCTGCTAGATTTTTCTGAAGTGTTTCTTCCGAATATGGAAGCCAATCCAAAGTTGTATCGCGATCAAATTGATTGTCATTATTCATACGATTTAAAAAAGGAATGATTGGAGTCCAAGCCGCGATAAAAATAAGAATTCCTAAAAATATAAAAACTTTTCGGCCTCGCTCGGCAAATTGTCCTTTTCCAAAAAGCCAAGCGGCTAGAAAAGATAGAAGGAGACTTGTCAGGACAGGAAAAATAATCGCGGAACCTTTTTGCAAGAAGAGAATCCAAAAAAGCCATAAGCTAGTTGCAAGAACAGGAAAGGCCAGGATCTGTTTTAAAAATTCCATCCATGAGCCAGGCTTTGGAAGCAAACGATGAAGGTTTGGAAAACAAGTAATGAGCAGATAAGGAAAACTCATCCCAAGGCCGAGAAAAGTAAAGATCGCAAATGCAATTAGGATCGGTTGAGTTAAAGCGAATCCAAGCGCGACTCCCATAAAAGGCGCCGTGCACGGCGTCGCTACAATAGTCGCAAGGACTCCATTTAGAAATGCTTCGCGATAATAATGCGATGACGTTTTGGGAATTCCAATCCGAACCGCGAATTCAAAAAGACCAAAAAGATTGAGTGCCATGAGAAAAAAAAGAACAAGCAGGAACAAAACAAACCCTGGAGATTGTAATTGAAAGCCCCAACCGATTTCTTTGCCTGTGAATTTAATAAAAAATAGAATTCCTGCGAGGATCCAAAAAGAAACGATCACTCCAGCTGAAAATAATATCCCTTCTTTCCAGTAAGAATATTTCTCTTCTTTTTTATTGACCAATCCCAAAATTTTAAAAGAAAGCACAGGCAATACGCATGGCATAAGATTCAAAATGAGTCCGCCTAAAAATGCAAAGCAGGAGAAATAAATAAAAGAAAGAAATGAAAATCCTGCCGGAGAATTCTTAATCGGAGCGGTGACTTCCATTCCGAAGGCATAACCAGGGCGTTTCCAGCCATCTTCATTTCTCAAGATTCCTTTAACGAGCGAGGGGAAATCTTTTTTGATTCCGGATGTTTCCAATACCAATTCGTGAGAATCTTTTCCGTGTTTTAATTTTTGTTCCGCCGAGGGTTTCAATAATTCAGGATCTTCCGGAAAGAAATAAATGTTTTCGAGTGAACCCTTCCAATCATGCGGAGGAAAGATTTTCAAAATCATGCGCGGATTCTTCTTCTCAATTTCAAACCGCCAATCTTTGGGGGAAACAGGTAATGTCTTTCTCGCCTTCTTAAATAATTCTGCCTGATTTGGATCAATCTCGCTTTTCTCATCCACAGGTAAAGAAAAAGAAAGCGAAGCCTTTCCCGGTACGCATTCTTCTTTACAAGCGAGCCATTCAACTTGAGCATCTAACTTTTGATTTGAATGAAGAGATACATTCGGCGAAATGTGGACCTCGATTGGAAATAAAACAGCGTCGGTATATCCATAAGTTACAAAAGAATCCGTTTGAATGCGTTCGGGAGTAGGAAATAAAAAAGGTTCGACATTAATTTCCGTTGGAACATTCCACTTAATCGTAGGCGCAAGACCAAAATCGCCGGGATTTTTCCAATACAAATGCCATCCTTTTTCCGGCTGCATAAGTAATCCCATTTGAAAACTAGTTCCAGGATTAACCGCCTTCATTTCAGAAACCAAATCGACTTGAGTATGTGCATCTGACGCATGTTGGGAAGCCAATAAAAGAGAGCGCGTGGAAAGAAAAATAAAAAGAAAGAAACCTATGAAAAGGAATATTTTCTTCATAATTAATTTTTCCTGGGACAGAAGTTTAATCGTGCAAGAGAAAATCTATTTGGGATTTTCGGGATCGTCGTTTTCGGGTTTTTTAATTTGTCCCATCATGTTCATAAATTCTATGTTTTTGACCGCATCCGTAAGTTCCTTGCGAGCTTTCTGCAATCTTTCTTGAAACTCAGCTTGATCGGTAATACCGCGCTCATCAAGGACCGCAAGAATCGCCTGAATATACGTGTAAACGATTGGAAGATTGAGCGACAATTTTTCTTCAAGCTCCGCGATCTTTTTGTTTAATTTTTCTATTTCTTTATCTTTATCCATTTGGGTAATCCTATTCCGTTAATTTGTGGCCGAATCAGACAAGATTCTATCATTCATGGTTATACAATCAATTTAGGATTTTATTTGATCGCGATTTAAATACAGAAGGAAAAGAAGGATTCCTAGAAAAAATAAGTTTTGCAGAAAAATAGAAAGTATAAAACCGTGAAACATCGTTAAAGAAACTATCAGGCAAATTTGAAAAGAGATTATGCCGATCATTCCTTTTTTCTTTCTTTGCCAAATCATAATGGTGCAGATGATAAATCCAAAAGCTGCCAGCAAAAGAACGATAGTTTCATAAATGGGAACAAACGGTTTTCCGGATGGAATCTCATTTGGATAAAGAGTAAAAAAGAAAGAGGCGAAAGCGGTTAAGATCCACATCGCCGTAAATAGAACCAAGTAAATACGCAAAAGAAAAAGGCGCAGCATAATTAAAAACTAAACAACCGGTTTTGCTACTACTTCAGCAACTTTTTTAGTAGGCGGCTCTTCTTGAACTACTGCTGAAATTTTCGATTCAGATTTTTCTTTCGGTTTTAAGGAAAAGTCTCTCAATAGAAACTTGCCTGATTTATCCGATCCGACTTTCTCGTGAGTCATCATAATGGTAATCTCGTTGATAGGAATTGATTTTTGTGCGGAAAAAGGAAATTCGAATTCACTCCACTTCCCAGAAAAATTCTTGATGACAAACACCCGCGCAATTCCGGTTTTTGATTTCATCTCAATGCGAATCTGCTGCGGAAAAGTTCCTTCATCCGGCCTCTTTGCTTTTAAATGAAGACTTTCATAATTCAAAAGATCCAAATCTCTTGTCTTAAGATACATTCCCACATAACAACCAACAGGAAAAACATCATAAGAAATTTCGAGACGCACATCGCCGGTGGAAGCATCCTTAATAAATTCTCGGTCTGCGAAACCCATTTTGGGAGTATAAAAAGTTCCATGATCAAAAACAAAATTGAACATATCACCGGCTTGTTTGGATAAATCCATCTGAAGCGCTTCGGAAGCCGCGCTTTTCTGAATTAATTCGTAAGTTTCCTTCATCCGGTTCCATTCGTCGCGGCTGATTTTTTTTACGATGGAAGAATTGCTCTCCACTTTTTGTAGAGAGCCGAGAGCTGTCCCTGCACCCCATAATCCTTTTTTAATCTGCGCCTCCCCGTTCAAAATTCCGATGGTAGATTTTTTCTCATCAGCTTCCGCATAAAAAGAAGCGTTTTGCATCTTTGCCTGCCATCCCTTTGCTTCAACTTTAAAGATCTCATCTTCTTTCAAGACTCCCAGCAGCGCGCCATGCTTAAGAAAAAGCGTACCATTTCTTTTCAGTTCGATTTCGCTATTCTGTTTAATCCTGAATTTGGATTTCCCTTCCTGATGAAGTTCAATCTCACCTTCCTTACCAGTTCTGATTTTATCTCCCATTTGAATTCTTTCTCCATGCTGGAGCGGATGAATTCCTGCCGAAGAAATTAAAAGCACATCACCAAAAGAACTTTGGACTTCAAGAGCAGGTGTGGATTCCATGGAAGTTTGTGAGAGATATAAAAAAGAAAGCCGGAAGACAATGGCAAAAAGAAGAAAAACGGCGGTGAGGATTAGTATCCTCTTAAGGGCTTGCATCAGAACCCCATTTCTTTTTCAAATGTGTTTGCGAATTTTTCAACTTGGAGAACAGATGTTTCTGTTCATTGCCACTGATGATTTACGGAATATGTAGGTAAATGGTTGAGGAAAATCTAAGTGTATTAATCGAACGGATATTTAGGACTGCCGCTATTCTAAATGGAATAATCTCCGGAAAAAAAAGTGAGCTGTTTCGATTCAAGATAAACTTCTTCTCCCTTTTGCAATTGCAGCTCGCGGTTGCGCTCATGAGAAATTTCTGCATAAAGGGTTTCACCTTCCGATGTCTTCACGTAGACCTTCACAAGCGCGCCAGCTCCATTGATATACTCCACGATTCCTTTAGCAAGCACGTTTGGGCCTGACTTTCTCTGCAGATCTAATAGATGCGGCCGCACATAAACTTTGGCGGTTTTTTCTGTTCCCTTAAGATTACCTTGGAGCTCTAATTTTTTTTCGCCGAGAAAAGCAGCCCCTTCTTCGATCCGGCAATGGAACAAATTTACATTTCCTAAGAAGTGATAAACAAACGGGTTCGCCGGTCGATGATAAACTTCTTCCGGAGTTCCCTCCTGTTCAATTTTCCCATTATTCAAAATGACAATTTTATCCGCAAGCTCCAAAGCCTCTTCTTGATCATGCGTCACAAAAAGAGTGGTCATATGAAGCCGGTCATGAAGCCGTCTGAGCCACTGACGAAGTTCCTTTCGGACATTTGCATCGAGCGATCCAAAAGGCTCATCTAGCAAAAGAACTTTAGGTTCAATGGCTAAAGCCCGAGCCAATGCAACGCGCTGCCGCTGACCGCCCGAGAGTTGCGTAGGATAACGAGAAGCTAATCCATCTAATCGAACCAATTTAAGAAGCTCGTTTACTTTATCGTGAATCTCACGCTCGGTTCGGCGCTCTTCATTTTTTTTGACTCGCAATCCAAATGCGATATTGTCAAACACCGTCATGTGTTTGAAGAGAGCATAATGCTGGAAAACAAATCCGACCTTTCGATCTTTAACCGACGTTTGAGAAATATCCTCGCCGTAAAAAGCGACGTCCCCGGCATCTTGAGTTTCCAAGCCCGCGATGATTCGAAGTAATGTGGTCTTACCAGAACCAGAAGGTCCGAGCAAAGCCACGAGCTCGCCGGAATTTACTTTCAAATTAATTTTATGGAGCGCCTGATAAGCTCCAAACTTTTTTTCTACATTGGTTGCTTCAATACTCATGAATTAATTGCTCCGTTGTAAAATTTTAGACTGACGCCATTCAACAAAATTTTTAGCGCATAAAGTAATCAGCGCCAAAAGCAGAAGCAGCGAGGCGCACGCAAAGGCTGCCGCGAAATGATATTCATTGTAAAGAATTTCTACCTGCAGCGGCAAGGTATTCGTAAGCCCGCGGATATGTCCCGAGACAACCGAAACCGCGCCGAACTCTCCCATCGCGCGCGCGTTACATAAAATAATTCCATACAAAAGTCCCCATTTAATATTGGGAAGAGTCACCTTGAAAAAAATCTGCAGCCCGCTCGCGCCAAGAATATAAGCCGCTTCTTCCTCTTCTCTTCCCTGCGCTTGCATTAAAGGAATCAATTCTTTTGCTACAAATGGAAAAGTCACAAATAATGTTGCCAGAACAATTCCCGGCACCGCGAAAATAATTTTGATGTCGTGGGCTCGTAACCAATGTCCAAAAAGTCCTTGAGCTCCGAAGAGAAGGACAAAGACAAGTCCTGAAATAACCGGCGAAACAGTGAAAGGAAGTTCGATCAAAGTTTGAAGTAACTTTTTTCCCGGAAAGGAATATTTACAAATCAGCCAAGCTGCAGCAATTCCAAAAAAAGTATTCAACGGGACGCAGACAGCAGCTGTAATCAGAGTTAGTTTAATGGCAGAGAATGCCTCAGGATCTGCCAATGATGTGAAATAAAAGCCAATCCCTTTTTGAAACGCATAAATTAAAATGATCGCGATCGGAAGAATGAGAAATATCGCGAGAAAAAATATGACGATAGTAATAAGGATCGAGCGAAACCAAAATGGCTCCGATGTCCGGCGCGGGTCGATTGTCTTTTGGACTTTTATATTCAATCCGCCCGGAGCTTTCATACTTTTTCATGCCTCCGAGAATGCGCTTGTAAAAGATTCATAACGAAAAGCAGTCCAAATGAAATGATCAGCATCACCACTGCGATGGCGGTTGCGCCCGCGTAATCATACTGTTCCAGCTTCGTCATAATGAGAAGTGGAGCGATCTCAGTTTTCATGGGCATATTTCCGGAAATAAAAACGACAGAGCCATACTCACCCACTCCACGGGCAAAGGCCATGGTTCCGCCTGTCAATAATGCAGGTAACATTTCAGGAAACAAGACATGAAAAAAAATTTGGAATCTGTTTGCTCCTAAACTTGTAGCCGCCTCTTCCACTTCGGATTCCATTTCTTCCAATACTGGTTGCAAAGTACGGACAACAAAAGGAAATCCAATAAAAGTTAAAGCGATTACAATTCCAAAAACATTAAAAGCAGATTTAATTCCAAAATGATAAAAAATCTTTCCAAGCCAGCCGTTGGGAGCGTAAAGAGTTGCCAGACAAATTCCGGTCACAGCTGTGGGTAACGCAAAAGGAAGATCCACTAAAGCGTCAAAAAATTTCTTGCCGGGAAATGTGTATCGAACAAAAACCCAGGCGATCCAGAAGCCAAAAAATGCGCTGAGGATTGCACTGATAAATGAAGCACCAAAACTTAATCGAAATGCCGCCAGCGCTCGCGGAGATAGAATTGTTCTTACAAAGTCGTCCCACGACATCGAAAACGTTTTCAAGAAAAGCATAGAAAGCGGGATCAAAACGAGCAGGCTGAGATAAAAAACCGTAAAGTTGAATGTAAGAGAAAAGCCGGGCAAACGAAACCCGGCTTTTGATTTTTTTTCTACTTTTAACATCGAGACTCTTTCTTAAGTCGACTGAAATATTTGGTCGAAAGTGCCGCCATCTGCAAAATGAGTGGCCTGGGCTTTTTGCCAGCCGCCGAAATCCTTATCAACAGTTAGTAATTCGGTCTTCGGAAAAACATCTGCATATTTTTCAAGAATCTTTTCCGATCGCGGCCGGTAAAAATTCTTTGCGATAATTTCCTGACCTTCATCGGTATACAGAAAATCCAAATAAGCTTTCGCTACTTTTTCAGTGCCATGCTTTTTTGCGACTTGATCCACAACAGTCACCGTTGGTTCGGCCAATATGCTAATCGAAGGCACAACTATTTCAAACTTTTCTTTTCCGAATTCTTTCAGGGCAAGAAAGGCCTCATTTTCCCATGCAATCAAAACATCTCCGATGCCTCGTTCGACAAAAGTTGTAGTTGATCCGCGAGCTCCTGTATCTAATACTGGAACATTTTTATAAAGTGCGGTAATAAATTCCTTCGTCTTATTTTCATTCCCCCATTTTTTCAAACCAAATCCCCAGGCCGCGAGATAATTCCACCGCGCACCACCCGAAGTTTTTGGATTTGGCGTGATGACTTGAATACCCGGCTTGGCGAGATCATCCCAGTCTTTAATTGCTTTTGGATTTCCTTTTCGGACTAGAAAAACAATGGTGGAAGTATAGGGCGCACTATTATTCGGCAATTTCTTTTGCCAATTTTTTGAGATGAGCCCGCCTTTTTGATAGAGCTGATCAATATCATAAGCAAGCGCGAGAGTTGCCACATCTGCATCAAGCCCGTCAATAATAGCTCTCGCCTGTTTTCCAGAACCACCGTGAGATTGATTGATTTTGAGATCTTCTCCACTTTGTTCTTTCCAGTTTTTGGAAAAAACTTTATTCACATCCTGATATAGTTCTCTGGTTGGATCATAAGAAACATTCAAAAGTTCTTTCGATTGAGCAAAAAGAGGAATTGTATTTATTAAAAATGCTGCAATAAAAAACGCTGGTAAGAAAAACTTCCTTAAAGATTTCATTTCATTCTCCTTTAGAATTAAAACGCTACTTGAACTCGTGAACTTAAGAAATTTTCGGTCTCTCGATCGCTTGTGAGCCGTCCACCATCAAAATAAGTCTGATCAAAATCAAGAACGTACTTCAAACTTTTATTTAAATACCAATTCAGTCCAATTCCCCAGCCTTTAGCCTTATTCGCTGAAGTTTGAGAATTGGCGTAAATGGGAAATGCATTTTTATCAATTGAAAACCAGTTGATCCGCGAAACCAATTCGAAAGCTCCCCAATGTCCAAGACTGGGGTCAAAATTATTTCTTGGATTTACGCCGCTGTATGTAGCATTTTCTCCGGTGAGAACATAAGAGACCGTTGTCTGCCAAGCTTTGTCTTTAAGTTCATCTGACGAGGTTCCTTTCGTGACATGTTGCGCAGACCAGACATATTCACTTAATAATCCAAAAGGTCCCCAATAATAAGATGCTTGAGGAGAAAAACGGAACCGGTTACCGTCTGCAACAACGGTTCCTGTATTGTCCGCACGATAGCTGAAAAATGTTTGCTGTCCAACCGATTTATAACTGGCAAGATTTGTCGCGGAACTATTTCCATGGCCATTTCCAAAACTCACCGCTCCTCCCAAACCCAAATTGACCAGCCAGTCTTTAACAGACTCTTTGAATGGAAGGAAAAATAATCTCGCGGTTAAATCTTTATCATCATGATTATCTTGATCCGAACTAGCGCCATCTGCAACGCCATTAAAAACTCCGATGGCATAGTTCACTTTGGAATCAAAAAGATCTCCATAAATTTCAACGCCAAGATCGTAATTCGGAGTTAAATTGGTAGCAAGACTGTTTTCTGTGAAAGCAGTTGCCGTAGAAGATTGAAGTCTTTCCAAACCAAAAGGCGATTTGAATTTCCCGGCACGTAAAACCGCTTTCGGCGTATATTTAAAATCCACATAAGCGTCAAGAATCGTCGTTGTACCTCCTCCGAAATCAGGCATAAATCTGAAATCAAAATATTTATACACTGTTCCTTCCAAAATAGGCCGTACACGGCGCAAAAGAAACGTGTTGTTTCCTTTATTCTTTTCATCTTTGATGTAAAACCTGCCGTCAGTTTGGATATAACCTTTGAATTTGAGTTGAAAATTCGAATCTTTGGATTTAAAACCAAACCCATCTTTGCCAGTTATAACCACAGGAGTTTCTGAATCTTTTTTGATCTGGATTTCTTTTTCTACCTCTCGAGACCGTTTGAGTAACTGAATTTCCTGTTCCAATTCTGAAATTCTTTCCTCTACTGATTTCTGTGGGTGAACCGTTCCATCTTCAGCGAAAGCCAAGGATGAGAAAATTAAAGTGGTCGTAACGAAAAAAACGGCGGGAAGCCATTTTTTATTTTTCATAACACTCTCCTAATTAAAATCAGCTTCCGGTTTTCAGGTTGGTCTGTTGATTTGTAAAATTCAATTGATCCAGTTTTCTGGCTCACAAATTCTTACTTTCAAAACGAAATTTTTCGGAAACTTCGATTTGCACAATCCGCGAATTGTGGACGGTAATTTCAATCGTCCCGAAATCCAAGTCTTTCAGAGAACTTGATACTTCCTTCAATTTTTGGATGATCTCTTTTTCATTAATCATATTAGTCTATGGATTTAATAGGTTTTGGTTGTAAAAAATTTTTAGATGAAATACATTTCATGGACTTTGGCCGTTTCAGATTTATCTAAGACATGTTCGAAAGTAACATTGTCCAAAATTTGAGCTGTAGCATCTCGAACTTCTTTCATCACCATTCGAATCCCGCAAGTATGTTCATCTGCACAATCATCACATCGCCGATAAGCTGTTTGGCTGACACACGGTATTGGAGCAAGCGGTCCTTCCATGATGCGAATAATCGATCCCAAAGTAATTTGACTGGGAGACTTTGCAAGAGAATATCCTCCACCTTTTCCTTTTTTACTTAAAAGAATTCCTTTGTTTCTTAACTCCAGAAGGATGGCCTCTAAAAACTTTTGCGGAATTCGATTTTCATTTGCCAATTCTGAAATCAAAGTTGGATTATGCAATCCGCGTTTATACCGATTTGAAAGCGAAATCAGAGCGTGCAAGGCATACTTAGTTTTCTTGGAAATCATAGTCTATAAATCCTCTAGATTGGTAGGATTATGCCTTATTTTTTTTCTTTGTCAAGTTTGTTGTTAAAAATTTCAGGCGAGCAAGGTTAAATTGAGAACCTGGATTTAGCGAGTTTTAAAGAAAATTTGAAGGCGGCTAATCTCATCTTCGCGCAGTTTACGATGTCCTTGCAACCATTGGCTTAAAGTTACAGGTGACACTCCCAATCGCCTGGCAAGAGACTTATGAGAAACATTTTTTCTTTCAGCAAATCCTTTGAGATAAAGGACCCATTGTGCTGCAGATTTTCTTTCCATTATTCATCTAGTGGGAATGTCCACCAGCTCCATGTACATGACCATGCTGAAGTTCTTCTTGAGTAGCTTCACGAATATCCGTAACCTCGATATCAAAAATGAGATCTAGTCCTGCAAGCGGATGATTTCCATCTAAAAGGATGTCTGCTTCGGTAACTTCAACCACTGTAAAAACCGGCGCATCGGGTTCGGGTCCGCCTTTAAATCGATCTCCAATTTTTACGTCGGCTTGTGGAAAACGATCTGGAGGAACTTTAAAAACTAAATTTTCTTTTCTTTCTCCATAACCTTCACTCGCGGGAACCTGAATATTTTTTTTGTCTCCGGCCTTTAAATTTATCATTTGTTTTTCAAGTCCAGGAATTACCTGACGGGTGCCTTCAATAAAAGTAAATGGTTCTCCTCCTGCAGAAGAATCAATGGCGTTACCTGTTCCATCCGTTAATTTATAATGAAAACTAAATACCCTTGGCATAAAAACTCCTCTTTTATTTTATATTTGACCTTATTCTAAACGTAATGAGTCTGGATGGAAATCAATATCTTAGGAAGGCGTTTTAATTCGAATTATTTTTTACCGAAAAGTTTTCCCCAAAAACTCGTCTTGGCTGAACTTCCAACGGTTTCGGGTGCGGAACTAGAAGAAACGGATGGAGACGATTCTGTTAGATTTTTATGTCCCATTTTTAAGGTGATATGGGTCCCATCTTGCCAAGGCCACAACATGGCCCAAATCAAATTTTCAGGAAATGCTTTGTGAAAAAGAATTTGGTCTTTTCTAACTCCTCCCATTTTTTCTGTTAGGATTAAATCTTCCCGGCTCGGCGTTTTCTGTTCAGCTTTGGCGGGTTTCCCCAAGATTTCCTCGAGAACTGCCATCCAAGCTTTTTTCTCGGAAGTAAGAAAAACCATTTCAATATAATTCTCAGATACAAATCTTTCTTCTTTGATCTTAAGCTTTTTAAGTCTTTCTGCAATCTCTATAAGACTCATTGACGTCCTATCCTTTCTATTTGGATTGATTTATTTTCCGAGATGGGATTTAAAACATTTTGATGGAGCTGTCTTTGAAGTTTTTCATAATCGATTAAGTATCCGTCTGAAAATCTCTTGGGAGAAAGGCTGTTTAAGAGAATCTCCAACTTCGTTTCAGCAACAGCTCGTTTTTCTTTTTCGTCCATCAACTCTTTTTCTTTCCCATGAATTCTTTTCAAACTTTTCTGAAGCTGCTCACTTTTGATCCGAAGTAAGATCTGATTTTCAATTGATTCACGACTCTCCGAATTTCTGGCTATTTCAAAACGTTGATTCTCGTATCCTTTAACTGCAAATCCAGAAATAGTTCCACCGATTATTAAACCAGCAAAAAGATAAATGAAGCCTTTCCGTGTCATCGAATGCAGGGCAAGTTCATGAGCATGACGCTCTTCTCCCAACTGACGATTCAAAATTTCCGTTTGTTGTTTAGATTGAGAAAGGGCCGCCTCTAAGGCATGAACTTGATCATTGCTTTTTTTTAAGTCGATTTCCAATGCTTCACGCTGTTTATTCCATTGAGATGAATAGTAAACAGAAACGACTTTCCAGATAAGAAGCGCTAAAAATGGAATGCCTATCAATAAATAAGGGATCATCACTACCTCCGTTGATCTTAAATATCGTCATTTCTTATGAGTTATGAATTTAAAATTTAATCTGATTTAAACCCTAGTTTAAGATTCGATCTTTTTAAACGTCCGGATATCAGGAGCTTTGGTAATGAGATCCATAGCGGATGCGAGAATTTCTTTTAGGTGAGACGATTGCAGATGCTTTTCCAACGCCTCATTAGTTTCCCAAATTTCATAGAAGAGAAATGATTCTGGTTTTTGATCATCTTGATGAAGATCATAAAGCCGGCAACCTTTCTCAGCTCGGGTTGGAGCAAGCAATTTGCTGACTTGAGATTTAAGTTTTTCAACCATTCCTTTTTTTGCTTCGAATGTCGCTACAACGATAATTGCCATAAACTCTCCTTGAAATAGAACTTAGTTTGTATGCTTTTTGATTCCATAAAAAAACAAAAGTAACCAACCGCCTAATAAACAAAGCCCACCGATGGGTGTTACAGCTCCCCAAAGTTTGGTACCTGTAAAAACGAGAAGGTAGAGACTTCCTGAGAAAATAAAAATTCCTGCTAAAAAGAGAGTGCAAATTTTTTGGGCTGCGGGTTTTTCGGAAATAAAAAGGAGGAGAAGAGAATGAACCATTTGATAATAAGCGGCGGTTTTAAAAATATCCAGCGCTTCAGGACTTAATCGATGCTTAAGGGCGTGTGTTCCAAAAGC
>JADMIO011204692.1_pt1 | contig 18348 bp, 18 predicted proteins | sample 8958161 | NCBI WGS metagenome assembly JADMIO01 (sample SAMN16585339, study PRJNA669376) | soil metagenome | isolation source: Crop rotation soil | place: USA: Cullars Rotation, Alabama | collected 2011 | reverse complement strand
GTCGTCGAACAGCCCCGCCAGCGGGGATAGAGGCGCCGGGGTTTCGCTCAATCGAGACCGCAGGCCTTGAAAAACTCCGACCGCAGGCTGGGGTCGCTGTCGTAGTTGCCGCGCCAGAATGTCGTCCGGGTCACCGGCGAAAGCTCGCGCACGCCGCGCATCTGCGTGCACAGGTGGTGGGCCACCAGGTACACCGCGACCCCGTGCGGCTCCAGCATCGAAACCAGGGTATCCGCGATCTGCTGGCCCACCCGCTCCTGCACCGTGAACCGGCGCGCATACACCCGCACCAGCCGCGTAAGCTTGGAGATGCCGATGATGTGCTCGTGGGCGATGTAGCCCAGGTAGGCCTGCCCGTGGAATGGCAGCGCGTGGTGCTCGCACAGCGAGAAGAACGAGATGGGCCCCTCGATCACCTGGCTCAGCCGGCAGTCGGGCCCGCCCCGGCACTCGGTGGCGAAGGCCGTCAGCAGCTTCGGATCGCCTTCGTACCCGTCGGTGACGTCGTACAGGCTCTTCACGAACCGCCGCGGTGTGTCGCGGGTGCTATCGGTGTTCAGGTCCATGCCGAACGCGCCGAACATCTCGGCCGCATACGCCTCGAACCGGCGCAGTTGCTCATCGGTAATCTGCCGCTTGTGCTGCGTCAGCGCCGCGATCTCGGTCGCTTCTTCAGGGTCCAATATCTCCAGAGGCATATGAGTTTTCCTTTAGTAGTGGATAGATATCGTTGCGTCCAGCCCGTGCCAGACGCCAAATTTCGCCAATAAAGCGTCTTTGGTCCTTCGTCCTTCGTCGTTCGTCCTTCGTCCCGCGCAGCGGTCCTTCATCTGTGAACAACTCCCCCCGCATAATATAATAGTAGGTGACCCCGCGGAAAATTTGTGTAGGTGGAACCCGCGTGCCGCTATGTCTTTTGTCCTACATTGCCTGCCTCGTTGTATCCCATTGCTCAGGAGGCTGAATGGCTGCTGCTGAAAACGCTCCGCCCCAATTGCGGGCCGACACCCAAACTTTTCTCAATTCCACGCCCAAACAGCTCCTCATCGGCGGCGAGTGGCAGCCGGCCTTGAGCGGCCAGACCTTCGCCACGCTCAACCCCGCCACCGGCCAGCCCCTGGCCGAGGTGGCCCTGGCTGGCGAGGCCGATGTGGAACGCGCCGTCGCCGCCGCGCGAACCGCCTTCGAGTCCGGCCCCTGGCCGGCCCTCAGCGGCGCCGAGCGCGGCGAGCTGCTCTGGAAGCTGGCCGGCTTGCTGGAGCAGCATGCCGACGAGCTGGCCGAGCTGGAAACGCTCGACAACGGCAAGCCCCTCCGCACATCCCGCCTCGGCGACCTGCCCACCGCCATCAAGCACTTCCGCTATTACGCCGGCTGGGCCAGCAAGCTCGAAGGCGCCACCGTCCCGGTCTCGGTGCCCAACCAGTTCGTCTACACCGTGCGCGAGCCCATGGGCGTGGCCGGGCTCATCATTCCCTGGAATTTTCCGCTGGTGATGGCGGCCTGGAAGCTGGCGCCCGCCCTCGCCTGCGGCAACACCGTCATCTTGAAGCCCGCCGAAGAAACGCCCCTCTCCGCGCTGCGGCTGGGCGAGCTGACGCTCGAGGCCGGCTTCCCGCCCGGCGTGGTCAATATCCTCACCGGCCCGGGTGTGCCCACCGGCGCGGCGCTTTCCGCCCACCCCGGCGTGGACAAGGTCGCCTTCACCGGCTCCACCGAGGTCGGCCGCAAGATCATGGCCGCCGCGGCCGGCAGCAACCTCAAGCGCATCAGCCTGGAGCTGGGCGGCAAGTCGCCCAACGTCATCTTCGCCGATGCCGACCTGGAAAAATCTATCAAGGGCGCCACCTGGGCCGTCTTCAGCACCAGCGGCCAGGAGTGCGTGGCCGGCTCGCGCCTGTTCGTCGAGAAGCCGGTCTTCCAGGCCGTGGTCGATGGCCTCGCCGCCCAGGCCGCCCGCATCCGGGTGGGCCCCGGCTTCGCGCCGAAGGTCCATATCGGCCCCATCGTTTCGGAGAAGCAGCTTCAAACCGTCCTTGGCCATATCGAGCGCGGCCGGCAGGCCGGCGCCACGGTCGTGTCCGGCGGCGAGCGCCTGGGCGGTGACCTGGCCGGCGGCTACTTCATTCCGCCCACCATCTTCACCCATGCCGGCGATTCGCTTCCCCTCCTCCAGGAAGAGATTTTTGGGCCGGTAGTCGCGGTGACGCCCTTCGATGACTGGGACGAGCTCGTGGCCCGCGCCAACAGCACCCGCTACGGCCTGGCCGCCGGCGCCTGGACCCGCGACCTCAGCAAGGCCCACCGCTTTGCGAAGGTGGTCAAGGCCGGCACGGTCTGGATCAACAGCTACGGCGTCTTCGACCCGGCCGCGCCCTTCGGCGGCTACAAGGAGAGCGGCTTCGGCCGCGAGATGGGCCGCGAGGCGCTCGACCTGTACACCCAGACCAAAACCGTCTGGATCGGCCTCTAGCATGGCCCGCCCGCTGCGCGGCTCTATCGTCCCGGTCGTCACGCCTTTCAAGGACGGCCAGGTCGATCTAGACGGCCTGGGCCGCCTCATCGATTGGCAGATTGCCAGCGGCTCGCACGGCATCTCCGTTACCGGCACCACCGGCGAGCCCACCTCCCTGACCCTCGACGAGCGCAAGCAGGTCATGCGCGCCGCTTCCGAGGCCGTGGCCGGGCGAGTGCCGTTTGTGCCCGGCACCGGCTCGACCAACCACGCCGAAACTCTCGAGCTCACCCGCTGCGCCGAAGACCTCCGGGCCGATGCCGCCCTGGTGATCACCCCCTACTACAACCGCCCCAGCCAGGCCGGTCTCTTCCAGCACTTCGACGCCGTCGCCAAATCGGTCGGCCTGCCCGTGATCCTCTATAACATCCCGGGCCGCTCCGCCGTCAATCTGGAAATTGACACGGTCGCCCGCCTGCGCGAGGCCAACCCCAACATCGTGGGCGTCAAGGAAGCCAATAAGGACTTCGAGCACGTCAACCGCCTGCTCCACCGCCTGGGGCGCGATTTCCTGGTGTACTCTGGCATCGAGCTTCTGTGCTTTCCCATCCTGGCCATCGGCGGCGCCGGCTACGTCAGCGCCACCGGCAACCTGCTGCCGCGCGAGGTCGCCAGTCTCTACGACTTCGCGGCCGCCGGCAACTGGCAGGCGGCCCAGGACCTCCACTACCGGCTCATGCCCCTCAACGATGCCGTGTTCCTGGAAATCAACCCGGTGCCGGTCAAAACGGCGCTCGGCTGGTCGGGCAAGATCAGCCCCGAGGTCCGCCTGCCGCTGGCGGCCATGTCAGCCGCCAACCAGGCCCGCCTGCGCCAGGTATTGGCCGAATATGGCCTGGCCGAAGCCGCGCCGTGAAGCTCGCGCGCTTTATCGCCGACGGCCAGGTGTTGGACGGCCGCTTGGAGGCCGGCGAGTTGGTGGCCAGCACCGGCGCGCGCCACGACCCCGCCGCAGTGACCTGGCTGCCGCCAGTGGCCCAACCGAGCAAGATGATCGGCCTCGCCCTCAACTATCGCGATCATGCCGCCGAGCTTGATCTCAAATTGCCCGACCACCCCATCTTGTTCAACAAGAACCCGAACACCCTCGTCGGCCACCACGCGCCGGTCGAGGCGCCGGCTGGCATCGACTTCATGCACTACGAAAACGAGCTGGTCGTGGTCATCGGTCAGCGCTGCCGCCGCGTCCGTCCCGAGCGCGCCTCTGCCGTTATTGCCGGCTTCACCATCGGCAACGACGTCACCGTTCGCGACTTCGTCGACAACTACTACCGCCCGCCGGTCAAAGCCAAGGGCTTCGACACGTTCGGCCCTCTCGGCCCCTGGCTCGTCACCGCCGACGAGCTGCCCGACCTGGGCGCCCTCTCACTCCGCACCTACGTCAACGGCGACCTCCGCCAGCAAGGCACCACCCGCGACTTCATCTACGATGTGCCCGCCATCATCGCCTACGTCACCGAATTCATGACCCTGGAACCCGGCGATTGCCTCTGGACCGGCACCCCCAAAGGCATCTCCCGCGTCTTCCCCGGCGACGTCATGCGCCTGGAAATCGATGGCATCGGAGTCCTGGAAAATACAGTTGTAAGCGCCCGACCCTAACCCCCCTATGATCCTTGTCATTCCGAGCGCAGCGAGGAATCTGCTTTTCTCCTTGTGCATAAGCGTACCCAAGACCTTTGTCATTCCGAGCGTAGCGAGGAATCTCGCATTTCGATTTGTTTATTAGAAATCGCCATGCCCTACGACATCCACCACTTCATCAACAACACCTTCGTCCCCTCCCTCGCCGGCGGCACCTTCGAAACGCTCAACCCCGCCACCAACGAGCCCCTCGGCCAGGTGGCCGACGGCCAGCCCGCCGATATCGACCGCGCCGTCCAGGCCGCCCGCCGCGCCTTCGATGAAGGCCCCTGGCCCCGCCTGGACCCCGAAACCCGCGCCAAGATCCTCCGCCGCATCGCCGCCCTCATCGAGAAATACGCCGATGACATCGCCGACCGCGAAATCGCCGACAGCGGCGTCCCCGTCAAGCAGATCAAGGGCGGCGCCATCCCGCGCGCCGCCTACAACTTCAACTACTTCGCCGATATGACCAACCGCCTGACCGGCGAATCCTTTCCCGTAGGCGACAAATTTCTCAACTACAGCCTCCGCCGGCCGGTGGGCGTGGCCGGCCTCATCACGCCCTGGAATACGCCCTTCATGCTCGAAACCTGGAAGGTCGCCCCCTGCCTGGCCTTCGGCAACACCTGCGTCCTCAAGCCGGCCGAGTGGTCGCCCCTCTCGGCCGATAAGCTGGCCGCCATCATCCAGGAGGCGGAGCTTCCGCCGGGCGTGTTCAACATCGTCCACGGCTTCGGCGAGACCGCCGGCGCGCCGCTCGTCGCCCACCCGGGCGTCCAGGTCATCTCCTTCACCGGCGAGACCACCACCGGCCAGGCCATCATGCGCAATGGCGCCGCCACGCTCAAGCGCTTCTCTATGGAGCTCGGCGGCAAATCGCCCACCATCGTCTTTGACGATGCCGACCAGGCCCGCGCGCTCGACGGCGCAATCTTCCAGCTTTACTCGCTCAATGGCGAGCGCTGCACGGCCGGCTCGCGCCTGTTGGTTCAGGATACGATTTACGCCAGCTTCGTCGAGCAGGTGGCCGAGCGCGTGGCGCACATTCGGGTCGGCCCGCCCGCCGATCCTGCCACCGAAGTCGGCCCGCTCATCCATCCCGAGCATTGGGCCAAGGTCAACAGCTATATGGATGTCGCCCGCGCCGAGGGCGCCACGGTCCTCGTGGGCGGCGGCCGGCCGGCCGGCTTTCCGCACGGCAACTACTTCAGCCCCACCCTCATCACCGGCGTTACCAGCCAGATGCGGGTGGCCCAGGAAGAGATTTTCGGCCCCGTTCTGGTCGTCATCCCCTTCCACGACGAGGCCGAGGCCATCCACATTGCCAACGATGTGCGCTACGGTCTGGCCGGCTACGTCTGGACCCGCGATCTCGCCCGCGCCCACCGGGTGGCGCAAGCCATCGAGGCCGGCATGGTCTGGGTGAATTCGCACAATGTGCGCGACCTGCGCACCCCGTTTGGCGGCAGCAAGCACAGCGGCCTCGGCCGCGAGGGCGATCACTACAGCTTCGAGCTGTACACCGAGGTCAAGGCCATCCACGTGGCCCTTGGCCAGCACCCCATCCCGCGCGTCGGGCTGGGCTAGCGGCAAAGGATGTTCGATGGGCGCTCGTCACGGGCAAGCTGTCATTCGCAAGCTCAAGGATCAGCCGGTAGAGCTCTGGCACCGCGGCCAGCGCGTCCGCGATGTCACCACCGAGCCGGGCCTGGCCGGCGGCGTCAAGAGCCTGGCGGAGCTCTACGACCTCCAGTGGCAGCAGCCGGAAAAAATGCTCTACGACTCGCCCGCCACCGGCGACAAGGTCGGCCGCTCGTTCATGATTCCCAAGACCCAGGCCGAGCTCGCCAGCATCGGCGAGATGATGCTCACCTGGTCGCGCCACACCTTCGGCATGATGGGCCGTTCGCCCGATTACATCAACCGCGCCATTTCCGCCTACGCCGGCGGCGCCGAATTCCTGGCCCGCCAGGACCCGCGCTTTGGCGAGAACGCCCGCCGCTATCACGCCTACGTCCGCGAAAAAGACCTGTGCCTCACCCACACCCTCATCAACCCCCAGGCCAATCGCGCCGTCGGCGCCGCCCGCCAGGCCGATCCTTATCTCGCGGCGCGCGTCAAGGACGAGACCGACTCCGGCATCATCATCAAGGGCGCCCGCATGCTGGCCACCCTGCCCATCTCCGATGAGATCATGGTCTTCCCCTCCACCCTGCTCAAGGCCACCGAGGAAGACGCCCCGTATGCCTTTGGCTTCGCCATTCCCAACGCCACTCCCGGCCTCAAGTTCCTGTGCCGCGAGACCATGGATTACGGCCGCGGCCCCTACGATCACCCCCTCGGCGCGCGCTTCGAGGAGCTCGACGCGGTGGTCATTTTCGATGATGTCTTCGTTCCCTGGGAGGCCGTCTTCCTCTACCGCGACGTCAACGTCTGCAACCAGGCCTACGCCGCCACCGGCGCCGTCGTCCACATGGCCCACCAGGTCGTCTGCAAAAACATCGCCAAGACCGAGTTCATCCTCGGCCTCGTATCGCTCATGATCGACGCCATCGGCATCGAGACCTTCCAGCACATCCACGAAAAGACCACCGAGATTTGGGTGGCGCTGGAAGCGATGAAGGCCTTCCGCCGCGCCGCCGAGGTGGATGCCGCGCCCAATGAGTTCGGCATGATGACCCCCGCCTGGGACCCGCTCGACGCCGCCCGCAACATGTACCCGCGCCTTTATCCCCGCCTGGTCGAGATCGTCCAGCAGGTCGGCGCCAGCGGGCTGGTCGCCATGCCCACCTGGGCCGATGTCAACGGCCCCATGCAGGCCGAGATCGGCAAGTACTATCAGTCCGCCCGCATGGACGCCCTGGAGCGCATTCCCCTCTTCCGCCTGGCCTGGGATACCGCGGTCTCGGCCTTTGGCTCCCGCCAGGTGCTCTACGAGCGCTTCTTCTTCGGCGACCCCGTCCGCATGGCAGGCGCGGTCTTCCAGGGCCACGACCGCAAGCCCTACATGGATCGCGTGCGCGAGTTTCTCAAGCGCGGCGTGCAGGAAATGGAGCCGGGTCCAACGGCTCAGTGAAAGCCGGCCGGATATGACTCTTCCCGCCCTCGATCCCCGCGAGTTCCGGAATACCCTGGGGCTGTTCGCCACCGGCGTCACCGTTGTGGCCGCCCAGCATGGCAGCCACGTCCACGCCATGACCGCCAACGCCATCTCATCCCTGTCCCTCGACCCGCCCCTGGTCATCCTCGGCGTCAGCAAGCAGGCCAAGATGGCGGCCGAGCTCGACCCCGGCCAGCCCTTCTCCATCAACATCCTGCGCGAGGAGCAGCAGGCGCTCTCCAACTACTTTGCCGGCCGCCCGCCCGAGGCCGGCCCGCCCCAATTTGATTTCGACCAGTGGGAGAGTACGCCGCGCCTCCAGGATTGCCTCGCTGCGCTGGCGTGCACCGTGGATGCCCAGTTGGAAGGCGGCGACCACTGGCTTATCGTCGCCCGGGTGCGCGCCATCCACCGCGGCGCCGAGCCGCGCCAGCCCCTGCTCTTCTACGGCGGCGCCTATCGCGGCCTCGCGCCCGAGGCGGCCCCCGCCCCCGATCTCACCGGCGAGGCCCTGCCCATCCAGATTTTTTACGACCCATGGTGAACCCGCCCTTCAACATCACCCGCGCCGCCCACGCCGAGTACCGCGTCACCGATCTCGGCCGGGCCCGCGCCTTCTATGTCGACGCCCTCGGCCTCATCGAGACCGGCCGCGACGACGATTGCCTGTACCTGGGCGGCCTCGAAGAGCGCGATCAGTACAGCCTCGTCCTGCGGCGCGCCCCCAGCCCCGGCGCCGGCCACCTGGCCTTCCGTGTCGTCGCGCCCGATGACCTCGACGCGCTGGCCGCCCTCCACGCCGCTAACAACCTGCCCTTGCGCTGGATCGAGCCCGACAGCCTCGAGCGCGGCCAGGGCCGCGCCCTGCGGGTTCAGGACCCGAGCGGCCTGCCGGTGGAGTTCTTCTGCGAGATGGCCCAGCGCGAGCGCCAGCTCCAAAAATTTCACGCCTACCGCGGCGCCCACATCATGCGCATCGACCACTTCAACTGCCAGGTGCCCGATGTCCAGCGCGCGGCCGATTGGTGGACCGCCGCCCTCGGCTTCCGCTGCTCCGAGTACACCGTCGCCGACCCTGTGCCCAACCAGCCCGACCGGCTCTGGGCCACCTGGCTGCACCGCAAGCAGAGCGTCCACGATATCGCCCTGATGAACGGCATCGGCCCGCGCCTGCACCACGTCGGCCTCTGGCTGCAGGACACCCACAGCGTCCTGCGCGCCTGCGATATCCTGGCCTCCCTGGGCCAGGCAGGCGCCATCGAGCGCGGCCCCGGCCGCCACGGCCTCAGCAACGCCTTCTTCCTCTACCTGCGCGATCCCGACGGCAACCGCGTCGAGCTCTACACCAGCGACTACCTCATCCCCGACCCCGATTTCGTCCCCATCCGCTGGACCCTCAGCGACCCGCGCCGCGCCACCTTCTGGGGCAGCTACGCCCCCCGCTCCTGGTTCGAAGAAGCATCCCCCGTCGAGGACATCCGCACCAGCCGCCTCCTCCCCACCACCGCCCCCCTCCTCTCCGGCCGCCCCGACACAGTAACCTAGCCTCCGGCAAATCAACGAATTGCGACCGTCAACCATCCGTCCCATCCGTGTAATCCGTGTACAAAGGTCGCACGCTTTTCAACGTCACCTTTGAGACGCCCCGTCATGACCCCGAACGATTTTGTCGGGGGTGGGGCGTCTCCTTCGCGACCTAATACGTCTCCAACAACATTTATCGTTCCTCATTCGTCCTTCGTCTTTCGTCCTTCGTCTTTCGTCATTGCTATAATTACTGTAATGAACCTCCCACCCTCCGACTCCGCCCAACTCCCCGCCTTCGAAGCCCGCATCGCCCGCGGCGAAAAAATCGAGCCCGGCGATTGGATGCCCGCCGAGTATCGCCGCCAGCTCATCCGCATGATCTCCCAGCACGCCCACAGCGAGATCGTGGGCATGCTCCCCGAAGGCGCCTTTATCACCCGCGCCCCCAGCCTCCGCCGCAAGCTGGTGCTGCTCTCCAAGGTGCAGGACGAGGCTGGCCACGGCCAATACCTTTACACCGCCGCCGAAACCCTCGGCATCAGCCGCCAGGAGATGATCGATGCCCTCCTGGCCGGCAAGGCCAAGTACTCGTCGGTCTTCAATTACCCCACCCTCAGTTGGGCCGATATGGGCATGATCGGCTGGCTGGTCGACGGCGCCGCCATCCTCAATCAGACCATGCTCGCCCGCTCGTCGTATGGCCCCTACTCGCGCGCCATGGTCCGCATCTGCATGGAAGAGAGCTTCCACAAGAAACAGGGCCAGGAAATGGTCATCCGCTACGCCCAGGGCACGCCCGGCCAGCGCGCCCTGGTGCAGGACTCGCTCAACCGCTGGTGGTGGCCGGCGCTGATGATGTTTGGCCCCCACGACAGCCAGTCCGCCAACAGCCCCGCCCTCATCAAATGGGGCATCAAGACCCGCACCAACGACGAGCTGCGCCAGGAGTTCATCAACGAGCTCGTGCCCGACCTGCACGCCCTTGGCCTGACCATCCCCGACCCCGCCCTGCGCTTTGATGCCGATTCGGGCAATTGGCTCAGTGGTCCCATCAATTGGGACGAGTTCTGGAAGGTCGTCGGCGGCGATGGCCCCTGCAACCGCGAGCGCCTGGCCGCCCGCCAGGCCGCCCACGACGACGGCCGCTGGGTGCGCGAAGCACTCGCCGCCTACGCCGAACGCCAGCGCGCCCCGGAGCCCTCGGCCGCATGACCGACACCCAGTGGCCGGTGTTCGAGGTCTTCGAGCAGGCCCAGCCCGGCCAGCCCCACCGCAGCGCCGGCGCCGTCCACGCCCCCGATCCCGAGCTTGCCTTGCAGAACGCCCGCGACGTCTTCGTGCGCCGGCCCGATTGCCACAGCCTCTGGATCGTGCCCGCCGCCGCCGTCTTTTCCCGCACCGCCGAGCAGCTCGCCGTCCAGCCGCCCGCTGCCGCCAGCGCAGGCAGCGCCGAGACCTACGAAGTCTTCCAAAAGCTCACCCAGCGCCAATCTGAAGTCTTCGTCAGCCACCTGGGCCGGGTCGAGGCCGCCTCGCCCATAGACGCATTGCGCCTGGCTCAGTCGGCTTTTGGCGACTCGCCCGGCTTCGTCTGGTGGTTGGTGCCCACCCGCACCATCAGCCGCAGTGACCCCGGCGACGAACCAAGCTGGTTCGAGCCCGCCCGCGAAAAAAGCTACCGCCACGCCGCCGATTACCCGGTGCTCACCCAAATGCGCGCCATCAAATCCGCCGCCCCCGCCGAGGATGCCTGATGGACGAGCACGCCCCCGCCCTGGCCGCCCAGCTCCTGGCGATGGCGGATGACGAGCTCATCCTCGGTCACCGCGACTCCGAATGGACCGGCCACGCCCCCATCCTCGAAGAGGATATTGCCTTCGCCAACCTCGCCCAAGACGAGATCGGCCACGCCATCGCCTGGTACGGCCTGGTTGAGTCGCTTACCGGCAGCCTCCCCGACCACCTGGTGTTCTTTCGCGAGCCGGCCGGCTACCGCAACGTGCAATTGGTGGAGCTGCCCAACGGCGATTGGGCCTTCAGCATGCTGCGCCAATTCCTTTTCGACGCCGCTGAGACCGCCCGGCTGCCCCTCCTCGTCCAAAGCGCCCACGCCCCGCTGGCCGCCGCGGCCGCCAAGATCCGCACCGAAGAGCTGTATCACGACCGCCACGCCCGCGCCTGGGTCAAGCGCCTCGCCCAAGGCACCGCCGAGAGTCATCGCCGCATGCAGCAAGCGCTCGACCGCGCCTGGCCCTTCGCCCTCCAGCTCTTCGCCCTGCTCCCGGGTGAAGCCGGCCTCACCCTCTCCGGCCTCATCCCCGAAGCCGCCCAGGTCCGCTCCGCCTGGCTAAACGACGTATCCCCTTTCCTGCAGTCCATCGGCCTGAGCGTGCCCGCCGAAACCGAGCCCCCCACCCTCACCCGCGCCGAGCACACCGAGCACCTCGCCGCCCTCCTCGCCGACATGCAGTCCGTCGCCCGCTTGGAAAGCCCCGGCACCCCATGGTAGACGCCGCCGTCTTGACAGCCGACGCCGTCTGGTCCGCCCTGGAAGACGTTAAAGACCCCGAGATCCCCGCCGTCTCGGTCGTCGACCTCGGCCTCATCCGCGCCGTCCAGGTCGAAGCCGGCCGCGTCTCCCTCGCCTTTACCCCCACCTTCCTCGCCTGCCCCGCCATCGAAGTCATTCAGCGCGAAATCACCCACCGCCTGATGGAGCTCGGCGCAGCCGAGGTCGCCATCCATCTCCAGCTCTCCCCTCCCTGGACCAGCGACTGGATCACCGACCAGGGCCGCGCCCGCCTCAAAGCCTTCGGCCTCGCCCCGCCCCGCCTTCACAACGGTCTCATCCAGCTCATCTTCTCCGAAGCCGCCCCCTGCCCTCACTGCGGCTCCGAGCAAACCGAGCTAAAAAACCCCTTCGCCTCCACCCTCTGCCGCGCCCTCTACTACTGCCACGCTTGCCAGCAGCCCTTCGAACAATTCAAACCCCTCTAGCCGCCAACAACAGTCGCCCCGCAAAGCAACCCTGCGTTGCGGACCTTCATCCTTCATCCCGCGCAGCGATCCTTTCTTTTTTCTTTCTCGCGCAGCAGTCCTCCCTCCGCCTCTCCCATGTTACAATTCCCCCCGCCAGTCACCCAATCAGCCCCAGGAGAGCCGCGCAATGAGCCATGATTTGCCGTTTCCCAACTCCGGCCTCACGCCCCAACAGGCCGCTGAAAAGTTCGACGGCCTGCAGGAAAAGCTGGTTCCGCTGTGGAAATCCATCCAGGCCTTCAACCAGGACGAGCAGACCATCGTGGTCGTGCCGTCCATGTCGATCGATTCCGACTTTTCAAGCACCGAGCTCCAGGCCTACGAAGAGCGCTTCCTGTTCCTCATGCTGCTCCTGCGCCAGCCGCGCGCCCGCGTCATCTACGTCACCTCCCAGGCCATCCTGCCCTCCATCATCGACTACTACCTCGACCTGCTCCCGGGCGTCATCGCCAGCCACGCCAAGCGCCGCCTGTTCCTCATGGCGCCGCTGGATGCCTCCTCCCGCCCACTCAGCCTCAAGCTGCTGGAGCGCCCGCGCTTTATCGAGCAGATGAAGGCCCTTATCCCTAACCCCGACCGCGCCCACCTTGTGCCCTACAACACCACCAACATCGAGCGCGACCTCGCGTTAGCGCTTGGCATCCCCATGTACGGCGCCGACCCCAAGTACTTCCCGCTCGGCACCAAGAGCGGCTGCCGCCGCATCTTTTCCGAAACCGGCGTGCCCTTCCCGGTGGGAATGGAAAACCTGTCCAGCGCCAATGAGGTCCTGGCCGCTATCACCAGGCTGCGCGCCCAGAAACCCGGCATTCGCCAGGTTCTGGTAAAGCTCAACGAGGGCGTCTCCGGCGAAGGCAACGCGCTCATAAACCTCGAGGGCCTGCCGCAGCCCGGCGACCCGGCCGAGGCCGCCGCCCTGGCCGAGCGCATGCGCCAGATGAGCTTCGAGCTCGAAGGCACCCAGTACGACTCCTACGTGGCCAAGCTCAACGAGCGCGGCGGCGTGGTCGAAGAGCGCATCATGGGCACCGACTTCCGCAGCCCCAGCGTCCAACTGCGCGTCACCCCGCTCGGCAAGGTCGAGCTTCTTTCCACCCACGACCAGATGCTCGGCGGCCCCAGCGGCCAGAGCTACCTCGGCTGCCGTTTCCCCGCCAACCCCGAATACGCACCCGCCATCATGCGCGAGGCCGCCAAGGTCGGTCAGCGCCTTGCCCAGGAAGGCGTGCTCGGCCGCTTCGCCCTCGACTTCGTGGTGGTCCGCGACCAGGCCGGCCAGTGGGACCCGTACGCCATCGAGATCAACCTGCGCAAGGGCGGCACCACCCATCCCTTCCTCACCCTTCAATTCCTCACCGATGGCAAGTACGACCCGGAGACCGGCCGCTTCACCACCCCGCGCGGCCAGGAGAAGTGCTTCGTCGCCAGCGACCACGAAGAGTCGCCCAACTACCGGGTCTTCACCCCTGATGACCTGTTCGATATCGTCGCCCGCCGCGGCCTGCACTTCGACCAGTCACGCCAGACTGGCGTGGTCCTCCATATGCTGGCCGCCCTCGGCACGCATGGCCGCATGGGCCTCACCGCCGTGGCCGATACCCAGGCCGAGGCCGATGCCCTATACAAGCACGCTGTTGAAGTTTTCCAGGAAGAAGCCCGCGAGGCCCTCGCCTTGAAGGCCGCGCATTAGTTAAGCTGTTTGCGGCCGCCTTAGCGGCCGCCCAACGAGGAGGTAGAAATGGGTGTTGGTGCGCCAGAACTGATCATCGTCCTGATTATCGTCGTGCTCATCTTCGGCGTCGGCCGGGTGGGCAAGATCGGCGGCGAGCTGGGCAAGTCCATCAAAGAATTCCGCCAGGGCATCAGCGACGACAAAAAAGAAAGCGCCGCTGAAACGGCGGCGAAGACCGAGCCGGAGCCCGAGCCCATGATGGACGGCAAGCCCAAGGCCTAGCCGCCCGCCGCCAAAAAGCGGCTCCCCGAAATAAAATCGTTTTCGTAGAGACGGGGCGCCGCCCCGTCTCTTTTGTGTTAAGAGCCTTCTCCGACCCTTGCCCTACCAAGCCCCCTCAACCCTTGTCATTCCGCACCCCCCAGACCCTTGTCATTCCGAGCGACGAGTCACCCCGTGCCTCCCAACAAATCGTAGAGCGAGGAATCTCGCCCTGTGTAAAAACCTACGGCGCCCCGCGCCCAACTCTGGCCGTCATCCTCCGATACCAATAAATCACCACCGCCAGCCACGCCCCCCCCAGCAAATACCCGCCCACCACATCCGTAACCCAATGCTCCCCCATGTACACCCTCGATACCCCCACCAGCAAAATCGCCGCCGCCGTCAGCCCCATCACAACCCATCGCCAGACGCTGCGCCCCTTCGCTGAATACGCGATGTAAAACACGAACCCATAGATCGCCAGGTAATCTGCCGCATGCCCGGCCGGATAGCCCCACCGCCCGTTGTCCACATTTGGGTTCACCACGTAAATGAGGTCCGGCGGCGGCCGCGGCCGGTCGATCAGGATCTTCGTGCTCTCGGCCAGGATCGCCACCCCCACGATCGCCGCCACGAGGTACAGCGCCTCTCGCCGCCGCCCCGTCAGAAATACCGCCAGCAGCAGCAGGGCCAGCGTCACCAGCACCTGCGGCGGAAAACCCGGCCAGCTTATAGCGCGCATAAAAGAATCGAATGCCGGCGATCGCAGCGATTGCACCGCCCGCGCCGCGGCCAGGTCCACGGCAAAGTAAGGCGTCTGCCGCACTAGGTAAGCCAGCAGCAGGAATCCCGCCAAAGCGGCAATCTCGGCCACGATCAAAGCCGCCGGCCAGCCCTGTTCTCGGCGAGCTTGCACTGGCTGGGCGTGGACTTTATCGGCGTTCACAGTGGGTCAGAAAAAGACGCGGGCGGCTGCCAGGTTCACAGCCGCCCGCACAAATCGCGAGGTCTCAAATCACCCTACCTCGACGATGGGCCGGTCCGATACCACCGGGCGCACATCACCGAGAAAACTCCGAACAGCACCAGCCCAAACGCCACCACGCCCAGCAGCCAGTGGCCATACGGCTGCTGGGTCAGCTTCAACAGCACGCCGTCGAACCCCTGCGCCACCACGGCGTCCGCGGTCGCCGCCGCCTGGAGCAGAAACAGGCCCACCAGCGCATACACCACGCCGCGGGCAGCAAAGCCCACCTGCCCTATTCGCTCGGCCGCCTTTTCCTCGTCAGCGCTCATTTTGCCCAGCCGCAGGTCCTCCATAAAGCTCTTCTTCCACGCCAGTTGCCATTGTCCAAAGGCCGAAAGGATCCAGAACAGTCCAAAGCCCGCCACCAGCCACACCCCCGCCGGCTGGCTCATCAGCTTCTGGGCAATGCCCTGCGGCGTTCCCGTCGAGGCAACTTTCTCCTGGTTCTGCAAGAGCTTCACCGCCGGGATAATCAGCAGGCCATACGAGAGCCCGCTCACCAGGTTGCCAGCGCGGGCCGTCAGGCCTTTTATGTCGGTGCCGCGTCCCAACGGGTCGAGCAGCGCGCGCACGAAGCCCCACAGCGAATACCCCGCCAGCCCCACGATCATCACCAGCAGCACGCCCTTGCCCCACGGCTGGTGGGCAATGAAATCCAGCGCGCCGGTGGTGTCAGTTGCTTCCCCGCCCGTTACGCCAAATGCCAGCCGCAGGGCCAGCAAACCCATAATGATATACAGCAGCCCGCGGACGATATATCCGAGCTTCGCCAGCCATGTGACCCATGGTTTCCTGGCGGCCTGTTTAACTTCGTTTGCTGCCTTCTTGCCAGCGCTCTTGAGCTCCCGGGAGCTGGTGGTCGCCATACGCCTCCTGCCTTCTAAACCCCTTCACGCATTGCCCGCCCTGCCGGCTGCTATTGGGCCGGCACGGGCTCTTTAGCCGCTGGCTCCGGATTCGCATCCACGGCCGGCTTCACGTCCGCGGCTGGCTGCGGGGTGGCGGCGTCTTTGCCGTTCTTCGGCGTCCCCTGCTCGCCCGCCAGCGGCGGAGCCGACTGCACCGCCTCCACCGGCAGTGTCAGCGCAATACCCTTGCCCACGATAGCGTTCAGCGCCTGCGGCTCGATTTCGATTTCCAGGACCTTGCGTTCCTCGATCACATCCGCATCCGAGGCCACCGGCAGCGACTGGCCCGAGCGAATGGTGGCGCACCGCGACCGGAAAAACTGCACGTTCGGGTTATACGCCCGGCGGCCGTTGGTCGTCTTCAAAAAGTAGCCGGTCAGGTCTGTGGCCGTCATCCCGTCGTACACCGCCACATCCAGCAGGCCATCGTCCATCCGGGCGTCGGGCGCCACCATGAAATTCAGGCCCAGCAGCGGCGCGTTCGAAACCGTCACCAGGCTCGAGTGAGCCGTGATCACTTGGCCGTTATCCAGCTCCACCTCGATTGGGCCCGGCTTGAACTCAAATAGCCGCCGCAGTGCCCGGGGGATCTTGGCCAGCCGCCCCTTGCGCAGCTCCTGCCCTGCCGGCAGCACGATCGCGGAAAGTCCAATGCCGGCCGATTCCAGGAAATATTCCACCTCGGGCTTTTCATCGGCCCGGACCCGGCCCACATCGATCTTGCGGGTTATCCCCGCCCCCAGCAGCGCGCAGGCCTGCTCCAAATCCAGCGGAATGCCCAGTTCGCGGGCCAGGTTGTTGCGGGTGCCGATCGGCAAAATGCCCATCACCGTCTCGGTGCCCACGAGCTGCGTGGCCACATCTTCGATCGTGCCGTCGCCGCCGGCCGCAATCACCAGCGCCTCCTTGTTTTCAGCCGCGGCCTTGGCGGCGGCGCGCGCCACCTTGCCCGACGTCTTCACCACCACCTCGGCCTTCAGCCCGTGGCGGCGCAGCATTTCCACCACCTGCTCCAGGGTGGCCACCTTCTTGGTCATGCCCGACTTCGGATTGAAGATCAGCCGCGCCGGCCGCATCGGTATCGCCTCGGGCGTCACCACCGGTTTGCCGTCAGCCCCCACGGCGGCCGGGTGCGCCGTCTGCTCGAAGTGCGCGATCTTGGCTTCCAGTTTTTGCAGCTTGTTCAGCCGCTTCTGCATCTTGCCGCGCGTCTTCTGGATCTTCTCCGAAAGCTTTTCATGGTCGCTCTGGAGCGCCATCAAGGTTTCGGCAGCGGCTTTGGCCTGCTTCTTCGGTGATTTCATTCGGTCTTCCTTCAGGATGGTGCGTGCGGTCGGTAGTGAAGTCGGCAGTCGGTGCGCCGCGCCAGCCGCTAAGCTGGCTTGTCGCCCGTCTTTGGCGGTGTTATTTTCGCGCCGGGCGTTTCGGGCGCCACGGGCTGGCTGGTAAAGAAGCGCGGCTTGCCCCACCGGTACAGGTAAACCATCGCCACCAACAGCAGGCTGCCCAGCAAGTAAGCGCCCAGCACGTCACTCGGCCAGTGCGCTCCCAGGAAGATGCGCGACGGTCCCACCAGGACGATCAGGCCCCCAAACAGCAGCAGCGCCAGGTAGCGCCGCAGCCCGGGCTTGAACAGCGTAAAGGCCAGGAAGAGCAGGAAACCATAAAATGTCACGTACTGCACCACGTGGCCGCTGGGAAAGCTAAATTCGCCCACGCGCTGGACGATGTGAACCAAATCCTCCGTCGGCCGGGGGCGATGGACGATAATTTTCGCCACCGTCGTAAACCCCGCCGATCCGGCCGCCGCCACGAGGGCGCACACGGACTCCCAGCGCAGGCCTAGAATATATAGCCCCACGACTACCACCGCCGGGATAATGTACGCCTGCGGCACAAAACCCATCCAGCTAACCGCCACCATTGCTGCGGTGAACGGCACACCGATCACCGGGATATCGGCCAGGCGCTGAAACAGTACCTCGATCTGTAAATCGAAGGGGAAATACAGCACCGTTCGCGCCAGGAAAAACAGCACCCCAAACCCAATCACGGCCGCCACAACATACCCCTGGAACAACCAGGCCCGGTAGCGGCGTGTCGGTTTTGGCGCAATGCCTTCCTTCACCGCCTCCTGGGCCGGCTCGACTGCGGGCGTCTTCACCGTTTCTGTGCTCATAGCGATTCCTATACCATCCCGGTCAATTCAACCCAATCCATCCTATGTTAAGCGCAATCTAAGCCCCCGTTAATGGGCCGATGCCTCGTTTCACTGTAAGCCTTTGGCTGATACGCCTGTAGGTACAAATGGCATACCCGCCTCCCCACCCGCCCTATCCCCCATCCCCTCGACGTTTGAACAATTACTGGACAGCTTGAACAAATAATCGTTATCATTTAACCAAGCGGGCGCCCCGCCCCCACTCTTACCGGGCGCCATCCTTACCAACCGCATGGTCTCATTCGCGCGCCGCGCGTCCAGCCGCCGCGGAAAAAAAACCGATTTGCTAAAAATGGCAACCATTTTCACCCCAGCAACCAGCCCCCTCTCCCGGAGGGAGAGGGCAGGGGTGAGGGAGAAATATCGGCCAAAAGAGCTACCCATCACTGAGGCCCCCTTCCCCTGTGGCTTCTTTTGCCACGGGGGAAGGGACGGGGATGGGGGCCATC
>JADMIO011430594.1_pt1 | contig 18349 bp, 14 predicted proteins | sample 8958161 | NCBI WGS metagenome assembly JADMIO01 (sample SAMN16585339, study PRJNA669376) | soil metagenome | isolation source: Crop rotation soil | place: USA: Cullars Rotation, Alabama | collected 2011 | reverse complement strand
GGGCAGGCGCGAGCGGGCGGGCGCGGGCGGGCGGGCAGGCGCGGTCGGGGGCGGGCGGGCGCGGATAGGCGAGCGGCGCGGGCGGGGTTTACAGACGGAAGGGGCGGCGCTTTCGGCGCCGCCCCTTCCTCAGGATGTTGCTGGACTCAGAAGTCCATTCCCCCACCCATACCGCCGGTGGGGTCACCGACCGGCGCGGCGCTCTTCTCGGGCTTGTCGGCGATCACTGCCTCGGTGGTGAGGAACAGTGCCGCGATCGAAGCCGCGTTCTGCAGCGCGGACCGGGTGACCTTGGCCGGGTCGATGATCCCGGCCTTGATCAGGTCCTTGTACTCACCGGATGCGGCGTCGAGGCCTTCTCCGGCGGGCAGGTTACGGACCTTCTCCGCCACGACGCCGCCCTCGAGGCCGGCGTTGACGGCGATCTGCTTGAGCGGAGCCTCGAGCGCGACGCGGACGATGTTCGCCCCGGTCGCCTCGTCGCCGTCCAGGCCGAGGCCGTCGAACAGCGAGCCGGCACCGGCCTGCAGCAGGGCCACGCCGCCACCGGCGACGATGCCCTCCTCGACGGCCGCCTTGGCGTTGCGCACCGCGTCCTCGATGCGGTGCTTGCGCTCCTTGAGCTCCACCTCGGTGGCCGCCCCGGCCTTGATCACCGCAACACCGCCGGCCAGCTTGGCCAGCCGCTCCTGCAGCTTCTCGCGGTCGTAGTCGGAGTCGCTCTTCTCGATCTCGTTGCGGATCTGCGCGACCCGACCGGCGATCTGGTCGGCATCCCCGACACCGTCGACGATCGTGGTCTCGTCCTTGGTCACGACGACCTTGCGGGCACGGCCCAGCAACGACAGGTCGGCGTTCTCCAGCTTCAGGCCGACCTTCTCCGAGATGACCTCGCCACCGGTGAGGATGGCCATGTCGGCCAGCATCGCCTCGCGGCGGTCACCGAAGCCGGGAGCCTTGACCGCGACGGACTTGAACGTGCCGCGGATCTTGTTGACCACCAGGGTGGCCAGCGCCTCGCCCTCGACATCCTCGGCGATGATCGCCAGCGGCTTGCCGCTCTGCATGACCTTCTCCAGCAGCGGCAGCAGGTCCTTCACCGTCGAGATCTTGGAGCTGACCAGGAGGATGTACGGGTCCTCGAGCTCGGCCTCCATCCGCTCGGCGTCGGTGACGAAGTAGGGCGAGATGTAGCCCTTGTCGAACCGCATACCCTCGGTGAGCTCGAGCTCCAGGCCGAAGGTCTGGGACTCCTCGACCGTGATGACGCCTTCCTTGCCGACCTTGTCCATCGCCTCGGCGATGAGCTCGCCGATCGAGGTGTCGGCCGCGGAGATGGACGCGGTGGCCGCGATCTGCTCCTTGGTCTCGACCTCCTTGGCCGTCTTGAGCAGCTCCTGGGCGACGGCCTCGACGGCCTTCTCGATGCCCTTCTTCAGCGCCATCGGGTTCGCACCGGCCGCGACGTTGCGCAGGCCCTCACGCACGAGTGCCTGGGCCAACACGGTGGCGGTCGTGGTGCCGTCACCGGCGATGTCGTCGGTCTTCTTGGCGACTTCCTTGACCAGCTCGGCCCCGATCTTCTCCCAGGGGTCCTCGAGCTCGATCTCCTTGGCGATCGACACACCATCGTTGGTGATGGTGGGCGCGCCCCACTTCTTCTCAAGAACGACGTTACGGCCACGCGGGCCCAGCGTCACCTTGACTGCATCGGCGAGGGTGTTCATGCCGCGCTCTAGCCCGCGGCGTGCCTCCTCGTCGAACGCGATCATCTTGGCCATTGCGGTGTGGTCCTCCGGTAGGGATACACGCGATGGGCCGGGGTGGTGCCCGCGACGGACGACCGGCAACCCTGCGCTCGGTCTCACCGTCCCGACCTCGAGCGGGCCCGTTGCGTTGAGCCCGCCCTGGCACTCTACACAGTCGAGTGCCAGTCCGTTTTTAGCACTCTGCCCTGTCGAGTGCAAGCTGACACGGTGCGCCCCACAAGGGTCACACGCCCGCCCGGCAGGATGGGGCCCGGAGGTGGGGACATGGCCGAGGAGAACGGTTCGACACCACGCGCATCGCGGGTCCCGGGGACGGGCGCGGGCGCCGGTGGGCGGGCACGGCGCGGAGGGCGGGGTCGGCAGGGACGGCGGGGACCGGCGGGCCTGGCGCTGGCGGTCGCCCTGGTCGCGGGACTGCTGGCGGGTTGCGCGTCCGGCGGGAACGGGTCCGGCGCGAACGCGTCCGGCGACGAGGTCAAGATCGACTTCGAGAAGTACACGCTGGCCAACGGGCTGACCGTCATCCTGCACAAGGACGACCGGCTGCCGATCGCCGCCGTGAACCTCTGGTACCACGTCGGCCCGGCCAACGAGGCGCCTGGCCGCACCGGGTTCGCCCACCTGTTCGAGCACATGATGTTCCAGGGCTCGGGCCACGTCCCCGAAGGCCTCGCGGACAAGGTGCTGGACGCGGCCGGCGCGACGAACGTCAACGCCACCACGAGCTTCGACCGCACCAACTTCTTCGAGACCGTGCCGACCAACGCCCTCGAGCTGGCGCTGTGGCAGGAGAGCGACAAGATGGGCTTCCTGCTGGACGCCCTGGACCAGTCACAGCTGTCCAACCAGCAGGCCGTCGTCCGCAATGAGCGCCGCCAGACCCACGAGGTGCCCGCGTACGCGCAGACCGACGAGGCCGTGTTCCACGAGCTGTTCGGACCGGGCCACCCGTACCACGGCGACGTCATCGGCTCGCACGCCGACATCCAGTCCGCCCAGCTGGCCGACGTCAAGGACTTCTTCCGCAAGTACTACGTCCCCAACAACGCCAGCCTGGCCATCGTGGGCAACATCGACGTGCCCGCGACCAAGGCGATGATCGAGAAATACTTCGGCACCATCAAGCGCGGTGCCGACGTCGCGCCGCCGACGGTCCCCACCCCTCCGCTGAGCGCGGAGAAGCGGCTCACGATCACCGACACCGTGGCGCTGCCGAAGGTGACGATGGCCTGGGTGACGCCGCCGGCCTACGCCCCCGGTGACGCCGAGGCCGACATCGCCGCGCACGTGCTCGGTGACGGCAAGGCCAGCCGGATGTACGAGGCGATGGTCCGCAAGACCCAGATCGCCCAGGACGTGTCGGCCTACCAGTCGTCGCTGGGTCTGGCGTCGGTGTTCGAGATCGAGGCCACCGCCAAGCCCGGCCACTCCGCCAAGGAACTCGAGGCGGCGATCCAGCAGGAGCTCGACTCCCTCAAGACCGAGGGCCCGACGCCGGAGGAGGTGACCGCGGCCAGGACCGCGATCCGCTCCGACACGCTGTTCAGCCTCGAGCAGCCGAGCGGGATGGCCGACACCCTCAACCGCTACAACCAGTACACCGGCGATCCCGGCTACCTGGACAAGGACCTCGACCGCTACACCGCCATCCGGCCCGACGCGATCAAGAAGTTCACCGGCGAGCAGCTGGCGGACAACCGGCGACTGGTGATCTACACCGTGCCCGGGCCGAAGGTGGTGCCCCCGGAGCCCCCCACGCCGCCCGCTCCGCCGGCCGACAACACCCCGAAGCCACCCTCGGCCGAGCCGTGGCGCAACGCCGTCCCGCAGCCGGGGCCGGCGGACACCGCGCCGCTTCCGGCGGCGCAACAGTTCTCGCTGGCCAACGGGCTGCAGGTCTACCTCATCGAGTCCCACGTGCTGCCGCTGGCGGTCGCCTCGCTCAACTCCCGCTCCGGCTCGGCCGCCGACCCGGTGGGTAAGGCCGGGCTCGCCGGCTTCACCGCCGATATGCTCGACCAGGGCACCACGACCAGGGACGCCTCCGCGATCGCCCGGGAGTTCGACGAGCTCGGAGCGACCCTGACCTCGACGGCGACCAACGACAGCAGCGCGCTGAGCGTGTCGGCGCTGGCCCCGCAGATCGGGCAGGGGCTGAGCCTGATGTCCGATCTCGCGCAGAACCCGTCCTTCGCTCCGGCCGAGGTCGAACGCACCCGCCAGCAGCGGCTGGTGGCCCTGCAGCAGGAGGCCGACAAGCCCAGCACGGTGGCCGACAACGTGGTCTGGCACGACGTGTTCGGGGACAACCACCCCTACGGCCACACCGTCTCGGGCACCGTGGCGGCGATGAGGTCGATCACCCGCGACGACCTGGTGAACTTCCACCAGCGGGCGTTCTCCCCGCGTAGCAGCGCCCTCGTGCTGGCCGGCGACCTCACCCTGGACCAGGCCCGCAAGCTGGCCGAGGATTCGTTCGGCAAGTGGACGGGCGGCGCCACCGACGCCGTCAAGCCCGGCCAGCCCATGCCCGGCCGGGACCGGATCCTGGTGGTGGACAAGCCGGGATCGGCGCAGACCACGCTGGAGCTGGCCCAGCCCGGGGTGGCGCGCAGCGACCCGGACTACGAGAAACTGCTGATCATGAACGAGGTACTCGGCGGCGGGTTCTCCAGCCGGGTGAACCAGAACCTGCGGGAGCGGCACGGCTACAGCTACGGGGCGTTCTCCCAGCTGGGCCGCTACCGCGGCGTCGGCCCGATCACCGTGCGCAGCAGCGTGCAGACCCAGTTCACCGGGGCTTCGGTCAAGGAGATGCTCAACGAGGTGGCCGGTATGCAGAACGCGCCGGTGACCCCGGACGAGCTGAACCGGGCCAAGGAGTCGATCATCCGGTCGCTGCCGGCCGGGTTCGTCACCGGCACCGACCTGGCCGCTACGTTCGGGAGGGTGTTCATCTACGACCTCCCGCCGGACTACTACCAGGGTCTGCCGTCGCGCATCGCCCGGATCGGCGCGGCCGACGTCCAGGACGTCTCCCGCCGCGTGCTGCGGCCCCAGGACATGAAGGTCGTGGCGGTGGGCGACCGGGCCTCGATCGTTCCGCAGCTGGCGGCGCTCTCGCTGGGACCGATCGCGTTCCGCAATCCTGACGGGACCTCGGCGGCGGGGCAGTAGATGCGGACCGTCTCCGAGCATCGGGCGGTGGTGGCCGCGCTGCTGCCACCGACCCCGGTCGAGTCCCGCGCACTGGCCGACGCGCTGGGCCTAGTGCTCGCGCGCGACCTGGTCTCACCGATCCCGCTCCCCCCGTTCGACAACTCCGCGATGGACGGCTACGCGGTGCGGGCGGCCGATGTCGAGGGTGCCGGCGAGGGCACGCCGGTGCGGATGCCGATCGCCGAGGACATCCCGGCCGGGCGCACGGACGCGCCCGCGCTGAGGCCCGGCACCGCCCACCGGATCATGACCGGGGCGGCGGTGCCACCGGGCGCCGACGCGATCGTTCCGGTCGAGCACACCGGCGGCTACCCCCCGGCGACCGACGGTGCGGGTGATCAGGGTGGTGATCAGGGTGGTCATCGCGGCCTCGGCGAGGTCAGGATCGACCGGCCCGCCCGCCCGGGCGCGCACATCCGGCGTGCGGGCGAGGACGTACAGGCGGGGACGGTCGTGCTGGCCGCCGGCACGGTGATGGGCGCGGCGCAGATCGGGCTGGCCGCCGCCGTCGGTCTCGCGGAGGTGCCCGTGCGGCGGCCACCGCGCGTGCTGGTGCTCTCGACCGGCTCCGAGCTGGTGGAACCGGGCCGGCCGCTGGAGCACGGGCAGATCTACGAGTCGAACAGCGCGATGCTGGCCGCCGCCGTGACCGAGGCCGGCGCGGTGGCGGAGCGGTTGCGGTTCGTACCCGACGACGTGGACGAGTTCCTGGCCGTGCTGAGCCGGCGATTCGAGGAGAACCCCCCGGACCTGCTGCTCACCTCGGGCGGGGTCAGCGCCGGCGCGTTCGAGGTGGTCAAGGACGCCCTGGCCGACCGCGGCGTGGAGTTCGTGCGGGTGGCCATGCAGCCCGGGGGTCCGCAGGGCGCGGGCCGGCTGACCGGGTTCGGCACGGAGGTCTCCGCCGTGACGCTGCCGGGCAACCCCGTGAGCTCGCAGGTGTCCTTCGAGGTCTTCGTCCGTCCGGCGCTGCGGGCGGCGATGGGCCACCCGCACCCGGACCGGGCGGCGGTACGGGTCCGTCTGGGCGAGTCGCTGCGGGCACCGAGCGGCAAGCACCAGTTCCGGCGGGGGACTCTCGACGCCGTCAACGGCACGGTCCGCACCGTCGGCGGGCCGGGCTCACACCTGCTCTCGGCGATGGCCAGGGCCGACTGCCTGATCGCGCTCGATGGAGGGCGCGAGGAGTACGCGGAGGGCGATGAGGTGGACGTATGGCTGCTCGAGCAGTAGGGCCCTGCTTCCATCCGCGCCGGGCTCTCGGCGTCTTGGATGCGGTCGCTCCATAGAGTGTGATATACATCATAGTTAAATTCGGCAACATTCCCGGCCTCCGGAACGTCAACATAGGTGGAAGCAGGTCCAGCCGGTCGTACCACAGCACAGGCGATCGGACGGATCCGTGAACGCGTAAGGCTCAAAGCGGGCGCGCACGATTGGGGCCCGTTCGAGGTGGGTAGGCCCACCAGCAAGAGACCCGCCGCTTGTCGCTGGGGAGCGGACGAGCGGTACCAGGGCCGGGGTCGTCGTCTCGGGGGATGACGGCTCCGGCCTCTTGCATGTCCGGGCCCGGTACCGTATCGGCAGAGTTCCCCCCGAGGCTCCCGGCCCAAAGGACCCGAACCAACCCCATGCCCGACACCGTGCCCGACATGCCCGTCCCCGAGATCCCCGAGTTCCCCGCCGACCCCGACACCCACGTCCCGGCGGACGGGTCCGGCCTGGGCCACTTCGCCGCCCTCATCCGCCGCTCCATCCCGCCGATGCACCCGGGCGGACGGCCGATCGTCGCCGGGGTGGCCGGTACGGCACTGCTGGCCCGTGCCGTGACCGGGCGCGGCACGCTGCTCGGAACCCTGGTCACCGCCGGTATCGCCGCCTTCTTCCGCGAGCCGGCCCGGGTCACGCCCCTGCGCGCCGGCATCGTGGTCGCTCCGGCCGACGGTCTGGTGAGCACGGTCGGGGAGGCTCTGCCGCCACCGGAGCTCGGGCTCACCGGCGGGCCGGCCACCCGGATCAGCGTCTTCCTCTCCGTGCTGGACGTCCACGTGCAGCGGGTGCCCCTCGACGCCCGGGTCGCACGGCTGGTCCACCGCCCGGGCCTGTTCCTGTCCGCCGACCTGGACAAGGCCAGCGACGACAACGAGCGCACCTCGATGCTGCTGGAGGGCACCGACGGCCACCAGCTCGCCGTCGTCCAGATCGCCGGCCTGCTGGCCCGCCGGATCGTCTGCCAGGTACGGGAGGGCGACGAGGTCGCCGCCGGCCAGACCTACGGCCTGATCCGCTTCGGGTCGCGGGTGGACACCTATCTACCGGCCGGCAGCCGCGTCCTGGTCGAGCCGGGGCAGCGCACCATCGGCGGCGAGACCGTCATCGCCGAGCTGCCCCCCGCCCCGGCGACCTTGTGAACGGGTCGGGCATGAACGGCTACCCCGGGGTCCGGCTACTCCCCAACGCGATCACCGTCCTGGCCCTGTGCGCGGGACTGTCCTCCGTGCAGTTCGCGCTGGCGTCGAAGTTCGAGCTGGCGATCGCGGCGCTGGCGGTGGCCGCCGTGTTCGACAGCCTCGACGGCCGCATCGCCCGCCTGCTCGACGCAACCAGCAAGATGGGCGCCGAGCTCGACTCCCTGGCCGACTGCGTCTCGTTCGGCGTCTCCCCCGCCCTGGTCCTGTTCGTCTGGCGGCTGCACAGTCACCAGTTCGGCTGGACGGTGGCGCTGGTGTTCGCGGTCTGCGCGGCGCTGCGGCTGGCCCGCTTCAACACCCTCATCGAGACCGCCGCCGAGGACCCGCCCTACGCCAAGGAGTTCTTCGTCGGCGTACCGGCACCGGCGGCGGCGATCGTGGCGATCCTGCCGCTGCTGCTCGAGCTGGAGTTCGGCGCCGGATGGTGGTCCACCCCGATCGTCATCAGCGTCTGGATGCTCCTGGTGGCGGCGCTGATGATCAGCCGGATGCGGACGCTGGCGATGAAGACCGTCCGGGTCCCGCCCAAGCTGATCGCCCCACTGCTGGTCCTGGTCGGGCTCGTCGCGGCGGCGATCATCAACGAGCCGTTCCTGGTGCTGGCCCTGTTCACCGTGGTCTACCTCGTGCACCTGCCCTACGCGAGCTACCGTTACCGGTGGCTGGGACGCCATCCCGAAGCCTGGCACGTGGCCGGCCGGCAGCGCCGGGCCGCGGTCCGGGCGGTACGCGCAACCCGCGCGACCGGGATCCGCCGCCCGCTGCACCGGCGCGTCGCCGGCGCGGCCCGCGCATCGGTCCGCAACACGCGGCGGCGGCGCGACGATCCGCTGACCAACGGACACGTCGAGCAGCCGGTCGTCCCGCCGCCCACCCGGGTCGCGCCCCAGGACGGCGGGCTGCCGCGCACCAGCCGTCGCCGCCTCGGGCTCCGGGGAACCCGCCGCCGCTGAGGCTCCGGGGGAACCCGGCGGCGCCGTGCGGGCCGGGGAACCCGGCGGCGCTGAGCGGGCCGGGGACCCCGGCGGCGCTGAGCGTCCAGGCATCCGGGCCGGTCAGGCCAGGTACCGCAGCAGCACGACCTCGCCGACCGGGCGGGCCTCCCGCAGGCGCATCGGGCGCCCCGGCCCCCTCGGGAACGCGCCCGGACCGACGAACCGCGGCGCGGCCGGGTCGCCGACGAAGAACGGCGCGATCACCAGGTGCAGCTCGTCCACCAGATCGGCGGTCAGGAAGAGCGTGTGCACGGCGCTCCCGCCCTCCACGAGCAGCCGCCGGACGCCGCGCCCGCCCAGGTCGGCGAGCAGGCGGCCCGGGTCCAGGCGGCGCGGGTCCATCGGGTCGCCGGCCCCGACCACCTCGGCCACCGCGCCCAGCCGGGCGCGCGCCGCCTCGGCACCGGCGTCGGGGGTGTAGACCAGCCGACGAGCCTCTCCGGCGGTGAAGAACGCCGCCCCCGGGTCCAGCTCGCCGGCCGAGCTGATCACCACCTTCGCCGGGTTCGCCGGCTCGCCCCGTTCCCGGCGCGCCCGCCGGCGTTGCTCGGAGCGCACCAGCAGGCGGGGGTTGTCGGCGCGCACGGTGCCCGCGCCGACCAGGATGGCGTCGACGCCGGCCCGCACCTCGTCGACCCGGTCGAGGTCGGCCTCCCCCGAGAGCATCAGCCGCTCACCGGAGGCGTCGTCGAGGTAGCCGTCGAGGCTGCAGGCGGCCGAGGCCAGCACGTACGGGCGCTCCGCCATCTGATCAGGCTAGCTTGGGCGCCGGCGCGGGCCGGCCGGCGACCGCCCGGTCAGCGACGCTGGTAGTCCTTGGTCACGATGACGATCAGCCCGGGGCTGGCGTCGGCGATACCGGGGAACCGGGGGGCGGCGATCATCCCGAGGCTGCTGGCCAGGTGCTTGGCCGCCGCCTGCTCGCTGGTGCCGGGGCGGTAGTAGACCGTGCTGGTGGCGATGTTGCCGCTGGAGTAGTTGCCCACCTCGGTGACCGTCCAGCCCGAATCGCGCATGTCGGCGGCCGCCCGCTCGGCCAAACCCTTGATCAGGCTGTTGTTGTACACCCGGGCCGGCGCCTTGGCCGTGCTGGACGAGTAGGTGCCCGCGCCCTTCCTGGCGCCGGAGGACCCGCTGGAGGAACCGCTGCCCGATCCGCTCTCGGCCGGCAGCCCGGCGCCGGGGAGCTCCGGGGCGGCCGGAGCCCGGGTGACCGGGGCCGCCGGCACGCCCGGTGCGGGCGCGGCCGGCGCGGCGGGGGGCGGGACGGCCGGCGCGGCCAGCTGGTTCGGGGTGCCCGGGGCCGGCGGGGGCGCCAGCGGGGTGGTCGGTGGGGCGGCCGTGTCGCTGGCCGGTGCGGCCTGGTTGGCGGTGTCGGACGGCGTGCCGGTGCTCCCGCCGGAGGCCATGTGGATCAGCCCGATGATCGCCGCCAGCGCGGCCACCCCGAGCAGCACGTACCCGGCTATCCGGAGCGGCTCCCGCTCGCCGGAACCCATTCCACTCATCAGTACTCCCCTGCCCCGACGCGACCGGCCTGCCTGGACAGCTGCCGGGTGGAACGCAACCGGCGCAGCCGCTTGACCAGCATCGGGTCGGCGGCCAGCGCGGCCGGCTTGTCGAGCAGCGCGTTCAGTACCTGGTAGTAGCGGGTGCTCGTCATGCCGAACAGCTCGTGGATGGCCTGCTCCTTGGCGCCGGCGTACTTCCACCACTGCGCTTCGAAGGCCAGGATCTCGCGCTCGCGCCGGTCGAGCTCGCTGGACGCGGCCGGATGTGGCAGCGATTCGACGGAGTCCATCACGCACCTCGGCGGTAGGGCTGGAACAACTGGGAACCGGGAACTTCGGGGTAATCACACTGCTGTCACTCGCCAGGGATTGAACCATGGCGCACCGACGAATCCCCGAAACGACGCACCCGGCGCGTACGTACGGTGACAGCGGCCACCCGTTCGGGGGGGAGCGGGGCGCTCTCCCGGCGACGCACGGGCGGCCCGGGCCCCGCCGCGGACCCTCGTCGTAAGGTACGCGCCATGCCCGTACGCCCCATCCGTGTCATCGGCGACCCGGTGCTGCACAACCCGTGCCGCACCGTCGAGTCATTCGACGACGAGCTCCGCACCCTGGTCGAGGACATGTTCGAGACCATGGAAGCCGCCGACGGCGTGGGCCTGGCGGCCAACCAGATCGGCGTGGATCTGCGGGTATTCGTCTACGACTGCCCCGACGAGGTCAACGGAGTGCAGCTGCGCGGGGTCGTGGTGAACCCGGTGCTCGAGACCTCCGAGATCCCCGAGCGGATGCCCGACCCGGACGAGGACGGCGAGGGCTGCCTGTCGGTGCCCGGCGAGCAGTTCCCCACCGGGCGGGCCGACTGGGCCAAGGTGACCGGACTCGACCTCGACGGGAAACCGGTGAGCGTCGAGGGCAACGGTTTCTTCGCCCGCTGCCTGCAGCACGAGACCGACCACATCAACGGGATCATCTACGTCGACCGGCTGATGGGACGCCACGACCGGGCCGTCCGCAAGATGCTCAAGAAGCACGGCTGGGGCGTCCCCGGCCTCTCCTGGAACCCCGCGACGCAACGCGCCGAGGACCAGTGACTGCGGGCCCTCCCTGGCGGTGACGGCCGGCGAGGGTTACGGTCGGGGTCCAACTTCAGAACGCGGGAGCTCGTAGGAACGGGCTGAGAGGGCGGCTGACTCCATATCCGGGGTGCGGCGCCGCCGACCGCATGAACCTGACCGGGTAATGCCGGCGTAGGGAGGATTCGCGATGACAGCCCTCGATGACCGTACGGTCACTCCGAACATCACCACCGGGCCCATCCAGGGGTCGCGCAAGGTCTACCTCGAAGGTCCCGACGACATCCGGGTGCCGGTGCGGCGGGTCGATCTCAGCAACGGCGAGCACTTCGACGTCTACGACACCTCGGGCCCCTACACCGACAGCGACGCCGTCATCGACGTCCGCGCCGGGCTGCCGAAGATACGGGCGCCGTGGATCGCCTCCCGCGAGCCCATCGCCGGCGCCGCGACCCAGCTGGCCTGGGCGAAGGCCGGCATCGCCACCCCGGAGATGAAGTTCATCGCCATCCGCGAGGGGGTGGACGTCGAGCTGGTCCGCCACGAGGTGGCGATCGGCCGCGCGGTCATCCCGGCCAACCACAACCACCCCGAGTCCGAGCCGATGATCATCGGGAAGAAGTTCCTGGTGAAGATCAACGCGAACATCGGCAACAGCGCGGTGACCTCCTCCATCGAGGAGGAGGTGGACAAGATGGTCTGGGCCACCCGATGGGGCGCGGACAACGTGATGGACCTGTCCACCGGCAAGAACATCCACGAGACCCGCGAGTGGATCATGCGGAACTCGCCGGTCCCGATCGGCACCGTGCCGATCTACCAGGCGCTGGAGAAGGTCAACGGCGACCCGGCCAAGCTGTCCTGGGACGTCTACAAGGACACCATCTACGAGCAGTGCGAGCAGGGCGTCGACTACATGACCGTGCACGCCGGCGTGCTGCTGCGCTACGTGCCGCTCACCGCCAAGCGGGTCACCGGCATCGTCTCCCGCGGTGGTTCGATCATGGCCGCCTGGTGCCTCGCCCACCACAAGGAGAGCTTCCTGTACACGCACTTCGAGGAGCTCTGCGACATCCTGCGCCGCTACGACGTCACGTTCTCACTGGGTGACGGCCTGCGCCCGGGTTCGATCGCCGACGCCAACGACGCCGCGCAGCTGGCCGAGCTGAAGACCCTCGGCGAGCTGACCCACATCGCCCGCGCCCGCGACGTCCAGGTGATGATCGAGGGCCCCGGCCACGTGCCGATGCACAAGATCGCCGAGAACGTCCGGCTCGAGGAGGAGTGGTGCGGCGAGGCGCCGTTCTACACCCTCGGCCCGTTGGCCACCGACATCGCGCCGGCCTACGACCACATCACCAGCGCGATCGGGGCGGCCATCATCGCGCAGGCCGGTACCGCGATGCTCTGCTACGTCACCCCCAAGGAACACCTCGGCCTGCCCAACCGGGACGACGTGAAGACCGGCGTGATCACGTACAAGATCGCCGCGCACTCCGCCGACCTGGCCAAGGAGCACCCGCACGCCCAGTCGCGTGACGACGCGCTGTCCCAGGCCCGGTTCGAGTTCCGCTGGGAGGATCAGTTCAACCTCTCGCTGGACCCCGACACGGCGCGCGCGTACCACGACGAGACGCTGCCCGCGTCGCCGGCGAAGACCGCGCACTTCTGCTCGATGTGCGGGCCGAAATTCTGCTCCATGAAGATCACCCAGGACGTACGGGACTACGCCGAGAAGCACGGGCTGACCAGCGTCGAGGCGATCGAGGCCGGCATGGAGGAGATGTCCGAGGAGTTCGCCGAGCACGGCAACCGGGTCTACCTGCCCATCACCGGGGCCTGAGCGTCCGGTCCACACGGTTCATGCCGGTTCCATGCCGGTTCCATGCCGCCGGTTCCATGCCCGGTTCCATACCGCCGGTTCCATGCCGCCGGTTCCATGCCCGGTTCCATACCGCCGGTTCCATACCGCCGGTTCCATACCGCCGGTTCCATGCCGCCGTCCACACCGTCCACACCGTCCACACCGTCCACACCGTCCATGATCATCAGGGCGTCAGCGCTGCTTCCGTTCTGACGGAGCAGCGCTGGTGCCCCGTTGATCACCTTCGAGGGGTGACGCCAGGTGCCTGAACAGACGATCGGCCGGACGCCACCCCGGGCGATGACCATCGCCGGAACCGACTCCGGCGGTGGCGCCGGGATGGCGGCCGACCTGCGCACGTTCGCCGCGTGCGGAGTCCACGGATGCCTGACCGTGTGTGCGGTGACCGTGCAGAACACCGTCGGGGTGCTCGGCGTCCACCCGATACCGCCGGAGACGGTGGCCGCCCAGATCACCTGCGTGGCCGGCGACATCGGCCTGCAGGCGGTCAAGACGGGGATGCTGGCGAGCACCGAGATCATCGAGGCGGTGGTCTCGGCCTGCGACGAGGCGGGGATCGGCGCCGACGGCGTCACCCCCCTGGTGATCGACCCGGTGGCGGCCTCGATGCACGGTGACCCGCTGCTGGCGTCCTCGGCGCTGGACGTCTACCGGCGGGAGCTGTTCCCCCGGGCCACCATCGTCACCCCGAACCTGGACGAGGTGCGGCTGCTCGTCGACCTCGACGTCCACGACCGCACCGGCCAGCACGAGGCAGCGCGCGCGCTGCACAAGCTCGGGCCCCGCTGGGTGCTGGTCAAGGGCGGCCACCTGCGCGAGGACACCGACGTGTGTGTGGACATCCTCTTCGACGGCTCCGAGTTCGTCGAGTTGCCCGGGCCGCGCTTCGTCACCGGCAACACCCACGGCGGTGGGGACACCATGGCGGCGGCCATCGCGTCGCGGCTGGCCTTCGGGGACACGGTGCCCGAGGCGGTCGCCTTCGCCAAGCGGTACCTGGTCGAGGCGGTCCGCAACTCCTACCCGCTGGGCGCCGGCCACGGACCGGTCTCATCCCTGTGGCGGACCAGCACCGACCCGGTATAACCCGACCCGGTGTAACCCGACCCCGGCGACCCCGACCGCGCCCGACAACCGCGGTGATCGGCGATCCCGGCGGTCGCGCAGCGGTCATTCGTGGATCAACCCCCTGGTTCGCCCGACGACTGCGGTGTCAACTGCGGTGATCGGCGATCCCGGCGGTCGCGCAGCGGTATTCGCGGGTCAACCGCCGCAATCGCTGATCACCGCCGGATGGCGCGGGTAGGGGCGGGCGGGGCCCACGGGAAGTGCGCGGGACCGGCGGGCGAGGCCCCACGGAAGTGCGCGGGGCGGGCGGGGCCCCGAGGGAAGGCGCGGGTAGGGCCGGGCGGGGCCCACGGGAAGGGCACGGGGCGGGCGGGGCCCACGGGAAGGGCGCGGAGCCGGGCGGGGCCCGAGGGAGGGGCGCGCGACCGGGTCCGAGCGAAGCGCCCGGAGCAGGATCGCAGCGGAGTGCCGGGCAACGAGGTCCCGGGCGGGGGCGGCGCGACGGAGGGGCCCGTGGTCGAATACCTGCGTGCCGGTGATGCAGCGAGACGACGCGACAATCCATTACGAGGAGCACGGCTCCGGTTTCCCAGTGTTGACGCTGGCCCCGGGCGGCATGCGCTCGTTCGGTGACATGTGGACGAAGATGCCGTGGAACCCCGTGGCCGAGCTCGCCGGCGACTACCGGGTGATCACCATGGACCAGCGCAACGCCGGCTCGTCCACCGCTCCGGTCACCGGCCGCGAGAGCTGGGACACCTACGCCGCCGACCAGCTCGCGTTGCTCGACCATCTCGGCGTCGAGCAGTGCCACGTGGTGGGTATGTGCATCGGGGGCGCGTTCATCCTGAAGCTGCTGACTCTCGCCCCGGAGCGCTTCGCCCGCGCCGTGCCGCTGCAGCCGATCGGGCTGGACGGCAACCGCGAGGCCTTCCACGACATGTTCGACGGCTGGGTCCAGGAGGTGCGCGATTCGCACCCGGAGGCCGGTGACGACGCCTGGAGCGCGTACCGGTCGGCGATGTACGACGTCGAGGACCCGCTGTTCAGCGTGCCGACCGCCGCCCTACCGAGCATCACCACACCGATCCTGGTGCTGCGCGGCGACGACCAGTACCACCCCCGCAGCGCCTCGGAGCTGCTGGCCGCCGAGGCACCGAACGCCCGGCTGATCGAGCGGTGGAAGGACCCCGAGCACCTGCCGGCGGCGGCCGGGGCGATCGCGGAGTTCCTCGGCGGGGACTAGCGGCGGCGCGGCCTAGGCCCGGGTCGGCACGATCCTCGTCGCGTTGGATCCGCTGTCGGTCTTCGTGGCCATCACCTGCACGGTGTCGCCGGTCTTCAGCGCGCTCAGGTCGGCCGGGCCGGCGCCGGGAGCGCCGGAACCGGGGCCGCCCTGGTCGGGCGCCCCGGGCACGCGCGGGGCCGGCTGCGAGGCGCCGTTCCCGGCCCGGCGCCCCCTGCCCGCACGGCCGACGGCGGTCGTCGGGGTGATCGCGTAGCTCGCGGTGAACCCGTCGGTCGAGCGGACGGTGACCGAGCCCGCGTCGATCGCCGTGATCGCCCCCCGCTGCACCTGCATGACACCGGACGACGCCGTCGTGAACTCGCCGTGCTCGATGCGGCCGAGCAGTCCCGGCCCACCGGCCGCGCCTCGGTGGGCACCCCGGCCGGCCTTCCCGTGGCCCGGCATCGGGGCGGCCTGCGCAGCCGAGCCGTTCTGCGAGGACTGGGCCGAGGACTGGGCCGAGGACTGGGCCGAGGACTGGGCCGTGGCCAGATAGGTGGCGCCACCACCGATCGCGGCGGCGGCCACCACCGCCGCGGCGCCGGCCAGGAGCATCATGCGGGTCGGTCGAGCCATCACCGAAGGTCCTCTCGTCGTGCGGGCCGCCGATCACCGGGCCCGGCTCGGAGCCAGCTTCAACAGTGGCCCGCCCCGCTGCCGGTTTCCCGTTGACCGGCTCGTTCTTCAGCGACTCTTCAGGGCGCCCCGAGCCGGGCTGAAGGGTCTCTGAAGATGCCGGCCGAGGGCTTGGGCGGCTCCGTCCCCGTGCCTACCGTTCGACGGGTGATCAGTGAGCGCGACGCCGTGCGACGGCTTCTGGAACGGGTCGGCCTGGGGCCGCGCCCGGGAGAGGTGGACGCCTCGGCGGCGGCCGGGTTCGACGCCACCCTGCACCGCCTGACCGGCGCCGACGGGGTGGACGCCGGCGTCCTCGGCACGCCCGCGCCCGACTTCGGACCACCCCAGCAGCGGCTGGGCAAGGCGGCCCCCACCGCCTGCCGCCGGGCCCGGCGGCAGGCCCAGGCCAGGCAGTCGGTGGAGCTGGGGACCTGGTGGCTGGACCGGATGGCCGCCGTCGAGCACCCCTACCCGGAGCGGATGACCTGGTTCTGGCACGGGCATTTCGCGACGAGTGTCCGCAAGGTGAAGAGCCCGCAGCTCATGCACACCCAGAACGAGACGATGCGCACCCTGGGCCGGGGCGACTTCCGCGCGCTGGCCCAGGCGATGATCGTCGACCCGGCGATGCTGGTGTGGCTCGACGGCGGCGGCAACAAGCTGGGCAAGCCGAACGAGAACCTCGCCCGGGAGTTCATGGAGCTGTTCACGCTCGGGGTCGGCAACTACACCGAGGCCGACGTCCGCGACGCCGCCCGTGCCCTCACCGGCTGGAAGGTCGACTACCGGAACGGGACCGCCGTCACCGCTCCCCGGGCGCACGATCCGGGCCCGAAGACCGTCCTGGGCACCACCGGCGCGCTCGACGCGGGCGGTCTCGTCGACCTGCTCGTCCGCCAGGAGGCCTCACCGCGGTTCGTCGCCACGCGGATCTGGACGCGGTTCGTGTCCGACACCCCGCCGGACCCGGCCACCATGGAGCGCCTGGTCACCGCCTACGGCCCGGACCATGACGTCACCGCCCTGGTGACGGCCGCGGTCCGGGAGCCGGCGTTCCGCGACCCGGCGTCGATCCTGGTCCGCGAGCCGGTGTTGTGGCTGGTCGCGGCCCTGCGAGCGCTCCGGATCACGGCATCGGCGCTACCGGTGCAGTCACTCGTCGGCGGGCTCAACGGCCTCGGGCAGGTGCCGCTGGCACCGCCGAACGTCGGCGGCTGGCCGGTCGGGCTGCCGTGGCTGACCACGGCGGCGGCGCTGACCCGGATGCGGCTGGGGCAGGCGCTGGCCGAGGCCGGGGACATCGCGCCGGTGACCGCCGCCGCCCTGCCCGGACGGGTGGAGGCCACCGCCGCCCTGCTCGGGCTGCCCGGTTTCAGTGACCGCACGGCGTCGGCGCTGCGGACGCTGGCCGACCGTCCCGCCCAGCTGGTCGGCCTCGCGCTGGCCAGCCCCGAGTACACCGTCAGCGCATGAGCCGGGGCAGGGCCGGCGGGGTCAGCGGGGTCAGCGGGGTCAGCGGGGTCAGCGGAGCCGGCGGGGCCGGAAACCCGGACCCAGAGCCCGTATGCCAGAACCCGACCTTACGGAGAGACATGGCCGACGTGATGAGCCGCCGCCGCTTCCTGGCCTGGACCGGAGCGGCGTCGGTGGCCGCCGCCGCGGCCGGCTGGGGGATCGAGTCGCTGGTCGCCCGGGCCTGGACCGACCCCCTGGCCCCGGGGACCGGGGTGCTGGTGATGCTCACGATGTACGGCGGCAACGACGGGCTGAACACGGTGATCCCGGCCGGCGACGACGCCTACCAGAGCGCGCGACCCGAGCTCGCCTACTCCGAGTCCGAGGTGCTGCCGCTGGGTGACGGGCTGGGCCTCAACCCCGGGATGACCGGGTTCAAGCAGCTCTGGGACGGCGGTCGGCTGGCCATCGTGCGCGGGACCTCCTACCCGAGGCCCGACCACAGCCACTTCCGGTCCATGGACATCTGGCAGACCGCATCCCCGGACCACCCGGTGTCCAGCGGGTGGCTCGGACGCTGGCTGGACGCCCACGGCCGCGACCCGCTGCTGGCGGTGTCCCTGGATCCGGTGCTTCCTCCCATGCTGGCCGGGGAGACGGTGGCGGGCGCCGCGTTGCCGGCCTCCGGGCTCGCGCTACCGGGCGGGGATCTCGGTTCCGCCTTCGCCGCGCTCGGGGGTCTCGACCCCGGCCGGTCGGGCCCCCTCGAGGTGGCGGCGCGCGCGGTGGCCGACCTGCACCGCACCAGCGCGACCATCGGCCCCCTGCTGACCGGCGGGCTGACCCGCCCCCTGCCGACCGGCGGGAAGACCGGCGGGCTGACCGGCGCGGCAGCCGGAAGCGCGGCAGCCGGAAGCGCGGCGGCCGGAAGCGCGGCGGCCGGAGGCACGGCGGCCGGCACCGCCACGGAGCAGCCCGACGGCGACCGCCC
>JADMIO010796614.1_pt1 | contig 18351 bp, 14 predicted proteins | sample 8958161 | NCBI WGS metagenome assembly JADMIO01 (sample SAMN16585339, study PRJNA669376) | soil metagenome | isolation source: Crop rotation soil | place: USA: Cullars Rotation, Alabama | collected 2011 | reverse complement strand
CTTTCCCGAGCGCGCGCGCGCGGGGAACCGCCTCGCCGCCACTGGCGACATGCCCTCTCAACACGCAACGAGCAACCAGCAACCAGTAACCAGTAACAGGCTCCACCCATGTCCACCAAGTTCCAACCGCGCGCCGCACCCCATCACCAGAAGCGCCGCTACGGAGCCGCAGCGCCCCCGCCGCTGCCGCCGATCGAGCCGGTGACGTTCGTCTACCGGTATGACGAGAACAACGTGCTGTTCTACTTCGAGGACGACGTCGCGAGCGTCGACGGGCCGTGTCTCGGGTTGAAGGTCGGCGGGCGGAGTCCGGTCAGCGTCGGGATCTTCGACCCGAACGTGCTGATGGTGATGTACGATGCGATCCTCGGCGCCGGCGAGACCTGGCAGATCGTCGCCGACGAGGTGCAGGTCACGTTCGACCCGCCGCATCGATTGATCGACGGCACCGGCGAAGTCGCGGATTGAAGATGCTCGCCACGAATGAACACGAATGGGCACGAATGAAGAAAGCGGATCTCCTGATTCGCGTTCATTCGTGTTGATTCGTGGCCAAGGCTCTTCTCCCCTCCTCCACGGGGAATCACCAGAAGACGATTTCGCGCCTGCCGCGGCCGCTCCTCTCCCCTCTGTGTCCTCCGTGTCCTCTGTGGTGGGTCCTCCGCGGTCGCCGCTCCGACGCCTTTGACCCTCTCCGCTACGGCCGCTACAGTGACTTTCCGTCGATATCCTGCAGGAGTGGCGGAATTGGCAGACGCGCTGGTCTTAGGAGCCAGTGCCGAAAGGCGTAGGGGTTCAAGTCCCCTCTCCTGCATTGTCCCGACCCCGCCCGCGCGCGAATGACCGCACGACCGACGCATCCCCCTCGACCCGTTCTACTGACCCTCAGGATTGCGCTCGCCTGCGGCTTCCCGGCCGCCGCGGTCGACGCCGCCGCCACGGTCGCCGCCGACTTGCCCGCCACGCAACCCGCCAGGCTCGTCATCCCCGACGAGCCGGACTGGAACCTCGCCGAGGACCTCGCCGCCGCCGGAAAATTCGACGCCGCGGCCGACCGTTACCTCAAAACCCTCCGCGTCACGACCAAGCCGTGGCTCAAGGCCCGCGCCGCCGCCCGCCTGCTCGACGTCGCCCCGCGCGCTGCGCGCTACGATGCGGTGATCACCGCCTACATCGCGCTGGTGCACCTCGACCCCGCCAAGGCCCTCGCCGCCCGCCCGGCGTTGCCCGAGAGCGACTCGGCCTACGTCGACGCCGGCCTCGCCCAGGCCGGTAAAGCGCTCGCCGAGCCCGGCCTCTCGGCCGACCAGAAGCAAGCGCTGCTCGGCCTGCAGCTCGACCTCTACCGCGTCCGCCGGGACGCCGCCCACGCCGACGCCGTCCTCGAACAGCTCAGCGCCCTGCTCGCCGCCGACGCCGCCGGTCCGCTGGCGATCAGGCGCTTCGCCGACCTGAAGCTCTCCACCGCCCGCGTCGCCCTCGACCGCGGCGATTTCGCCCGCGCCGCCGAGGAGGTGCGCGCCGCCCGAACCGCCTTCACCGACCCGCAGCAGCAGGAAGAGGCAATCTACCTCCTCGCCCAGGCTGGCGAAGGGGTCGCCAACCGGACGAACGATCCCAGCGCCCTGAAGGACGCCGCGCTGAACTACATGCGTGTGGTGACTTACTTTCAGGACTGGCCGGAGAACCGCCGGGTCCCCGCCGCGATGCTCCGGACCGCCGCGATCCTGGAAAAGCTCGGCGCCGGAAAACAGGCGGCGGACCTCTACCATCAGGTCGCAATCCAGTACACTACCCGGCCCGAGGCGAAAGCCGCCGCGGACAACGCCAGGCGACTCGGCATCCAGCCGTAGCGCGCGGCGGCGACACAGGCACCGAGACAGAGACGACCAAACCAACATGCGCACCTACATCGACAAGTACCGCAAGCAGCTCCTGGCGATCGTCATGATCATCCTCATGATCGCCTTCATCCTCCCCTCCGCCTACAAGGGCCCCGGCGGCGGCCGCATCAACCGCGTCCTCGGCCACATGGGCTCGACCCCGGTCAACTCCAACGACGTCGCCGGCTACGAGCAGGCCTGGGAGGTCCTCAACAAGTACACCCGCGTCCAGGTCTCCGAGACGCAGTACGTCCCGGCGATCCAGTTCGCGCTGCCGTACCGCGAGGCGCTGCTCCTGATCCGCGACCACCCCGAAGCGTTTTACCTGCTGGCCAAAGAAGCCGAATCGCAGGGCGTGATCGTGACCGGCGACGAGCTGAACAACTGGCTGGAGAACTACTGCCAGGTCCTCGACGGCAACGCCTGGCGCGCGTTCAACGACGTCGAGAACGACGCGCTCGCCGACCGCATCCGCTCGTCGATCGCGCAGACGCTCCTGGTCCGCAAGGCGTTCGAGCGCGCCAGCGACGTCGTGAAGATCAGCGCCCCGATCCGCCGCCAGGTCGCCTCTCAGGAGACCGACTCCGGCGCGTTCGACGTGATCGAAGTCCCCGCCGCCCCGTTCCTCGCCTCGGTCCCCGCCCCGACTCCCCAGCAGATCGAACAGCAGTTCAAGAAGTACGCCAATGAGGACGGCACCGACGAACTGTCCAACCCCTTCGGCTTCGGCTACAAGTACCCCAACCGCCTCAAGCTCCAGTACGTCGAGATCCCCCTGGCCGACATCCGCACCGCCGCCGAGAAGAAGCGCGCCGCCAACGACCAGACCCAGTACGAATGGGACCGCGACGCCTTCAAGTATTACCAGGAGCACCCCGACGAGTTCCCCACGACCGCGCCCGACCCTGCCAACAGCATCATGGCGCTGAACCCCAAGCCCGCGCCCGCCTCCCCTCCGGCCGCCACCACCCGCCCGTTCGCCGACGCCAAGGCCGAGGCGCGCAAGAAGGTCCTCGAGGCCGACGTCACCAAACTCGCCCAGCGCATCCAGGAACGCCTCACCGCCCAGATGAACGGCGACTTCGTCGCCTACCGCAACGCCCTCTCGACCGGCGGCGCTAACGCCAAGATCCCCACGGCCTCGGTCGGCGCGCCGTACAACACGTTCGAATACCTCCAGCGCCTCGCCGCCGACGTCCAGAAAACCTTCGGCGTCCTCCCGGTCATCCACTCGCTCGAAGGGAACTACGTGACCCGCGAGGACATGCGCATGATCCCCGGCCTCAACCAGCTCGACCTGGAGAACGGCGCCGCGCTGAGCGACTACCTGTTCAGCGCCGGCGCCGCGTTCAACCCGCAGGCGAAGGATGACACGCGCCTCCTCAAGGCCTTCGAACCGACCCCCGCGCTCCACGACGCCGGCGGCAACGCCTACATCGTCCGCATCACCGACATGCAGGCCGCCCACGCCCCCGCGTCGCTCGCCGAGGTCGCCCCGGCCGTCGAGCGCGACCTCCGCGCCGCCGCCGCCTATGAAAAGGCCAAGGCCGAAGCGACCCAGCTCCTGGCGCAGGCCAGGCAGTCCGGCGGCACCCTCAAATCCGTCTCCGACGCCACCGGCCGCAAGATCATCCCGCTCCCGTCGGTCTCCTTCCACGGCCTGGCCAACGCCCGCTACCTCTATTCCCCTCCCCCGCTCTCGCTCCCCAACCCCCGCGTGCAGCACGCGTTCCTCCGCGGCGCGTTCGACATCTTCGCCTCGGCCACGCCGTCCAACCCAAAGCCGCTCGGCCTGATCGAACTGCCGCACGACGGCCGCCTCTTCGTCGCCCAGCTTTCCCAGGGACAACCGCAGCAATCGCAGCCGACCGACATCCTGGCGCTGCGCGACCTCCTGCAGGCTGAGGCGATCCGCTCCAACGAGTACCGGCTCCTGATCCTCGACAAGTGGTTCGATTACGACGACCTGGCCGCGCGCCTGAACTACAAGCCCGCCGCGCCCCCCGCCGACGATCAAAACAAAGCCCCCACCCCGAACGACGACGGCCCGCAAAACCGCCCCCTGCTTTAACCTTTATTGCACGCGACGCCGCGCCCGCTTGACTTTCCCCCCTGAGCCACTAAAGTTTCCGGCCCGCGACGCGCCATTAGCTCAATTGGCAGAGCAGCTGACTCTTAATCAGCGGGTTGTAGGTTCAAGTCCTACATGGCGCATTTGAAACCCTCACCCTTCGGTGAGGGTTTTTCTTATCCCCCTCGGTTCAATTAACAACCAATTTTTGGCCTACCCCCGCCCGCTTGGTGTAGCTTTCCCCCATGCCCGAACCCACCCGGCGGATCGCCGTCGTCCTCGCGACCGACATGGCCTGCTACCGCGAGATCCTCCGCGGCGTGAACACGTTCACGACCTCCAAGGGCACCTGGACCCTTGAACTCTACACCGCCGCCGAAGACTACGTCGAAAAGATCCGCGTCAACCAGCCCGACGGCCTGGTCATCAGCGCCGTCAACGACCCGCGCGAAGCCGTCGCCGCCGTCCGCTCCGTCGCCGGGAAAGCCGTCGCCGTCGCGGCCACCTTTGTAGACCCCGACCTCGCCCACGTCCCTCAGGTCGAAGCCGACGACGAAAAGGTCGGCGAACTCGCCGCCGCCCACCTCCTCTCCAAGGGTTTCACCAACTTCGCCTTCGTCGGCGCCGCCGCCGTCTGGTCGGACCGCCGATACGCCGGATTCCAGCGCATCCTGGCCAGGGAAAAGATTACCCCCGCCCGCCTCTCTCACGAAACCACTCCCTCCCCCGCCGGCCGCGGCTGGCCGCTCCCGCACTACGGCCGCGAGATCCTCGACTGGCTTGCGACCCTCCCGAAACCCGTCGCGATCTTCGCCTGCAACGACATCCGCGGCCGCGAACTCGCCGAAGTCTGCCGCTCCGCTGGCCTCCGCGTGCCGGACGACATCACGATCCTCGGCGTCGACAACGACGACCTCGAATGCGAACTCTCCCACCCGCCCCTCTCCAGCATCGCGATCCCCTGGCGACGCCTTGGCTTCGAAGCCTCCCGCATCCTCGACTCCCTGTTCAAGCGCAGATCCCCCCGCCGCAAACGCTCGACCCTCTTCGTCCCCCCCGCCGGCGTCGTCGAACGCCAGTCCACCGAAGCGATGGCCATCTCCGACCCGGACGTCTCCAACGCGATCCGCTTCATCCGCCAGAACGCCCACCGCCCGATCGGCGTCACCGACGTCCTCGACGCCGTCCCCACCGCACGACGCTCCCTTGAAAAACGCTTCCGAAACCTCCTCGGCCGCTCCCCGCTCGAAGAGATCCGCCGCGCCCACGTCGAACGCGCCAAGAACCTCCTCCGCTCCACCGACCTCTCGATGCCCGCCATCGCCGAACTCAGTGGCTTCACCTCCGCAGCCTGGCTCTCCAAAGTGTTTCACAACCTCACCGGCGAAACCCCCACCCTATACCGCCAGCGCCAGCGCTGCCGCTGACGCACCTCCTTTCGCCAATCCCCCCTTCCGTCTAAATTACGCGCATGCAACCACGCGCCGCCCTGCTCCCCCTCTTCCTCCTTCTCCCGAGCTGCTCCCAGACCGATCGTCCCGCCGCTACCCCAGCCTCCCACGATGACTACAAGCTCGTCTGGTCCGACGAATTTAACACCGATGGCCCGCTCAACCCCGCCGACTGGACCTTCGAACACGGCTTCGTGCGCAACCGCGAACTCCAGTGGTACCAACCCGACAACGCGATCTGTAAAGACGGCTTCCTCATCATCGAAGCCCGCCGCGAGCAGCGCGCGAACCCCACCTTCGTGCCCGGCTCCCGCGACTGGCGCACCTCCCGCCCGACCATCGAATACACCTCCGCCAGCGTCAACACGTCCAAGAAGCACACCTTCCAGTACGGCCGCTTCGAAATCCGCGCCCGGATCGACACGCGCCCCGGCTCCTGGCCCGCCTTCTGGACCCTCGGCTCGGCCGGTCCGTGGCCCGCCTGCGGCGAGGTCGACGTCATGGAGTACTACGACAACACCCTCCTGGCCAACATCGCCTGGGCCGGCGCCAATCCCACCGGCGACGCGGGCTCCTCCTGGAACACCGGCACAATCCCCCTCTCCTCCTTCCCGGCCGACTGGTCCTCCAATTTCCACACCTGGCGCATGGACTGGGACGAATCCTCCATCAAACTCTACTGCGACGACCAACTCCTCAACACCCAGGACCTCTCCAAGTCCACCAATTCCCCCCGCGCCGTCCAACGCGGCGCCCCCGAAAACCCCTTCCGTCAGCCCCATTACCTCCTCTTCGATCAGGCCATCGGCGGCCAGCGCGGCGGCGACCCCTCCAAGACCCCGTTCCCCGTCCGCTACGAAGTCGACTACGTGCGGGTCTATCAGAAACAACCACGCTAATGCAGTCCCCTCAACTCTCCGACGACCCAATAACCGCCACGACTACCTCGCGCTGCACGTTCCGCGCGGCCATCCTGGTCGCGCTCACGTTCTTCGTATTATCCGCGCTGATTCTCCCCCTCCTCTCGCGCTGGCGCGGCGACGAACGCTACTACACCGACGCAGCTATCCGCATGGTCCAGACCGGCGACTACCTCACCCCGTACGAAGGCGACGGCAGCCTTCGCTTCAACAAGCCGATCCTCAACTACTGGCTCACCGCCGGGAGCTTCCACCTCTTCGGCATCAGCGTCTTCGCCGCCCGCTTCGCACAGCTCACCGCCGGCTCGCTGGCGTTGCTGGCGGTCTACCGCCTTGCCCGCATCCTCTTCGAGGACCGCGAGGTCGCGCTGTTCACCGTCGCGATGATGGCGATCAACGAGCAGTGCCTCAATGCCTCCGTCCGCAGCACCACCGACATCGTGCAGTACGCCCTTCTCACCCTCGCGCTCACCGGCTTCGTGGCCATCCTGTTCCGCAGCAGCCGCGCGTGGCTCGATTACCTCCTCGCCTACGGCGGCCTCGCCCTCGCCGCGCTCACCAAAGGCGGCATGGCGTTCGTCCTCCTCTGTTTCATCGCGATCTTCACCGTCGTCTCCCGCCGCCGCTTCTCCCGCACCACCGCCGGCGCGCCCCCGCCCCTCCCACGCCTCTCCACCGTCATCCCGTGGTACGCCATCCCCCTCGCGATCGCCCCGCTCGCGATCTGGCTCGGCCTCAACGTCAACCGGCACGGCGCCCAGGCCGTCCGCAAGCTCTGGTTCGACCAGGTCTCCCGTCGCCTCGACGGCTCCGCCTTCTTCGACAACCTCGTCACCTACGGTACCGATCCGTTCATCGCGCTGTTTCCCCTCGTCCTGCTGCTCATCATCGTCGGGTGGTCCCGCTGGCGCGACCTTCGCCCGCTCCTGGCCGCCCGAAAGCTCGAAATATCTTTCGCGCTCGGCTGGTACCTTGCCGTCGCCGTCATCATTCTCCCGGCCAACATCACCCGCAACCGCTACCTGCTCCCCACCTATCCCATGCTCGCCGCCTCGCTGGCATACCTCATCGTCGCGATGACGCGAAGGTCTCCCGCCGCGGCCCGCGCCGCCGGCGTCGCCGCCCGCGTCGTCGCCGTCGCCCTGCTGGTTTTCGCGCTCTTCCTTACGCTCGTCGCGCTGCGCCTCCCGCCGACCGCGCTCGTCGGCACCCTGTTCCTCGCCGCCGCCGCGGCGTTCATCACGTGGCGCCTCCACCGCTCAGCCCACCGCATCACCGATTGGGTCCCCGTCGCGTTGCTCCTCCTGGCCGCCTACCGCATCAGCGACCTCTCCATCCGCTCCTACCTGTTCGCCACCCCCACCGAAGACATCGTGCGCCAGTTCGATGCCCACGCCTCCGCGACCATCACTCCCCTCGCTACGGTGGGCCTCAACGACCAAGCCGCCCACGTCCGCCTCAGCTCCGCCGGCCGCATCCAGGTGACCAACCTCCCCGCCTCCGCCACCCCCGATACGCTCCGCCAATACGACGCCATCCTCGTTGATGCCGCCGCCGACGCACCCGACCTCGGCCCGACATACCAATCCTTCAACGCCGGCATCTTCTGCGACCGCTGGCGCCCCCAGGACATCGTTCGATTCGCAGTCGGCCGCACCACCCGCGACGAGGTCTACCGCAAGCGCGGGAAGACACTGCGCCTCCTCGTCCGCCGACCATCGATCCCAACGACGACGACGATTACTACTGCTTCATCTGCGGCCGGATCTTCTTGATCCGCGCCTGCACGTCCCGGTAATTAAAGTCCATCTGCGCCGTCTGGCTGTACGCTTTCAGCGCCGCCTGCAGGTCGCCCTTCTGTTCGAGCGACCGGGCGTACCAGTAGTTCATTTCCTTGGACTTCTCGTCGCCGCGCGCCTGGTACTCCTCGATGATGCCGTGGAGCGTGTCGACGGCTTCGTCGATGTAACCGGCTTCGAAGAAGGCGCGTCCGAGCGCGATCGCGGCGTTGAACTTGTACTTCGGGTCGAGCCGCACGTTCTGGAAGACCGGGATCGCCTCGTCGTATCGCCCCAGCTTGTACAGCCGCACCGCCGCTTCGTAGCGGTACCCCGTCTCGGTCGGATAGTTCTCCGACCAGAGGTGAAACTCGTTGTATTCCTCTTCCGTCCGTTCCTTGTCGAACTGCTCGTAAGCTTCCTTGGCGGCCGCGTCGTTCGGGTTCGCCTTGACTTCCGCCGCCAGCGACCGGGCCATCCGGTTCATCTGCGCGATCCGGATCTTCCCGATGTTCAGCCGAAACCGGAACTGCTTGGTCCGCTCGAACCACTGGTTCAGCAGTTCGATCGCGCGGTTCTCGCGCTCCGAGTCTTCGGTCTTGGCCAGCGCCTCGACCAGTTTCATCAGCTTCCCCGGCTCGTTCGGGTCGGCGGCGTATTCCTTTTCCGCGTGGGCGATGATCTGGCTCATCGCGTCCAGCGTGTGCACTTCCTTGTCGGCCTGCATGAGACGGTCTTGCGTCTCCTTGTCGCGCACGCTCTCGCGGAAGTTCTTACCCGTCCCGTACTTCCCCTCGAACATCGTCTGCTGCGCCGCCAGGTTCTTCCGTTCCGTCCCCAGGTCCATGTCGCCCGGCTTCATCGCCGTCGCCAATTCCAGCGCCTCGACCGCGCGCTTGAGGATCGGAGCCTTCAAATCCTGTGGCGTGTCCGGCGACATGCCCATCTCGTAGTAGATGTCCTTCAGCAGCATGTACTTGCCGAAGTCCTCGCCTTTGCCCGCGGTATTGTTGGCCGTCTGGAGGATCGGCCCGATCCACATGACCGTGTCGAAATATCCCCCCCTCAGCGCCGCCTTGATCATCGACGCCATGTAATCCGTGTTGCCCGGATCGTAGAACAGCAGCCGTTCGGCGTTCAGCATGTCCTGCTTGTCGTCCTTCGTCCCGCGCTTCAATCCCACCGCCTTCAACATCCCCAGCGGCTTGCCCCCCTGGGCCTTGCGCTTCAGAGACACCTTGCGCAACGCCTCGTGCGCGTCCACGGCGTCCGGGTCGATCGCCAGGCCGCTCAGGTACATCTCGACGGAATAGTCGTAGTTCCCCGTGTCCGCGACCTTCTTCCCCTGGGCGAACAGTTCATTGGCTCTCTTCTGGTCCGCGTCAGAGATCTCCTGATACCGCTTTGATTCGTCAGCCACTTGCGACATCCTCTGTGTACCTACGAGAAAGATTTGTCGTCCTTGCGCGCACTCGTCCCAAACGACTCATTCTAGGCCCGATCGGTTCGAGGTGATTGAAGCGTTAACCGTTTGGGCCTATGGTGTAGCGACAATAAACGATCCCAGTTAGGAACACAACTTATACCCAACCCGTTACCCATGTACGAAGACCTCCAGATCATCCATTACCCCGACCCCCGTCTCCGCAAGATCAGCTCGCCCGTCACCAAGTTCGACGACGACCTTAAAGCCCTCGCCCGGCGCATGTTCGAACTCATGCGCGAGGACAAAGGCGTCGGCCTGGCCGCGCCGCAGGTCGGCGTGAACGTCCGGCTCTTCGTCATGAATCCGACCGGCAAGCCTGAAGACGACCGCGCCTACGTCAACCCGCAACTTCTCGAAGCGACCGGCGAAGAAGAAGGCGAAGAAGGGTGCCTCTCCCTCCCCGGCATCAACACGAAAATCATCCGCTCCAAAACGCTCCGCCTCGAAGCCCAGGACCTCGACGGCCAAGCCGTCGCCACCACCGACACCGGGTACGTCGCCCGCATCTGGCAACACGAAGCCGACCACCTCAACGGGGTCATGATCATCGATCGCATGGGTCCGACGGCCAAAATGGCGTTCAAAAAGAAGCTCAAAGACCTCGAAGACGACTACGCCGAAGCCCATCCAGCCCCCTCTGCCGTGAAGAAACCCGCCAGGCGCCCTGCCCGCCGGTAAGCGATTTCGATGGCTGCACTGAAGATCATCTTCGCCGGGTCCGGCGCGTTTGGCCTGCCGACGCTCAAGGCGCTGCATTCCTCCTCGCATACGCTCCTTCAGGTCGTCTCCCAACCCGACCGGCCGGCCGGTCGGGGTAAGAAACTGACGCCGACCCCGATTTCTCAGTTTGCGATCGATCACCACCTTCCGCTCGCGCGGCCGGAGAAGATCGGGAGCGAAACCCTCCCGCCGTGCGACCTGCTGATCGTGATCGCGTTCGGTCAGAAGATCCCCCAACCGATCGTCGATCACCCCCGGCTCGGTTCGATCAACCTGCACGCCTCGCTGCTCCCGAAGTACCGGGGGGCGGCGCCGATCAACCACGCGATCCTGAACGGGGAGACGGTCACCGGCAATTCGGTCATCCGGCTTGCCCAGAAAATGGACGCCGGGGCGGTCCTCGCGCAGTCGCACCTGGACATCGGGCCGAGCGAAACCGCCGGGGAGCTTCACGACCGATTGTCGGCCGATGGACCGTCGCTGATCCTGCCGCTGCTGGAACGCCTGGCCGACGGGACGGCCGCCGAAATCCCGCAGGATGAAAGCAAGGCGACGCTGGCGCCGAAGCTGTCGCGCGAGACGGCGACGATCGACTGGTCCCAACCGGCCGAGGTCGTCGTACGACGGGTCAACGGCTTATCCCCGTGGCCGGGCTGTCGCGTTCGACTGGTGGACGGCGAGGGAAAGGAAATCGCCCGCGCGACGCTCGTCCGGGCGCGACTGGGCGGGTGGTCCGGGGGGCGTCCCGGGGAGATTTCGTCCGATGGTTCGATCGCCGCGGGTGACCAGTGCAGCGTGGAGGTGGTCGAGATCCAGCCGGAGGGGAAGCGGCCGATGGCGTTGAACGATTTCCGAAACGGGCATCCGTGGCAGGGTGGGATGCGGGTGGAGTCGATTGCGTAGGACCAGTGGGCGCCTATCCCGTCGAGAGCAGCGAGCGCAAACCGTGAAGACGGGATGACGTGGGCCGCGAAGGAAGACGCGCGCTCGGGTGTGAAGATGGGTAAGGGAAAATCGCGATTTGCATAACATTTTGGAACATTTTGGCACATTTATCGGGATGCTGCTGAGGCCTTTGGATAGGGAATGGGGTTGGAACGCGACGGGGGAGGCGCGAAGAACTCACGCGACGGGGAGGACGGACGGTGCGCTCGGGTGCGCTTTTCGTCGCCGGACGGTCTGGCTACGCTGGGGCGGCGATGGCCCATCCCGTCCATCTCGAATCGCTCATCTGGATCGTCTTCGCCGGCGTCTGGTTCGTCGCGGCGCTGTTCGTGAAGCGGGCGCGGTATCGGGAGCCGCGGCTCTACCGGGTGATTTACGGGGTGGCGCTGACGGTGGGATTCCTGCTCGTCTTTCTCCCCTCGTTTCGGCGGGACACTCGGATCTACGACAGCCGTGCGATGGAATGGGTGGGGGTCGTCGTGACGGCCGCGGGCTTTTTGCTGGCGCTGTACGCCCGGTTTACGCTCGGGCGGAACTGGAGCGGGGCGGTCACGCTGAAGGAGGGACATCGGCTGATCACCGTCGGGCCGTACCGATTCGTCCGGCATCCGATTTATACGGCGCTGCTCGTCTCGCTCTTCGGGACGGCGCTGACCGCCTCGACCTTGTTCCCGTTCCTGGGGATGGGGTTGATCGCCGCGTGCCTGCTGGTGAAGCTTCGGCAGGAAGAGCGCCTCATGGCCGGGGCCTTTCCGGAGGAATATCCAGCCTACCGGTCGCGGACCTGGGCGCTGTTGCCATTCCTCTATTAACGCGCGACGAGGTGCGAGCCTTCCGGCGGGGCGGGGATCACTTTCCCCTGCCGCAATGCTCTGCTAACCTCAACGGCCGTGCCCGCTCCGCTGATCACGTACCAGCCGATCGAGTCTGACGCGTTCGTTCGCGCGTCGCTGCGATCGGAGCGGTACCGCGTGATCGGCCTCCTCTGCCTGTGCGCGTTTTTCATCCTGCTCAACGTCACCGTCGCGGTCCTCCAGACCCGCGAACTGCGGCGCGCGCTCCTCTACCTTTCGTTCTGGGCGGTCTGCGCGGGGTACGAGTGCACCCTCCTGCTGGCCACGCGCCGCGCCGAGCGCGCCAATCGCCCGATCCCGCTCTGGATCCTCATCCTCAACACGATCCTCGAATGCTCCGTCCCGACCTTCGCCATCCTGGGCGTCACGCTCGACAAAGGGTACCTCGGTCCCTACCGCGCGCTGACCGGCTCCGGCGTCGCGCTCTACTGCCTCTTCGTGATCCTTTCCACGCTCCGCCTGAGGGCGTCGCTCTGCATCCTCGCCGGCGCGGTCTCCGCCGCCGGCTACTCCAGCGCCTACCTCTTCACGCTCGTCGTCGCCCCGAACAATCCCGCGCGCCGCCAAATGCCGGCGGAGACCTACCTGATCAACGCGATCCTCCTGCTGATCGCCGGCGTCCTGGCCGCGTTCGTCGCGCAGCAGATCCGCCGGCACCTGGTCGCGGCGCTGGCTGAGGCGGAAACGCGCCGGAAGCTCGACCGGGTCGAACATGACCTGTCGGTCGCGCGCTCGATCCAGATGGGCCTGCTCCCCAAGGGGCCGCCGAACCTCCCCGGCTACGCGATCGCCGGGTGGTCGCAGCCGGCCGACTCGACCGGCGGGGACTACTACGACTGGATCGAGCTCCCGGGCGGCAGGCTGCTGGTCACGATCGCCGACGCGGCCGGCCACGGGATCGGTCCCGCGCTGCTGATCGCCGCCTGCCGGGCCTACTTCCGGGCCGTCGCGACGCACGACGACCCGCTGGAATCGATCACGCGACAGGTCGATGCGCTGCTCGCCGCCGACTGTCCCGGCGACCGCTTCATCACCGCCGCGGTCTGCCTGCTCGACCCGGCCGCGCACACGCTGTCCCTCTACTCCGCCGGCCACGCCCCGACGTTCTTCTACTCCGCCGCCACCCACTCCATCGAGACGTTCGACGCCGACCAGCCCCCGCTCGGGACGAACTACGCGAGCGACCCGGCCGACCCCCCGTCGCGCGCCCGCACGCTCTGCCTGAACCCCGGCGACGCGCTGATCCTGGTCACCGACGGCTTTTTCGAATCCCCCGACCCCGCCGGCCGGCCGTTCGGCATCCCGAGCCTCGCCTCCTTCCTCCGCGACCAGCAGGCCCTCCCGCCGGCCGACCTGATCGCCCGCCTCCACGCCGCGCTGCTGACCCACTGCTCGACCGCCCCGCAATCGGACGACCTGACAGCGCTGATCCTGAAGCGCGCCGCGTCGTAGCGGTCCCCCTTGCGATCGCTCCGGCAGCGCCGGACAATCCCCTGCGTGAAACCCTTCCTTCTCGCCGCCGTCCTATTCGCGTTCCTGAGCCTCCTCCCAGCCCCCGCCCGCGCGGCCGAGGCGCCGAGGCCGAACATCATCTTCATCCTCGCCGACGACCTGGGGATCGGGAACGTCTCCTGCTACGGCGCCGACCATTTCAACACCCCGAACATCGACGCGCTGGCCAGGCAGGGCACCCGCTACACCCGCTGCTTCGCCGCGCCGCTCTGCGGCCCGTCGCGCGCGCTGATCATGACCGGCCGCTACGCCTTCCGCACCGGCATGCTCTCCAACGCGACCGGGGGCGACCTCAAACCCGCTAACGAAATCATGCAGCCGACCATCCTCAAAAAAGCCGGCTACGTCACCGGCATGACCGGCAAGTGGAGCCAGCTCCCGCTCGAGCCCGGCGACTGGGGTTTCGACGAATCGCTTCGATTCCAGGGGTCCGGCACCTACTGGAACACGCAGGCCCGCGGCAAGCAGTACACGCTCAACGGCAAGAAGGTCCCGCTGCCGGACGGCGTCTACCTCCCGGACGTCATGCACGACTTCGCCGTCGATTTTATCACGCGCCACAAGGACCAGCCGTTCTATCTCTACTACTCGATGTCGCACGTCCACACCGACATTTTGCGAACGCCCGATTCCGACCCGGAATCGAAGGACTTTTACGCCGACAACGTCACCTACATGGACAAGCTGGTCGGCAAGCTGATGGCGAAATTGGACGAGCTGAAGCTCCGCGACAACACGCTCGTCCTCTTCGTCGGGGACAACGGCACCGCGCCGATGTTCGCCGAGCGCTCGACGGTCGGCGGGAAGGCGCTCGCCGGGCACAAGGGGGAGATGCTCGAGTGCGGGTCGCTGGTCCCGATGATCGCGGCCTGGCCCGGGTACGTCGCGGCCGGGAAGACGACGGACCAGCTGATCGACTTCACCGACTACGTCCCGACGTTCGCCGAACTGGCCGGCGCATCGCTCCCCGAGGGCGTCACGATCGACGGCCACTCGTTCGCCAAACAGTTGCAAGGCAAAGAAGGGAAGCCGCGCGACTGGGTCTTCGTCGAGCTCGGCAAGCACTGGTACGCGCGCAACGCCTCCTACAAGCTCACCGAATCGGGCCAGCTCTTCGACATGACCGGCTCCCCGTTCGAAGAGCGGCTCGTCACCACCGACGCAACCGACCCGGCTTCGGCCCGCAAACAACTCCAGGCCGTCCTCGACCAGTTGTCTCCCGCGACCGGCAAGACCGATCCCGGCGACGGCTCCGGCCGGCGCCTGGCAGTCCAGCGGCGCAACGCCGCGGCCAACGACACCGCCACCCCCGCCGCCAACGCCCGCCGCCAAGGAGTCTGGGACTCGATCGACCCGGACAAGGCGGGCAAGGTGACCAAGGAACAGTTCACCGCCCGCCGCGCCAACCTGCCCAACGCCGCCAAGCGCTTCGACGTGATGGACGCCAACCACGACGGCTCCCTCACCCGGGAAGAATTCATGTCCGCCGCCGCGGGCGCCGCCCCGGCCGCCAAGTGAGACGAAGCGGGGTCGTCCGCGAATCGTCACGGTCTGGTACGAATCAACGACGAAGAAGAGTGAACCAACAAGGCCACCAAGCAAAGATGTTGGATTTGCTCCCGCTAATTCGTGTTGATTCGTAAAGATTCGTGGACAAACTCCCCTTTGTGGCCTTGGTGGCCTTGGTGGCCTTGGTGGTTCAACGCTCCGCTTCCTCAGAGAATCGCCGTCAGACGGTGAACTCCGGGTAGAGCGGGAAGCGCTGAAGGATCTCGGCGACGGCGGCGAGCTGGTCGATCGCGGCGTAGAACCAGACGGCGGCGGCAGGCCCAGGCGAGCGGCGGTTAAACCCTTCAGGCTTCCCGGCGGTGGCCGGCGTTTCTCGCCAGGCGCCTGGAGGTCGCGTCGATCATCCCTCCCGTGTCGGCGCCGTCAACCGGGCCTCGGCCGCTGTCCTCGCCGTCGGCGGCCCGGTATCCTGATCCCCCATGATCCGCACGAAAATCGTCGCGACGATGGGACCGGCCGTGGGGACGCCGGAGGTGTTGCTGTCGCTGTTCCAGGCGGGGGTGGACGTCTGCCGGCTGAATTTTTCCCACGGGTCGCTGGAGCAGCACCTGGGGATGTTGCGGAACATCCGCGAGGCGGCGACGCGGCACGACCAGCCGATCGCGCTGCTGGGGGACCTGTGCGGGCCGAAGATCCGGCTGGGGCAGATCGCCGACCAGGATGGCACCGGCGGGATGCCGGTGAGCGTGGGGGATGAGATCTTCCTGCAGCGCGCGCCGGTCGTCGGGGAGAAGGGGCGGGTGTCGTCGACCTACCCGCACCTGGTGGACGAGGTGCAGGTGGGGGACCGGGTGCTGATCGAGGATGGGATGCTGCGCTTCGTCTGCACGGACAAGAACTACAACGAGCTGAAGCTCTCCTGCACGGTCGGCGGGGTGCTCAAATCGTCGAAGGGGATCAACCTGCCGAACACGAACCTGAGCCTGCCGTCGATCTCCGACCGGGACTGGGAGTGTATCGACTGGGCGATCGACAACGACCTGGATTACCTGGCGCTGTCGTTCGTGCGGAAGCCGGACGAGCTGCTGCTGCTGCGCCAGCACCTGTCGAACCGGTCGAGCGACATCCAGATCATCGCCAAGATCGAGAAGGCCGAGGCGATCCGGGACATCGACCCGATCATCGACGCTTCCGACGGGCTGATGGTGGCGCGCGGGGACCTGGGCGTGGAGATGGACGTGGCGCAGGTGCCGATCCTGCAGAAGGACCTGATCCGGCGCTGCCAGTCGGCCGGCAAGCCGGTGATCGTCGCGACGCAGATGCTGCAGTCAATGATCGAGCAGGCGTCGCCGACCCGGGCGGAGGTGTCGGACGTCGCCAACGCGATCTTCGACGGGACCGACGCGGTGATGCTGTCGGGGGAGACGTCGGTCGGGAAGTTTCCGGTGGGGGCGGTCCACACGATGTCACACGTGGCGGAGGTGACGGAGGAATACCTGGTCACGCAGGACCCCCCTGCCGCGGCGCCCGCGCTGAACCTGAAGACGATGAACCTGTCGGCGTCGATGGCCAAGGGGGTCTGGCAGATCGTGCGCGACCTGAAGGTCAAGCTGGTTGTCGTCTGGTCGCAGACGGGGGTGACGGCGCGGATCTTCTCGAAGATGCGGTTTCCCGTGCCGGTGGTGGCGATCTCGTCGGACCACCGGACGCTCAGGCAGATGGCGCTGCACTACGGCGTGATCCCGCGGGAGATGCCGGTCCCGGAGCACCTGACGACGCTGGTCGGAGACGTCGACGCGATGGTGCGGGCGCACGAGCTGGCGGCGGCGGGGGACCGGATCGTGATCGTGGCCGGGTCGTCGATGGGGACGCCGGGGACGCTCAACGGGATCGTGCTCCACACCGTGGGAGAACAGTGGACAGAGTCGATGCAATCGGAAGAATCGGCGGCGGTGATCACGACGGAGAGCGCATGACGAGACGGATGTCCAAGGGCGGCACATTGCTGGCGCTGGCGACGGGGTTGGCCGCGGCGGGACTGGCCGGGTGCAAGTCCGCGCCGACGGTGACCGACGCGCCGCCGCCATCAAACAAGACCAAGGCGACGGACATCGACCCGCAGAAGGCCGAGCCGGATTACTGGCTGAACCAGCCGGCCGCCGCGAGCGTGACGTCGGCGGACTTCGACAGGCTGTTCGACGCGTCGGAGCGCAGCGCGCGGAACCATTACTTCACGATCGACCAGGCGGACCGGCGGTCGGGGTTGATCGTGACGCAGCCGTCGACGACCAAGCAGTTCTTCGAGGTCTGGCGCAACGACAGCGGGACGGCGCGGGGGACGGTCGACGCGTCGCTGGCGACGCACCGGCGGACGGTGCGATACGAGTTTACGAGAAATGCGGACGGGACGTTTACGGTGGTGCCGAAGGTGCTGGTGGAGCGGTATTCGACGGCCGGCCACCGGGTGACGGTGCCGGCGCTGGCGCCGAACGCGTTTTCGCCGCCGCCGGACGAATCGGACCCGGCGTACCGGCACAACCCGTGGGACCCGACGTACTGGTACGCGACCGGGCGCGACACGGAACTGGAGAAGCAACTGGCGTCGAGCATCGAATCGCGCCTTCATTAATCGCCACGTGACCCCCCCACTCCGGCGCACGCGCAGAGCCTGATGTTCGACTTTCTGATCAACGATGACGACGTGGCGGCGGTGAATAAGCCGGCGGGGCTGGCGACGATCCCCGGGCGGGCGGAGACGACGTCGGTGTTGCAGGAGGTGGCGGTGCAGCTCGGGTTGCCTTCGACGGGGACGGCCGACCCGCGCGTGCGGGTCGTGCACCGGCTGGACAAGGAGACGTCGGGCGTGCTCCTGTTCGCCAAGCACACGGCGGCGCAGCGGTTTCTGTCGCACCAGTTCCAGAACAACACGATCCAGAAGGAATACCTGGCGCTGGTGACCGGCAAGGCGCCGCAGGACGAGGGGGAGATCGACGCGCCGCTGGCGCCACACCCGACGCAGAAGGAGCGGATGCACGTTTCCAAGCACGGCCGGCCGGCGATGACGTCGTGGAAGGTGGAGCAGCGGTTTCGGGGGTATACGCTGCTGCGGGTGTTTCCGAAGACGGGGAAGACGCATCAGATCCGCGTGCATTTGAAGTCGATCGGGCTGCCGCTGGCGGTTGACCCGCTGTATCACCCGGTCCCGCCGGGGAAGCCGGAAAG
>JADMIO010768829.1_pt1 | contig 18351 bp, 13 predicted proteins | sample 8958161 | NCBI WGS metagenome assembly JADMIO01 (sample SAMN16585339, study PRJNA669376) | soil metagenome | isolation source: Crop rotation soil | place: USA: Cullars Rotation, Alabama | collected 2011 | reverse complement strand
TTGACAGGTAAAAAAAAAAAAAAAAAAAGTGATCGGCATCAATTTTTTTTCTTATTGTTTTCTTTTTGTTTTGTTTGAATATAAAATAAGCGTTTCATACGTTGTTTTTTTTATTTTTTATAGTGTTTGGTTGTTCATTTCGGTCTTTCTTTCTTTTTTTTATAGTTTTGTAAATCAAATCCATTACTTGTTGTGTTAATTCCCCTTGTTCTTTGGTTTTTTGAATTGATATCACGCTTGTTTTGATATTTGTTTATATATATCTATATATCGATATAGATTAGTTAGATTGCGATATAAATTGTCTCTCTCTCTATTTTCTAGATTCATTTTCATATTTTTGTTACTTTCTTGTTAAAATAATGAATGCTTCAGTTGATACATTGGATATGATCCTCAAACGGAAACATGTTGACGATAAATTGAACCCATCCAAGCGAAGCAAAGCTAAATTGACCAAGAGGCATTCTCCTTGTTTGAACGAACGATCTTTGTATGACTTTTTCCCCCTTGCTTCAAGAAAATGTTTGAACACAAGAAAAGACATGATGTTACAGTGCGCCGCCTCGTCTTCACATCTGAAATCAAATCACTTACCGTCCACATCAGATCTTTCAAAGCAAACTACTCGGCTTCATGTTGCTGCAGTAACAGTTAATCATGAAACGAAAACGACACCACCACTAACACTTGAACTTGGATGTGAAGAAGATGTTTCAAATGTGCTTCATGATGATGAACTTCGAAAGCCCATTTTAAAACAAATGTCTCGTCGATTTTCTCTCAAAGGACCATCTATAACAAATGAGGAAAAAGAAAGCAGCCCCATGACGGGAAGATGTCTTTTTGGACCGGTCGACCACGAATCCTTGTCAAATTTTTTAGCTGGAGAGCTTAAATCCATGCGTGAGAAAAAGGTAATATTTTTTTTTCATTATTTACACAATATCTCATTCTAAATGTTTCTCATCAATAGAAAAAAAGATGGTCATTCGATTTTGAAACTGGATTGCCAGCTGATATCGGTACAGAAGAAGGAGGATTGAAATGGGAATTAGTTGCCGATACGCCAGCCATTTACTTGCCAAAAACGTTGTCACGATGCCAACATTCTGCTATTTAAAAGAAAACCCCTTTTTAAAATAACCCTCAACTTGTATATCAATATTTTTCGGCACGAATCCATTCCTTTTTAAGTATATTGGTACGAATCTATCTACATTGGAATATTCTACTGCTCTATGCAACAATAGAACAAATTATTTTTTCATGTGTAAAGAAAAGAATTATTATTAAAAAAAAAAATTGTTTTGAATTATTTTTGCCTATATTACTTTGCATCTCTGTTTTATTATATATGAATTGATTTTATTATAATTGTTTTTGGAATTTTTGTATGTTTTGAAAAACCTTTTATTGACATGGAAAGGTTCATCATAAATGGTGTTTTTTTTTATATGACATGGTATGCTTATCATGATCAATCTATCAATAAACGAATAAATCACTTGAATATTGATTGGGGAATAGCTATATAGATAATAAAAGCAACAGCAAGTTTTCAGAAAAAATTCTATTCTAAAATACTGGCGCCTAACAAACGACATGATGTTAAAAAATCGTTCATATAATAAATAGATCCATTTCACCAATTTTTTTATGTCTTAATCTGCAATTAATATATTTCTAAAAAATATAATTGTTAACTATTAGAATGTAACTACTATGGAAAATCGTCGATGTTTGTAATTAATCAAAGGCTGGTACAAGGGTATATTAGGCATACGAATGCCAAACATAGTACCAAGAAGGGCTACTTTTAGGGATATTGCCATGGCAACGACAAGGGTTTCATCCCTCTTTTTGTATAATGTATAATGTTCGATCACTCCTTGTATTTCTATTTCCCCTCTCGACTTATATATATATATATATATATATATAAAACAGAAACAGTTTCAGCAATTCATTTCAAAAGAAAAGGATACAAACGAAAACAAAATTATTATAAGAGAAAGTCATAAAATTTCAAAAGATATAGGTTTTGTTTGATTTTTAAGTTATAGTTGAGGTCAACATGGTTAAGGTAAGCTTGTCTTTTAGTTTAGATGACGTTATTCATTTTAGAGTTTGCCAAGAACCAAGCGATCTAGAATATCTGATTTTTTGACGGACATTACTAGAGTAGGATCCTTAAAAGTACGACATACAATACAACATGTTGATTGTGACCCAGAAGTGCTATTTTTTTTTAGTATATAGCTATATATATATTTAATCTTAGGGATTCAAACTATTCGATTTATACATCCGAGGAAGAGAAGAATTGATATGTATGATTCATCATGCAGGGCAATTAGATGCCGATGGTTCTCCATTCTCATCTCCAAGATTATCATTCATGGAATGTGGGGCAATGTAGTATTTCTTTAATTTTGGCAACAATGTTTGATCTTACTTCCAATACAGAAAATTAAACTTTGAAAGTATGCCAAACCAGATTCCACCAGCAAGTCCATCAGCAAGCGATGCGTTTGATGTATATCGTAATCTCTTTTAAACTTTAGTAGCTCACTTTTAGTTTGTAGTGTAAATCTGGAAGTAATTTTCTTATCGCAGGTTATCAGCGTTACGGGAAACCTTATGTTTGGGTTAGTAAATTACTATGCACCTGAGCAATTGGAACTAATACAAACCAACCGACAACATAAATAGCTCAGAAGCAACCAAGAATTGTTATTAAATCAACATACTGGCAGCGAAAACAATGCGGAGCATCCGTTATGTTTGACAACTATAGCAGAATGGGGCAATAGAGGTGAGTAGGATTCACCAATTGATTTATTAATGCTTATTTGGTTACACATATAATATATATATATATATGTAAAGAAATTAGAATTTGGGATATTTTGACGGAATTAATTACGAATTGCGTTGTTCCTTCTCCAATCAACCCTTTTTGCATCGATTTTGATTACATCGAGTCTTTAGAAACGTATGAAAGAATCTTAGTCGCTGGTGCCTTAAGCAACTTTTTGGACTTGGTGATTCATCACTCACCTTTGCTTTGCAAGCATAAAAGTAAATATAAATATATAAAGATAACGATATATATGTCAAATATTATTTATTTGGCTATGGATTTAATACTATTTATTCCTATTTCATAGTTTCTTTTAATATTCTCATTAAATGTAATAATTTATACATAATGAAAATAATGTATTTTACCCAGGATGCATTCCAAATTGGTTATTATGTTAACTATATATTTTACAGTCATTCGAGAGCAGGAAAAATTAGAGAAAATTCATTTTTGTTGCGCTTCAAAATTATATGATGCGACAATACCAAGTGTTGTTGAAGCATAATTAAAAATATTGAGGAAGTATAATCATGGATACATACCTTGGCGAGTTTTTCCATTTCTGTATATTATATAAAAAAATAATTGCGGTAACAAAACTGTAAAAAATCATTACCTAAGCTACATGGCCATCTATCTTGCTTTATGTTACACAAACATAATTATGCTTACTTTTAAGGATATAACTAAGAAAAAATTCCCGAATTTGATCGAACATTAACGGAATCTCAAATGTATTCAGCATCACATTGAAAGACGATCAAACTATGATTGACAAAATGAAATCTAACGCTTATCATCAAACTGACATTTGAAATCGATTTATTAGATTCGCAATGGATATCAAAAAATGACTTTATTCCCAAAATTGATTTTAAGATCTAAAGACCAATGCCTGTGATATTCAAGAATGGAGCGAAATGATCAGACAAGTATGTTCCATTTATCGGCGTATCAAACATTCTTCCAACTTCGGTTATATTGTTTATCGAGTTGTTTCCTCTTATAAATACATGATCGATGACCTTCGTGTTAATAGTAACGTTATTATATTACATACAATGATTGAACTTACATAATTCATTGAATCTGGGGAAGTAAGAGGGTTTTCAGCACACCTTTACAATTGTAAGTAACGCATTTTGATAATATGACCATGACGACATCAAGATGAGATATTATAAAATGCTAGATTTGTGTGCTTACCAAGTACATAGCGTAGTCTTGTTAGATGTTAGAGGAATACGATAATCGAAAAATTCGCTAGCTTCATACAACATAAATATTTCTGGCAGTTCTGCAGTGACATTTCCCTATTGTGTCATTCATCAGTGTTTTTTTTATGAAAGCGTCTTTTGTTTTACTTCTGGAACAGCAGGGCCGGTGTTAAAATCTCCCAATAAAATACCAGAAGTCTGATTAAATGCTGCAATGACAATATTTGATTGAGCAATGATTTCGTTTCTCCAACTCCCGAATGAGCCAGCTAATGGTGGGTAATATTGAAAATAATATGCAACGCCACATCTCACTTTTATGCATCAATTATACATGATTCACAGCAACTACTCGCCCACACCTCTCATATTGAAATTTAATTGATACTAACGATAATAGAGGTCAGAATCGGTGCTTAAATGTGTACAAATAATGGTTCCAAAGTTATTTATCTCCGCTTGGATATAACCCCTGGGTATGATGGCACCCACCATTGGAACCAAAGTCACACTATATGAATAAAAAAAAACTCAATAATGCAAATATACGTATAAATTAAAATTCTACTTTTCTAAGGGGATTTTGCTCATTAATACTAGGCCTCGAGTCACATCATATCTTCTCGATTCATCATGATTGCAAAATAGTAATGCATCCACAGGTCCCATGAAGGCATTGGATGCCAAGCATTGCTGGCAAATTTCTCCAATTTCGGATATGTCCGATTCGCATTCTTGAAATCCACAGGCTAACAACTAAAAAGTATGAAAAAAAATACAACTATTTATCCGTCCTAAGAAACTAAATATTTGAATTTTTTTTTACAATCTATCAAAATAATGGCTAGAGGCATGGTGAAAGTTAATGCGATATGTATTCTGCACTGTCTTACCTCTGCATAAGTTCGTTGATCTAAACAATGCAGGGCTAAACAAGCCGATAACTCAATAGTGTCACCGACGTCACATGGGTCTAGTTATTTTTATATGATCTTGACCGATTTGTAATAGCGAATACCATCATCTGGCAACGTTGCATTTGGGTCGATAAATGAAGCAAAATAGGGAAAGTTTCCAGAGGCTGTTACATTCTCATACAACTGTTTGACGTCAGGATATTCTATCATTTCTATAAATAGATCAATTGCATGAATACTGTTGACTATCGATGAAATTTGTGAAACCTTGAAGGCAAACCACGTCAGCATCGATGGTAGCAATCGTTTCAATAACCGTGTCTCTGGTTTCATCATAGTTGACTCGCAACGCCTGTTATAAAAGTGAAAATAGTTAGGGTTGCTTCGGAATCAATCTGGCATAATCGCTATGTCTTAGCGAAAATTAGTTCTGAAACTCGACAAATAATTCCAAATTTGTATACCAACATTTTATGTATTGCTTTTTTGAAAAATGTGAATTGTCGGATATATTCTACACTTACCCTTGACAAAGCGGCGTTAAATGTGAGAAATCGTTCTCCAAGCGCAATATCATAGAGTAAAACAACTATGAATATTATAAGTTTCATAACTTTTTGTATTAAACAACACTATTTTCTTGTTTTAAAGATGGTGATGCATCAATCTATTATTTTTCCCCAAATCCTTTCAATACATTCTTTTCTATTTATTTTGCCGTCTTAACATTTTTTGCATTTTGTCATATTTTTGCCGGAATTTTTTTTTGGTTTAGAAATGGCGCCTCAAAAAAAAAAAAACCATGTGTTGATCTTCCGAAATAAATGATTTAGTAGATAAAATAAGGTTAATTGTAGGTAAAGTTTATACTAAATAAGTGATTTCATTCAAAGGGCCTGGAATTCAAGCATTCTAGATTTGGGGGAATTTCAAGTTGTTTATTCAATACGTCCATGGATGTTTGCGATATGTTCGTTTTCTGCTTCTAATTTAACAGCTTTTCAACACGAAAAACCGTTGCGATAGGGTTACATAAACGAGCAATGGTTATGCAAAAAACCATAAAATGAAACAAAAAGTGGCAATTAATTTAAACATTTGTCACATTCGTCTTGTAAAACAAATTCAAACACGATTTGCAAATTTTTTGAAGTCAACTCTATTCTAATATTTTCCACTTTCCGTAAATGTTTCAAGCCAATAATCGGTGAGATACATGAGTTCAAAATAGTTGGCATTTTTATCTATTTTAAGGTCCTAAGAAAACTTTTTGGTCTGTTTATTTATTGTAATTTCAAACAGTATATATAATAGCATTATCTCCAATCCTCAAACTGCGCCATACATGACACATTGGACACATAATACAACATATAGATATAAATCATTTTAGATAAAATTAGATCCGTATATCTTAGGTAAATGTAATTATACAAAAACTTGAAAAATTGCCGCTTTATATCACGACCAAGGAGGTAATTACCGCGTCTGCTTCTGCAATACAGTATATCAAAATATCAATTTATAGACCTTTCACGAATAATATATTGTATATAAATATATTGAACTATAGGTTTAGTAGACGGCATTCGCTGAAAGTGCTCTCCCCTTAAAAAAAGTACTTTTTGGTTGTCTCAATAGATATACTAACCTGATTGGATATAGATCACGTGATTACCACGTGTAACTTCCAAACACTATATAAATTTATCACGCTGCTCCATCGAACTTATTTTTACAAAGGTGAACATACAAACACGAAATGTAGTTTCATATTATAGCAATAGATAGTATTTATTATTAAAACAATGCCGCACCGGCAATCAGTGATGATGTCTTTTATAATGTGACTTCTTTGCTACACACCGTGCGGATATATTTGGTTTTACGTTGCATTTAGTATTTGACTTTCTTCACCCCTGAGAGTTCAAGTCAGCAGTGTTACCTCATATTAAGACTTGACATTGAGATATTCATTTGTCAATTTTATTCATTATAATGAGAAAAATGTTTAAGAGAACGAATTAGACAGTTCAATACTTATCTGCTCTGCCAAAATTTCGGCGTCAGTTGAGGTCACAGTACATTCTTAGAGAAAGGATAAATCAAGTTCTCTTTAAGAATGAACACAAACTTGAGTGAAATATGAAAAAATTATTGGAAATTATTGGTAAAGTCGCCGCACTCGATACTTTAGTTTGTAAAGTCACATTCATAGTGAAATTTAAATTGTTTTCGGCAAGGCGTTAAATTTTCAAAAATGCAGCGACGTGAGTCAATATAGTTTCAAATCTAATGGCTATGTAATGCAAGCTTTCAAAATTGAAACTATTAGAGCATTTTCTCTTTCATGGGTAGTTGGGTAAAAAATTTGTTTTTCTTTTGTTAAAAAAAGGATTCTTGAATATGTTAGTTGGAGCTCAAAGGGATCATTTTACTGTAGAGACATAAATGTTGTACTGCTTTGTCAATAATTTCAAATGAATTTACGTCTCATTGTTGTTAACTCCGCCTCATGTGCAATGCCGAAAAACATTTTCTTTTAATATTGTAGAGAATGACAAATGTTGATAGATGCGTTTTACACCCAATCGCGATCCCATCCTACTCGTTTCGTTTCACAACGGGTCTTTAATTGCCCTAAGCAAAAAAAAAAGGGGAGAGAATCAAATCAAAAGCTCATGCAAACGATTTTCATATATGCTTTTAAAAAGAACAAAAAGTATTTAACATCTATAATTCTCAGATCAATTGACAAAAAATACAATGCAATACATAGAGGAATCACGAATACCAACCAAAACGCAACCCAAACATGACGATTCCCTCCCTACTTTTTTCTCCAGCGAAAACGAAACTGATGATTTAGTAAAGACCGAGAATCATTCCTCCCTATTAATTATCTACTAAAACACCAATTTCATTTCCTTTGGCAGGGCGGCGAGTTGGTACCATTACTGGCGGGAAATTTCAAGTTTGGATTCACTGAATCATCCATCGAATAGAAAGAAGGAAAATAAAAAAAAGTAAATTTTTTTAAAAAAAACCATTGCCAAGATTTAAGAGACACACTTACACACAAGCGATTGACAATTATTACTATTTAACTATTTCTTATTATTCCTGCTATTGAAACCTCAATATCGCGATATATCATCACTTAGCGTTACGCATTATTTGTTTCCCTTCCCCGCCAAGGCATGCCCGTAGGATTAAAGAGGCGGCAAGACGTAACAACGAATGACCAAGGTTTGAGTGCTTTTAAGTAATTGAAATGACGTGAAATTTGGCAAGCTCGAAAACGACCTGATTCACAATCGAATGCTTTTGTAGACACGCTTCAGAAATGCGGGTTAAAATTGAACGCGGATGTTGGCAGCCCATTGTTAGGTTATTCGATTAAGAGATTGTAAAATGGTCAACCTAAATGCTTTCTTATAGTGAATATGGAATTACTTAGTTTTAGACAGAAACTAGTATCTGAACTGCGAAAAGAAAACATTCGAATGCCATTTATTACGGCGTTTGAAACTCACATTGAACTGGAAAATAGTTTGAAATCTTTATTACTGCCAATAAGCATTGAATCCGCTGAAGCTATGTAATATCTTTTTGTTGGATTACATTTACTTAAATTTATTATAGCTGTAATTGTCACGAAACTCTACTGAGATTGCTACTTAATATTGATTCGGTCCAACTTGAAGTAGCAACTGCCTTGCTTGAAAAAGCAGCCGAACTATCAATGGATGCCATGACAAAGTGAGAAACATTTATGAGTACGTAACCAATACGACAACTCCTTTTCTACATGTAGTAATGCTTCTGGGAGCATCACGATAACGCGGCTCATTCTTCAGCAATTTCGGTGGTTGACTCGCTTGTCGCATTCTTTGGCGGTCATTGTAAAGCTATTTGAAATTCTCGGTATCGTGCCCGTTGAATTCCAAAGAGAGATAATAAGCGTGCTTCCTGAAATTTGTGACGATAAATCCTTCAAAGTCACAATAGAGGAATTAAAAAGGCTCTTAGGTGATCATCGTGAATTAACCGTCGTTATCCTCGATACCTTTTCTAACCTTGATTTGGATCCTACTTTGCTAGACGATGTGCGAAATGCAGTCATGCAAACTTTTGATGCTGCTAATATAGGGGATCTTCCTGTCATTATTAAGTTTATACTTCAGACAACAACAGTAGATACAATCCAAAATGTCGTCATGCAATTCCGAAAGCGACTAACCTTATTTTCTGAGGATAGCACCGCAACACGCAATGCAAAATCTCAGCAAAACACTGAGATGTCAATGATCATTGAAGCTTTAAAGTCGGCTTTTAGTTACCGTAGACACATTGCTGACGGATTTCTGAAAGTGATTGACAATGATACAGAAAGTTGTGTCTTTGATGTTGTCGTGTGTATTGTACTACACTCCATTGATGCGTTTAAGCGAAATTCAGTAATTTTATTTAAGAAGAAAATTAAAGCTGGAATATTTAATGTCCAATTAATTAGTAGCTGTTTGAAGCTTCCTGTGCGTCATTATTTCACTGGATCAGTTTTAAACTTGAGTGATTTATTCTTACGATCAAATCATTCCAATTTAATGAAGATTGCTTCCAGAATGTATATTGAATTGTTTACAGGAATGAATGATTCATACCACCAACAAGAGTTTGTAGGGTCGCTAATAAGTCACGTCGGAAGTGGTATCACGGCGGAAGCTGATGAAGCGATATATGTGCTGCTACATTTAACGGAAGTATCGCCTGCTACATGTCAGGCATTGTCTAGCTTTGTGGTTATGCTTAAAAGCTTGCTGGATGTAATGGACACCATGAATATTAGTCAAATCAGAAATCTGATTACACTATTTTGTCGACTCACCGTAGCGAATCAAAATAAGGATGCATTAATGAAAGATGATTTAAATATGATTGTTCGTAAACAGATGTCTGGTCATCAATACAAATATAAATGGATGGGAATTGTTACGGCAGTGACATTGGCTCACCATCTGTCGATTACGACCTCATCCTCCCCGCTACCACGAGATTTGACTGATCATATTCATCAATTATTAGAAATGGTTCTGCAGTGCTGCAAATTACCGATATATTTATCACTATTTTACAACGAACTATCTTATTGTTTGAAGCAATCAAAGTCCAAGAATACTACGATTGTCGAATGGGTTAACGACACAATTGTTTCCGACTTTCAAGATCGCTTTTTAAGTGAACTAGCAGAGGTCGATGCAATCCAAAAATCACATCTCATGTTCAATATCGAAAAAGAAGATGAAACTACCATTTATATCAAAGTTTATCCATTAATTACATCTGAGTGTATTGAAGATAGGCAGTCGCTGCTCTACTTTGTTTCTCAATTTAAACTATTCCAAACGACAGAAAAGAACTACAACTATGGCTCACTGAAGAATATCGACGGATTATTAGGATGTCCATTGCTGCTCCATCCTAGAATGGTTGTTGAAACAGATACATTCAAATCCTTAGACAGTGCGCAATTGGCCATATATGTGGCATGTATTGTACATTCCTATAATTGGATTAGTGAATTACTCAATGCTTTCGCTTCACAGTCTGATGAAGAAATACAATGTCGAGTTTTATCGAGATTAACGCATTTAATACATTTAAAGCAGATGTTAGAAACTGCCTTCCCTTGCATGGAATTGAATAGTGTCTGCATGAATAATTTGCCAGTCATGAATATGAGCATCCAAAGCGATGTGGGGCCATGTAGCAGCAAAATACCTATTAAGAATTTTCAACAATTTTGTGAAATATACTTGAACGACTTGGAAATGGACGTATTTCATATTTTCAAATATAAAGACTTATCACTAGGATTAGCAAAGCCCGACACCAATTCATTGAAGTTGAATGAACTATTGTTTATTTTGACTAATTTGAACGTTAAACTAGAGCAAAGTCTGCCGAGTTGCGCTAGTCAGATAAAGCCGAATGCCACAAAATCAGAGTTACAAGTTACTGATGTCGTTGTTATGGTGAATTTTATTGTTGATATATTACCCAATTTGTGTCGCTTTTTGGAAGATATCAACAAAGCCTTGTTTGAAAATAGCGAAAGTAATGAGATCGAAACGGATGAAACGAGGATAATGATAAATATTATTGAAGTTTTGTTCAATATATTCTATGTGTTGTTAAATTGGACAGGATTTGAATCGATAGAAAACGAAGCATTGTTTGAAAAGTGTTTGATTAAGCTGTCATTCCGAATGTTTTCATCCGCGACGTCGTCTTCGACCATGAATATTGAGCACCATTTCAAACATTTATATGAATACTTTAAATCTTTTACAAACAGCGACACGGAGATATTCAATAGACATCGCTCGTATTTGATAGCTTTCATTCGATTGCTCTCTCATTTGTCCATCAAATCAAAACATGTTCCGTATCAACATGATATATCCTCCTTGTGTGAAGCGCATTTAAAGAAGCAAAATGTTTACTCTAGCAGTAACATTAGTAACCAATTTATTCCGTTTGTGTTGCAGAATTACTTGCTACTGTCAAATGATATCAAAAGTTTGGAAACGGTTGTCATTCATATTATGTGTGAATTATTGGACAGTAGTGTAAATCAGTCCAAGGAGCACCCCTTATTGACACGGGGGACGTTTCATTTGTATTACAAAGTATGCATTTATGTTTTGATTGAATATATGAAGAAGCTTGATTTATCTCATACTGCGATGACAGAGAACGCCACGATATTGAACTTGTTTATCTATGTTAGTGTGCTACAGTCGTTGGTCATTATGGTGAAAACATTTGATCATCGCTCCATTATGGGAAATGTTATGCGAGGAAGCCGACAATTTATTGACCTATTCTTGAAAATTGCAATGCCATATGTAGATAGCCGATTGCGAGACAACAAAGAAGATGTTATGCTACTGCTACGTAATTTACAAAGCAGTACACGTAGTTTACAGAACATTTGCAACCATACAAAAGTGATTAAGGTTTTCAAAAAACAAAAATCATATAAACGTGTTTATAACGCGCTTTTTCGTAGGAAGTAAAATTGACCAGTTATGTTCCTCCATTGAAAAGAGCTCTGGAATCCTTAGTATTTCGCGTTAAAGTAATGCTAGAGAACAATCAGTGTCGCCAAGCGTTTTGGTTTGGTAATTTGAAGCATCGGAACTTGCAAGGAGAGGAAATTTCGTCCCAAGCAATTGCCCCAGATGAAAGCGAGGATAATGAAAGTGATACAGAAGGTAATTGTTTTGAAATCCTGTGATATCATATGAAAATTGGTTTTTATGGGTTGAGAAATGATAATTTCGATTGAATTGTTAATTAAAACTTTTGTATCTTGAATTTCCAGTGGGGGACACGACCACCGAATTATCAGCGAGTCCGGCACCGATTGACACTTCGGAAGAGTCGTTTTCTTTAGCTATTTCAGATCCGGAAGATGAATAAATGTCCATTATTCAATCTTGGAAAATATGTAATATTAGCTATAGCTTTTAAAAACAACACAGCTAGACGTGTAGAGGTATATTGCAGGTTGATTTACAAAAAGGGGAGATAATAATAACGCAAGCAAACACAACTTTTTTGTATTTGAATATTTGTACAATATCAAACGAAGACGATACTGTTATAAGCATCGGCCCTAGCCAATATACATAATATAAATGTGTCTTCACGATAGAAGCAAAAAAAAAGAAATGAAAGAAAAGAAAGCAACCCATATAGAATCGTATGAATGATTTTGAATCTGTAAAATAATGTCGTCTAATTCTTATTTTCATTAGCAAAAGTCTTGCACAATAGTTCGACGCCATTTACATTGACAATTTGCATAACAACTCTTGTCACGACTATAGTGTATAGACTCATCCTCCAATCCAAATCCTATTTTTATTTGTTTGAAAGTAATACAATGAAATCAAATCAATTTCGTAGATGGCAAATCTCTACTTTCTTTTGTTTTTTGAAAACCTTACGCTCTTGGAGTCTTATACAGTTATTATTTTTTAAAAAATGTGATTGCAATAACGTTTTTTGCGTTTAACCGTAGATCCAACTACAAAATAAATGTTCAAGTACCAAGTTCATGGTCTAGAACAGGTCTGCAACCGGTTACAATTATAATTTTTTTGATTTGTTAAACCAAGTAATTGAACTGATATTATTCGTCATCATCCAATTGACTCCATTTTTTATGCATACAAAAAGGATTTCAAAGTCTTTAAACTTTGCTCTGTTGATATGTTTAATCTCTTTTGAAGCGGCATTATTATTATCGTTTGCGAAGGATTTTTGGTAAATAATCAAATAAAAATTCTAACTGCACTTCCAACTCGTTCTCGAAGATTGATACTTTAGTTTATCAATAGCGAACAAAAAAATACATCCGAACCGAGTTGACATTGCTTCCTCGCACCATGGTCATCTAAAAAGAGAAACTAGTAAAACTAAATTTAGTGTTTGGCCCACGTTTTATTAGCGTGATATAATAGGTTCAATCAAAAGGAGAAACATCAAATAAAATTCATAATTCTACACCACAAGGCGATATGTCATATATCGACCAGCCGTTTCGCTATTTCTGATGATTTTGACAACTTGACCCCTTTTCAGACCAAGGTATCTTGCAACTGGATCCGTGATTTGAATACGAGGCAACTGTGTCTCTTTGAGCATATAACGAGCTAATAAGTTCTTTTTTTCTTCAACACTTAAAACTTGATGTTTCGGCACTAATTCATGCTCTGTTATGTTAACCAGTAATTCTGCTTCCAAAAACACTTCTAGGATATATTTGGGTTGCATTTCCTGTAAAGCCTAGACAATGATGATTAAAAAAAAGAAAAAGAAAAAAGAAGACACTCTTACTTGTTTCGCCAAGGGGGTCATACTTTGTTGGACAACGACAATGGCTCTTTGGATATTTTCTTCTTGCATTCTCTATAATGGCAGTTGGTAACATGCAAAGAAATGTAAGACGAAAATAAAAACGCTCTTACTCCGCAGTAAGCACGTATGGGTTTCACGCCAACTTTTGGATCGTCGGGAAAGAAAACAAATAATTGGTCTGTTGGATCATCCTTTATATTATTTTTTATCATATTGTTAGTCAATGAAAGAAAAAACCAAATTGCATACCTTATGGTGTACAAGAATAGTGAGTTCACTTCGAGCAGGCACATCACCAAATTTTTCTTTAAATTCATCTTCTGTAATTTCCAATTCTTGTTTACTAACTAAATAGCCTCTATCATGACATAGATTATATATAGTTCGTCTAACTCTCCATAAACGATAAGCAGCTCTATCAATATCCATGACACTCTCGAACACTTTCTCGTTGCAATAAAAGAGGGGGAAGTGAAAAACCTCGTGTGTGGTGGTAGTGGTGGTGGTGATGACTTGCGTGACGTGTGTGTGACAACGCTGCTTCCCAGTGAAAAAATAAGGCGCCAAGGTGTCACACACACACACGCACACACAAACTAAAAATACAATGGCAACTTTTGACATTTAAAACGCATAAGACTTGATGGAACATACGGTACGGCGAAGGACACCTCTTTTGCACAGATCGAGGTGTATAGTAGAAGCTATAGACCTATATGACATATGAAAAAGGAAATGAGAATATTGCAATTTAGAATTAAAAGTTTCTTTCTCTAAGATCAAAATATTAATAATATTAATAGTGGCATAATAATTGTAAATTGGATTGCTAACTTCAGACAAAACGGTCTATTTATAACTGTATCAAAGGATTAAAATTTTATTATAAAGTGAAAGTAACAAACACATATAGAACAATTGACTGTCACAATGTTCGATTCAGCCTGGAGGGATATACCATCAAAGGGAGATGAGTTCCTAAACCATCAAAAACTACGACGGTCTGTGGAATTTGAATTTTCGGTGTTAAAAAGTCGGAATAAGACGAGTTTCCAACTTCGTTAACAAATTCATCTCTCGAGGAAATGTCCCAATGCAAACAGCATGAAATATTGTTCAACTTATTGAATTTAATAAACGGTCCGGAACCCTTATCTATATCCAATTATGTGCAAGTCACTTTTAGAATTGCTGTGCGCCCACAATTAAACTAATATTGTTAAAAGTGGCATATGCCACTTCTTATAGGGCCAGCTCCATTCTTTCTCTATACAATGTCACTACTCCAACTATTGATAATGCTCTGCTGTTAAATCATTCGACTAGGGATACAAATTACTCAAACCAATATAAAATCAGAAAAATGATTTCCATACAAGTATTAGAAAATTATGAGATAATTGAAAGGTCAAAATAAAAACATTAAAAAAAAGCGAGGCTATCCCACAAATATGAATAGGTAACATTGTTATTCCGTAATAAATTATTAGTATTCTTTGAAAAAGAAAAAAAGGGGGTCGATTGTATAGGTTTAATGTCGCTGAATAAATATCATGTCGTCCCAGTGATAAGCTAATGATAAAATAATTAATTTAATATTAATTCCAATGGTGCTGGGAAAATATTATTTTTTAGGATGCGATAGTGAAACCTCTTTTTCTTCGAAATGTGTCAAATGGATTATTCCAGAGGAATAGTAAAGATTTAAATTTAATGTTTTGTTTTGATTTAGCTAGGTCAATATTTCAAAGAGCAAGCACTCAAACAAATGAAGTATATAGTATATATCCAACATAATTGTGGTAAATTCTTCTAAAATAATATGTTTTTCGAGTGGCCCTCATTTCCTGAAAATAAGTTGGAACGAAACTGGTTTGGATCAGTTTTATTTGCATATATTCACACCAAAACCCATGCAATATTTTATTCGCAATTGAATTTTTAATAGTTAAGTGTTATAAGTAAACAACACTTTATTTATCGACTGTATAAGATGTAGCTTAGTTTTTGAATCTGTACTTACCATTCGTTGTGTTGGTTCGTGTGTCAAAAAAATAATTACCATGGCAACACTCCGAGAAACTAGCACGCATTCATAACCAAGTCAACATATTTACAACCATTTTCAAAAATGGCATTGAGATTTATTTGTATTTCAACCATCCTTACCCTACGTATAATAATAATTAGTAAGTATTATTAGTACTTTTATAACATATAAAACTGTGGTTTCATGCAGTCGCCGACTGCACATCGACATCGCCTACTATCCTCGTTTGTAATGATGCTACGTTCACGACTGCAGATGAAGCGAACGTTTGCGCAGTATCTTCCCACGGCGGGTAAAAATATTTTGTTTCTTCATTTAATCTTAAAAACAGTTGCATTAATGGAAATATTACGTCGTTAAATTTGAATCTCACAGCATGCACTAAATCTCCTCTGAAGTGAAATCGCAACTACCATACAAATATTTGCTAAATAAATCAACAGAGTTTGCTTTGGAGGATTAACTAATTACTTTTCGACTTTAGAAATTCAACTTTTGGCCGTTACATCGAGCAGTTCTGTAAAAACTATGTTTGTATTTAATCGATTTGAGATTCTACCTTCAATGATGTGATAGTGTTTTTGACTTATCACGGCATATCATCTCATTTTTCAGATATTTTTGTTTCAATTGTGGAATATCAACAATTGAGTTGATGGATACCAATGCATTTATTGGCACATTTACTAACCTGCACGCTTTTATAATTCAATGACAATTTTACAAATTCCTTTATTTACAAATAATATGCGTGTGTGTAGATTTAAATTATAGTTGAGAAAAAGAGATCATTAATAAATATAGCCAATTATTTAACTTTATTCATTATCAACACGATTGTCACTTTTTTTTATATAGCTATTTTGGTTATAGCACTGGATCATCAAAAATAGGAGCAATCAATACCAATGCATTTAGTGGCACATATACTGCCATGTACGACATAAATATAAAGGATTCTTTTAAGAATATTTTTTCTTATTTTCGCTTTTTGATATAATGATCAATTTGTATGACTGCCAATACTGTCATCATAATTAAATAAACGATGCATTCACAATTATATAACTTCATTCATTATCAACACTATACCAACTCTTTATTATAGATATTTTGGTGGTTCTGGAATATCAGAAATTGGGTTGATCGATACCAATGCATTTAATGGCACATTTGCTGAGCTGTACGTTTTTGTATTTCAATGACAATTTTACAACTTACATTATTTTACAAGTAACTTGACATGTGTCTACATATACCACATTTTTGAGAAAAAGAGATCACTAAGAAATAGAGTCAATTGTTGAAACTTTATTCATTATCAAGATACGAGTCACCATTTTTTTTTAGCTGGTTTGCCTTTTCCAATGGAAGATCAAAAATAGGAGAAATCAACGCCAATGCATTTAGTGGCACATATCCCGTAGTGTATGATATAAATTTAAATAATTCTTTAAGCATATTTTTTCTTATTTTCGCTTTGATTGATATCATGTACAATTTTTATGGCCAATACTGTCATCATATTTGACTAAACGATGCATTCACAATTATATAACTTCATCCAACACTATATAACTTTTTTATTATAGATATTTTGGTTCTAATGGAATATCAGAAATTGGAGTAATCAATGCCAATGCATTTAGTGGCTCCTTTGCACAACTGTACGTTTTGGTAGTTCGATGACAATTTTAGTAAATTAAATAATTTAATTTGCTTAATACAATTAACAATTCGGGTATTTTATATTTAATGCTATATTTGATAATATATATATATACTATAACATCAAAGAAAGGTCATCTCTTGGTTTAAGACACTTTAGATCTCTAATTATGATATTCTTCTTTTAACAGCATATAGTGCATATACTGTATATATTTATATATTCACTAAGCTGCTACTAATCTCTCCCAATTCAGAATTTTAGGTTTATTCAATCCAGCACCAACGCTAACAACTAAGTAATTTGTCCATATTTTAACATAAAGAATGGATGTAATGATTTAATTTATCTTTCATAATAATTCATAACAATTATCAAGTGTAGTAGTCCGTTGATTCACAAATATAAATATTATCTTTGTACTAACGAGAAATGTTAACTAATTATTTTATTAAACTTGCTATATATTTATAATTGCAAATTGATTTATATGTATTAGACTACAAAAATATCAATTTTTAATCCTTTTATTCACTAAAAAAGCTTTATCGATATCCTCAAAAGTGATTCATTTAATGGCGGTCGAATCACGTAGGGAGTTCGACAATTGTAATGTAAATTGACCATTTTCATAGGAATAAATTTGAATTTCAATCAAGTGTGACAATAATCGAGTCGAATGCATTCAGAAATTTTAC
>JADMIO011667581.1_pt1 | contig 18359 bp, 13 predicted proteins | sample 8958161 | NCBI WGS metagenome assembly JADMIO01 (sample SAMN16585339, study PRJNA669376) | soil metagenome | isolation source: Crop rotation soil | place: USA: Cullars Rotation, Alabama | collected 2011 | reverse complement strand
GATCAAGTGAGATCGATAACAAAGCGGCGCCAGGCCGCCGCACTCCAGGGAGGCGCCCACGTTAAGGAGCTTCGGATGAAGAAAATCGTGTTGGTAATCGCGCTATGCGCCGGACTTGTGGTTGCACAGCAGCGCGCAGGTTCGTTGCGGGGACAGGTGCTGGACGAGTTGGGCGGCGCGATTGTTGGCGCGAGCGTGACGGCGATCGACGGCAAGGGCGTGGAAAAGTCAGTGGTCACGAACGACGCGGGCACTTACACGATCAGCGGCCTCGCTCCGGGCAAGTACACCGTGCGCGCCGCCAACGCAGGCTTCGCGATGTCTGAAACTCCGGACGTCGAAGTCGTCAGCGGCAAAGCACAAACATTCGACATCACTTTACAAGTCGCGATTGAAGAACAGAAAGTAACGATCGCTACAGACAATCGCGAGCTAAGCACTGAACCCGAAAACAACGCCGGCGCAGTCGTTTTGAAAGGCGACGACATCGAAGCACTCCCGGACGACCCGGACGATCTCGCGGCAGCGTTACAAGCGCTGGCCGGTCCTTCGGCTGGTCCAAACGGCGGACAGATCTTCGTCGATGGTTTCACCGGCGGTCGCCTGCCGCCGCGCGCATCGATCCGCGAAGTCCGCATCAACTCGAATCCTTTTTCTGCGGAATACGATCGTCTCGGTTTTGGTCGTATCGAAATCCTGACTCGCCCCGGCACGGATCGTTTTCGCGGCCAGGCTTCATTCAACTTCAACGACGAATATCTCAACGCACGCAATCCCTTTTCCAGGTCGAACTCACGCCCACCGCTACAAACGCGCCAGTACGGCGGAAACTTCGGCGGTCCCATTTCGAAAAAGAAAGCGTCGTTCTTTGTCGATTTTGATAAACGCGATATCGACGACCAGGCCCTGATCGTGGCCCAGGTGCTGGATGCGAATAACAATATCGTTAATTTCAGTGCCACGGCTCCGATTCCGAGCCGCCGCACGTCCTTCAGTCCCAGGGTCGATTACCAGATCAACGCGAACCACACGCTGATCGCGCGTTACAACTACACGAAGAACACTCGCATCACGGGCGTCGGCGGATTTTCACTGCCTTCACGCGCATACGACACCGCGCAATCCGAGCACGGCATTCAGTTGACCGAAACCGCGATCATCAACAAAAAGATCGTCAACGAAACGCGCTTTCAGTTTGAACATCAGACCAACCTGCAGAATGCTGATAATTCGGTTTTCACTATCGACGTGCAGGATGCATTCACGGGTGGCGGATCTCAGGTGGGCCAATCGCATACGAACACGAACAACTGGGAGCTCACCAACAACACTTCGTTCGCGATGAACTCACACGCGCTGAAAGTTGGTGCGCGTGTTCGCGCGGTGGATATCACGCAATTCTCGCCGCAGAACTTCGGCGGTACTTTCAGCTTCTTCGGTGGCGTGTTTGGGCCGGCTGCGTTGGGCCCAAATAATGAACCTATCGGTCCCCTCGTTGGTCTGCCCAGTATCGAACGTTATCGTCGCACGGAGCTTCTCCTGGACCAGGGATTCACCGGCGCCCAAATACGAGCCCTCGGAGGTGGCGCGACTCAGTTTCGTTTGTCCTCTGGTAATCCGGAGACGAAAGTGAGCCAGTGGGACTTTGGTGGCTACATGCAGGACGATTGGAAAGTTCGTCCGAACTTCACGCTGAGCCTCGGCCTGCGTTACGAGAACCAGAAGAACATCGACAGTAATTTCAACTTCGCGCCGCGCGTGGGTTTTGCGTGGTCCCCGGGTGGCCCACAATCGAAGACCGTTCTTCGTGGAGGGTATGGAATCTTTTACGAGCGGGTCAGCGAGAGCCTGACGATGACCGCGCTGCGTTTGAACGGAGTCAATCAACAACAGTTCACCGTACAGAATCCTGATTTCTATCCGGTGGTGCCGTCGCCCGAGCTGTTGGTCCAATTCGCGGTTCCGGGATCGGTTTATAGATTGGCTGACGGACTGCAAGCGCCGTATACGTTGCAGGGGGTGTTCAGTGTCGAGCGCCAGTTGCCACGCAATATCACTGTCGCTGCAAGCTACATCAACCTGCGCACGTTGCACGTGTTGCGCACCAGACAGTTGAATGCGCCTTTGCCGGGCACTTTCATTCCGGGTGTGATCGATAGTGGTGTGAGGCCGCTGGACTGCGCCGATTTCATTCCGCCGGACATCAATCCTTCGACGCGTTGCAACATCTTCCAGTATGAGTCGAGCGGTCGCTACAACCAGAACCAGTTCATCGTTAACGTGAGCAGCCGGTTCATGCGTAATTCGACGCTCAATGCTTACTACGTCCTGTCGAAAGCGAACAGCGACACGGAGGGCGTCGGAAGTTCTCCGGCGGATCCTTATAACTTCGTTACGGAGTATGGACGCGCGGCGGGTGATATCCGTCATCGTTTTGTGATGACTGGTAACTTCCGCGCGCCGTGGGGCATCACGTTGAATCCGTTCATCATCGTGCAGTCAGGACGCCCGTTCAATATCATCCTCGGTCAGGATCTCAATAACGACACGGTTAATAACGAACGTCCGGCTTTGGCGTCCGCGGGAGCAAACTGTTCAAACACTGCGCTTTTCAAGTGCACGCCTTTCGGTAATTTTAAATTGGTCTTAGGGCCGGGCGATGTCATGATTCCGCGCAATTTCGCGGAGGGACCTGGCTCGACAACCGTCAACCTGCGTGTCAGCAAGACGTGGAGCTTCGGTTCTGAAGGTGGCGGTGCACGAGCGGCTAACCAACAGAACCAGCAGGATGGGCGACGCGACGGCCAACGCAACACGATGATGGGCGGCATGGGTGGTAGGCCGCCGAGTGGCGGCGGTGGAGGCCGCGGTGGTTTTGGTGGACCGGGTGGCGGTGGCGGCTTTGGTGGCGGCGCCGGTGGAAATGGTCGCTACAACCTGACCTTCTCGCTGAATTTCAATAACCTGCTCAACCACACGAATTTCGCGACTCCGGTGGGCAATCTGGGCTCGTCCTTCTTTGGACAGTCAACCGCGACTTCGGGTGGCTTTGGAGGGTTCGGTATCGGCAACCCTGCCTACAATCGCCGGATCGACGCTCAAATTCGGTTTAGTTTTTAGCCACAGATGAACGCGGATTAACGCTGATCTGCGTTTATCTGCGAAAATCTGCGGCTAAAACTTAGGGTGAGTTGCTGCCGTCGATCGAGGGTCTTAACTGCCCGACAAACTCATCCGAATTCCTGATGCTCGAAAGCACGATCTTGATCGCCTCATCCGGAAAGCCCGACTCGAGCGTGAACGTGTAGCCGGTAAAAACATCGCCCGTATCATCCGCGCCCCAGAACAGAAACGTCGATTCATTCAACTGCACCAGCTTCCGCAGCAGTTGCAGGCTGTTCCGGGCTTTATCGATGTTGATGTAGCCACCTTTGTAATGTGGAAACACGCGAAAGCCGATCGTATCTTTCGACGTGACCGTGATCACGATCTCCATCGACTCTGCGTTGGTGAGTCCTTCTTTCATCATCCCGGTAAAAACATATTGCGACTTCGAGCTCGGTTGAAAGGTCACTTTGATCTCGGGACCGACTCGCTGCAAGAGCGCGCTTAGACGCGTTCGCGTTTTGTCTCTTGCCTCGTTTGCGTCGGTTGCGGTCTCTTGAGCGACGATTGCCTGTGCTGTCACGAGGATTGCGAAGAGCGGTAAGAAACGAATGATACGGGGAAACTTCATTTCGGGGACTTCTCCTTTGTTCGTGCCTGATCCTGTTTCGCCTTGTAAGTGAAGTGCAGCACAAAGTCAATACTTTGGAGTATGATTCGCGAATAAAACTCCAGTCAGATGAGCTCATTTATCCAGCGGTGCATCGCGCCTGATTGTCAGACGGAATACAACATTGACGAACGGCTTTACGTGTGTTCGCGCTGTGGTGGATTGCTCGATGTTGTCTCGCGAGACTTTGATGTCGATGCTGATTCGCTGCGTGAGCTTTGGCGAGAAAGGAAGTCGTCGCTCGATGTTCGCGACCGCAGTGGTGTTTGGCGTTTTCGAGAATTCCTGCCGTTTGCGGGAGACGTGGAGGTCGTGTCGCTTGGTGAAGGAAACACGCCGCTTTATGAAGCGCCACGATCGGCAGATTACTGCCATCTCTCGCATTTAAGACTCAAGCACCAGGGTTGTAATCCGACCGGATCTTTCAAAGATACGGGGATGACTGTGGCCGTGACGCAGGCGCGCAAACTCGGCGCGCGGTTCGTCGCGTGCGCGAGCACTGGAAACACGGCGGCGAGTTTGGCGGCTTATGCAGCGCGCGCCGAACTGCCTTGCGCGATCATCGTTCCGGATGGCCAGGTGAGTCATGCAAAGTTGGCCCAGGCGTTGGACTACGGCGCGAAAGTGCTGGAGGTCGCGGGCAACTTCGACTCGTGCATGAACGTGATTCGCGAGCTTTCCGAAGGTGGAGCGGTTTATCTCGTCAACTCGATCAATCCGTTTCGTATTGAAGGGCAGAAGACGGTGGCGTTTGAGCTTGCGGAGCAGCTTGAATGGCGCGTTCCGGATCATCTCGTGTTGCCTGGTGGAAATCTTGGGAATAGCTCTGCGTTTGGAAAAGGGTTTCGCGAGCTGCTGCAGAGTGGGTTGATCGATCGTTTGCCGAAGATCACGGTGGTGCAAGCGGAGGGTGCGGCGCCGTTTGCGCGCTTCTATCGCGAGCATGATGCGTTTGTAAATGAAGAGCATCCGCAAACGCTGGCGTCGGCGATCAAGATCGGCGCGCCGGTTTCGTGGCCGAAAGCGTGGCGAGCGGTGCATGACACGGGAGGCAGCGTTATCACAGTGACCGAGCAGGAGATTGCGGATGCGAAGGCTGTGATTGGCCGCGACGGGGTCGGTTGCGAACCGGCGTCGGCGACGACTGTGGCGGGAATTCGCAAGCTTGTCTCTGAAGGAGCGATCAAAGAAAAGGAGACGGTGGTCGCAGTTTTAACCGGACATTTGTTGAAAGATACTGACTACGTAATGAAATACCACAGCCAATCATTAATCGCGCCTGACGGCGAGCAGCTCGCGAGCAACTTCGGCAACAGCCCGATCCGGGTTTCATCCGTGGAATCTGTGGCAAAAGTTATCAATGAAATTGGAAGTTAGAGTTCCTGCGTCAACGTCAAATCTTGGCCCAGGCTTTGATTGTTTTGGCTTAGCACTGAAACTGTATCTGACAGTTCGCGCCACACCGGGTACAACTGGGCAATGCATCGTCACCACAACCGGAGCGAAAGAGAATGAAGCTCTGCCGCGCAACGCCGTCAACCTCATTTATCGTGCGATGTCGTTCGCGATGCTACGCGAAGGAGCAGCGTTACCGCCGGTCGAGTTGTTGGTCCACAACGAAATACCGCTCGCGAGCGGGCTCGGCAGCAGCGCCGCCGCGATCGTCGCCGGAATCAAACTCGGCGGACTGATTACGGAAACCCCAATATCAGATCAAGCGATTCAAAACTACGCCACCGAGTTTGAAGGACATCCGGACAACGTCGCCGCGTCCTTGTACGGCGGTTTTGTCGCGAGCTCTGTTTGCAGCGACGGAACTGTCGTCTCAGCAAGATTTCAATGGCCTGCGGAGATTCGAGTTGTCGTCGTGTCGCCGCATTCGCAACTGCCGACACACGTCGCGCGCGCCGCGTTGCCGCGAACCGTCAGCCGCCCGGACGCCGTGTACAACCTGCAAAGAACCGCTCTCTTCACCGCCGCCGTCGCGCAGCAACGCTACGACCTGTTTTGGGAAGCAATGCACGATCGCCTGCACCAGCCGCAGCGAGAATCACTCGTGCCCGGTCTCGCCGAAGCGCTTGCTTTGCCGCGAATGCCGGGACTCCTAGGTCTCGCGTTGAGCGGGGCTGGTCCAAGTATCGTCGCGCTGGTTGATGGCGACGACGAGGCGATCGGCGCACGGATCGCGAGTTGTTTTCAAGCGCGCCAAATCGAATCGACAGTCAGGATTCACGATGTGGACAACGACGGCTGCCTCGTTGACTAGCTAATGCTCTTCAGCGCCCGGTACACCGGATAACTCACCGCCAGCAACAGCAGCGCATACACGCTGTTTTGCGTATCAGCCCAGATCGCGCCCATGAGAAACAACACGGATCCGATCAGCGCCAGTGCGGGTGTTAGCGGATAACCCCAGACTCGATAAGGCCGCGGTTTGTCCGGTTCGCGCCATCGCAGGACAAAGAGTGAGATGAACGAGAGGATGTAATTAGCGACAAAGAAAAACGCCAGCACTGTGATGACGCGTCCAAACTTCTGTCCGAACAGGATGAACAGCAGCGCCACCAACGCGCTCAGGAAAAGCGCGACGGTTGGCGTGCCGCCTTCGTTCACGACCGCAGCTTTCGTCGTGAACAGCCCGTCACGGCTCATCGCGAATATAACGCGCGTCGCCATCAGGTGTAGTGCGTTGATGGCACTCAGCATCGACGCGATGGTCAAACAACGAAAGACCGTATCGCCATACGTGCCAAAGACTGCGTTGGCTGCCTCGCCCGCAGCGAACTCCTTGCCAGCGATCTCAGAGATCGGCAACACGTACAGCAAAGCCACGTTAACGAGCACGTAGATCGCGGCGATTGTTAGCACGCCGGTTAACAACGAGCGCGGTATGTCACGTCCCGGATGCGTCACTTCTTCGGAAAAATAGATCACACCCGCCCAACCGTCATAAGTGTAGATCGCAGCTTGAAGTGAAACGATGATCGCAGTGAGCGTGATAGCGGAAGTTGGTTGAATCTCAGCAGATGTTAACGAGCCACCACCACCAAAAACGAACGCCGCGGCGATCAGGGCGACGAATGCCAGCGCTTTGATCAAACTGGTGAAGTTTTGAATGTTGCTGCCCCAAACGATTCCACGCCATTGCAGCAACGCGAAAAGAATCGCCACCGCGGCGGCAGTTAGTACAGATTTTCCAGCGAGCGCCGGGAAGAGTGCGGCGCTAAACGTCCCAATCAACAAGGATACAGCGGCCGTCGATCCGCACGACGAGATCCAGTCGCTCCAACCGACAATGAATCCTGCGTATTCGCCGAGCGCGTAACGCGAGAAGACGTATTGGCCGCCCGAGCGCGGGATCATCGTTCCCAGTTCCGCGATTGAAATCGCGCCGAGGAGCGCGTAAACGCCCGCCGCGACCCACACCAATAGAAACGGCAACGGCGCCGGCAACTGCGCCGCAATCACGCCCGGCGCGCCAAAGATTCCGGCCGCAATCGTATTCCCAATAATAACCGCGAGCCCAAACCCTACCCCGAGCACGCGCAGTAGATGGCCACGAGTTTTCATCTGTAATCTTGGGGCGCCTCCTTGGAGTGCGGCGGCCTGGCGCCGCTTTGTTATCGATCACGCTTGATCAAGACCAAAGCGCCGCCAGGCCGCCGCACTCCAAGGAGGCACCTTGAACCCTATCAGGCGCTTACATCTGCATGTAACAACCGGTGGAAGAGATGCTCGCCGGCTTCGCGTCGCACGGAGAGACGGCCGGTGTTGTAGGCGCGCGAGCTCAGGCCACGTTGGACTGACTTGCAGATGGCAACGTCTTCGTCTTGTATGCGCTGGCCCACCTCCACGCTCGCATGGTTCTTGCGGCGCGCGTGCTCGCTGACTACGTCCGGAAAGTAAAAGTCGAAAATGACCTCAGTCTGGTCCACACCGCGAGGCACGACCAGGTTCGTGTCCATCGCGCCGTCATACCAGTTGATCATGAAGTTTGGATAGATCCAGTAATAGAGCGCGCGGTCGCCTTTTCTGACGGCGCCTGTTTGCGCTTCGGCGCCCTCGGTCACGATCGGGCTCCACTGCAAACAATGATGCACGCCGTTTTCTATCATGTAGTTGCTGTAGTCGAGCACGCTGTCGAGACCTTTGTGCAGGTATGGCACGTGATAACCGCCGTCAAGGTAGTTGTCGACAAAGACTTTCCAGTTGCAATCGAAGTAGTAATGACGCCGTTCGAACCAATGAAGATCGGTGAGCTGGAGCCCACTCATTTGCGCGACTAATTCCTCGCCCAAAAAGTCGATCAATGACATTGCCGGATCGCGATCGATTTTGACGAATATCCAGTTTTCCCACTCAGCCATTTCCAGCGGGATGAGCCCGTTCGAGGCGCGATCGAAATCACAGACACCCGTGAAATCCGGCGTGCCCTTCAGCTCACCTTCGAGCGAGTAGGTCCAGCCGTGATACGGACAGCGAAGCTGCGCTGCTTTTCCTTCGGCTTCGGTCATCACGGCCGCGGCATGATGTCGACAGACGTTGAAGAAGGCGCGCAGCACGTTGTCGTTTCCGCGTACGATCACGATCGGATCGCCGGCAATGTCACTCGTTACGTATCGACCGGGCTCAGTCACCTGATCGCGGCGCGCCGCGAGTTGCCATGAACGCGAGAAAACTGTTTTGAGTTCGTGCCAGAAGAAGTCTTTGTTGGTATACCACGAGGAAGGAATCGTCGATGCGCGGTCGAGAGGAAGCTTTGAATCGTACTGATCGACAATCTCCTTCAGTTGGGAATCCATGGGTTATGTGATGGGCGTTGCTGTCTTGCGTTTAGGATTGAAGAACGGCGTCTTCACAACGGTGGCGCGCACGTGATGCCTGACCGCTTCGACCGTGATCTCGAACTGCAAACGTGTTCCCGGGCGCGTGTGCCCGCGACTCACGGTGGCGAGAGCGATCATCCTCTTCAACGTTGGCGACCACGTCGTAGTCGTCGCCTTTCCAACTTGAATGCCTTCCTTGAACACCGGCACGGCGACGCGCGACGCCACCGGCGAAACTGCCGGCGGCAATCCGACTGCTTCGTAAAGACTTTCAACCTGCGGCCAATCGATCTCGAGGCCGACAATCTCACGTGCCGGACCGCGCTTCTGTTCTTCCATGAGTGCCGCCTGGCCCACGAACCGGTTCTTGTCGAGATTGACGAGCCGTCCGAGTCCCATTTCAAAAGGTGTGTATCGCTGTTCGTCAACCAACGCCTTCTTGCTGCTGTTGAAGTCGACATCTATCAGCAGCAATCCTGCTTCGACGCGCGCGACATCGAGCGCCAGCATCCCGGCGGGATGAATATCAAACGCGCGACCAACATCCATCAACGCGTCCCACACCTTGATTGCTTTGTCCGACTCGATCCAGATCTCGTAACCGAGGTCGCCCGTGTAACCGGTGCGCGAAACCTCGACCGGCACGCCTGCGATACGGCCCTTCGTTACTCGAAAGTATTTGAGGTTTGCGATGTCCGCATCCTGCACGAGACTCTTGAGCAGTCGACCTGACGTTGGGCCCTGCAAAGCCAGCGCGGACACGCTTTCGGAGATATCTTCGATCTGCACGTCCATGCCGGCGGCGTTCTGTGTAAACCAACGCAGGCTCGGGTCCGCGGCGGTCCAGCGATAAGTGTTCTCCTCGAGACGCGAGACGGTGCCGTCGTCGATCACCTTGCCGCGTTCGTCACACCACGGCGTATAGACCACCTGGCCCACCGACACCTTGCGCATATCGCGAGTGATGATACGGTCGACGAGCCGCGTCGCATCCTTTCCGGTGAGCCGGTACTTGAACAGCGGCGAGATATCAATCAACGCCGCGGCATTGCGGATCGCGTTGTACTCGTGCTCGTGATGCGGCTCGTAAGAGCTGACCGCATAGTAACCAGACCACTCCCGGTAGCTAAGACTTTCGCAGAGCGGGAACGTCCGTTCGTGAAAAGCAGTTCCGATAGGCATGTAATCGTTCAATTATTTAGCCACAGATGAACGCGGATTAACGCGGATTTTAGATCTGATCTGTGTTCATCCGCGTTCATCTGTGGCCAATATTCTTCCTGGTTCGTGTTTGTCAGGGCGAGCGATTATAAGTATGCTAGCGCGCTTGCGGCAAGACACCTTCAAATACGACGTCGTCGTGATCGGGGGCGGGCATAACGGTCTGGTGAATGCCGCGTACCTCGCGCGCGCAGGAAAAAAGGTTTTGGTGCTGGAGAGGCGCCACGTGCTGGGAGGCGCGGCGGTGACCGAGGAGGTGTTTCCGGGTTTTCGGTTTTCTGTGTGTTCGTATGTGGTTTCGCTGCTGAGACCGGAAATCATTCGCGAGCTCGATTTGCCGCGTCACGGCCTCGAGATCCTCCCGCTCGATGGCACATTCACGCCGATGCCCAGCGGCGATTATCTCTGGCGCGTCAACGATCACGCGCGGACACGCCGCGAGATTGCCCGTCACTCGCGACTTGACGCCGAAGCCTACGACGAATACGGCAAAGCCATGATCGAGATGGCCCACTTCGTGAAGCCGATCATGAGCATGACGCCGCCCGACCCCACCACCCTGGATCCGAAAGCCTGGAAGAACCTGGCGTTCCTCGGCCGGCGTTTTCAAAAACTTTCCAACGACGACAAGTACAACCAGGTGCAGTTGATGACCATGAGCGCAGTCGACTTTCTCGATCAGTGGTTCGAGACGGACGTGCTCAAAGCGACGATGTCAGCTTCGGGCATCATCGGCACGTTTCTCGGCGTGCGCTCGCCGGGAACCGCCTACGTGCTGCTGCATCATTACATGGGCGAGATCGACGGCGCATTTCGTTCGTGGGGTTTCGCGCGTGGAGGTACAGGTGCGATTTCAAACGCGATTGGCGACGCGGCGCGCGAAGCCGGAGTCGAGATTCGCACGCAGGCATCGATTGCAAAAATTTTGCACAGGAACGGTCGCGCCACGGGTGTCGTGCTCGAGAATGGCGACGAGATCCAGGCGGATGTTGTCTCGTCGAGCGTCGATCCGCGTTTGACGTTCATGAAGATGATCGGTGAGGAACATTTGCCCGACGATTTCTGCACCGATCTCAAACGCTACAAGTATCGCGGCTCGTCAGGCAAAGTGAATCTCGCGCTCGACGGCTTGCCAAACTTCAAGGCGTTGCCCGGCCCGGGCGCGCACCTGCGTGGCGCGATCTCGATTTCGCCGGGCGTCGATTACATGGAGCGCGCTTACGACGAAGCAAAGTACGGACGTTTTTCGCGCCGTCCTTACATCGACATGGTGATTCCGAGCTTGACCGATCCTTCCGTCGCGCCACCGGGCAAGCACGTGATGTCGTGCTTCGTGCAATACGCGCCTTACAACTTGAAGGAAGGAAATTGGGACGAGAAGCGCGACGAGTTTGGCGACACGGTGATCGATACGATTGCGGAGCACGCGCCCAATATCAGAGATTTGATTCGCGATCGCCAGGTGCTGACTCCACTCGATCTCGAACGCGAGTTTGGCCTGTCAGAAGGAAATATTTTTCAGGGCGAGCTAACACTCGAACAACTTTTCTTTTTGCGGCCGGCTCCCGGTTGGGCTCAATATCGCACGCCGATCAAGAACCTGTACATGTGTGGCTCGGCCACGCACCCGGGCGGCGGCATCATGGGCGCGCCCGGACGCAACGCGGCGCTGCAAATGCTGAAAGATCTTAGCCGCAGATAAACGCAGATCTGCGCAGATCTGCGTTTCATAACTGGAATGAGTTACGACGTCACAATCATCGGTGGTGGTCATAACGGCCTGGTGGCTGCGTGCTACCTCGCGAAGAGCAGGCTGAAGACGCTCGTTTTGGAGCGGCGTGAAAAGGTCGGCGGCGGGGCTGTCACTGAAGAACTGCACCCGGGATTTCGTTGCTCAACGTTGGACCATGCGGCAGGCCCGCTTTCGGCGCAAGTCGCCGCGGATCTGAATCTCTCACGCTTCGGGCTCGAAATGATCACGCCGGAAGCGCGCGTGCTGGCGCTCTCGCCTGACGGGCGCTCGCTGTGCATTTACAACGACGTCGCGCGCACCGTCAGCGAGATTGAAAAGTTTTCGAGTAAAGACGCGACGAGTTATCCGGAATTCGCGAACAGCTTCGCGCGCATCGGTCGCGTGCTGTCGCCGTTGATCTCGATGACGCCGCCTTCGATCGATCAGCCGACCGCGACTGATCTTTGGCAACTCGGCAAAGTCGGACTCGCGTTTCGTGGTCTCGGCAAAAAGGACGAGTATCGATTGTTGCGCTGGGGGCCGATGGCGGTTGCGGATCTCGTCGGCGAATGGTTTGAGACGGAACTGTTGCGCGCGACGGTCGCTGCGCGCGGAATCAACGGAGCATTTGCTGGTCCATGGTCCGCCGGGACGAGCCTCGGTTTGTTGTGGCAAGCGGCAATGGACGGCAACGCGATCGGGCCTGCCGCTTACGCAAAAGGCGGCATGGGTGGTTTATCTGAAGCGCTGGCTAGCGCGGCGAAGGCTGCTGGGGCGGAAATACGTACCGGCGCCGGCGTTGCGGGAGTTGCCGGAGTCGATGGCGAGGCGCCGAAGGTAGTGCTCGAAGGCGGAGAAGAGATCGAATCGCGAGTGGTGGTATCGAATGCCGATCCACGCACGACATTTCTCAACCTTGTAGATCCGGTCGATCTCGACCCGAACTTCCTTTTAAAGATGCGCAACTATCGCGCGCCGGGCGTGGCAGCAAAAATCAACCTCGCGCTCTCGGGACTGCCTCAGTTCAGCGGTATCAACGGCAGCGATCCGAAGTCGAAACTAGCAGGCCGCATTCACATCGGTCCCGAGATCGACTATCTCGAGCGTGCCTTCGATGCTTCGAAGTATGGCGAGTTTTCCGCCGAGCCGTATCTCGACATCACCTTGCCGTCGATCAGCGATCCCTCGCTTGCGCCGCCGGGCAAACACGTGATGTCGATTCACGTGCAGTTTGCGCCTTACAAGTTGAAGGAAGGTGATTGGATGGGGCGACGGGATGAGTTTGCAGACAACGTGATCGGGCAATTGGAGAAGTATGCTCCGGGCCTGCGCGATTCGATCCTCGCTCGCCAGGTAATTACGCCACGCGATCTCGAGGAAACTTACGGTCTCAGCGGCGGACACATTCACCACGGCGAACAGTCGCTCGATCAATTCTTCACCTTCCGGCCGTTGATCGGCTATGCGCAGTATCGAACGCCGCTCAAACGTCTTTACCTGTGCGGCGCCGGCACGCATCCCGGCGGCGGCATAACCGGCTTGCCGGGCGCGAATGCAGCACGCGAGCTCGCGCGAGACTTCAAGGCAGGCAGACTTTGATTTGCCACAGATTACACGGATTTCACAGCCATAATTCATATCCGTGTTGCCTGTGTTAATCCGCGGCTTACATTTATGAGCAAACGCAGCTTCGCCAGCGACAACAACGCCGGTGTTCATCCGGAGATCATCAAAGCGATCAAAGCCGCGAACGAAGGACACGTCATCGCTTATGGCGACGACCCCTTCACAGCGCGCGCGATGAAGCAGTTTCAAAAACATTTTGGCGGCGACATCTCGGTTTACTTTGTTTTCGGCGGCACTGGGGCGAACGTGCTCGGGTTGAAAGCGATTACGAAGTCGCACCAGGCGATTATTTGCGCTGAGACTGCGCACGTGAATGTTGACGAGTGTGGCGCGCCGGAGAATTACACCGGCTGCAAGTTGCTCTCAGTTCCCACGCCTGACGGCAAGCTGCGAGTCGAACTAATCAAACCACTGCTGCATGGAATCGGCGTCGAGCATCACGTTCAGCCCGGTGTGATCACCGTCTCGCAAGCTACCGAGATGGGCACGGTGTACTCGAAGAAAGAACTGAAGACGCTCGCCAGCTTCGCTCACGACAACGGCATGTTGCTGCACGTCGACGGCGCTCGTATTGCGAACGCAGCGGTGAGCCTTGGCGTCGCGTTGAGAGAGATCACGACGGAAGCGGGTGTTGACGTGCTGTCGTTCGGCGGCACGAAGAACGGAATGATGTACGGCGAAGCCGTGATCTTCTTCGATCAGAACCTCGCGGCTGATTTCAAATACATTCGCAAGCAAGGCATGCACCTGCCCTCGAAGATGCGCTTCATCGCGGCGCAGTTTGAAGCACTGCTGGCACGCGATCTCTGGCGGCGCGGCGCGGCGCACGCGAACCGAATGGCGCACATCCTGGCCAGCGAATTGGCTAAGATGTCGCAGATCAAGATAACTCAACCGGTGGAATCAAACGGTGTCTTCGCAGTGATACCAAGGAAACACATACCGTCGTTGCAGAAGAAGTATTTCTTCTACGTTTGGAACGAAGAGATTTCTGAAGTGCGACTGATGGCGTCGTTCGATACGACGGAAGAGGACATTCGTGACTTCGTTAAGTTCGTCCGAAAGACCGTCAAGTAAGCCGCAGGTTTGTGCCATCGACATCGGCACGTCGGGAGTGCGCGCGACTTTGTTTGACGAGCGCGGTAACGAAGTGCCCGGTGCACAAGCCCGCAGTCGTCGCGCGTTCACTACAGTTTCTGATTTTGCAGAGCTCGATCCGGATCAACTCGTCGACGAAGTGGTAAAGACTGTTGACGAGTTACTGGCTTTGCACGAGGGCGCGCCGATCGAGGTCATCGCCATTTCCGCATTTTGGCACAGCCTGATCGGCATCGATGCCGCCGGGCTTCCCACCACGCCTGTACTGACCTGGGCCGACACACGCGCCGCTCAATTCGCAAAAGCGCTGCGCTCGAATTTTGACGAGCTCGAGATTCACGCGCGCACGGGCTGTCGCTTTCACCCGAGTTACTGGCCCGCAAAGCTCGCATGGCTCAAGAGCGAGCACAACGAAAAATTCCGCAACACTCGGTGTTGGCTTGGATTTGCCGGGTACCTTTGCCTGCGCCTGTTTGGAGAGCGCGCGACGTCGATCTCGATGGCGTCTGCGACTGGACTATTTAATCAACGAGACTGCGCGTGGGATCGCGAGCTCTTGCAAGCGCTCGGTATCTCACCTGACACGTTGCCGGAAATCCGAAACAGCGGGGGCAAGCCCTCCTTCCCAAGTTGTTCTGGCCCGCGGCTTACAAATTCTTTTGCCTCTCGCTGGCCCGCACTAGCGGAAGCGCGGCTCATCACGATCGTTGGCGATGGCGCCGCTAATAACATCGGCGCCGGCTGCAGCACGAAAGACAGGATCGCACTGATGGTGGGTACGTCGGGCGCGATGCGAGTAGTGTTTGCGGGCGGACCACCAGACGAGCTCTCGCCAGCGTTGTGGAGTTATCGAGTTTGTGAAAGGCGTGTTGTCGTGGGAGGCGCGTTATCTGATGGTGGCGGACTCGTACAGTGGCTCACTGAGTCGTTGAATTTCAACGCCGCCGAGATAGCAGATCTCGAACCCGATGCACATGGCCTGACTGTCCTGCCATTCTGGTCCGGCGAACGGAGCACAGGTTGGTCCACTGACGCTCGCGGCGGCATCTTCGGATTACGGCAAGGAACCAAACCGATCGAGATTGTTCGCGCGACGCTCGAGTCGATCGCATATCGATTCGCATTAATCGCTCGCGCTCTCGATCGAATTGCGCCTGGGGCGACGATCGTCGCATCCGGCAACGCGCTGCGTTCGTCTCCAGTCTGGCTGCAGATCATCGCGGACGTTTTAGGTCGCCCGTTGATGTTCGGCGGCACCGCCGAAAGCTCGATCCGCGGTGCTGCCTTGCTTGCGCTGGAAGCGGTGGGCAAAATAGCAAGCATTGAGGAAGATTCAATTTCGATTGATCAGGTTTACGAGCCTGACATGTCGCGCCACGCTCGCTACCAGCAGGGGCTCGCGCGCCAGGAAGAGCTCTACGAACGACTTTATGATTCTTGAAACAGTGTCACGCAAAGGCGCAAAGTGGCAAAGCCGGACATCGGATTTAGCTTTGCTACTTTGCGCCTTTGCGTGAAAGCTTTTCTCGACAACAGGAGCAGGAAAGAACTAATGAGCGCGCCAGTGCAGAAAGAAAACTCCAATCCCGAACTCGATCAACTCTGCATCAACACCATTCGAGCGTTGACGCTCGACGCCGTCCAGAAAGCAAACTCCGGCCACCCGGGACTGCCTCTGGGCGCGGCGCCGATGGCTTACGTTCTTTGGACACGTTTCCTGCGGCACAACCCGCGAAATCCAAAGTGGGACAATCGCGATCGCTTTCTGCTCTCAGCCGGTCACGGCTCGATGTTGATCTACTCGCTGCTCCACCTGACCGGCTACGATCTTCCTCTCGAAGAAATAGAAAACTTCCGGCAGTGGGGCTCGAAGACGCCCGGCCATCCTGAATACGGGCTCACGCCCGGCATCGAGATCACGACCGGTCCGCTCGGCCAGGGCTTTGCCAACGGCGTTGGCATGGCGATGGGCGCGGCCCACCTCGCAAGGAAGTTCAACAAAAAAGATTTTCCGCTGATCGATCACTACGTCTACGCGATCGTCTCCGACGGCGACCTGATGGAAGGCGTCGCCTCCGAAGCCGCATCGCTCGCCGGTCATTTGAAGCTCGGCAAGTTGATCTATCTTTACGATGACAACAAAGTCACGATCGAGGGTTTCACCAGTCTCGCTTTTAGTGAAGACGTGCAAAGACGTTTCGATGCTTACGGCTGGCACACGCAGACAGTCGCCGACGGCAACAATCTCGACGAGATCGAGTTGGCGATTCGCACCGCGCAGTCAGTGACAGATGCGCCGAGCCTGATCTCAGTCAAGACCGTCATCGGCTACGGCATGCCGACGCAGGGCACACGCAAAGCGCACAGCGACGCGCCCGGCGAAGACGCGGTACGCGAAGCGAAGCGACATCTGGGCTGGCCGGAAGACAAGCAGTTTTACATTCCTGAGGAAGCCCTCGCGCATTTCCGCGAAGCCGTTCCGAACGGTGAGAAACTCGAAGCCGAATGGCGCGCCCTCGTCGAGAAATACGAAGAGAAGCACGCGGACGAGGGCAAGAGTTGGCGCACGACGATGAGTGGTGAATTACCTGAAGGTTGGGAAGATCACCTGCCCAAGTTTGAAGATGCGAAATCGGTGGCGACACGCGTGGCGAGTGGCGAAGTCATCAACGCACTGGCGCCCGTGATGCCGATGCTCATTGGCGGCTCCGCCGACCTCGGCGTCTCGAACAACACCGACATCAAAGAAAGCCATAGTTTCGAGGCCGATGCTTACGACGGGCGCATCCTGCACTTCGGCGTGCGCGAACATGCGATGGGCGCGACGCTCACTGGCATGTCGCTGAACGGCGGTTTGATTCCGTATGGCGGTACGTTCCTGACGTTCTCTGACTACATGCGGCCCGCGATCCGTCTCGCGGCCCTCTCGGAAGTACAAGTCATTTACGTCTTCACGCACGACTCGATCGGACTCGGCGAAGATGGACCAACACACCAGCCGATCGAACATCTTGCTGCGTTGCGTGCGATTCCACATCTGTTTGTGATCCGTCCGGCCGATTCGGCGGAAGTCAGTGAAGCGTGGCGCATCGCGATCCTGCGCCGCCACGCGCCCACGGCGTTGGCGCTCACGCGGCAGAAAGTTGCGGTGATCGATCGGAAGCGATTTGCGAAAGCAGACGGCCTGCGGCGCGGTGCTTACGTTCTCGCGGATGCCGAGAGCGCCGATGGAAGGGTAACGACGCCGAAACTGATCCTCATCGCGACGGGCTCCGAGGTGTCGCTCACGCTCGAAGCGCGAGAGAAGTTGCAGGCTGAAGGCGTGCCAACGCGCGTCGTGTCGTTCCCGTGCTGGGAGTTGTTTGACGAGCAGTCGCAGGAGTATCGCGACGAAGTGTTGCCGCCTGCGGTTGGTGCGCGGCTCGCGGTCGAGGCGGGTGTGCGACAGGGTTGGGATCGATTCGTTGGACCAAAAGGCGACGTTGTCTGTTTGGATCGTTTTGGCGCGTCTGCGCCGGGTGATGTGGCGTTGAAGGAGTTAGGATTCAATGTCGATAACGTCTTGAAGCACGCGCGCGCGTTGCTCTAGGTCAGTTTATGCGTATTGCGATTGGCGCCGATCATGGTGGGTTTCCGCTCAACGAGCGCGTGATAGAAGAACTGCGCGGCGCCGGTCATGAGATCATCGACTTCGGCACTCACGACGGTTCCCAGCCTGACGATTATCCTGACTACGCAAAACAAGTCGGTGAAGCTGTGCAGAATGGTTCGGTGGATATTGGAATGTTGATTTGTGGCAGCGGTGTCGGCGCGGCAGTCGCTGCTAACAAGCTGCGCGGCATTCGTGCTGCGCTGTGTGGCGACACCTATTCCGGGCACCAATCACGCGAACACGACGACTGCAACGTTCTGTGCCTGGGAGCACGCGTAGTCGGCGTCGAGCTCGCCCTCGAAATCGTCCGCGCCTTCGTCGCCGCGAAGTTCACCGGCGAAGAACGCCACCGCCGCCGCCTCGCCAAAGTCGCTGCAATGGAACAAAACCTTTAACGACAATCGGGTCAGTACCGTAACGCGGTAGCGT
>JADMIO011683335.1_pt1 | contig 18360 bp, 16 predicted proteins | sample 8958161 | NCBI WGS metagenome assembly JADMIO01 (sample SAMN16585339, study PRJNA669376) | soil metagenome | isolation source: Crop rotation soil | place: USA: Cullars Rotation, Alabama | collected 2011 | reverse complement strand
GAGCCAGTGTGATTACATTTGCGGCCTAACTGTGGCCAGTCCAGTTACGCTGGAGTCACTAGTATTTAGGTGACACTATAGAAGCGGCCGCGACAACTTGTCCACGTGGAATTCTAAGCTTAGGATCCCAATGTGCTGGAAAGGTCCATATCAGGCTCCAGAATGACTTGGTCCCAAGATACACTGAGTAAGACTATTAGACATGAAATAAAGACATTTAACCATTAAAAATCTCGAATCTACGGGGTAATTTGACTCCATAGGCAGCCAACAACGCCTCAGGAGGTTTATCATGGCCAAGTCATTCCTAATCGTCGGCGCATCGGGACAGGTCGGTTCGGGCATAGCCCGGTTCCTACGGGAGGCCGGGCATACCGTGCGCGCCACCACCCACAAGGCCCCCCAATCGCCCGACCAGGCGCAGGTGGACCTTCTCACCGGCAAGGGCCTGGACGAGGCCTTCAAGGGCGTCCAGCGCGCCTTCTTCATGTCCCCCGGCGGCTATCCGGATCAGTACGCGATCCTTTCCCCCCTTATCCGCAAGGCGAAGGAAGCGGGACTGGAGAAGGTGGTGCTCATGACCGCCCAGGGCGTGGAGGCCAATGACGCGGCGCCTTTCCGTCGCGCGGAGGTGGAGTTGGAGAAGTCGGGTCTCGCCTACAACATCATCCGCCCGAGCTGGTTCATGCAGAACTTCGGCACTTATTGGCTGCATGATATCCGGACCCAGGGGGCCATACGCCTACCTGCGGGGGCGGGGAAGAACGCGTTCATCGACTCGCGCGACATCGCGGAGACGGCGGCGGCGCTGCTGGCGGGGGATCGATTCACCAATCAGGCGTTTACGCTTACGGGGCCGAGGTCTCTCGATCATGCGGAGGTGGCGCGCGCGCTGTCTGCCGCTACCGGGAAGGCTATCGGGTATCAGGATATTCCGGTTCCGGAGTTCAAGCAGGGGCTTTTGGCGGCGGGACTGTCGGAAGCGTATACCGACCTGTTGGTGCTTCTTTTGGGTTTCCTGAAGGAGGGGTACGTGGCGGGGACTACGGATGCGGTTGAGACCATACTGGGGCGGGCGCCGCGCGGGGTGGAGGCCTACGCGAAAGACTATAGGGCGACCTGGGCTTAATCCATTTCACTCTCCCGACAAACGAAAGATTGCGAGGGGGCCGAACCACTGGCTCCCTCTTTCCGATCTTTGTTTGGGGAGCGGAATGGGAATAGTCAGGAGGGTTTTAAAGTCGACAGCTGCCAACCAGCGAAGGGTTGGAAAATGGCTTGGATTTACTTAAAATCCTGGTCCTGAACTTTAAGACTATAAACTGTGTTGGGATTACCCAATCGGAATACCGAGGAAAAAATTGAAATTATTTACATGTGCATCTGTATTGGTACTAGTGTTGTGCGGTGGTGCGTTTTCCGCCTCTTCGTGGACGGCTTTCTCAATTGTAAGCAGGGTGCAAATCAATTACGCCACAATCGCTGGCGGCAATAATACCGCCATCACCCCTGTCGTCAGGGTTAATTTGGCGCAGGGAGGCTGGTTCGCCTTTTCGCTTAAGGATAAAGCCGCTGAATTGATGTATAGCATGTTTGAACAGGCAAAAATAAGCGGCAAAACCGTAGCGATTTGGCAAGACCCGGCCAATAAGATCGCATATTCCTGGGTAGGCTGGGTGAATACACAATATGACCCAATCGTTTTTGCAGTGGAAATAAATTAGGCTTGCATGTAAGGAGACGGCAGGCAAAGAAAAGGCCCATGGGGCGCAGCCGATACCGTCCGCTCTATCGGCAGATACCCTGATCAGCGTCTACCAGAAGCTGAACGGGCTACGCCTACTGTCCTCGTTCCCGGGCTGGCTCTTCGCCATCGTGCGGCGGGAATGCCTCAGATTGGCCAGGATGGGTTTCGGACGCGTGTCCTTGGAGGAGGCGGAGCTCGAGGATCGCCTGGCATGGCTCCCCATGGATGAGCTGCGCCGGGACCTCTCCCTTTCCATGCAATCCCTGCCGGATGCGTACCGGGAAATCCGTGCTGATGCGGGATGTGGAGACCTTGACCATAGACGCGATCGCGGAACGGCTCGCCTGCACGCGCGAGGCGGTGAAGGCTAGGCTGCACCGGGCGCGGAAACTGATGCGGGAGTATTTGCGGGCCTGAGGCGGGGTGCCACGAATGTCAGATCAATTTCTTCCTTCGAACCGCACCGAATCCTATTCCGAATAATCCAAAAGCCAAAAGCACGCACGTGTTCGGTTCGGGAACCGAGGAAGCCGAGTATAGGCCTTCTATTTCGGAGTTCGTCAGGGCATGATCATAGGGGTCACTTCCCAAGGCCAATAGGAAATAACCGAACCCGGTTCGGCTGCGCGTGAATAGCACCCTCTTTATAGGTTCCGGAATATTGGCCCTTCGCATCGAACAATTGGCGGACAAGGGGGGCCGGATTATTCGCAAACCACGGATCCGGCTTTAGGCGGATGGATACCGTGGCTTTGCGTTTTACCCATTCCATGATGTTGAGAACCAGTTTTTTGTTATCCACCTGGGCCATGGACGACGTTTTCGCGCCATCATTGAAAAAGCAGTTCCTATCGTAAATGAAGACCGCCCGCCCTTTGCCGTACTCCGCGGAAATAAGCGAAGCGTCGTTCTCGTTGGCATTGGTCAAGGGGCCTTTGCCCTGGTTGGCGCTGGCTATGGGGGTGCCATCGCTGTTGGAATTGCGCCTGACTTGCATTTTGGCTTTCGCGATGATTTCCACCTTGACGCCGCTGACTTGCTTGCTGAATGAGATGGGATTGATTCCTTCGCCATTGAACTCGTCCACCCCCACCAACAGAGGATGGCTCGGTATCAGGAAGTCGCCAGCGCTTCTTTTGATGGGGTAGTAGCCGTTATCCTGGTTCATGATCAAACCGAATCGATCCATAAAGGGCTGATCGGACCAGGGCGCGGCCCGGTAATCCCTGCCGAAGTTCCCATCGCTCATGAAGATGATGCCGCCACCCTGTTCGACGTATTGCATTACCGCATCCACGGCGGCTTTGTCGTACCGGGAATTATTGGAACCCATGATGATGACGCTGTATTTCGAAAGGTCCATCGTCGCAAAACCGATGGGATCGGAGCAGGGTGTGGAGATTTGGACTTCGCATCCCGTCTTGAGCTTGCCTTCGCGGATTTCCTGGGGGTCGAAACCCGTTTTCTTGAGCAAGTCCGCGAACTCCCCCCAGCCACGATTCAGATCGTCTTTGCTGTAGTCGCTGAACGACGATAGCTCGTTATTGTTGCCTGTCGTCAGGCCTCCGGTATTTTCCCCGCCGCGGATATTCAATACGATGGGGCTTGGAGTAATTTGGGCAAAGGGGGAGGTCAAAAGCGCCCCGGTTAAAAAGGCGAAAAACAGCTTCATATTCACTCCGGTTTGGAACGGCCACCTTGGAGTCAAAATACTCCCGATAGAGGATTCCCATTTGGCGATTCTAAGGGAAATATGCCGGTTTCATCTCAAAAATCAAAGGCGGCGAGTGTTTGTCCGGGATTTGAAGGATAGCGAGCAGAGGCGGCGGCGGTAAATTTTTTCAGCGTCAGCGGAAGCTGAAAGGGCTTTTGAGCCAGAGACGATATGCGGGGACGTGCCCGGAGTGGGTGAGTTTTTCCGGTATGGATTATTGAAGCTTTCCCCAGAGTTTCCACTGTTCTTGATAACTAGCTCATGCTTTTTTCTCCGGAAGTATGAAAATTGTTGATAGCCGTTTGATTTCTATTACTTGGCGGAGAGTAATCCCGCTGATTCCGGATGTGGGGTGCGGGAACCCTGGTTAGATTGCGGTATCACCAGAAATTTTCCCGGGGGCCGCCCACTATGAAAATGACTTTCGCTTTCGGGTTGATTATAAGTTTCGGATCCGCTCTGCACGCGCAAGCCATTAACGTGCGGGGAAAGGTGACCAATAGCGCCGGGCAACCGGTTGCCAATGCGTCGGTGGAACTCGTGCAACAAGGGCTGAAGGCCGCGACGGGAGCGGATGGCTCTTATTCCCTCATCAAGCCAAGCGTATCGAACCATTCCGCCTCAACGGCGCTTACTGAAGACGTCAGGCTGAACCGCGGAATCCTGGAATTCACGGTGGCCCAACCTTCCCCCATGAAAGTCGAAGTTTTCGACATGAAAGGGAACTGCCGGAAAAAGGAGATGATAACCAACGCGCAACCCGGCGTTTATCATCTGGATATCGCAAGCATTCCGTATTCCGAACAAATGCTGATTGTCCAGGCCTCCATCGGCGGTCTCGTCCGGACCTTCCGCTACTTTCCCTCACGGAAGGAAATCGCCGAGGGGAATTTCACGATCGCGAGCGCCCGGTCCGCTTCCGGAACGCTGGCGAAAATGGCGGCCGTGGTGGATTCGCTCAATGTCACCGCCGTCGGTTATTCGCCGAAAAGGATCGCGCTGGCCTCCTACGATACTACCGTGAACGTTACCTTGATCGACGCGACGGCCGTCTACAATCCGTGCCCGACCAACGGCAATCCTTGCAAGCTCCTGCCCTTCGGCGATTCGATCACCCAAGGCGCCGCCTCATCGGACAACGCCGGCTATCGCACCCCGCTTTTCAAGTTGATCGTCGCCGCCAAACAGAAAGCCACCTTCGTAGGGTCGCAGTCCAGCGGACCGACGACCGTGTCCGGCGTCGCCTTCCCGCGTACGCATGAAGGCCATCCCGGCTGGAGGATCGGCGGAGGCGGTACCTCCGGCATCTATACCCTCATTCCCAGCCCGGCGCTGAACGACAACCCCCACATCATCCTGCTTTTGATCGGGGCCAATGACATATACAACCCGGGCGCCGATGGCATGGCGGCACGGTTGGAGGGGTTGCTTGATAAACTCACGCAGGCCGCGCCAACCAGCCTGATCGTGCTCGCGACGATGACGTCGATCGGTCCGGTCGAAAGGGGGGCAACGCCCGCCGAGGTGACCGCGGCCCACGCGGCGATGGAGGTGTACAACAGCAAGATGCCGGGAATGATCCAGGCGCACACCGCGAAAGGCCACCACATCATCGGCGTCGACATGAGCAAATTGCCCGTGTCCTATCTGACCCCCGGCAGCAAGCACCCGACCGACAAAGGGTACGCGTACATGGCGGATATCTGGTACCCTGCGATCAAGGACTTGTTGCCCAAATAAATCGGTCATCAGGTCCGGGAGGCGCAGCGTGTAAAAAATTCCGGGGCCCTCCACGCCGCCCCGGAGACGAATCCCATTTCCGTCCGCCTCGCAAAGGAAGCACCCATGTCCATTGATACCCGATGCGGCGTCGCATCCCCCATCCCGCTCGCGAAGGCCGGGTTTCCGCCGGGCCGCACCCCAGCCCGTCTGGCCCTGCTCGGCCTCCTCGCGCTTTTCGGCGGGTCCCTCCTTTCGCCGATCCAGGCCGCCATCACCGTCGCCAAGCACCAATGGAATGTCCCCGGCGTCTTTATCTTCACCTTTGACGATGCCAAGCCGAGCCATTTGGTCCACGCCGCTCCGCTTCTCAACCAGGTAGGGCTCAAAGGTTCATTCTATCTGACCCTCATCCACATAGGCGACGGCGCCGCGGGCAGCGCCGTCGTCGGCCAGCCCAACTCCAGTTCCTGGAGCGGATGGAAGATCCTGGCCGATAGCGGGCACGAAATAGGATCGCATACCTTGACCCATCCGAAACTCACCGAGGTCAGCCCGGATCAGCTCGACAAGGAACTCAAGGAGTCGGCCGCGATCATCAAGGAGAAGCTGGGTATCACTCCGATTACCGTGGCGTACCCCTTCAACTCCAGGAACGCCGCGGTGACGAAAAAGATGCTGGAAACCTACATCGCCGCGCGGGAATTCCAGGTAGGATACGGCGCCGAAGCGGGCTACGCCGCCACGGCCGCAGCCATGAACAAGTACGTGGATGATGCGATAGCGGGCAATAAGGAGCAGATCGGCATGATCCATGGCCTCAACGAACCCTATGCGCCGTTGGATCCCGTGCCTTTCCTGGAACACCTGAAATACTGCCGCAAAATGGTGGATGAGAAGCGGCTCTGGGTCGCCACCTTAGGCGCCTGGAGTAAATACCGCATCGGGAGGGACTCGGTGAAAATCACCGAGCTTCCCGCCTCCCAGCCGCGTACTTTCGAATTCCGGGCCACTTCGCCGCTTAATGCGGCCCTATACGACTTTCCCCTGACCTTCGTGTACAAGATACCGGAGGCAAAGGCGGACTTGGTAAAGGTCATGCGCGGTACCGCACCGCTGAATTTCCGATACGACGGCGATCTGCTCCTGATCGAGGCTCTGCCGGGTCCGGAATCGATCAAGATTACCTGGGGGCCGCAGTCCACGGGGATCGCCTTCCGCGCCCCAGGAACGTCGCGGGCCACTGGCGTGATACTGGACAAGGGCTGGTTCCTGGTTTCTGGACAAAAGGTCGCCGAAGACCGCGCCAAGCCGTACCTCGGGCCGGTTCTTCGTTGGTGACTGCGTAGGAGAACCCGGCGCCAGGGTTTGGCGCGGTTATAATCGTGAGGAGGTTCGGGACGGCTTGCCTGGACATCCTGGGGCTTTCTAAGCCAGAGACATTGCCTTCCTGCAGAAAATCCGCGCCAAGGTGGCGGGCGCTGTCCTCTTAGCAATCATTGCGGCGAGCCCATGGACTGGCGAGCCGCATACCAGGTTTCCTATTACTCCTCAAAATAGTCGTTATCAATTTTTTTGAGTTCGAAAACATTTATTGTAGATACACCAAGATTGTAGTCGACCATCAGTTTTGTTAACATTTGGCCATCAATTAGTACGACTTTAGTTTCGTTTCTTGGCGTATAATCCACGGCTTCTTTGGTGAAGCGTGAGGTCGTCATGAAAATGCCCTTCTTGGCTCCTTGACCTGCCAAGGCTCCAACAAATTTTTGGATTTCAGGACGTCCAACGACGCTGTCAAGCTTCCACTTCTTCGCCTGAATGTAGATGATGTCGAGGCCCAATTTATCTTCTTTAATTACTCCGTCTATCCCTTCATCTCCAGTTTTTCCAATGGCCTTACCGGCCTCCTTGATCGAACCACCGTATCCCATTTTGACAAGCAATTCGATGACCAATTGTTCGAAAAATTCCCATGATTGGTTGTAAACCTTTTCCAAAAGGTCGCTAGCTAACGAGCTCATTATTTTTAAATGGGCCGCTTCGAGTGTCTCTTCTGGGGTTACGGATTCATCCCGGATTGATTCGACAGCGGTAACTATTGGCGTCCCATTCTCACCCTTCTTCTCTTTGAAATCAACAAACTCAGGGAATCGGACAAGATATTCCGAATCGATACTGGCCGGATTTTCGGCAAGGACGGATAAGCCCCGCTTTGTTATTTTATAAACACCGCGCCTTGCATTTTCTACAATACCAGCGCGCTTCAAATAGTACAGGGCCCAGTTAGTCCTGTTAGTCATAACAGTCTGGGTGCCGCTTGGTAAATAGGATTTGATTTCGTCTTCAGATAGGCCAAAAGTTTCGCCCATTTTTTCCGTCATTTTCTTTACGGACCATTCAGTCCCATCACGGAGAACCAGAAGAGCGGGCTTCATTATTGATTGGTAGTCTGGAATTGTCATTGTCTGCCTTTTACGTTTTAAAACTATTTAGAATGGAAATGGATTCCAAGGATTTGCCAATCGAAAGAAAAGTCGAATTTATCCTATTCTTCTTCTGGTTTCATGGATTTGGGGAGTTGCCACCACACTCCCTTTTTCTGTCTCATTCTCCTAACAAGAATCATTTGATCAACGTCCGAATCTGAGGAACAATGAACCGCACCGGGATCTCCGGAGGCATTTTATCTTGAGAGGTCGAGGTAATGATGCCAACAAAACGATATTCACCAGAGGTCAAAGAGCGGGCAGTTCGGATGGTCGGAGAACACCGATCCCAGTACGAGTCCGAGTGGGCGGCGATAGTGTCAATCGCTTCCAAAATAGGCTGCACGCCTGAATCACTTCGCGCCTGGATCCGGCAGGGTGAACGGGACAAGGGCAAGCGTCCTAGCCCGACCACTGATGAGAAAGAGCAGATAAAGCAGCTTGAGCGTGAGAACCGCGAGCTTAAGCGGGCCAATGAGATTCTGCGCCTGGCATCCGCTTTTTTCGCACAGGCGGAGCTCGACCGCAAACTGAAGTGATGGTTTCTTTCATCGATTCCCACAAGGGGAAATTCGGGGTCGAGCCGATCTGCAAAGCTTTGCCGATCGCCCCAGCAACATACTACGAGCAGAAGTCCCGGCAACGGGACTTTACACGCCTGCCGGAGCGAAAGCTGCTGGACATGCGGCTGAAGGAAAAGATTCAGCGCATATGGAACGAAAACTTTGCGGTTTACGGCGTGCACAAAGTATGGATCCAGTTGGAGCGTGAAGGCACTTCCGCAGCCCGTTGTACCGTGGCACGGCTGATGCCTGAATTGGGCTTAAAAGGCGCGGTTCGAGTCAAGAAATGCTTCACCACGGTTTCGGAGGGCTCCAATCCTCGCCCTCCGGACCTGGTCGACCGGAAGTTCAGGGCCAGCCGTCCCAACCAGCTCTGGGTGGCCGACTTTACGTTCGTGGCCACCTGGAATGGCTTTGTCTTCGTCGCCTTCGTCATCGATGTCTTCGCTCGGAAGATCGTCGGTTGGCGAGCGGCGGGTTCAATGAAAACGGATCTTGTGTTGGATACTTTGGAACAGGCGTTGCACGAAAGGACCGACAAGGATGGTCTTGTGCATCACAGCGATCAGGGCGTGCAATATTTGTCGATCCGTTACACCGAGAGGTTGGGCGAGTCTGGAATCCAGGCCTCGGTCGGGACCACGGGCGACTCGTATGACAACGCCATGGCAGAATCCATCATCGGCCTGTTTAAGACTGAAGTGATTCGTCGGCGCGGCCCCTGGCGTAACCTGGAGACGGTGGAATTCGCGACCATGGAGTGGGTTGATTGGTTCAATAACCGGCGGTTGCTCGAACCCATCGGCAACATTCCGCCCAGAGAATTGGAAGAGATGTATTATTCAAATCTTGAGAACCCAGCCGAGGTGGCTGGACTCAAGCAAACCAGCCTCCGGTAAAACCGGTGCGGTTCAGGTTTCCCTGACCTTATGGGCAAGGTACGGACTTAAAAGGCAAAATCGACTTTATGGGCAAAGCCAAGGTAGTCTTTTCTTCAGACGCTCAGGACGAGCGGCGCTCCTCTCTTGCGCGGGATTATTTCCTATAACGTTCGCGCCATGGCGAAGTGGCTTTGAAGGGCAGGCCTGATATGCGAGGACGTACGCGGAGTGGGTCGTAAGTGCCCGGAGACACACGCCCGCAGCATGTAGTGAAGGCGGGTTAAGAGCAAGCGGACGTAGGCGCCAAGCGAAGTTGATAACGTAGGTTTAGTTTCGCAAAATTGAGGAGGCTCCTTAGTCTGGTTAGTTTTGAAGTTACCACACTTTAACCCTAATGACAGAAAAAGGAGCCCATGGAAAAGATAATCCAGATCAATGAAGAGCAGATCAAAAATCAGTTGGGTGAACTCGTTCGAGGGACCGTGGAGGAGACCCTGAATTCGCTTCTGGACAAAGAAGCGGACGAGTTATGCGCGGCACAAAAGCATGAACGCACCTTGGATCGCAAGAATTACCGCAGCGGCCACTACCAGCGGAAGTTGCACACCAAGGCCGGCGAAGTCACCTTGAACATGCCTAAACTTCGGCTTTCTCCTTTTGAAACCGCGATTGTGGAGCGGTATAAGCGTCGGGAGAGCTCGGTTGAAGAGGCCTTGATCGAAATGTATTTGGCCGGAGTTTCGGTCCGTCGCGTAGAAGATGTAACCGAAGCACTTTGGGGTACGAAAGTGTCCGCATCCACAATAAGTGATCTGAACAAAAAGGTATACGTAAAAATCGAGGAATGGAGACAGCGAAAACTCACCGAATCCTATCCTTACGTTTACCTCGATGGGATTTTCCTCAAGCGCAGCTGGGGCGGGGAGGTGGTCAGTGTTTCCGTCCTAGTGGCCATAGGCGTCTCTACAGACGGGTATCGTGAGGTCCTAGGTGCCATGGAGGGGGCGCGGGAGGATAAGGCTTCCTGGATGGCTTTTCTCCGGCATTTGAAAGAACGGGGGCTTTCCGGATCGGTCCTTTTTATCGCCGACAAACACTTGGGATTTGTGGAATCCTTTGGCGAAATCTTCCCAGAGGTGAAGTGGCAGCGCTGCATGGTCCACTTTTATCGGAACATCTTCTCTGTGGTTCCCAATGGAAAGGTCAGGGAAGTCGTGGCTATGCTGAAAGCGATCCATGCCCAGGAGGACCTTGGGGCTGCCCGAGCCAAAGCCAAGCTCGTGGTATCACGGCTTCGTGAAATGAAACTGCCCGAGGCGGCTCTGCGGGTGGAAATGGGAATCGAAGAAACCCTCATGTACATGCATTTTCCGAGAGAGCATTGGGTCCGCATCCGTACCAACAATACCTTGGAACGGTTGAACCGGGAAATCAAAAGGCGAACCCGAGTGGTCGGAAGCTTTCCGGATGGGCATTCAGCATTGATGTTAGTCTGTGCCCGTCTCAGATACGTAGCAAGCCAGGAGTGGGGTTCGAAGCGATACCTGAACATGGACTTGCTTAAAGGTCACGAACTCCGGACGCTAGCCGCCTAGAGAACCATGATTGAGGAGCCGAAATCAATTTGCGAAAGAAACTTGACACAACCGCGAAGTTCGCGCCGATCGAAATCCCGGCCTGAACTACTAGGCCGCCCTGAAAAGCCATTTGGGCGAAGCCCCCCGAGCAAGCCTTGCGAGCGATGTGCCATGGCGCTTGTTGTAGGACGTATTGCCGCGCTCTTGCGACGAGCCCCTGGACGGGCGAGAATATTCTTGATAACCCATTAAGATAATATTGATTCTTCGAGAATAATTCTTCTAATACTGCGCTTGTCATCAAATGGAACTACAAGATCCGCTCCCATTCGATCCGCCTTTAATTCCAATTCCGGTTCTTTAGAAGTACCGATCAAATCGACATATGCACCATAATCAATGGTGTATATATTATATCGAATTCCAGGATTGTCCTTATCTGCGTAACCACGTTGCATGTGATGCAAAACACGTGCATCAAAAAGCTTCTGGACTACCGGATGTCTTTCCAAATGCCTGGGCAGTAGGAAGGAGCGGGCTTTTTTCTTTCCAATCACTTCCTCAACTAGTTTTCGCATCACTTCTTGAAGTGAATCATCGAGATACTGTGCCTTATCCTGCTCAAACCATTGCCTCGCCGAGTCAAGGACAGCTTTTTTGTCAATACTATCACGGCCCCGGCGTTGAGAATGAAAATATGCTTGAGTAAAAATATTGATAAGGTCGCGAAGTACCCCCTCTGATGCCCTAACCATTTCTGAAAATGTATTTCGCTCAGTAAACATTCTTGAGGCGAACTGCCTCGGATTGGTTATGGTGAACTCTTTTTTCAAGTAATTTTCTGGAAGTTCACTTGAAATGTGTTTCAATAACACATCAGCGCACACATCAGTCACTTGGTCAGGATTTCTATCATAAACAAAATAATCGTCTAGATCCGGAGCCGTTGCAATATCGGCTCCTAACTCAAAGCCATAAGTTATACCACCAATATCCTCCCTGAATCGACACCTGTACTCTAGCGCAGAAATTTTCAGAGTGGCGGTACTCAACGGGCTAATCCCTCTTTTTAAGAACTCAGCTAGAAATGGCTGTATATCTATTGGAAGCGAGGACCACTCGTCTACAAGTATGTATAGGCTAGAATCGGCTAGCTCCAATACCTTTTTAATTGACCGCTGCAATTCTGGGAAAACAACCTTGTCCTCAGTTCTAACTGAGTACTCTGTCGATTGCCCTTCTGATATGGAGGCTGATAAACTTCGTGAACCTCCAATTTTCGCATTCACATTTGTTAGAGAAACTCCAAGTCCAGACGTCATGGAGGCTTCAGTTCCTTGTGTAGCCTTTTCTTCAGAAACTACTTTTTCTTGTTGATAATATTTTAAAGGTTCAGTGATCAAACTAACCAATGTATCTGCTTCAGTTAGCGCCTCATTTGCCGTTTTTGATGGCTCATTTACAATATGCTCAAGCAATCCGTGGTAGATGGTAAGCAAAAAATCTCTGAATAGGGCTAAGCACCTTTTGGGGATTGGTGCGTCTCTATCCGAAAACTGGGATGTGCTTCCAAGCGTTCTGCAGTCAATATAAACAACCGTATTTTTTGATTCTTTCCTTAAAACGGTATCCAAAACTTTCATTACGTGAGTTTTTCCAGTACCACGTCGGCCGTAGAAAATTTGGTGATTCCTATTGTCAAGTTGAGATAATAGACCAATGTCCACATATGTTCCAAGCAGCTTCTCTGGATCGTCCTGTCTTTCCGATCGTTGTACAATTTTCGAAACGGCCGCCATTAATTTTGGGTCTTGAAGCATCTACCCTCCAGAGGTGCGTGGGTATTAAAATCTGGGTTTGTAACCCAATTCAAAGATAACTCACTTTCCGCCGCTTAGGACGAGCGGCGGTTTATCTTCTCTTGCGCGGCATTATTTCCTACAACGTTTGCGCCAGTGGGAAGTGGGCCGCAAGGCCATTCTCGAAAGGCGAGGATGCGAATGAAGTGGTGCGCTACAGCACCCGGAACCCTCCGTCTCAGGTCAAAATGTCGGGTAGGATAACCGAACAGACCAAGGAGAGGGCGGAGGAGTTTCAATGAGATGGGTCGTCGCCTAAAATACCGGAACCGAGATGAAGTCGTTGCCCGCATGAGGCAGCCTGGAGCCCCCAGTATCGGGGTCCTCAGCGAAGAAACCGGTGTTCCTAAAGCTACTTTGTACGCCTGGCTTCGCTTGGCGGGCGGCCGTTCCGCCGGTGAATCCTCTGAGGTTTTGCACATGGGAAAGTCCAAGGGGCGCAAGCGCTCTCCCACCCAAAAACTGAAGCTCTTGGCCAAGTCGCTGGAGCTCGAAGGCGAGGCGCTCGCGCGCTTTTGCAAAGAGAATGATTTTCTCCTTAGCGAAGCCATGGCCTGGCGGGACCAGGCGCTCTCTGGCCTTGAAACGGCTGATTCGCCGCAGGGCTTGGTCCCTCGTGAGCAGGTTCAGGATCTGGAAAAGGAGCTGGCGCGGAAGGAGAAGGCCTTGGCTGAACTCTCCGCCCTTCTGGTCCTCACAAAAAAAGTCTCCCGTCTCTTCGAAGAGGAAAAATGACAGCCTCGAATAGACGGGCAATCGTTCAAGCTGTCGATATCGCTCTGCAAAACGGAGCCACCCAGGCCTCCTGTTGCGAGACGCTTACCCTGTGCGAAAGACGCCTGCAACGATGGCGCAAGGAAGCGGAGGATAAGCGGGTCGGCGGATACCGGGCCCAGAACCAGCGCCTGAGTACTTCCGAAATCGAGGTCGCTGCGGTCCTTATCCAAAAGGCCCAGGAGGCCAGGAAGCCCTTGCGCTGCGCCTATGCGGAGCATTTGGACGTCGGTCAATATGTCTGTTCGGTGGCCAGCCTCTATCGGATCCGTAATCGGCTCATTCCCGTGGAATCGCGTCCGCCGCTCATGATGAAACGGCGCCGTCGTCGTGAACTGAAGGCCGAAACGGTCAACAGCGTCTGGTGCTGGGACATAACCCCAATGCGCTTGCGTATTGGGGGCCGGTTCTGCTACTTCTACGCCTTCATGGATCTCTTCAGCCGCAAAATCGTGGCTTGGACGGTGGAGGTCCGCGAAGATGGACTTTTGGCGCGGGATGTCTTGGCCGATGCAATAGACCTTTGGATATCCGACCCGAGTCTTCTGACCGTCCATTCCGATAATGGAAGCCCTATGAAGCAAGCCGATCTGATGGAGATGCTTCGGCAGCTTCAAGTTCGGGTCACTCGAAGCCGTCCGCATGTCAGCGATGATAATGCCTTTGTTGAGAGCCTGTTCGCGACCCTTAAGAGTCGGATGGCGTACCCGGAAAGCTTCGGTTCGTTGGATGAAGCAAGGGACTTTTGCGCCCGGTTCGTGTCGTGGTACAACACGAGTCATCGGCATAGCGCGTTGGATTCACTGACCCCAGATGAGGTTTTCAATGGCCAAGCCGAGCGAATCCAATCTCATCGAAACGAAGTGTTGGCCGGGGCCCACGCCCGCTACCCTGAGAGATTCGGAAGCAGGCGAAAGTCCTTCAAGATCCCAGGGCCGGCGAAGCTACGCTGGGCGTTGCAGAAGAATTAAATTGTGAACGCCTACCCGACATTTTGCCTGAGACACTCCGCGGAATGAGCATCCGCAGCCTGCAATGAAGCTAACCTGAGAGCAAACGGACGTAGACCTTTGTGAAGTTCGCGCCGCTCGAAGGGTAAGCTGAATTGCCGAGAAGGCCTTGCTGTTAGCACCGGAAGTATTTTGACACAGGCCACCGGTTGAAAATTGATACACCTTCAAAAAATTAGCCGTTTTACCTCCGTAGGAGGAAGAAGCGGTGATCCAACTGGAGGAGTGTATGGAAATTCGCATTCTGAGACGCCAAGGCAAAAGCCTCCGCACAATAGCCAGGGAGATGGGGCTTTCGGTTAATACCGTAAGGAAGTACTTGGAGAAAAAAGGAAAGCCCTCGTATAAGCAGCGAGCCCCCCGGAAGGGGAAGCTTGATGCATTCAAGGCGTATCTGGCTCGACGAATAGAGAGCGCGGCCCCGGCGACTCTGCCTGCGCCCGTTCTGTACCGGGAACTCTGCGAGCAGGGCTTCACTGGCAAAATCACCATCCTTCGGGATTATCTGCTTTCAATCAAGTCGAAGACGGTCGATGAGCCCCTTATCCGGTTTGAAACCGAACCGGGAATTCAAATGCAGGTGGATTGGGTTGAGTTTAAAAAGGACGGCCTCTCCGCCTTTGTGGCCACTCTTGGATTCAGCCGCGCAAGCTATGTCGAATATGTCGAGAATGAGCGGATCGAAACTCTAATCGCTTGCCATATAAAAGCATTGGAGTATTTCGGCGGAGTGCCTCGGGAGATTTTATACGACAACATGAAAACGGTCGTCTTGAAGCGTGACGCGCATGGTCCTGGAAAACATCAATTTCATCCCACCCTGTGGGACTTTGCGAAGCATTACGGGTTCAAACCGCGCTTGTGCAGGCCCTATCGGGCCAAAACCAAAGGCAAGGTGGAACGCTTCAATCGATACTTGCGCCACAGCTTTCACGTTCCTTTGCTTAGCCGCTTAAAAATGGAAGGGAGCGTTCTGGATTCAAACCTAGCCAACTTCAAGGTAAGGCAATGGATCAAGTCGGTCGCGAACCAAAGGCTCCTCAGGGATTTAAAACAATCACCGCATTCTCGATTTGAAATCGAACGCCCCTTTCTTCTTAAGCTCCCACCACCCTATCTAGGAGAGGTGCGTCGTGCAAAACCGCTTGAGAAGGAGGCGAAGGCCCTCGCGAAGAAAAAGACGATGGTTCTTCCGAAACAACATGCGCTCTCCATCTATGATCAATTGCTGGAGGTCGCATGAATATCCAGCATGAACGAATTGAGGCGCTGTGTACCGAGCTCCACCTGGCTTCGGTAGTGGACAATTACCCCGAGCTCGCCCAATCCTGCGCCAAGGACAACAAAAGCCATGTTGATTTCCTGGAGGCCGTGCTCCTCTCCGAAAAGTCGACTCGTCAAAGTAGGACGCGCCATACTCTAACCAAGCTCGCCGGGTTTCCCGCCATCAAAACGCTCGAGGATTTCGACTACGAATTTGCGGGAGGGGTGCCGCGAGCGACGATTCAAAACCTATCCACTTTGGCCTTTCTGGAACGGAATGAAAATGTCGTTCTGATAGGGCCGTCGGGTGTCGGCAAGACCCACCTTGCGATTGCCCTCGGCTACCTGGCTACGCAAGCCGGCGTAAAAGCCCGCTTCATCACCGCCGCTGACCTCCTGATGGCGCTCTCGGCAGCGGTGAAACAGGGCAACCTCGGTGAAGTCCTGCGCAGAACCGTTTTGCCCTACCGACTTCTTATTATCGATGAGATAGGATACTTGCCGATGGGCCGAGAGCAGGCCAACATCTTTTTCCAGGTCATCGCCCGAAGGTACGAACGGGGTGCCACGATTGTGACGAGCAACCTGCCCTTTGGACAATGGGATACCACTTTCGCTGGCGATGCGACCTTAACGGCAGCCTTACTTGATAGGCTGCTTCACCATGCCCACATCGTTCCCATTCAAGGAGACAGCTATCGGCTAAGAAACAAAAGAAAAGCAGGATTGATGCCGCAAGGCAGTGAGGCAAGACAGGGATAGGAAACCAGGGTGTATCAAATTTACTCCGGTGATGTAGGCCTTAAGTGTGTCAAAATTCAACCGGTGTTGACACTTGCAGCCCATTTGCGAAACCGCAATGCGGAGCATGCCCGCGGTTTCCCCACTAGCGCATGATATTGATACTAAAGGCCTCCCAGGCCAGAGATAACGATTTTTCTGTTTGCGAGGACAGAAAACCCTAGCCCGGGAGGACCCGATGCAACTCTTGAGCCTCGATAAAAAATACTATTGCGGAATCGATCTCCACGGAAAAACCATGTACACCAGCGTCATGGACAAAACCGGTTCCTTACTCTTTCACAAAAATCTTCCCAATTCCATGCCTGCCCTCCTTGAAGCCATTGGACCCTATCGCCACGACATCGCCGTGGGTGTGGAATCCACCTTCAATTGGTACTGGCTTGCCGATGGCTGTAAGAAGGAGCAAATCCCCTTTTACCTAGGACATGCCCTGTATATGAAAGCCGTCCATGGAGGGAAAAACAAGAACAATAGCCTGGACTCGAAGCACATCACCGACCTTTTACGTTCAAACCTTTTCCCTTTAGCCTATACCTATCCCGAAGGGATGAGGGCCGTAAGGGACTTGCTACGCCGGCGCCAGTACTACGTGGAGCTTAGATCTGAAGCCTATCGACATATCCAGCTTGTTTATATGCAGAATGGTTTGGTGGAAGAAAAACTGCCGGCACCTAATATCAAGGGGGCTCGACAGAGCCTAATGCAGCCTTTTCAGGACAACAACGTCAGCCTGGCCGTCGGTGCCGATATCCGGCAGATGAATGTTCTGGACGAGATGATCCATATCATCGAAGGGAAGGTATTGGAACAAGCGAAAATACATGACCCCAAAGCATTCGCGCTCCTTCAATCGATCACGGTGTTAGCGGGCACTTAAAATAGGCCACCTCCGGGCACTTCAAAATAGGCCACCCCAGAACGATTAAAAACCTCCTTTTCCCTTCTCAAATCAGAAGGGATGAGCTGAATGGGGAACGTTCTGAGGATGGACAAAAAGCACGTTATTGAGGGAATGATAGGGCTGGGCTGGTCCGATAGACGGATTCAGCGTGAAACCCGGATCAGCCGGCTCACCGTCGCCAAGTACCGGAAGTCCTTTCAAACTAGTCCACAAGTGCCCACCGGCTTTCCTGCCGAAAAAGGGCAAAATGATCCACAAGTGCCCGCCGGCTCCGGTGAGCATTCGGTCCTCCCCGAAATGCTTTCGGCAGACGCGGATATCGACGCGTCGCCCGCGCTTCCTCCTCCCCGCAACGTCCTGCTTTTTCCTCACCTGCCGGCCATCAAGAAATCCCTGACCCAAGGCCTCACGGCCCAGCGCATCTACCAAGACCTCATTGAGGAAGGTACGTATCACGGGAGTTACGATAGCATCAAGCGCTATGTCCGCAAGGTCCGGAAAAAGGCTCCGCATTTCTTCGAGCGGCTGCCGGTGTTTCCTGGACGGGAAGCGCAAGTGGATTTCAGCCACGGTCCCTTGATCGGAGACGGGCCCCAGAAGCGGCGGTGCTGGCTGTTCAAGATGACGCTCTCCTTTAGCCGCCATGCTTATGAGGAACTGGTGTTCGCCCAGGACGTCGAGACGTTCCTGCGTTGTCATGAACGCGCCTTCGCTTTTTTCGGCGGCGTACCGGACACGGTTAAGATCGATAACCTTAAATCCGGAGTCCTGCGCGCCCATCTTTACGAACCCACGCTCAACCCCGTGTACCTGTCCTTTTCGAAGTGGTTCGGCTTCGTGATTGTTCCTTGCGACCCGTACCAGCCGCAGCTTTCCAGCACAGTGGGATCCGAAGCTTGGAATTCACGTGACTTGAAGTCGCGGCCGCACTGACCCTATAGTGAGTCGTATTAATTTAAATCATACCAACATGGTCAAATAAAACGAAAGGCTCAGTCGAAAGACTGGGCCTTTCGTTTTAATCTGATCGGCACGTAAGAGGTTCCAACTTTCACCATA
>JADMIO011153645.1_pt1 | contig 18360 bp, 19 predicted proteins | sample 8958161 | NCBI WGS metagenome assembly JADMIO01 (sample SAMN16585339, study PRJNA669376) | soil metagenome | isolation source: Crop rotation soil | place: USA: Cullars Rotation, Alabama | collected 2011 | reverse complement strand
GCCGCGACTTCAAGTCACGTGAATTCCAAGCTTCGGATCCCACTGTGCTGGAAAGCTGTTGATCATCTGGACCTGCCGCTGCCGAGATATCCGGAATGTCTTCCCCGGTGTTGCACCCGCAAACGAGCATTGCGGCATCGAGGGCCTTTCGGATAGGAGGCTCGCATGGCGTTCGCGTTTGACACACTGGGCTATGCGAAGAAACTGCGCGACAGTGGAGTTCCGGCGGATCAGGCCGAGGCCCATGCCGAAGCAGCGCGGCAATTCATCATGACCGAACTCGTCACCCGCTCCGACCTGGACACCGCGATCACAATCCTGCGGCAGGAGATCGCCGCCACCCGCTCCGATCTCGACAATGCCATTACAATCCTGCGGCAGGAGATCGCGAGCGTGCGGCAGGAAATGGCGATGCAGACATTGCGCCTCACCGTTCGGCTCGGGATTATGCTTGCCGCCGGCCTGTCGATTCTCGCCGCCCTGCAGCGGCTGCACTGACCCTCCTCCGGCGTGGTGTCGTGCTATCGAGTTCGTGACAGCGATCGGGTGCAACAGACGCACCATCAGTCGAGCGCTCCCATCACCGCCCCCCGAAAGCCCTGCACGACGCGCCTTCCGCGATACGGGACCAGGGCAATCTCGCGGCTCTGGCCCGGCTCGAAGCGCATTGCGGTTCCGGCCGGGATGTCGAGCCGCTTGCCGCGGGCGGCGGCGCGGTCGAAGGCGAGGGCGGCGTTGGTTTCGGCGAAATGATAGTGGCTGCCGACCTGGATCGGGCGGTCGCCGGTATTGGCGACGCTCAGCACGGTGCGCGGCAGGCCGGCGTTGAGTTCGATCTCGCCGTGGGCGGTGAGGATTTCTCCGGGGATCATGTCCGGCGCCTAACGGATCGGCTGATGCACCGTGACGAGCTTGGTGCCGTCCGGAAAGGTGGCTTCGACCTGCAAATCGTGGATCATCTCGGCCACCCCCTCCATGACCTTGTCGCGGGAGAGGACATGGGCGCCTTCTGCCATCAGCTCGGCGACGCTCCTGCCGTCGCGCGCGCCCTCGACGACGAAATCGGTGATCAGCGCCACCGCCTCGGGGTAGTTCAGCTTGACGCCGCGTTCGAGCCGCCGTCGCGCCACGATGGCGGCCATGCTGATCAGCAATTTGTCCTTTTCGCGCGGCGTCAGGTGCATCGGTTCGGTTCTCCGCTCAGCACAGCCAGACCCGCGGCAGCACCCGCCCGTCGCGCAGGGTGCCGAGCGCCGCCGTGACGGCTTTTCGCAACGGCGCGGCTCCGGCGGCCAGCAGCCGCGCGACCAGCATCCCGTTCCACGCGCTGACCCCGCTTTCCGCCGGCACGTTTTCGAGGGCGGCGCGCACCGCATCGACAAGCCGCTCGGCCTCGGGCGCGACATGAACTAGGTTCGCCACCGCGCCCGCGCCGTTCGCGAGGGCGGGCCGGCGCAGCAGCGCGTCGATATCGCCGTCCAGGCGCACCGTGTCCTGCCAGATCAGCCGCCCGGCGCGGCGCATCCGGATCGAGTCGCGAATGTATCCGCTGCGCATGCGCTCGCCCATTGCGGCCCGGCCGAACACCAGAATCTCGACCCCCACAAACCGGGACGAGTCCGACAGATCGATATCGAGGCGGCGGTCCATCGCACAGCCGTCGAACAGGATCGTTTCCTGCGGCAGCCACTCGGCCGTCGCGTGTTCGCCAACCGAGAGTCGCGTCCGCACCAGCGCCGGGCCGCCGCCTTCCAGCACGCGGTAATACCGCTCGGCCGCCTGCGAGGCGATCGTCGCGCGCGCCCCCGCCGCGATCTCGAAAGCGCTGGTCAGCCGGTCGCCGCCCGCGATCCCGCCGGACGTGTTCAGCGTCACGACATTCGACCAGCCGCTTGCGGCGCCGCGCGGCAATCGCGCCTTCAGACAGCCGGCCTGGAATAGCCTGTCGGGCACGGTCGCGCCGTCGCGTGCCGTCAGCCGCACATCCAGCTCCCCGCGCGCCCGCTGGAGTCCGGACAGCTCAGACCGAAAGCCGGCGTCGTACATCCGCCTCGTCGAGTTCCTCGCGCTTGCCTTCGACGACGATTGCGCCGCGATCCATTACCGCGATGCGGTCCGCCAGATCGCGGGCGAAGTCGAAATATTGCTCTACCAGCAGAATGGCCAGCCCGCCGCGCTCGCGCAACAGGCGAATGACCCGCGCGATCTCCTTGATGATGCTCGGCTGGATGCCCTCGGTCGGCTCGTCGAGCACCAGCAGGCGCGGACGCATGACCAGCGCGCGGGCAATCGCCAATTGCTGCTGCTGCCCGCCCGACAGATCGCCGCCGCGCCGCCGCAGCATCGTCCGCAATACCGGGAACAGCTCGAAAATTTCGTCCGGCAGCCGGCGCTCGCGGCGCGGCAATACGGCGAACCCGCTCTCCAAATTCTCGCGCACGCTCAGCAGCGGGAAGATGTCGCGGCCCTGCGGCACCCAGGCGATGCCGCGCCGCGCCCGTTCGTAGACCGGCAATGACGAGATCTCGGCGCCGTCCCAGCGGATCGAGCCGCTTCTGATCGGATGGGCGCCGGCGATCGCACGCAGCAGCGAGGTTTTCCCGACCCCGTTGCGGCCAAGCAGCGCGGTGATCCGGCCCGGCTCCGCGGCGATCGACACCTGACGCAGCGCGATCGCCGCGCCGTAGTGCAGGTCAACCCGATCGACTTGCAGCATCTATCCACCTCTCGGCCGCGGCGTCATTGCGAGGAGGCCGATAGGCCGACGCGGCAATCCCGTTCCGGGTACGCACTCCCGACGAGATTGCTTCGCTTCGCTCGCAATGACAGTGCATTACAGATGAATGCCATCGGCACAGCTCAGCGCCCGAGATAGACTTCGATGACGCGCGGGTCGGCGCTGACATGGTCAATCGACCCCTCGGACAGCACCGACCCTTCGTGCAGGACCGTGACCCGGACGTCGAGCGCCCGCACAAAGGCCATGTCGTGCTCGACGACGACGACGCTGCGCGTCCGGTTGATTTCGCGCAGCAATTCGGCGGTCTGCTCGGTCTCGGCATCGCTCATCCCGGCGACCGGCTCGTCGAGCAGCAGCAGTCGCGGCTCCTGCGCCAGCAGCATGCCGATCTCCAGCCATTGTTTCTGGCCATGCGACAATTCGGCGGCGAGACGGTGCCGGTGATCGGCAAGCCGGATTGTCGCGAGGATGTCCTCGATGCGGCGCCGTTCGCCGGCGCTCTGGCGCGCAAACAGCGTAAAGCGCGGCCTGCGGCCGCCGGCCAGCGCCAGCAGCAGATTGTCCCAGACCGAATGCGACTCGAACACGGTCGGCTTCTGGAATTTGCGGCCGATGCCGAGCGCCGCGATCGCGGGTTCGTCGAGCCGGGTCAGGTCGGTGTCGTCGCCGAACACGACCTGGCCGGTATCGGGGCGCGTCTTGCCGGTCACGACATCCATCATCGTCGTCTTGCCGGCGCCGTTCGGGCCGATCACCGCGCGCATCTCACCCGGCTCGATCGCCAGCGACAATTCGTTCAGCGCGCGGAACCCGTCGAAGGTGACGCTGACCCCGTCGAGATACAGCAGGCTGTCGCTTCGGCTCATCCCGCCACCTCGCGCGCGGTCACTTCGCCTACGGGGCCGACGGCAGGTGCCGGTTCCGCCTCGGCCGGGGCCGGGCGGGCACGCGGCGCGAGCAGCCCCATCAGCCCGCGCGGCAGAAACAGCGTCACGACGATGAACAGCGCGCCGAGCGCATACAGCCATAATTCGGGCAAGGCGCCGGTGAACCAGGTCTTGCCGAAATTGACCAGCCCGGCGCCGAGGATCGGGCCGACCAGCGTGCCGCGGCCGCCGACCGCAACCCAGATCACCGCCTCGATCGAATTGACCGGCGAGAACTCTCCGGGGTTGATGATGCCGACCTGCGGCACGTAGAGCGCGCCGCCGATCCCGGCCATCACCGCCGACAGGACAAAGACAAACAACTTGTACGATTCCGGCCGGTAGCCGAGAAACCTCGTGCGCGCCTCGGCATCGCGCACTGCGATCAGCACCTTGCCGAAACGCGAGCCGATCACATACCGCGACACCAAGTACAGCGCCGCCAGCACCGCCGCCGACAGGCAGAGCAGCGCCACCCGCGTCGTCTCGGCCTGGATCGGAAAGCCGAGAATATCCTTGAAGTCGGTCAGGCCGTTATTGCCGCCGAACCCCATGTCGTTGCGGAAGAAGGCGAGCATCAGCGCATAGGTCAGCGCCTGCGTGATGATCGACAGATAGACGCCGGTCACGCGCGAGCGGAAGGTCAGCCAGCCGAACACCAGCGCCAGGAGGCCCGGCACCAGCACGACCATCAGCAGCGCAAACCCGAACCACTCGAAGCCGTGCCAGTACCAGGGCAGCGCCTTCCAGCCGAGAAACACCATGAAATCGGGCAGTTCCGGGTTGCCGTAAACCCCGCGGGCGCCGATCTGGCGCATCAGATACATGCCCATCGCATAGCCGCCGAGCGCAAAGAACGCGGCGTGGCCGAGCGACAGTATGCCGGCGAACCCCCAGACCAAGTCGATCGCCAGCGCCAGGATCGCGAAGCACAGATATTTTCCCACCAGCCCGACCGCGTAGCTCGGGACATGCAGCGGTGAGGACGGGGCCATGCCGAGGTTCAGGCCGGCGAGCAGCGCCGCGCCGCCGAGCAGCAGGACCAGCGTAAGGACGGTGGTGCGGTCGCGCATCATGCCTCCGCGAGTCATGCTTCTACTGCCCGCCCCTTGAGCGGGAACAGGCCGCGCGGGCGCCCCTGGATGAACAGGATCAGCAGCACCAGCACGAAGATTTTGCCGAGCACCGCCCCGGCATAGGGTTCGAGAAACTTGTTCAATACCCCGAGGCTCAGCGCGCCGAGCGCCGCGCCCCACAGATTGCCGACCCCGCCGAACACGACGACCATAAAGCTGTCGATGATGTAGCTCTGGCCGAGATTGGGCGAGACATTGTCGATCTGGCTCAGCGCCACCCCGGCCATGCCGGCGACCCCGGAGCCGAGCCCGAAGGTCAGCGCGTCGATCCACGGCGTGCGGATGCCCATCGCCGCCGCCATCCGGCGGTTCTGCGTCACCGCCCGCATGCGCAGCCCGAAGCTCGTAAAGCGCAAGACGGCGGCCAGCGCGGCAAGGACGAGGACTGCGAACAGGATGATGTACAGGCGGTTCAAGGTCAGGGTCAGCCGGCCGAGATGCGTGACGCCGCTCATCCAGGATGGCGCATCGACATCGCGGTTATTGGCGCCGAAGACCGACCGCACCGCCTGCTGCAAGATCAGCGACAGGCCCCAGGTCGCAAGCAGCGTTTCGAGCGGCCTGCCGTAGAGCCAGCGGATCAGACCGCGCTCGATCGCGATGCCGATCAGCCCGGCGACGAGAAACGCCGCCGGCACCGCGACCAGCAGATTGGCGGCGTAGAATTCGGGCAGGTAGGACCGCATCGCCTGCTGCACAACGAAGGTCACATAGGCGCCGATCATGACCATCTCGCCATGCGCCATGTTGATGACCCCCATGACGCCGAACGTGATCGCCAGACCGGCTGCTGCAAGCAGCAGCACCGAGCCGAGGCTGAGACCGTAATAGAGGCTCTGCGCGATGCTCCAGAGTTGCAGTCTCCGGTCGATCGCGGCGACGGCGGTGCGGGCAGCGGTCGCCACCGCCTCGGGCTGCGTTTCGACGGAAATGCCCGCGAGCAGACCGCGCGCCGCGAGGTCGCCGCGCTCGCGCAGAACCGCGATCGCCGCGATCCGGTCCTCGGCCGATGCATCCGGCGCGAACAGCAGCGACGCCGCGCGCGCCTGCTGCAGTCGTTGCGTGACGACCGGGTCGGTTTCCCTCGCCAGGGCCCGGTCGAGCGCCGGCAACGAATCCGGGTCGTGCGACTGGAACACCGACTCGGCCGCCTCCAGCCGCAACGCCGGGTCGGGCGAGAACAGGCGCAACCCGCCGAGCGCCGCCGCGACCGCGTTGCGCACCGGGTTGTTGACGCGCACCGGCTTCAGTGCCGTCGCGGGAACGTCCGGGGCCGGCGCGCCGGTCTCGGCGGCAACGACTCCCGCTGCGGTCTTGATGAACAGCGCCTGTCCCGGTCCGACATACAATTTGCCGGCCTGCAAGGCGCCGAGCACATTGGCCGCGCGCGGATCGCCGGAGGAAGCGAGCTGATCGACCCCCTGGCGGATCCGGTCGTAATTGCCCGAGGCGAGCGCGGCCAGGGCGGCGTCGGGACTTGTGGCATCCCGGTCCTGCGCCCGCGCGCCTCCTGGCAGCAGCGCCGTGAAAATCAGCAGCAATGCGCCCAATATCAACCGGTTCCGAGCCTGACACACCCTTCGACAGCGCCCCCTCCCTAACCCTCCCCTGCCCGGACTTGATCCGGGGATTGCGAGGGGGAGAAGGGTGGGGGTATCGGTCAGGGTTTCAGGCGGGCGGTATAAACGATACATCGACACCCCCTCGCAGCGCCTCGATCCCGGCCGGCCCGCCTCACGCCTTACTGACGGCGGCGCACTTGCCGGTCTTGACGTTGAAGGCGCCGCAGCGCAGCGGGGCGCGCCAGTCGCCGATCAGATCGGCGGTGTCGGCGACATAGGGCGACCATTCCTGCGCGACGAGAAGGCCCGGTGTCTGGGAGACGATGTTGAACTGGCCGTCGCCCTGGATTTCGCCGATCAGCACCGGCTTGGTGATGTGATGGTTCGGCATCATCGCCGAGTAGCCGCCGGACAGGTTCGGCACCGATACGCCGATCATCGCATCGATAACCGGGTCGGGGTCGGTCGTGCCGGCCTTCTCGACCGCCTTCAGCCACATGTTGAAGCCGATGTAATGCGCCTCCATCGGATCGTTGGTCGTGCGCTTCGGCTTCTCGGTGAATTTGTGCCAGGCGTCGATGAATTCCTTGTTGTCCGGCGTATCGACGCTCTGGAAGTAGTTCCAGGCCGCGAGATGCCCGACCAGCGGCTTGGTGTCGAGCCCGGCCAGCTCCTCCTCGCCGACGCTGAACGCGACGACCGGGATGTCGGTCGCCTTGACCCCCTGATTGCCCAGCTCCTTGTAGAACGGCACGTTGGCATCGCCGTTGATCGTCGAGACCACCGCGGTCTTCTTGCCGGCGGTGCCGAATTTCTTGATCTGCGCCACGATGTTCTGCCAGTCGGAATGGCCGAACGGCGTGTAGTTGATCAGGATGTCGTCCGGCTTGACCCCTTTCAGCTTCAGGTAGGCTTCGAGGATCTGGTTGGTCGTGCGCGGATAGACATAGTCGGTGCCGGCCAGCACCCAGCGCTCGACCTTCTCCTGCGCCATCAGGTAATCGACCGCCGGGATCGCCTGCTGGTTCGGCGCGGCGCCGGTATAGAACACGTTGCGGCTGCACTCCTGTCCTTCGTACTGCACCGGATAGAACAGGATGCCGTTCAGCTCCTCGAAAACCGGCAATACCGATTTGCGCGACACCGAGGTCCAGCAGCCGAACACCGCCGCACATTTGTCGGCCGATAGCAGCTGCCGCGCCTTTTCGGCGAAAAGCGGCCAGTTCGAGGCCGGATCGACGACGACCGGCTCCAGCTTTTTGCCGAGCAGACCGCCGTTCTTGTTCTGCTCGGCGATCAGCATCAGCATGACATCCTTCAGCGTCGTCTCGCTGATCGCCATCGTCCCGGACAGCGAATGCAGCACGCCGATTTTGATCGTCCCGCCGCTCGGGGAAGCGGCCGCCGGGGCCTTGGTCTGGGCCTGCGCGGTGACTGTGCCGCCCCCGGCCATCGCGGCCAGCGTCGCGGCGGCGGCCCCGAGGCGGCCGAGATCGCGGCGCGATAGGTGAGATCCGATCAATGACATGCGACTCTCTCCCTGTTGCCGCGTCAGTGCGGCACTTCAGGAGGGGATCAGCAATCTCCGTGCCAGGAGCCGCGAACGAGCGCTTCCTGCCCAACGCCCGGATTATCCGCCCATTTCATAGGCAGATATGAAGTGTTGCCTATTTTGTAATCAGCTTATTTTCTGATCAGTCCACGGCAAACGGCGCCCGGCGCGATATCCACTCAGGCCCGGCGCCAGAACGGCGGGCGCGCCCGCACCGGGTCGAGCAGCGACCAGTCGCCGTCCTCCAGCACATGCCCCTTCGGATAAGGCGCGCGCGGCTCCAGCCCGAGCGAGCGGACGACGCGATCGTCGCGGTAGTAGCATTGCAGCACGATGCGGGTCAGCGCCGCGACGGCGGGGCCGCCTCTGGCGCGCAATTCCAGAGCCGCCGCCTCGCGCCTTGCCGGATCGAGGCTGGCGAGCGGCGCCCCGGCGATCTGCGCCAGCGCGTCGAGCGCCACCCGCACCGGCGCCGCGTCGCGGCCCAACGTGGCCAGCATATCGGCCTGGATCGCCGGATCGTCGGCGCCGGGCACGTCGAATTCGTCGCTGGCCGGGATGATGATGCCGGCCAGGGCGCGCAAATCGTCGCGCTGCGCCGGGGTCAGGGTGGTATCGGCGGACATTTCCTGCCTCAATCGAACAGATTGGCGAGCCGCGTTTTAATCTGGTCGGCGACGTAAAGCGCCAGCGCCTGGATCGTCGAGGTCGGGTTGACCCCGCCGGAGGTGATGAACAGGCTGCCATCCACGATGAACAGGTTCTTCACGTCGTGCGACCGGCCCCAGTCGTTGACGACCGAGCGCTCCGGGTCGGTGCCCATCCGCGCGGTGCCGAGCAGGTGCCAGCCGCCATACAGGATCGGGCTGTTGACGCAGATATCGCGCGCCCCGGCCGCTTCGAGGATCTCGGTCGCGCGCGCGATGCCGTGCTGCATCATGCGCGCCGTGTTCTCGCCGATCGTATAGTCGATATGCGGCGCCGGGATGCCGTGGCAATCCGTCAGCGCCGGGTCGAGCGTCACCCGGTTGTGCTCCTCCGGCAGATCCTCGCAGATCGCGGACAGCGTCAGGCGGTGCCCGTTGAGGCGGCGGAAGACGGCGTGATGGCCGGCGCCCCACGGCAGCAGGCCCTTCGCCTCGCTCTGGACCGCCTCCATGATCGGCCCGACGCCGCGCCCGAACTGGAACGTATAGCCGCGCACAAAGCCGCGCGATTTGTCCGTCTCGTAAAACTCCTTGCTCCACAGGCAGGTCGGCGGCGCGCGGTTGCTGTCGGTCGGCTCCGCGACATAGCCGTACACCTGCGCGTAAGGGTGGAACATCAGGTTCCTGCCGACCAGACCGCTGGAATTGGCGAGGCCGTTCGGGAACCGTCCGGAGGCCGAGTTCAGCAGCAGCCGCGGCGTGCCGATGCCGTTGCAGGCGAGCACGACCACATGCGCCCTCTGGAATTGTTCGTTCCCGTCCGCATCGTAATAGACGACGCCCGCGGCCATGCCGTGCTCGTCCGTCGTGATCTCGCGCACCCGGCAATGCGTGCGCAACTCGACCCCCGCCCGCAGCGCCGCCGGCCAATAGGTGATGTCGGTGCTCGCCTTTGCGCCCTGGGCGCAGCCCGGCGTGCAATGGCCGAGATTGATGCAGCGGGCCCGTCCTTCGTAATCGACCGTCGCGACAGTCGTGTCGGACGGCCACCAATGCCAGCCGAGCCGGTTCATCGCCTTTCCCAGCATCGCGCCGGAGCGGCCGAGCGGCAGCGGCGGCATCGGCGGGTCGCGGGGCGGCACGCCGGGATCGCCGGCCAGACCGGAGACCCCCATCATGCGGTCGTTTTCGGCGAAGAACGGCGCCAGCGTGTCGTAATCGACCGGCCAGTCCTCGGCCACGCCGTCGAGCGTGCGGACGCGGAAATCGGACGGGTGCAGGCGCGGCCAATGCGCCGTGTACATCACCGTGCCGCCGCCGACGCCGTTGAAGTTCACCACCTTGATCGGCGAATTGTCGTCGTTGATCGGATAGTCCTCGGGGCGGGCGCGGATGTTCGGGCTCGGCGAAAAATCGCCGAAAAACCGCGCTTCCCAGTCGCGCCCGGTGCTCGGATAGGTCGCGGGGTTCATCCAGCCGCCTTGTTCGAGGCAGAGGATGTGCATCTTTGTTTCCGCAAGACTCCAGGCCACCGCCGCGCCGGATGCGCCGGCGCCGATAATCAGCACATCGACAGGATCGTTCATGCCGCTCTCCACTCCCCCGCGACAGGATCGCCCGATCGGCGCTTGCGAGGCAATACCGGCGCCGGCCGGTCCGCAAATCATTCGTTGCTGCCGGAGGCCGGCCCCGCCGCGGCCGTAACCGACGAGAGCCCGGTTGCGCTGACGATGAGCTTGCCAGCGTTGTCATCTCGTTGACGGGTCAGCTGACTTTTTACTCTAATAATCGCATAAGCGTCTGAATAGGCAGGAGATTTGTTTTACTCGACCTATGCCGCATTGACGCAATGAGGCCCTTGCGCGGTGGTGTGGTCGTGCTAGGCTTTTGATTGAGCGGCACTGTTGCCGACGCAACCGTGTGCCGCGCGGCGACGGGTGGGGCCTGCGCAGGGGCCGGGATTTTGCGGCGGGCGCCGCGTCGGCCGGCTCGGCGCATGAAGTTGGGGGAAAGCGATGCCGGACAGTATCGTGCTTGAGCCGATCCAGGCGCACGAGATCGACAACGACCTGGAGCGCAGCCTGACGCACGAGTGGGATGCGCAGATCATGACCTATCCGAACGAGCGCTTCCCGTTCAATGAATGGATCCGCGAGCGGATCCGCAAGATGGGCTATCCGGTCGAGGATCTGAGCGCGTTTCACGAAATCGTGCCGCAGGCCGACACCTACCGGGTCACCAAGCAGCTGTGCGCCGACACCAACCTGCCGGAGTTCCGGCGGATGCTGAACCGCTTTGTGCGGGAAGTGGTGGTGCCGAAGGGCCGGTTGCGGCTGCCGGTGGCGGTGCAGCGCTTCATGAACGTGCGGATCATGCTGCCGACCACGCCGGAGCTGTATTTTCCGCTGCATACCGGTCTGTTGTACGGACACGGGGTCGCCTCGCGCAGCATCTGGATGCCGTTTGTCGATGTCACGGCGGACGAGGACAAGACCCGCTCGATGCAGATCATCCCGATCAAGAAGTCGCGCGAGCTGGTCAAGTACGCGATCGACCACCGCCTCAAGATGGCCGACATGACAAAGGTGTGGGGCGAGCATACCCACCAGATCAAGGCCGGGCCGGGCAGCTGCTGCCTGTTCAGCCAGGAGCACATCCACGGCTCCGGGATGCCGAACACCACCGGCAAGACGCGCATCAGCATGGATTTCCGGATTGCCGAGGGGATGTACGGCGACCTATTGGGGCGCAAGATCCCGGCCGGGTATTTCCACCTGATCCCCGACACCGAAGCGGAAGAGGAGCGGCTGGCGCAATTGCCGCCCCGCGAGGTGCAGTTCAAGAACGGCAAGCAGAACATCTTCTATGTCGCGAACAACACCTCGGCGACCTACGCCATCCCGGTGCATCTGCAGCGCTACATGCTGTACGACTACTGCACCAAGAAGGGGCTGTCGAGCGACTACGAGCTGTTCGACCTGGAGGACATGCTGCACTGCCCGACCCTGCTGCACCTGATCGAGGACCGCAACGCCAACACGATCATGTACTCGATCTTCGCGCTGCCGGAGGACGAGGCGGACCGCAACCATCTGCTCGAGACCGCGCTCCGGCGGGGCAACATTATTCATTTCGTCAACGAGGATCTGCAGCTGATCACCGAGGACGATCTGAAGACGATCCGGCGCTATCTGGATTTCGCCAAATACGGCCGTTCGATCCTGCCGATCGGTCTGCCGCTGTCGGACACGACCAAGGTGTACTTCAACAAATGGTCGCAGTCGCTGGCCGACTATCACGCCGGGCACTGACCGTCGCCGCCGACGCCTGAGCGGGCGCCCTCGGTGTCGACACCCCGGTGTCGACGGTCCGGAGCGCCTGCGCCGGGGCGGCGGGAGACGGGATCGGTTGAAAGCGGGAGGGCCGGTGTCGTCTGGTCCGCTGTCCGATATGGCGGTTCCGGTGCCGGCGGGTGCCGCGGCGGGGCGGCCTGGCTGCGAGGAGGGGACTGCCGGCGCGGCGCTGGCCGGCGCCGGCCACCCGGTCGGCTCGTTTCCCGGCCCATTTCCGGGGCAGCCCTACGCGGTGCCGATGCGGGAGCTGGGATCGGGATCGGGATCGGGTCCGCTCGCCGAGGCGCTCTACCGCGCGTTCGAGATTGCCGTTGCCGCGGTGTTGCTGGTTCTGGCATTGCCGGTAATGGCGATCGGGGCGGCGCTGGTGCGCTGGGATTCGCCGGGGCCGGCGCTGTTCCTGCATCGCCGGCCCGGACGCTCGCGGCTCGCGCGCGGCCGCGATCTGGCGCACCGCCTCGATCTGCGTCCGCCGCCGGGCGGGTACGAGCCGGACCGGCTGTACTATGCGCCGCGCTGTTTCACGATGGCCAAGCTGCGCACGATGTACAGCGATGCGCGGGCGCGCTACCCGGAGCTTTACCTCTACCGGTTTGCGGCCGATGAGTTTCACCGGCAGATGCCGACGCTGCGGGATGATCCGCGGGTGACGCGGATCGGCCGGGTGCTGCGCCGGCTGTCGGTCGATGAATTGCCGAATTTGTGGTCGGTGCTGGCCGGCGACATGCGGCTGGTCGGGCCGCGGCCGGAGGCGCCGGAGGTGCTGCGCTATTACAGCGTCGAGGAGATGTACAAATTCGCGGTGAAGCCGGGCATCACCGGTCTGGCGCAGATCAGCGGGCGGGGCCTGTTGAGCTGGGGCGAGACGCTGCAATTCGACCTGGAATATGTCCGCACCCGCACCGTTATGCTCGACTTGAAGATCCTCGCGATCACCCTGAAACAGGTGCTCTTCCGGCATGGTGCGTTCTGACGCAATGCTTATAGAGGCGCATCGGTAGAGAATTCCGAGTGGACACGACACCGGTTGATGCTGCCCGCTGAAGGAGAGGTGGAAATCCGATGAAGGGCATTATTCTCGCCGGCGGGTCCGGTACGCGGCTTTATCCTGTGACCCTCGCCGTCAGCAAACAATTGCTGCCGGTATACGACAAGCCGATGATCTACTATCCGCTGACGACACTGATGCTGGCCGGGATCCGCGATATCCTGGTCATCACCACGCCGGCTGACCGCTCGCGGTTCGAAGCGCTGCTCGGCGACGGAACGCAATGGGGGATCGCGATCAGCTACGCCGAGCAGCCGCGTCCCGAGGGATTGGCGCAAGCCTTTATCATCGGCCGCGATTTCATCGGCGACTCGCCGGTCGCGCTGGTCCTGGGCGACAATCTGTTTTACGGCTCCGGCCTGGGCGACCTATTGCAGGATGCGGCGCGGCCACGCCAGGGCGCTACCGTGTTCGCCTATCAGGTGCGCAACCCGCGGGCTTACGGCGTCGTGGAGTTCGACAAGAGCGGGGCCGCCATCTCGATCGAGGAAAAGCCGACTGAACCGCGTTCGCCCTGGGCCGTCACCGGATTGTACTTCTACGATAACTGGGTCGTCGATATCGCGCGCGAGCTGACGCCCTCGGGGCGCGGCGAGCTGGAGATCACCGATCTCAACAACCGGTACCTGCGGCAAGGCATGTTGCGGGTCGCGCGCCTGGGGCGCGGCTATGCCTGGTTCGATACCGGAACCCATGACCACCTGCTCGAAGCCGCCGAATTTGTCCGCACGATCGAGATGCGCCAGGGTCTCAAGATCGCCTGCGTCGAGGAGGTGGCCTATGTCATGGGCTATATCGACCGCGATCGTCTGATGGCCGCGTCTCGCCGGCTCGGCAAGAGCGAATACGGCCGATATCTCGCCGCCCTCCCGGAGTAGGGCGGCCTCTTACGTTTGCGCTTGCGACTGTTCGCGCGATCTCATGCCCCGTTCAGAACGCGGCCGGCAACCGCGTCGAGCCGGGCCAGCAACGCAAGGTCGCGGCTCTCGGGGGCGGTGATCAGCGCATTGTCGAGGGCCCGGTCGCAGCCCTGGCGGCACGGCCCCGAGTGGCGCGCCAGCAATGGGACGACCGCGCCCACCAGTGCGCGGGCGCGCGCGGCGTTCGCATCGAGCACCGATAGAATCATCTCGACCGTGACCGCCTCGTGGCCGGGGTGCCAGCAATCGTAATCGGTGACCATCGCCACGGTCGCATAGCAGATCTCGGCCTCGCGGGCGAGCTTCGCTTCCGGCATGTTGGTCATTCCGATCACGTCGCAACGCCAGGATCGGTACAGCTCGCTCTCCGCCAGCGTCGAGAATTGCGGTCCTTCCATGACGATATAGGTACCGCCGCGCTTCGCCGGCGGGCCGACAAGAGGCGCGGCGGCGGCGAGCGCGTCGCCGATGCGGCCGCAGACCGGATGCGCCATCGAGACATGCGCGACGCAGCCCGGCCCGAAAAAGCTTTTCTCGCGTGCAACGGTGCGGTCAATGAACTGGTCGATGACGACGAAATCGCCGGGCGCAAAATCCTCGCGCAAACTGCCGACCGCCGACAGCGAGACGATGTCGGTGACGCCGCAGCGCTTCAGCGCGTCGATATTGGCGCGGAAATTGATTGCCGACGGCGGCAGCACATGCCCGCGGCCGTGCCGCGGCAGAAAGACCACCTTCTGGCCGTCAAGCGTCCCGAAGCAGAATTCGTCCGAAGTCCGGCCGAACGGGGTTTCAACGCGGCGCCAAGCGATATCGGACAGGCCGTCGATGCGGTAAAGACCGCTGCCGCCAATAATGCCAATGATACGGTCGGTCATGGCGATGTCATGATTGCGGGGGCGCCTTGGTCGCAGGGTAGGCCGAGCGATGCGACACCCGTCATTTGCCGCACTCCAGAACCCGGGGGATGGGTTTCGCCGGCTCTCGTCAGGTCAAACCCATCCCGCAGGCTCTGAACTAATGGTGGATGCGCGACCAGATCTTGCGCTTCGCGGCATAGAAGACCCCGGTCGTCACCAGCAGAAACAGGATGACCTTGAAGCCGGTACGATGCCGCTCTTCGAGGTTCGGCTCCGCCGCCCACATCAGAAAATTCGCGACATCGTGCGACATTTGCGGGATCGTCGCCGGCGTCTTGTCGCCGAAGGCGACCTGATCCGGGTTCAGCGGCGGCGGCATCTTGATCTGATGACCGGGAAAATAGGCGTTGTAGTACATGCCCTCCATCACCTTGACATTGGCCGGAGGCTGCACAAACCCGGTCAGGATCGCGTAGACGTAATCGGCGCCGCCCTCGCGCGCTTTCGCGATCAGCGACAGATCGGGCGGCAAGGCGCCGTTATTGGCGGCGCGCGCGGCCTCGTCGTTCGGAAACGGTCCGGGAATGCGGTCCGACGGCCGCGCCGGGCGCTGGAACATCTGGCCAGTATCGTTCGGCCCGTCGGTCACCTGTTGCGGCCAGGCGGCGGCGATGCCCTTGACCTGGTCCTCGGTGTAGCCGAGCGCCGTCAGATTGCGGAAATTGACGTAGTGCAGGCTGTGGCAGGCCGCGCATACCTCCTTGTACACTTGGAAGCCGCGCTGCAGGGCGGAGCGGTCATAGGTGCCGAACACGCCGTCGAACGACCAGCGCTGGCGCGGCGGTTCCGGCGTCTCTTCCTGAGAGTGCACCGGGGCGGCGGCGATCAGAACAAGCGAGGCGACAAGGGCGCCAATCGCGAAAATGCGCATGTCAGACTCTCTCCGCCTGCGCGGCGTGGGCCGGACGCGACGCGCCCGCGCCGGGTCCGAGCACCGCGGCCCCGATACTGAGCGGCAAGGGCCGCGGCGTTTCGATTTTCCCGATCAGCGGCATCAGGATCAGGAAGTGGATGAAATAATAGGCAGTGGCGACCTGCCCGATCGTGACGATCGGACCCTGCGGCAGCTGGCTGCCGACATAGCCGAGCACGATCGTGTCGATGACCAGAAACCACGAGATGATGCGGTAGATCGGCCGGAACCGGGCGCTGCGCACTGGCGAGGTGTCGAGCCAGGGAACCAGGAACAGGATCAGCACCGCGCTGAACATCAGCACGACGCCGAACAGCTTGTTTGGCACCGCGCGCAGGATTGCATAGAACGGAAGGAAGTACCATTCCGGCACGATATGCGGCGGCGTCACCATGGGGTTCGCCGGGATGTAGTTGTCGGCGTGCCCGAGCATGTTCGGTGCGTAAAATACGAAAATCGCGAAGACGATCAGGAACACGAACAGCCCGAACATGTCCTTGACCGTGTAATAAGGATGGAACGGGATCGAATCCTGCGGGCCGCGCCGGTCAATACCGAGCGGGTTGTTCGAGCCGTGCTGATGCAGCGCCATCAGATGCAGGAAGACCACCGCGACGATCACGAAGGGCAGCAGATAATGCAGCGAGAAGAACCGATTCAGAGTCGGGTTGCCGACCGTGAAACCGCCCCACAACAGCGTCACGATCCAGTCGCCGACGAGCGGAACCGCCGAAAACAGGTTGGTAATGACGGTCGCGCCCCAATAGCTCATCTGTCCCCAGGGCAGCACGTAGCCCATGAACGCCGTCGCCATCATCAGCAGCAGAATGACAACCCCGAGTATCCACAGCAATTCGCGCGGGTATTTATACGAGCCGTAATACAGACCGCGGAACAGATGGATGTAGACGACGATAAAGAACATCGACGCGCCGTTTGCGTGTACGTAGCGCAACAGCCAGCCGTAATTGACGTCGCGCATGATGCGCTCGACCGAGCCGAAGGCGAGATCGGCGTTCGCGGTGTAGTGCATCGCGAGCACCACGCCTGATGCAATCATGATGACCAGCACGATCCCGGCCAGCGAGCCGAAATTCCACCAGTAATTCAGGTTTACCGGCGCCGGATAGGTGACGAGGTCGGCGCGCAGCGCGGTGAAGATCGGCAGACGATAGTCGATCCATTGGATCGTGCGTCCGATCCGGTTGTCGGGCCAGCCGGCCGGGTGGGCAACGGTTCCCTCGGCCTCGGGCGTGCCGCCTGAAGTTCTAGCCATGGCGCTTCCTAGCCGATCCTGATCGCCGTGTCGGAGGTGAAATCGTAGGGCGGCACGACGAGATTGGCCGGCGCCGGACCCTGCCGGATGCGTCCCGATGTGTCGTAGACCGATCCGTGGCAAGGGCAGAACCAGCCGCCGAACGAGCCGCGATCGTCGCTCGGGTTCTGACCGAGCGGGATGCAGCCGAGATGCGTGCACACCCCGACCATGACGAGCCATTCAGGTTTCTTGACGCGGGCCGAATCCGGCTCCGGGTCGCGCAGATCGGAGACGTTCACGTTCTGCGCCGCCTGGATCTCCTGCGGTGTGCGGTGGTCGATAAAGACCGGCTTGCCGCGCCACGGCACGGTCAGCCGCTGACCCACCTGAACCGGTGACAGATCGACCTCGGTGGTCGCCAGCGCCAGCGTGTCGCGCGCCGGGTTGAGGGTGTCGATGAACGGCCAGACCGCGATCGCGGCGCCGACCGCACCGAGCGCGCCGGCGGTCAGAATAAGAAAATCGCGGCGCGTGCCGCCGTCATGGGTTCCGTCAATGCCCGCATGCGCCGTATCGGCCATTCAATACCCCGTGTTTCCGCTGCTTACCCCCCGGCAGCCGCCACAAAGGGAAGCTATACCCTTGAATCGGCCGAACTATGTGACAGACTGCCGCATAAATTGGCGGCAAACCGGCCGATCCGCGCGTTTGGTACGATGGCGCCGCCCGGTTTTGCAAGCGTTGTGGACCTTGCCTTGCGTCTCGCGCTGTTCGAACCCGACATCCCGCAGAATACCGGCGCGCTGCTGCGCGTTGCCGCGTGTTTCGGCGTGCCGATCGACTTGATCGAGCCATTCGGCTTTGTCGCCGACGACCGCCGGATCAGACGCGCGGCGCTCGATTATGCCGCGTCGGCGACGATATGCCGCCATGCCTCGTGGGCCGCGTTTCTGGCGCAGCGCGACCCCGTCTCCCGTCTGGTGCTGCTGACGACGCATGGCAGCATGCCGCTGCATCGCTTCGCGTTCGCCGCCGGCGACACGCTGCTGCTCGGCCGCGAAAGCGCCGGCGTGCCCGATTTCGTGCATCGGCGAGCGGATGCGCGGGTGCGCATCCCGATGCGGGACGGCGCACGCTCGCTGAACGTCGCCATCGCCGGGGCGGTCGCGCTCGCCGAGGCGCTGCGCCAGACCGGCGGGCTCGATGCGCTGTGCGGCGTTTGACGGCGCGGGCGAACACGCCGATATCTAGGCCGAGAGGTTTCGGCCATGGTTCAGGCATAAGCATGCCGCTCGACATCGCCTACAGCGTCTGCCCGCATGACTGCCCGCTTTCCAGCACATTGGGATCCTAAGCTTAGAATTCCACGTGGACAAGTTGTCGCG
>JADMIO011285662.1_pt1 | contig 18361 bp, 11 predicted proteins | sample 8958161 | NCBI WGS metagenome assembly JADMIO01 (sample SAMN16585339, study PRJNA669376) | soil metagenome | isolation source: Crop rotation soil | place: USA: Cullars Rotation, Alabama | collected 2011 | reverse complement strand
TCTCGATCACCTGCTCGAGCCGCTCCGGATCGGCAAGCACCTGGTCAGCGGCGTCGGCGACTGTGATGGCGATCGTGATCCCGCGCACCTGCGCCTCGCGATCGTGCCGCCGCGCGACCTGCTCGAAGAGCCGGCGGGCCGAGAACAGCCGCACGTCCAGCGCTCCGGAATCGTTCTCGAGGCGCGCCAGGTCGAGCAGATCCTGGACGATGCGATCGAGCCGCAGCGTCTCGCGCTCGATCGTCGCGAAATAGCGATCGCGCGTCGGCGCATCGAGCTCGCCACCGGCCATCCGCAGCGTTTCGAGATACCCGCGCATCGCCGTGAGCGGCGTCTTCAGCTCGTGGGAGACGTCGGCCAGCATTTGCCGGCGCAGCCGATCGGCGGTCTGCAGCGCCTCGCTGCGCGCCGTCAGATCATCGGCCATGCGGTTGAACGCGGCCGCGACCCGCGCGATCTCATCGCCGCCGATCTCGGGGGCGCGCGCCGACAGATCGCCCGAACCGAGCCGCTCGGTGGCGCGTTCGAGGCCGCGCAGCTTGCGGCGCGCCGGCGCGAAGATCAGCGCCGCCGCAATCGTGGTGGCGATGATCAGGATGATGGTGCCCGGCAGCGACAGAATCCGCGTCAGATCGCGCACGATCGGGCTGCCCGGCGGCATCGGCGGCAGGATCACCATGCCGCGCAGCTCGCGGTTCACCTGAATGGGGGCAGTCACCGACGGTGGGCCTTCGATCCGCGGCTCGGCGGCCGGATCGAACGTGCGGCCGTTCAGCGCCGCCTCGACCGAGACACGGACGCCTTCGGCCAGCTGGCCGGCGCCGTTGGAGGCGACGCTGCCGTTCTTCATCAGCACGAACATCGGCCGCGAGCCGCCGTATTCCGAGCGCAGATAATTGTCGATGTCGAGGTGCGGATCGGCGGCGATCGCCGAGCCGACGTCGGCAGCGAGGATCGCCGCGACGTTGTTCGGCGGCCGTCCGGGAAATGCCGGGCCGGCCGAGCGCGACATCAGCACCGCGAACAGCGTGTTCTGCGCGATCACCACCGCGACGACGAAGACCACGAAGACGAAGCCGATGCGGAAGTAGAAGCTGCGATACCAGCGAACGGCGGGCATCGGCTCTGTCGCGCCCATGCAGCCATTATGCGGGCGCGGCACGACGCATGGCGCCGTGGCGCACTCTTTTCAACCGCCTGCCACGGGATTGCCACACTCGCGGGAACGCAGAAAACGCGGAGAACACAGAGCGCGCGGAGATCTTTTGTGCAAAAACATTTCTGCGTGCTCTCCGAACTCTGCGGTCTCAGCGTTGATGCGTTGATGTCGCGACGCGTCGGGATGATTCCGCGGCCACGGCGGTCATTCATGCCACGTTCATGTCAATCGAGGCCAACACTTCTGTGACACGCGGTCAGTAGCATCGTTCGAACGACGCGATCGGTCGCCCGTGACTGGACCGCCGTGAGCCATGAGGAACTGATGCATCACAGAAAAATTGGCAGACGTGAAGCGATAACGCTGATCGGGGCGGCGGCGAGCGCGGCCGCGGCGTTCGGCTGCAGCAACTCGGTGACGTCGCCGTCGGCCGCGGCGACGACCACCGTCGATCCGACATCGTCGAACGCGGCCTGCGCGGTCACGCCGAGCGAGACGGCTGGACCGTTTCCGTCGGTGACGAGCCTGATCCGCAGCGACATCCGTGAAGATCGCCAGGGGATTTTGCTCACCCTGACGATCAAAGTGGTGAATGCCAGTGCGGCATGTGCGCCGGTTGCCGGCGCCGACGTCGACGTCTGGCACGCTGACGTTGCCGGCAACTACTCGGAGTACTCGACCGAGCGATCGAAAACCTACCTGCGCGGCGTACAGACGACAGACGCGAACGGTCAGGTGGTGTTCACGACGATCTACCCGGGTTGGTACCAGGGCCGCGCCACGCACATTCACGTCGAGGTGAAAACCGGCGGGGTGTCGCGCAAGGTGACGCAGATGGCGTTCGCCGAAGCGGTGAACAGCGCCGTCTACGCGAGCAGCGTCTATGCGTCGCGCGGCGGCAACCCGACGGCAAACGCGGCGGACGGGATCTTTTCCGACAGCCTCGCCTCCGAGCTGGTGACGCCGGTCGGTTCGGTGGCGTCCGGCTACACGGCCACGTTCCAGGTCGCCATCGCGGTGTAGCGACGGAGCTGATGCTCGGGCATCGGGATCGCGTTCAGGGTTCAGCGCTCTGGTTCGCGTTCTGGTTGTGGTTCACGTTCCGGTTCTGGTTCTCGTTCTCAGACGCGAACGAGAAACGCGAACGCGAACGCGAACCAGAACTAGACCGCAGAACCCAACGAGAACCCGAACGCGAACGGGAACCCTGAACCCTGAACCCTGAACCCTGAACGCGATCATCGGCGCGTCGTCCCGTTACGTGCCGCGGCCGCACGACAGGCAGCGCGCCGACTTACGGCTGCGACTCCGGCGCCGGCGCGCGCAGGCGCTCGAACACCATCATCGACGCGCGCTCGGCGGTCTCGGCACGTCCCATCGCGACCATGTTCGATCGGTAGCGTGCTTCGGCCTGGATACGGCGCGGCCCGCTCGGCTGCTCCTCGGCCGAGCGCGACGATGAGACGTTCATCCGCCGCACGGCGTCGGCGCGGAGCCGCCAGGCCTCGCTGCGCATGCGCAGGTAGTCGCGGGCGTCATGTACCAGGCGGTCGTATTCGGGCGGCACGTGCTCCAGCGCGGCGAGGCGTGCGTCGACTTCCTGCAGCTCGCCGACGTTGGCGCTCGCCACGCCGGCGAGCGCTTCGACCGTGGCGCGCCCTTTCTTGAACGCGTCGAGCGCCGCCTGGTAGGCCTTGGCCGTGTGTTCCTCGGCGGCAATCACGCGGGCAATTTCCGGCTTGACGTCGGCGATGTTGCGCAGCGGCAGCGCGAACATCGCGGCAATCGCCATCATGATCGCCGCCGACGTGGCGACTCGACGCGGCGTCGGCGGGCGATCGCCGAGCGGCGCGAGCATCGCGCCGTAGCCGAGGCCGACGGCGAATCCCCACAGCGCAGCCGGCGAGGCGACCGCCGTATAGAGGAGGAACACGCCGCCGCTGATCGCAATCGCCTTCACTTCGAGCAGCGGAATCCTGAGACCGGCTTCCGATTCGGGCTCCGGCTCGGGCTCGGCGACGGCGAACTGACCGAATCGTTTCGGGAGGCGCCGCTTCCGCGTCATCAGGTCGGGGCCGTACTGCGTCAGGAGCAGCGCGGCGGTCACGCCGTAGAGCGCGGCAATCGGACCGGAGGCGGATGCGGTCACGGCGACCGGTTGCGACGACAGGTTCGCGACGCCGGTCATGATGCCGCCCGACAGGTAGACGGCGGCAATCACCGAGCGGCCGGCGAGCCGCTCGAGCAGCAGGCCGATCTGCACGAGCACGACCAGGTTGATCGCGAGCTGCAGCACGCCGGTGGGCACGAAGGTCGCCGTCAGCAGCCGCCACCACTCGCCGTGCGTCGTCCGCGTGCCGAGGCTGGCGCCCCAGCCGAGGAGCGCATCAGCGTCGCTCATCGGGGCGGCGCCGAAGAGCAGGCCGGCGAACACGATCACCCAGATCGCGACGAGCACCGGCGTCACCACGGGCCGCGAGGTGCGCGCGCGGACCGCGAGGCGGAATGCGTGGAGCCCTTCGCGCCGCTCGAGCATCACCACTTTGCACGCGGCCAGGAGGTGTCGCAGGTACTGCAGCGCCCGCTCACGCTCGGCCGGCGACGAGACGCGGTAGGCCACGGCGCCCAGGACCGTCAGAAGAATGATGAAGTTCACGTCATCGGGAAGGTCAAGTTGCATGCCACCGGGCGTGCCGTTTTGCGCCGCATTCCGCGCTCTTCGCCGCGGTCGTGCGCGCGCGGATCACAATCCCGCACGTCGCCGGCGATTTCTGTCGTTCGGCGCGGAGCGATGATCGTTCACCCTCAAAGGGTGGACCTACGCGTGAGAAAGCTCGGGGGACGGCTGCAGCGAGGTCTGCAGGTACGCGAACGTCACGCCGCTGCGCAGGTAGTTGTCGATGCGGTCGAGCGTCACGGCGCGGCGCAGCCAGGCAGGTGCGGTCTCGCGGATCCGTTCTTCGATGAGCGTCGACAGGTATTCGAAACCGGCGGCGAGCATGCGATCGCGGAGCGTGTCGAGCAGCAGGTTCTCGACGGCCACGTCGTTCTGCACCATCGGCAGCGTGGCCATCGCCTGCAGGTAGAAGACGTTGTTCTCGCCGAAGTGCGGATCGGAGCTGACCCCTTCCTCGTCGTGGTTCTCGAGCGCGCTGCCGAGCGCGTAGCCGACGAGCCGCGCCGACACGCGGTCGCGGAGCGCGACGCCAATCGCGCGCGCATTCGACATCGTCGTCTCGAGGATCTCGAGCGGGAACTGGAGCAGCGGCCGCGGTCCGCTGCGGATCAGGTCGGCCGGATATGGGACGCCGGTTCCGTACCGCTCCTGCTCGACCGCCCCGATCTGCTGTTTGTAGCTCTCGAAGTTCGCCGGCGTGAGGTCGATCACCTCGAGCGTGTCGAGCGGGATCTCGAGCGTGCCGACGCGAATCTTCGGCGCCGGCGGCGGGTCGGCGGGCAGCCGCCCGGGCACGAGATCCTCCAGGGCAAGGCGCAGCAGCGAGAGCGCTTCATCGATGGTCGCGGGCACGGTGTCGTAGCGCGGGTAGAGGCGTACGCCGCGTTCGCCGGCGGCGAGGAGCAACAGACCGCGCCGGAACGCACGATCGAGCAGGGCGTCGCGGAGATCGGCGCGCACCACGTCGAAGGCCAGCATCACGCCGGCGCCGCGCACGTCGCGGAGGATCTCCTTGTACTCGCGGGCGAGCGCCTCGAGGCCGCTCCGCGCGTGCACGCCGGTGCGCCGCACCTCCTCGAGATCGAGCTTGTCGAGCATCGCCAGCAGGCGCACCATGCCGGTCGAGTCCCCCTCCCAGGTCGTGTTGAATTTCTTTTCTTCCTGGAAGAACGTCGCGAGCTCCTCGCTGACGAACAGGACGCCGTTCTGCGCCTTCTTTGCCCACGTGACGACGTCGGGCGGCGACGGCAGATCGAAGAGCTCGTGAGCCCAGAGGCGGCCGGTGATCCCCCAGCCGGTCTGCACTTCGTCGAACACCAGCGGCACGTCGTAGATCCGCGTCAGCAGGCGCAGCTTGCGCATGAAGCGCGCGCTCGCCATCCGCACGCCGCCTTCGCCCTGGATTGGCTCGACGAGAACCGCGGCGACGCGCCGCGCGCGGCGGAGGACGTCGCTGGTCAGCTGCGCCCGCTGCGTGCTGACGAAGGCCGTTACGTCGTCCGCGCCGGGCGACGGCCGCGCGACGAAGTCGTCGAGGGCGTCCATCTCGCGGCGATACGTGTCCTTGCTCTTGTCGGCGTGCGGGAGCTGGCCGGAGACGAGCAGGTCCCAGAGTTGTTTGAGGCTGCGCTCTTCGCGGCGCGCGGTCTCCTTCGGCGAGCGCAGGTTTTCGACCGGGAACGAGATGTGCGGCCAGTCAAAGGTCGGAAAGCCGAGCCGCGCCTTCTTGCGATGCGTCACCGCCAGGCTGCCCAGGGTGCGGCCGTGAAACGCGCCTTCGAACGACACGATGAAGCTGGCGCCCTCGTGATCGGAGGTCTTCACGCGGTTGAGCAGCACCGACTTGATCGCGTTCTCGACGGCTTCGGCGCCGGTGTTGACGACGAAGTGGCGCGGCGTGCCCGCCGGCGCGACCGTGTTGAGCGCCGCTTTCATCCGCAGCGACAGCACCGTCTGGTATTCCGAGTGCGCGTAGCGCGAAACCACGAAGGGCAGCGCCTCGAGAATCGCGCGGATGGCTGCCGGATCGTTTTCACCGAACGCCTGCGTCGCGATGAGCGCGCCCATGTCGAGGAACCGGTACGGTTCGCCGGACGGATCGCGATCAACGACGGCGAGGTACGGGCCGATCGACTCCGATGCGTCGAAGGCGACCGGCAGTGAAAAGAAGAGCCCGCGCGCCGCCGCCTGCAGCGCGGCGTGAGAGGCGGGCAGATGCTCGCTGACCAGGTCTTCGAGGGGTCGGGTGGCGTCGCCGAGCGCGACGGGGACGCGGACATGTATTTCGCCGGCACGATACTGCGCGTGCAGCGACGACGCGCGCTCGAGAAAGGCCGCGGTCCGGGCGACCGCCGGGTCGATCGGAGCCATCTCTATCCGTATTATCGTTGAGCCGCCGATGCCGCTTCCAGCCCGGCGGGGAAAGGGGCGGGGATACTAGCCCTCACCGTCCGCTTATTCGAGACGGACGAGGCCGCGGCGGGTCGCGACCTTGACGGCTTCCGTGCGGCTCGTCACGCCGAGCTTCTCGAAGAGATGGCCAAGATGGGTCTTCACCGTTCGCTCGCTGATCGAGAGCGCGGTCGCAATCTCTTTGTTCGCCTTGCCGTCGGCCATGAGCCGTAGCGCCGCGATCTCGCGCGGCGTCAGCTGCACCCGGGTGACCCCCTCGGCGAGCTTCGCGGCCGCGGCCGGCGCGAGGTAGGTCTTTCCGCCCAGCACGTCGCGGATGCAGCCGATCAGATCGTCGGCCGAGATGTCTTTCAGGACGTAGGCCTTCGCGCCCGCTTTCAACGCGCGCGAGATCTCGTCGTCGGTGTCGTAGGTGGTCAGCACGATCACCCGCGCGCGCGGATCGATCTCGCGAATCTGCCGGACCGCCTCCACACCTTCCATCACCGGCATGCGCAGGTCGAGCAGCGTCACGTCAGGACGATGCCGCTCGAAGGCCTGGACCGCTTCGAGGCCGTTGCCGGCTTCGGCGACGACGCGCAGGTCGGCTTCCTGGTTGATGATGTTGGCGACGCCGGTCCGCAGCAGCGCATGATCGTCGACGAGCAGCACGGTCGACGGGTCAGCTGGCAACATGGACCTGCGTCGGAAGCGACGAGGGTTCCCAGGCCAGCACCACCTCGGTGCCGCTGCGCGGAGCCGTCACGATGGTCAGCGACGCGCCGATCCGTGCGGCGCGCTCCTGCATGCTCGTCAGCCCGAACCCGGATGACGCGCCGTCGCGGGCGATGCCGCGGCCGTCGTCGGCAACCGACAGGCGCAGGCCAAGCGAGCGGATCGTCGAGGCCTGCACGGTGATGCGGCGCGCCCGGGCGTGCCGCACGGCGTTGGTCAGGGCTTCCTGCGCGATGCCGATGATCTCGCGCTCGACGATGTCGCCGTAGCGCGGCAGCGCGTCGAACCGGGTTTCGATCGGCGTCGATGTGGTGAGCTGGGCGCGGTCGGCAATTCGCTTGAGCGCGACCGACATCTCTTCGTCGCTGCCGATGTTCGGGCGCAGCGTGCCGACCGACCGCCGCGCTTCGACCATGTGCGTGCGCGCGAGATCGACTGCGGTGTTCAGCTTGCTGACGACGCCGGACGGCGCGGCCGCCGCTTCACGCTGCGCGGCCTGCAGCTGCATCAAAATGGCGCCGAATCCCTGCGCGAGGTTGTCGTGGATGTCGCGCGCCAGGCGGTTGCGCTCTTCGAGCGTCGCCTTGCGCCGCTCCTCGATCCGGCTGCGTTCGACGACGCGGTTGTGATGCAGCGCCAGCGCCGCCTGACGCGCAATCGCCTCGATCAGGACGACGCGCCACCACTGCGCGTCGGCGCAGTCGGGCACCGTCTGGTAGGACAGCTTGATCCAGCCGAGCGTCGTGGTGCCGAGCACCAGCGGCGTCACCATCATGCCCTTGACCGCCTTGGTGCGATGGAGCGCGCGCACCTCGTCGGGCAATCGTGAATCGTCCTCGACGTACTCGATCGTCTGCGTCCAGCCCTCGGTGAACGCCATCAGGTGGCGGGCGAAGCTCTCGTACGGAAGCTTCTTCGCATCGAGATCGCCGCGGCCGCGCGTGTAGAGGCGATCGTCGGCGTAGGCCATCCACAGATCGCAGCGCGTCCGTTCGTCGTCGAGCAGCCAGACCGCGCAGCCTTCGCTGCCGGTGTCCTCGACCATCGTCTTCGTCAGGCTGCCGAAGAAGCCTTCGATGTCCGGCTCGCGCACCAGCAAGTCGACAGCGAGCTGAACGACTTCCGCCTGCATGGTCGCGAGGCAGTCGGCGCGCCGCCGCGCGTCGTGCTCACGCAGCAGCGCCGCGCGCAGCACCTCGGGGTCTGAAGACGACGCTTCCGCAGGAAGCGCAGCTCTGGTCGTGCAGTCGGCGTGCTCTGATTCCACGGTCCCATTATCGGGCAATCCACGTTCGCCGGGCATCGTCCAAAAGTCGCAGCTCCCGTTCAGCAGATCGTCCGGCGTCCGCGTCGCGCCTGCGGCGGAGCTGCGCGTACGGCACCTGCCGGATTGTTTGCGCGTCCTAGCGAAGACGAAAGTAATGAGCGATGCGCGTCCTAGCGAGAGGGAAGTCAGACACATTTGTCGATTCGGTCCGACGTCACGCGTCTAGTACCCGAGAGGTCATCGTCCGGCGACCGACCGGCCGGTAGAAGGACACATATGGTCAAACGAATGCTCGTCATGCTGGTCACGACCGCGCTGATCGTCGGCGCGCTGGGGTTCGTGAAGTTCAGGCAGATTCAAACCGCGATCGGCCAGGCTGCCTCGTTTCAGCCGCCGCCGGAAGCGGTGACGACGATCACCGCGGTGCAGGAGCAATGGCCGGAGACGTTGTCGGCGATCGGATCGGTGGCGGCGGTTCAGGGCGTGACGATCAGCGCCGACCTGCCGGGGACAGTCGATCGCATCGGCTTCGAAGCGGGACAGTGGGTGCATGAAGGCGAGGTGCTGGCGCTGCTCGACACGCGACAGGAACAGGCGCAGCTCGCCGCCGCCGAGGCACAGCGCGACCTCGCGCGCGTCAACTTCGAGCGCATGCAGGGGCTCCTGAACGAGAACGTCGTATCGCGGGCCGAGTTCGATCGCGCGACCGCGGACGAGCGCCAGAGCGACGCGCACGTCGGCGAGATCCGCGCCACGATCGAGCGCAAAACGGTCCGCGCGCCGTTCTCGGGCGTGCTCGGCATCCGCCGCGTCAACCTCGGTCAGTACCTGTCGGCCGGCGACGCGCTCGTCACGCTGCAGTCGCTGAGCCCGATCTACGTGAATTTCGCCGTGCCGCAGCAGGCGATGGCGCAGGTGACAGCCGGACGCACGGTGAAGGTGACGGCCGGGGATCTCGCCGGCGTCGAGTTCAGCGGACGCATCACCGCGATTGATTCGGTAGTCGACGAGGCGACGCGCAATGTGCAGGTTCAGGCGACGCTGGCCAACAGCGACGGCAAGCTGCGTCCGGGTATGTTCGTGCAGGCCGAAGTGCTGGTCGGCGCGACGGCGACGATCGTCTCGGTGCCGGCGTCGGCGATCAGCTACGCGCCGTACGGCAATTCGGTGTTCGTGGTCGGCGACTGGCAGGACCCGAACGGCAAGTCGTATCGCGGTGTCCGCCAGCAATTCGTGAAGCTCGGCCCGGCGCGCGGCGATCAGATCGCGATTCTCTCCGGGCTGAAGGCCGGCGACGAGGTCGTCACCTCCGGCGTGTTCAAGCTGCGCAACGGCGCAGCCGTGCAGATCAACAACAAGGTGCGGCCGTCGAACAACCCGGCGCCGAAGCTCGAGAACAGCTGATGAAATTCACCGATCTCTTCGTGAAGCGGCCGGTGCTGGCCGTTGTCGTCAGTCTCGTCATCCTCATCGCCGGGCTGCAGTCGATCCGGGCGCTGAGCGTGCGGCAGTACCCGCGCAGCGACATCGCGGTGGTCAACGTGACCACCGCCTACATCGGCGCCAACGCCGACCTGGTGCGCGGCTTCATCACCACGCCGCTCGAGCGCGTGATCGCCAGCGCCGACGGCATCGATTACGTGGAGTCGTCGAGCGCGCAGGGGCTGAGCACGATCACGGTCCACCTGAAGCTGAACTACGACACCAACGCGGCGCTCACGCAGATTCAGGCCAAGGTGGCCCAGGTCCGCAACGATCTGCCGCCAGAGGCCGAAGCGCCGATCATCGATCTGCAGACCGCCGACAACCAGTTCGCGGCGATTTATCTCGGTTTCTCGTCGGCCGATCTCGATCCGAACCAGATCACCGACTACCTCACCAGGGTGGTCCAGCCGAAGCTGAGCGCGATCGCCGGCGTGCAGCGCGCCGACATCCTCGGCGCGCGGACCTTTGCGATGCGCATCTGGCTCAAGCCCGAGCGCATGGCGGCGCACGGCATCGCGCCGTCGGCGGTGCGCGATGCGCTGGCGCGTAACAACTATCTCTCGGCGCTCGGCCAGACCAAGGGTTCCATGGTCTCGGTGAACCTGGTCGCCAACACCGACCTCCGGACTGCCGAAGAATTCCGTCAGCTGGTCGTCAAGGAGCAGGGCGGCGTCGTCGTCCGACTCGGCGACGTCGCCGACGTCGTGCTCGGCGCCGAGAACTACGAGCAGGACGTCCGCTTCAACGGCGAGTCGGCGACCTTCATGGGCGTCTGGGTGCTGCCGACGGCGAACGTCCTCGACGTCGTCGCGCAGGTGCGCGAGGCGATACCGCAGATTCGCAGCCAGCTGCCGGCCGGGATGAAGGTCGGTGTGCCGTACGACTCGACCGAGTACATCCACGACGCGATCAACGAGGTGCTGCGGACGCTCACCGAAACGCTGGTGATCGTCATCGTCGTGATCTTCCTGTTCCTCGGGTCGATCCGGTCGGTGCTGATTCCGATCGTGGCGATCCCGATCTCGCTGGTCGGCGCCGTGTTCCTGATGCTGGTCGCCGGCTTCACGGTGAACCTGCTGACGCTGCTGGCGATCGTGCTGTCGGTCGGGCTCGTCGTCGACGACGCGATCGTGATGGTCGAGAACGTCGAGCGTCACCTGCAGGAAGGGAAGTCGCCGCAGCGCGCGGCGATCGATGCGGCGCGCGAGCTGGTCGGACCGATTATCGCGATGACGATTACGCTGGCTGCAGTCTATGCGCCGGTCGGCATCCAGGGCGGGCTGACCGGATCGCTGTTCCGCGAGTTCGCGTTCACGCTCGCCGGCGCGGTGATCGTCTCCGGCATCGTCGCGCTGACGCTGTCGCCGATGATGGGCGCGAAGCTGCTGCGCGTCGGCGACGCGGAGCGCGGCTTTGCCGGCTGGATCAACCGGCGCTTCGAACGCGTCCGCCACGGGTACACGCGCGCGCTGACGGCGACGCTGCGCTGGCGGCCGGTGGTCCTCACGCTGTGGATCATCATCGCGCTCCTGACCGTCCCGTTCTACCTGTTCTCGCAGCGCGAGCTGGCGCCGAGCGAAGACCAGGGCTTCTTCTTCGGGTTCGTCCAGGGGTCGCCGAACGCCACGCTCGACCAGACGCGGCTCTTCACCGACCAGATCTACGACGTCTATCACGCGATGCCCGAGCACGGCAGCATCTTCCAGATCACGCTGCCCAACGGCGGCTTCGGCGGGATGGTCACCAAGCCATGGAGCCAGCGCACGAAGACGACGCAGCAGCTGCTGATGGAGTCGATGGGACCGCTGTCGAAGATTGCCGGTGTCCGCGTCATCCCGCAGGCGCCGCCGGCGCTGCCCGGCGGCGGCAACTTCCCGGTCGATCTCGTGATCGCGTCGGCGGCCGAGCCCAGGGAGCTGAGCGATCTCGCGCAGCAGCTGGTGAAGAAGGCCTTCGCGAGCGGCCTGTTCATCTACGCCGATGCCGATCTGAAGTTCGATCAGCCGCAAACCGAGGTGGTGTTCGATCGCGACAAGCTGCGGTCGCAGGGCGTGGACCTGAGTCAGGCGAGCCGCGATCTCTCGACGCTGCTCGGCGCCAACTACGTCAACCGCTTCAGCATCCAAGGGCGCAGCTACAAGGTGATCCCGCAGGTGGCCCGCGCCGATCGGCTCACGGCCGATCAGCTCGAGCAGATCTACATCACCGGCTCGCACGATCGGCTGGTGCCGCTCTCGACCTTTGCGCGCCTCAAGACGACGACCGAGCCGCGCGAGCTGAAGAAATTTCAGCAGCTGAACGCGGTGCGCATCCAGGGGGTGATCCCGCCGCCGGTGCCGCTCGACCAGGCGCTGCGCCTGCTCGAAGACGAGGCGCGCCGGATTCTGCCGCAGGGCTTCAACGTCGACTACGCCGGCGAATCGCGGCAGCTGCGCACCGAGGGCGGCAAGTTCCTCGGCACGTTCGTGCTGTCGGCGATTCTGATCTACCTGGTGCTCGCGGCGCAGTTCGAGAGCTTCCGCGATCCGTTCATCGTCCTCGCCGGATCGGTGCCGCTCGCGGTCGCCGGCGCGCTGCTGTTCTCGTTCCTCGGGCTGACGACGCTGAACATCTACAGCCAGGTCGGGCTGATCACGCTCGTCGGGCTGGTGTCGAAGAACGGCATCCTGATCGTGCAGTTCGCCAACCACCTGCAGGAGACGGGGCAGACCAAGCTGGCCGCGGTGATCGAAGCGGCGGCGACGCGGCTGCGGCCGATCCTGATGACCACGGCAGCGACCGTCGTCGGTCACTTTCCGCTGGTACTCGCGACCGGTCCCGGCGCCGGCGCGCGCAACAGCATCGGCATCATGCTCGTCAGCGGCATGGTGATCGGCACGGTGTTCACGCTGTTCGTCGTGCCGTCGATTTACGTCCTGTTGGCCCGCACCCACGCGGTCGCGCCCGGGCGCGACGTGCGGCCGGTGCGGATCCCTGAACTCGCGGAGGCGTCATGAATGTTCGCACGCTCCTCGTGGCGGCCGCGGTCGCCGTCGCCGGCACCGCGTCGGCCCAGGAATCACCATCGCCGCTGCCGCTGACGCTGGACGAGGCCGTCCGCCGCGCGGTCGCGCACAACCCCGATCTGACGATCGTGCGGCTGTCGACCGAGGTGGACGCCGCGCACGTCGGCGAATCGCTCACCGCCTACACGCCGCTGCTGTCCAGTGTGTTCGGCCGCTCCAGCGCGGTCGCGCCGCCAAGCAACTTCCTGCTGGGCGACGGCGGCATCGACACGCGCGACTGGTTCTCGTCGGTCGGTGTCCGGCAGCGTGTGCCGTGGGGCAACGGCACCTGGAGCGTGTCGTGGGATGCCGCACGGACCACCAGCAACAGCCTGCTCACCAGCTTCGATCCGGCCGTGCAGTCGGGCGTGCAGGTGGCCTTCTCGCAGCCGCTGCTGAAAGATCGCGCCATCGATACCGCGCGGGAGCAGTACCTGATCGCGAAGCGCAACGAGCAGAGCTCGGAGCTGCGCTTTCGCGAGGCCGCGGTGCAAACGGTCGCGGCGGTCAAGCAGGCGTACTGGACGCTGAAGGCGCTGCGCGCGAACGTCGCCGTGCAGCAGCGATCGCTGGAGCTGGCCGAGGAACTGGCGCGCCAGAACGAAGCGCGCGTCCGCCTCGGCCAGGCGCCGCCGATCGATCTCGTGCAGGTCCAGGCCGAGGTGGCCGATCGCCGCGAGGGGCTGATTCGCGCGAAGGCGGCTGACGACGACGCGGAAGATCGATTGCGGCGCTTGATCGTCGATCCTGCAGACCGCGGGTTGTGGGCCGTGCGCATCGATCCCGTCGACGAGCCGGCCGGCCGCGTTGCGCTGCCGGACGTCGACACTGCCGTCGCGAAGGCGCTCGACGCGCGCTACGACATCGCCCGGGCCCGCAACGACGTCGGCATCGCGACGACGACGGTCGAATACCTGTCGAACCAGATGCTGCCCGACGTGCGCGTCGAAGCGTCGTACCGGGGCAGCGGCCTCGGCGGATCGCAGCTGCTGCGGACCGGCGCATTTCCCGGAAACATCACCGGCCGCGTCGATTCAGGGTTCGGCGACGTGCTCGGTCAGGCGTTCGGGCGCGATTACCCGACCTGGAGCCTTGGCGTGACGATCAGCCACCCGATCGGCCGAAGCTTCGAGCAGGTCAGCGCGGTGCGCGCCAGCGTCGAACGGCGGCAGACCGAGGCCCGCGTCGCGAGCCTGCAGCTCGACGTCGCGCAGACGATTCGTCAGGCCGGGCGGCAGCTGCGCAGCACGGCGGAACGTGAAGACGCGGCCCGCGCCGGCGCGTCGCTGGCGGAGCAGCGGTTCGACGCGGAGCAGCGCCGCTACGCGGTCGGGCTGTCGACCAGTTTTCTCGTCACGCAGGCGCAGCGCGATCTGCTGCAGGCGCAGGTCAACCTGCTGCAGGCGACGCTCGACTATCAGTCGTCGCTGGTCAGCTTCGAGTCGCTGCAGCTCGCGCCGGCGGTGGCGAGCGGCGACGTCATCGGCGTAAGCGGATCGACGGTCGTCGCGCTCCCTGCAGTCGCGCCGCGCGGGCTGTTCAGAGTCCAGTAGGGGCTGGCGGCTGGGGGGCTTGCTGTCCGCTCACGATCCGGCCAGAGCCGGACAGTACGGGGGAACGGGGCGGCTAGCCCCGAGCCCCGAGCCCCGACGTGGCGGCGTGATCGAGGTCAGCGCGTCCGCCGTCGAGGAGCGCCGCCAGCAACGCGCGCACAGCGTGCGGATCGCGGAGACGATGCGTTGCGAGGCTGGCGCCGCCGCCGACGTGAATCGAGATGCCGGTGCGTGGCAAGGCCGTAAACATCTCCTCGTCGGTGCGGTCGTCGCCGAACGCGACGATCAGCGACGGCGGATTGGGCCGCGCGAGCAGGTGCGAGACGACCGCGGCCTTGGTCGCGCTGCGCGGCCGGACTTCGACGACCCGCTTGCCTTCGAGGATGTCGGCCGGAAGGTCGGCGAGCTCGCGCGACAGCGCAACGCGCAGTTCGCGCGCCTGCGCGGCGCCGAACCCGCGCGCGGCACGGCGATAATGCCAAGCCACCGACGAGGTCTTCGCCTCGACGAACGCCCCCGGCGTCGTCCGTGCGAATGCGTCCATTCGCGTCCGTGCGATCTCCAGCCATTGTCCGCCGACGTCGTCGATCGTCGCCGCCCAGACGTCGGCGCGCGGCGGCTTGAACCAGACGCCGTGCTCGGCCCAGAGCTCGATCGGCAGCGCGCCGAACCAGGCGTCGAGCGTGTCGCGCGAACGGCCGCTCACCATCAGCACCAACGTGTCCGGCCGATCGGCGAGCGCGTCGATCAGCTGCAGGAGGTCGCCGTCGGGCTGCGCGTCATCCGGCGTCTCGGCGATCGGCACCAGGGTACCGTCGTAGTCGAGCAGGATCGCCAGCGGCGACGCGGCGCGGATCGTCGCGATGGTCTCGCGCAGCGCCGCGTCCGAGGTCGCCCGTCGATCGACTGGCGGATCGCTCGACAGGACATCGACGAAATGTTCGGCCCAGCGGTGCACGTCGTAGCTGGTGACGCGCTGGTGCAGCGCGCGCATGCGCTGGCGCCGCTGGCCGGCGGGCATCGCGAGCGCGCGCCGCATCGCCGCGGCAATCGACTCGGTGTCGTAAGCGTTGACGGTGAGCGCCTCCTGCAGTTCTTCGGCTGCGCCGGCGAACTCGCTGAGGATCAGCACGCCGTCGCCGTCGCCGCGTGACGCGGCATATTCCTTCGCGACCAGGTTCATGCCATCGCGCAAAGGCGTGACGAGCATCACGTCGGCAGCGCGATACAGCGCCACCAGCTGCTCGGGCGTGATCGATTGATACAGGTAGTGAATCGGCACCGCGGTGATCGTGCCGTAGCTGCCGTTGATGCGGCCGATCATCCCGTCGACTTCGCTCCGGTACTCCTGATACGACGGGACCGCCTCGCGCGACGGAACGGCGACCTGCACGAGGCGGATGCGGTCGCGCAGCGTCTCGTCCTGCAGCAGCGATTCGAACGCGAGCAGCCGCCGCGGGATGCCTTTGGTGTAGTCGAGCCGATCGACGCCGAGCAGAATCGCCCGTCCGCCGGCCTGCGCCTTCAGCTCGGCGACCGCGCCATCGACGCCGGCGGATGCGGCAAGCGACGTAAACGACTGCGCGTCGATCCCCATCGGAAACACGCCGAACCGCACGCGGCGATCCTCGAGCCACACGCCATCCTCGTCGGTTTCGCCGCCGGTCAGCTCCGTGACGGCGGCGGCAAAATGCTGTTGATACGAGAACGTGTGGAAGCCAAGCAGATCGGCGCCGAGGAGACCGGACAGAATCTGGCGGCGCCACGGGAGGATGCGGAAGACTTCGGCCGACGGAAACGGGATGTGAAGAAAAAAACCGATCCGCGCGTCCGGCAGCTGCCGCCGGATCATCTCGGGCACCAGCATCAGCTGATAGTCGTGAACCCAGATGAGATCGCCCGGTTGATAGCGCGCGACGACCGCGTCGGCGAACCGGCGATTGACCGCTTCGTAGGTCGACCACGAGGTCGGTCCGAGCGGCAGCCGATCGAGCAGGTAGTGGAACAGCGGCCACAGCACGCCGTTCGAGAACTCTTCGTAGTACTGCCGCACCTCGTCGCGCGTGAGGTGAACTGCGACGATGCCGCGCTCGGCGAGCTGGGCGTCGAGCTCGGACTGTTGCGGCGACGCCGGCGTGTCGATGCCCGGCCAACCGATCCACAGACCGCCCGTCCGTTCGTGGCAGCCGCGCAGTCCTGTCGCGAGACCGCCCGAGGCCTGCGTAAACGACACGGTATCGCCGTTGACGGTGGCGGTGATCGGCAGCCGATTGGACACGATCAGGAGGCGATTGGTCGACACCACGGGTTCATCGGTGGTTCTTGCAAGCGCGACGCCGCGTCGCCCCCCCCCACCTTAGGGGTATATTCGTCCGACCTCAGCAGGTGTTAGGCTCGGATGAGATGTCTGCCGCCAGACGCTGGTTCAACTGTCCGAAGTGCCGGTCCACGAAGACCGGCCGCTCGCGCGTACGTTGGTACCAGTCGTGGCGCGCCGCGTTGACCGGCCAGCAGCCGTATCGCTGTTTCGATTGCCGCCGCAAGTTCTGGAGAAAGCCTGTCGACGAGGCCTGGCAGGTCGCGTTCGATCAGAACTCGTAAGCGATTTCCTCCTGTCGCGAAAGCTCCCCCTCTTTTCGATCCTACCTTCGTAGGCGCATCTCGCGCCGGCGTCGATGCGTCGAACCAGAGTGGGAGCTCCAATGTCCAACGATCACGACTATCCGACCGATCTCGAGGCGGACGTCACGCTCGCCAACGATCGGCGGGTGCACATCCGACCGCTGCGCCGCGGTGAGGCCGATCCGATTCGCTCGTTCTACGCGCAACTGAGCCCGCGCAGCCGCTACTTGCGCTTCTTCTCGCCGATGCCGGCGCTGCCCGATTCCGTCGTGCGGCTGCTGACGTCGGTGGACTACCGGCGGAAGCTCGCGCTGGTCGCCGAGGACGGCGATGCCGGCGAGCTGGTGGCGCTCGCGAGCTTCGGCGCCGTCGACGACGACCGCGCCGAGGTCGCGCTCGTCGTCCGCGACGACTGGCAGCAGCAGCACGTCGGCACCGAGCTCGCGACGCGCGTGCTGCAGGCCGCCGAGGCGCTCGGCTTCCGCCGCTTCGTCGTGCACGTGACCGCCGACAACGCCGCCATTCGCAAGCTGCTGCGCCACGTCGGCAGCGTCGTCTCCGCGAACGCAAGCGGCGGCGTGTCGGAGATCGAGTTCGTCCGCCGCACGCACGCGGTCAGCTGAAAGCGAAGCAGCGGCGTCGGCCTACCAGATGTGCCGACGATTATTTCCGTGCTGCTCTCATCCCTGCTGCAATCGACCGCGCCCCCGCCGCTGCAGATCGAACTGGTGTTCGTCGGCCTGCCGCTTCACGCCCGCGTCGAAGCGGCGGCGCTCGACGAAATGCGATCGATCTGGGCTCCTCATCACGTCACGCTCCGCGTCGTACCGCGCGACACCGTGATGGAGCAGGGCGTCCTTCGACTGGCGGTCGTCGCCACCGACGAGCGCGATTCGCATCTGAAGTCGGGGACGCTCGGCGCCGTGCGTTTTCGCGCCGGCGCTCCCGAGCCGACGATTCTCTTGTTCACCGCCGCAGTCGAGACCCTCGTCGACGAGGTGCCGGCGATGCACCACGGCACCGAGTGCCCGCCAGCGGTTCGCGACCAGATGACCGGCCGCATGATCGGCCGCGCGCTGGCTCACGAAATCGGCCACGTGCTGCTTCGGGCGCGCGGTCATTCGCCTGACGGCCTGATGCGCGCCATGCATCGCTCGTCTGACTTCGTGGCTGTCGAACGTCAGGGGTTTGACCTGTCTGCCGACGACGCGAGGCGCGTCGACGAGATCATCGCGTCGCTCGCCGACCATATGGCGTGTGGTCTCACGACCACACGAGACCCGCGCTGAAAGATTTCGTCGCCCCTCGACATATCACCCGAACGACGTCGGCGGCGAGATGCCGATGTAACAGATTGGAGCAACGACGGACTGTGTCTCTCCTCTGCAACCAGGGCCCGCAGATCGCGTCAAAGGGAGGAACAGATCG
>JADMIO010970585.1_pt1 | contig 18361 bp, 15 predicted proteins | sample 8958161 | NCBI WGS metagenome assembly JADMIO01 (sample SAMN16585339, study PRJNA669376) | soil metagenome | isolation source: Crop rotation soil | place: USA: Cullars Rotation, Alabama | collected 2011 | reverse complement strand
CCTAGATTTGGCCCATGCCTCCCACGAACTCGTCCCAGAGTTCGCCATTGCCGCAATTCTATTCGTAGCGGGTATGAAGCTAAGAGGAGGAGAAAGTCAGGCCGCGGTAGCTGTCTGGGTGAAAGAACAAGCGACTCTCGCAGGCATCTCAAACGCTGCTGGCCTTGCTGCGCAGCTCCTGACGGGAACAGTGCTTTTCCGTCCCTTCGCCGCCTTAGGTGCGCGCTTCACCGCCGAGCGCGGACGAGTTGCAAGGCAAACCGGGGCAACACTGCGGCGCATTCGGAACACGTTGGAGCTAGTCGCGGAAAGCTGTCGAGCGCGCGGATACCAGATCGGCGCCAGAGAACCGGCGAACTAGCCAGAACAGCGAGGCTTACGAAAAGAGCGCGCCGACTCGGTGTGATTAGCGGTCTGACGAGCCCTACCTACCGCGACTGGGCTGGCTAGATCTCCTTTTGTACCGTCCGAAACGGGGAAGCTGCTGTCACCACATCCCCTCCTCTATTGGAACGCCCGTGACAGCACCGTTGAGATATTTCGCAATGGCCTTCGCGATTTGAGGGTTGGTGCCCTTCTCTTCGTATCCAATGGAAGCCACTACAGATCCGGTCTTCACCTCGAAGATCGTGAAGTTCACCCTATTCACCGCATGCTTGCCTTGGCTGTAAAGATAGTCGATTCGACCAGAGTATTCGCTCTTTGGAATCTTCGACGTCTGTCTTTCTGTTAGCTCGTCTCCTTTAGCGGTCGCTGCCCCTTTCGTTGTTGTTTTCTCGCTTGCCATCACGGCCGCGGTATCGCCACCCGCAGTGCGGCGTTCTTGCTCCACAACCTGCGAAACGTCGTCCGTTACGATATTGAACCCAAGCCGCATGAGTTCCTTCTCTAGCTCGGGTTTGAATATCGCAGCGTCCTGAGCTCCGCCCGCAACGGTTAGGGCTAGAGTGGAGGCCTTTGTGAATCCGGTGTTCCGTCGGAGAACGACGTCGGGACGATGAACGCATCCCGTCATCGCAAGCACCAGTCCAGTAATGACGCCTACTGTCCTCACTCTGAACATCCGAACCTCCCTAACTTTCGCGCCGTCCATCTCCGTCTTCGACCTCATGGGCTCTCGGCAGCCCGTTCCGGAGTTGCTAGGCGGAATCTCAATACCGCTCCCGCCATATTCGCGAAAAGCTTCAGCCAGGCCGCTCTGGACTCTAAGGGCGAGTCAAAGCGACTACTCCGGACAAGAGGGGGATGAGGGTAGCCCAACCGCGTCGCGTAGCACCGCGAGCGCATCGGTAGCCGTGATCTTGCCATCCCCGGTATAGTCGCAAGCGGCGAGCGTACAATCCCCACCACCCACGGCCGACTGCAATACGCCGAGAGCGTCGCTGGCTGTTACTTCGCCGTCTCCGTCGTAGTCCCCGCACCCCGAGTACGAGCACAAGTCGACGCATATACAATCGACCGCTGACGCTGTTACCTCCGGGAGCGGATCGGCCTCTGTGCCATCGAGAAGCGCCGCGGATGTCGTCTCCGCATTCACGCAACACTGCGACCAGTGAATCAATGCCTCACAGTCAAGGAATGGAAGCGAAGCATCGATTCCTTCAGCCGCATTTATCTCAATGGTTCGCGCGTCAGTATCACCGGTGATTTCAACGGAAACGTCCGGCGACACCCCGCTCGTACAGGAAATGCCATCTCCCGATTCAGGGTCCGCGGCGTGCAGGGTAAACCTCAACGAAGAGAACTCTCGGTCGTCGGCGATTTCGAGCGTGACGTTGCAGACGTTGATACCGAACGATTCGGCTGCCGGCGCTTCCGGGTGAAACATCTCGGCCATGAGCGCGGCAACGAGAATCCGGAGTGTAGACGTTTTCTTGGTCATCTAGATCGTGGTCGGTTCTTGGGAACTGGGCCTAAGGCCCAGGAGTTCGCAGCTCTCGCCGCTGAAGATGGTCGTGGCCGCCGGATTGAATAACCAGATCGCTCTGAGAAAACGCGTCCATCCAAGCGACCGCCAAGAACGGAGTCAGGCTCGCAACGTCAAGAAGGACGGTCGCGGGCGTCGCGAAAAAGCGAAGGGTGTGGTTTCCAAAACGCTGCAGCGGGGTCTTCGCTACGTAGTACTTGCCCGCGTGATCGTCACTTCGGTAGGCGAGCCCTTTCCTCTGCAACTCGACCTCAGAGATCGTGTCCTGTGGTATAGCGAGCTCGCGATTTGGATCGGTGTCGCGCCACAGCTGCGTTGTGGCGCAGGAAGTGACCAGCGATGAAGCCACGAGCAAGATCGAACAGAGGTGGAGACTGCCTACGCGGTTATGTGACCGAGATCTCATACATGCCCCTGCCTCAGGCCCTCCAGAAGCTTGCGCCGCAGCCGCGATAAGCCCTGTCCCTGGGGTTGCTGCTGTCAAGAAACTACTCTTCTACCTTGTGGGCGATCATATCATACACCTTGAGATCAATCCGCGTAGTCGAAAGGAGTGCACAGAGGCTACGGTCACTCCGCGCCACCGCGCCTACCGATCGACAGGATCCGAGGCCGTGCTCGACGTTGCCGGCCCGAGCGTGGTTGTCGAGTCAATCGGTCCCGAAACTCTCGCAGTCGCTCTCTGCGTTGCAGGCGTGATCGACGCTATGCTCACCTCGACATTCGCCACCGGCTTCACGTCCAAATCGTCGGCGGTGACGATCTGAATCCCAAAGTCCGTCGCGCGCGGGGGCGGGGCGACGCTCTGGAAACGGCATCGCGCAACGTGTTTGTCAGGTCCGGTAAGCTTGGTGCCGAGAGTGATGAAGCTCGCGGCGAGTATGGAGGTATCGTCGTGGTCGACTATAGCCGCGAGCACCTCTCCCCCGATGAGATTCGTGCAGTTTACCAGCGCACCGTTGCCGGCAAATTCACCGGCCGCCGAGCCGTAGTCAACTCTAAGCGCGAGCGCCCCTAGAGTGACTGCGGTGTCGAGTTGGAAGACTATGTCGTACGCTGCGAGGCCCTGGCAGTTAGGGGCCGTTTGGCTGCCGACCGCAGCACGAAGGACGGCCAGAGCATCAGCCGCCGTCACATCCCCGGAACCGTTGTAGTCACAGCGTGCAAGGTCGCAGGCGCCGACACCAACGGCGGTTCTCAGCGTGGTCAGCGCATCTGCAGCGGTCACCTTGCCGTCGCCGTTGGCATCGCCGCATAGATCTGCGTTGCTCCCGCAGTTTCCGTTCGTGCAATGGTCGTTCGTCGTGTCGGGGTTGCCGTCGTCGCACAAAGAGCCGTTCGGGTCATCTATACTGCAATCGTCGGCTACCTCGTTGCAGGTCTCCGAGCAGTCGGCGTCGCCATCAGGCCCAGGACACGGATCGCCCGCATGCTGACTGCAGCTCCCGCTAGTGCAGGTGTCAGCACCGTTGCAGAACTGACTGTCGTTGCACGCCGTGCCGTTCGACTTCGTCGGGTTCGAGCAGTTGCCGGTCCCCGGATCACAGGTCCCGGGGTTGTGACACTGATCCAGCGCCGTACACGTCTTTCCGGTGCAGAGATCTTGGGCGCCTCCGCAAATTCCGTTCGTACACTGATCGTTAGCCGTGTCCGGATTCCCATCGTCGCAGGACGAGCCGTTCGGGTCGTTCGTGGTGCAGTTGCCGGCTGCTTCATTGCATGTCTCTGAGCAGTCGGAGTCGCCGTCCGCGCCAGGACACGGATTGCCAGTGTGCGCGCCGCACGTCCCACTGTTGCAAGTGTCCGCGCCGTTGCAGAAGTGGCCGTCGTTGCATGGCGAACCATTCGGTTTGGACGGGTTGGAGCACCTCCCGGTCCCCGGATCGCAAGTGCCGACGTCGTGACACTGGTCCAGCGCGGTACAGGTGACCCCGCTACACAGTTCGGCGACGCGAGCGATGTTCAGAGAGAAGCTTCCGCTACTCCCCGACGATCCGTCGACCACAATCGCAACAGTCTGCCCCATCGCTATCTGTAGCGTGACTGCGGAGTTGGACCCTGGCCCCGAGTTGTCGTCGCACGCCAGTTCGTTGCCTGCACAATTTGCCTCGCGTACATACAGGATCGTATCGAAACCCGATCCGGCGGTGTCGAATCTGTAGGTGTCACTCGTGGGGGCAGTCCATCGGTAAGTAACATCCGGAGCGGCGCTACCGCCCGTCCCGCAACTCGCACCACTCATGAGATCTGGTTGACCGACCGTGGTGCCAAGGAGTGTGTCGGGTACGGTACCGCCAACGTCATACTGCGGACAGAATTGGTCGCTCAGACAAAGCCCATTCGTACACTGATCGTTAATCGTGCTCGGATTTCCATCGTCGCAGGACGAGCCGTTCGGGTCGTTCGTGGTGCAGTTGTCCGCGGCCTCGTTGCAGGTCTCCGAGCAATCGGAATCCCCATCGGCACCCGGACACGGGTTGCCAGCGTGGACGCCGCAACTGCCGCTATTGCAGGTGTCCGTGCCGTTGCAGAATTGACCGTCATTGCAGCTTGAACCGTTCGACTTGGACGGGTTCGAGCAGTTGCCTGTCGCCGGATCACAGGTCCCGGCGTTGTGGCACTGATCCAGCGCCGTACATGTCTTTCCGGCGCACAGATCTTGCGCGGTATAGAAGGACGTCGCGATCGGCGCTGGTTGCGACCAAGGGCGTTGCCCATCGATATCAGCACCGTCGTCGGCGTAACGACACTTCCATCTGTAGCAAGTATTCCACTGAAGGTAGCCAGGATCGACTGTAGTGCTCGTGAGGTCGAAAGTTCGCCAGCCGCTGTCCCAAAGGTAGCTATTATCGCTACATGGCCTTACCTCCCACCAAGACTCTTCATGGGAGTTTCCGTCAGGATCGCTGAATGGAGAGCACTGAAGGGTTGGCGTCAAGGTGTGGACCGTTGCTCCGTCCACTGGAGACACGTTTGTCGGTCGGTCCGGCGCAGTGTTTCCTCCACCGGCGAGAAGTTGCTGATAGTACGGCCAATCCCAATTGACAGGGTCAACTCTTGCGACCCCTGTGCAGTCCGACGGCTTTCGAACCTGACGGTGACCAATGATTCCACCATCGGTGCTTCCATCGCACGGGACCAAGGTGGTGGGAGGGTCGTGATACTTGATCGGTATCGCGTACCTCGCAACGAGCCACTCTACTAGCGCTACCGAGGCCTGGTACTGCGCGTCGGTGATACCAAGCGACGAGTACTGCTCGTGCTCGATACCAATGCTATGTGCATTGTACGAATAATTCCCTGCGTGGAATGCGATGTCTTTGTTCCGAACCATCTGGTAGACGGTCCCATCGCGGCAGATCACATAGTGCGCGCTGACGAGGCTAGTCGAGTCTTGAAAATGGGATCGGGCGGAGGAGCAGGTCCCGTCGGTTGTGTGAATAACAATCCAAGTGACATCGGAAGCAGCGCGGCTGGCAACGTCGTAGTTATTGGAGCTGGCGGCACTCCAGATCGCGCTCGGGTAGTCCTGCTGAGCCAATGCCGTGGACGTCAGGCACAGGCAGCCAAGAAGGGCCGACAGCAGCCCTAGGCGGAAATCAACCCTCACCCGACCTACCGTCATGGCAGCACTTCGGAATCGGAGACTTCAAAGGTAATAGACGAACGAGCTGACTCGCGCGACCCGTGAGGCGTATCTCCTTCTGAGATCAGAACCGAGATTTTTCTGCCGTCGTCGCTCCAGCGAGGCTCCGAGAGATCCACATGATCGTCGCGCTTAAGACGCTCGCTCAGTCGGTACTTGGTCGAGCGACGCACGTTGTAGACCGTAACATCTCTGAAGCCGCTTGGTTCCTCGCTCTCAATCGCGAGCCATACCCCTGCGGACGACCAGACGAGTTTGGCGACCGTGCCGCCGTACAGAGGGAAAAGCGTCCGGATCTTGCGCGATGCCGGCGTGAATAGGCCTACCCAATCATGGTTCGCACCGCGTGCGACAAACGCGATCTCGTTTGCAACAGGCGAAAGTTCCGCGAGGGGAATGGTATGTTGCCCCAAGAAAGCGTCAGGGTATTCGTCCAGTTTCGACGGTAGGTCAGATCCGCGTAGAACTATCTGTCCGTTCAATACCAACCCATCGTCAGAGACGACGAGGTGAGCGGGTGCCTTCGCCCCGGCGTCTGCATAGACTGCCAATGCGATCAACGCGACAAGCGACCGGACTAGCGAATTGGAGTGGCGACTCACCGAGCGTCTCCATTTCTTCAGCGAAGGCGACACAAGAATCGACCGGATTTCCGTACTAGAGGATGTTTTCACTGCACTCTCCCTCTCGAAAAGACCGGTCCAGCCCAACCCAACGGGCGACTCCGCTATTCGGCTCGCGCAAGCCCCTCAAGCTTTTCGGCTTCCGCCCCGACTGAGTCCAATCCGGAGCGATCTACTCCACAGATCGGTCACTGGATATAGATGCTGTGAGACCGTAAGCTCGTCGGAGGTCCCCGGCTGTGTCGAAGTCGAGCACCGTCCGAATGGGGTCCCGTTTTTCGGTCGCGAGCGACTCCATCTCGCAACCTCATGAATCCGAGGCCATTCTCAACTCTAAGAGAGTTGAATCTCTGAGAAATTCTCTCAGAAAGGGTTCGCCCAGCCGGACCGAAAGGGGAGCCAAAATCCTCTCTGCACCAAATCCCTCCCTCTGCGGACTTCCGCTGCCGCTTCCACAACGGGAGCGGGGCGGAATTCGCGTTATGTCGCGGATGTGTGCGAACGTACGCATCAGTCTCGCGACGCTCGTCCGTTAACCAGGGTGTCGTTGCAAGGCGCCATATGGGCGCCATTGCCCTGTCGGCTATGGGTGCGGAGTATGTACCTGCGAACGGCTGTAGCGGAGTTACCCCGCGCTGCCAGCGGCGCTTCGGCTGCAGTCTACGGCGCATTGCCGCGCTGAAATGCCGTCGCCTCCCGATCGCCCTTCCGCCAGCGAAGCTGCGCTGCTATCTCCGCCGCTATGCAGCAGGAATATCTCCACTGTTCGCGTCGCCGCGTCTGTCTGTCGCGGCTCGTTCTGTTTGCCTTGGCTTCGGTGGCGACGGCTTTCGCAACCTCGGGGTGCACCACCACGATGGACATCCAGGTCGTGGGCAGGCCCGGCGTCGCCGCGCTTCCGCCGAAGGGAGCAGACTGCGGCATCAAGTTCCAGGAGCGCGAGTCCGCCGCCGCGCCGCCCGGATGCTCTGAGATCGCCGACGCCTGGTTCGGCGACACGGGTGGAACCATCGACTGCGGGTGGGATCGCGTCTCGCACGAAGCGATGCGAAAGGGCTGCGAGCTTGGTGCGGACATAGCGCAAGTGGTGTGGAATCAGCCTCCCGACACCGCGGGGAGTTCATGCTCCCAGATCCGCGTGCGCTACCTTTCGTGCGCGCCGGTTACAGGAGGTACGTTGTGACCACGCGACGCTTCGGACCTCTGGCGGTCGCACTCGGATCGACGCTGCTCTCGGCCTGCGCGACGATGGTTAACGGCACGACACAATCGACCGATATCACGTCGGATCCTCCGGGCGCGACCGCCGTCGTGCTTCCCGCCAACAAGACGGTAACGACTCCGGCGACCGTCATTCTCGAGCGGAGTAAAGTGCACACGGTTCTGTTCTCGCGCGAGGGCTTCAAGCCAATGACGATCTACGTAAACAGAGCCCCCTCGGATGCAGTGCTGGGGAACCTCATTGTCGGAGGCATGATCGGAATGGCCACTGACTACAGCAATGGGTCTGCCTGGAATCTTGTGCCGAATCCGGTGCACGCGACACTGGAGCCGCTCAGCCCGCCGGCCGAGACCACGGCGGCGGAAGAAGCTGCAGCGGACGATTCATCCGGGCAGTAAGGTCCAAACGCCTCCGTGTCTCCACTTCGTCCGCACCGTCTCTCTGGAGCTCCAACCGCTTTGCGGTCGGCATCGCCGACGGTTCGCTCCAGCGTGACCGGGGGCAACGAGCTCGGCGTAGGTGACCTTGTCGTTCTCGTCGACGACGAAGACCGCGGCGGTGCGGCATCCGCGTGATGTCGCGCGCGACCTCGACGCCGGCTTCAGCCTGTTCCAGCTTGATTTCCCGACGGACGGACCTGAAGGCAGTAAAGAGACGGCCTGCATAGGAGATTGCGCGGAATTCCCACCGCCGCCTGAAGCACTCGCAGTGCGTCTGGCGCGGTAACCATGCCGTCACCGGAAGCGTCGCAAAGAGTGGTTCGACACACCGAGAGAGCCACCGACCCGCGCAAGATTTGCAGGGCGTCTACCGCGTTTGGCAGACCCCCGTCGCATACCGCGTCGCCGCACGCATCCCGGCATCCGTCTTCGGGCGGCTCCGGGAGGTGGTCAGGATCGAAACCGAGCACGCAAAGACGCACGGCGACCTTGGCTCCGAATTCGTCGTGCGCCACGAGCGTCTCGGCAAAATAGTCAAACACCGAAAGTGGCCCGCCAGGCTCATGCGTAAAGTACTCACACAGGAGTACTGCTTGTGATCGAGTCAAGGTCGGCTCCGCATCCGTAGCCATGCTCACCGTCCCTTTCCCCTGGAACGAGACGTGCGCAGGGCCTGGCCCAAAATACTCGCAGTTCGCGCCCCACCCGCAGTGATCGGTGTCGTAGCAGTCGACGTTGACGGTCAGGCTGGCGATCGGCGCCGTAGGAAAGACGCCGAGAAGAATGGCGTTGTGGTACCCCTCGTCGAAACCGCTGGGACTTTCTACGGAGTCCGCCAATACTGGATCATGCGTCATCAGCGTTGCGATCACCGCGACCAGGAGCGCCCTGACTGTTCGCATTGGGAGAGACCTCCAAAGTCCGATGCTGGTCGGGTAACACCTACCAACTCCTTCGGGACTGCCAGATTCTTTCGGCACCACGCGGGAGTGACGCTTTACATACAGCACCGACGCGCTTGGAACGATGCGAAATGACTACGGCAATTCCTGGCGTACCGACTCGTTCACGACGCGCGGAAGCGACGGTACGTCTTGCCGAACGGACTTCTTCTGTACTTACACGCTTGCGTGCCCTGGTCGCGGCCGTAGCACGAAATTTTCGCTCAATTTTCGCGTCGCTGGCCGGAAACCGGGCCTCACGGTTCGTCGCTGAGCGACGATCTGGAGGAGGGACGTACCCAAACCCAAGGCGCTCGACCCTCGCTAGGCGGGGTTAAGCACCCTTAGCCACCCAATCGAGGGGGTAAAATGGCTCATCGAGGGGGGAAATTCCTTCGCTCCCGCTCGGCGCACCCAGTCGGCGCGTGAAAGGCGCCTTTCGCATCCGCGAGGTCCGTTTCAGCAACCTCGTCGACGAGGAGAGCCCACCATGGCCCAAGTCGCTCTACGCATGGCGCCGAACACCAAGCGGTCGCTGGCCGGCTGTGACGGGTTGCGCTGTCCTCCTGCCGGAGACGCCGCGAAACGTGATTTGCGACATCGGACAAGCACGACGCGGCGTCGGTGTGTGCGCCGTGAGAACGACGCGGCCCGAGTGATCGTTCCGCGCGCTGCGAACGGTTCATTGTTTCCAGCCCTGCCGCGATCTAACCTCCGCCGCCGCGCTGATCACGCGGCGGATCGCAAGGGAGGAACACAAATGCGAGCTCTACGTTTGCTCGTCGCGGCCTGGGTTGGTGCGATCGGCTTGCCTCCATACTCCTTCGCAGAGCTGATCTTCGACGGCAGCGAATTCCAGATCAATACCTACACGACTGGTCCCCAGTCCGGGCCAGGAGCCCGGTCGGTCGCCCGCAGCGCCAATGGCAACTTCGTCGTCGTGTGGCAGAGTTACGATGAGGACAGCTACCTGGACATTCGCGCCCAGCGCTACTACCGCGCGGGCGCCGTCGCCGGCAGCGAGTTCCAAGTCAATACCTTCACGACGAGCAATCAACGCGACCCGGCGGTGTCCGCTGCCGCCGACGGCAGCTTCGTCGTCGTGTGGCAGAGCTTCTCCGCGGACGGCAGCGGCTTCGGCATTCAGGGCCAGCGCTACGACAGCACAGGCGCGGCCGCCGGCACTGAATTCCGCGTGAATACCTACACGACGAGTATCCAGTTCCACCCTGCGATCGCCGCCGCCGCCGACGGCAGTTTCATCGTCGTGTGGAACAGCTTCCAGAATGACGCCCCTGGCGTCTACTGCCAGCGCTACAACAGCACAGGCGGCGCCGCCGGCACTGAGTTCCAGGTCAATACCCACACGGCGTATACGCAGTACGGCGCCGCAGTGTTCGCCGCCCCCGACAGCAGCTTTGTCGTCGTATGGGATGGCGTCGGCCAAGACGGTGATTCCCTGAGCGTTCAGGGCCAGCGTTACGACAGCGCGGGCGCAGCCGCTGGCAGCGAGTTCCAAGTCAACACCTACACGACCTCCGCCCAACGACGACCTGCGGTGTCCGGCGCCGCCGACGGCAGCTTCGTCGTCGTGTGGGATAGCTTTGGTCAAGTCGGGTTGGACACCAGCGTCCACGGCCAGCGCTACACCAGTGCGGGTGTGGCCGCGGGGAGCGAGTTCCAGGTCAATACCTACACGTCGTCTGGCCCGCGCCGCCCCGCTGTGTCCGTCGCGGCCGATGGCGGCTTCGTCGTGGTGTGGGACAGCTACGGCCAGGACGGCGGCGGCTCCGGCGTCCAAGGCCAGCGCTACGACAGCGCAGGCGTGGCCATCGGCACCGAGTTCCAAGTCAATACCTACACGACCGGCTTTCAGGGATACTCGACTTCGATTGCCGCAGACGCCGCCGGTGACTTCGTCGTCGTGTGGGAGAGCTCCGAGCAGGACGGCAACTCCGAAGGTATGTTCGGTCAGCGCCTCTGCCAGGACACCGACTCCAATTCGGTCTGCGACTCGGACGTGCCTGCGGAGTGCAGCCCGTCCCCCGCTGCCGGGTGCCTGTCCGGCGCGAAGGCGTCCTTCCAGCTCAAGAAGAGCGACGACGACGCCAGGGACCAGATCAAATGGAAGCTCAGCAGGGGCGGCGCGTTCAATCAGGCGGCGCTCGGCGATCCGGCGACTTCACGCATCTACTTGCTGTGTATCTACGACTCAACGGGCAACGCCGACTCGCTGGTCGCCACTCTCGAGATCGATCCGAACGCGAACTGGACGACCAAGGACCCCAGGGGTCTTCAATACAAGGACAAGGCTGGCGCCGAAGACGGTGTGACCAAGGCGAAGCTGAAGACTGGTGACACCGGCAAGACGAGCTTGAGCATCGGAGCCAAGGGAATCAACATCCCTATGCCGGCACCGGCAGGCGATACGGCGTTCTTCAACCAGGACACGACGGTCACGGTGCAGCTGGTCAACGACCAGACCCCGACGTGCTGGACGAGCGCGTTCATGACTGCGAAGACGAACGACGGAACGCACTTCAAGGCGACGGTGCCGTAGCCGATGAAAGGATTTCACATCTCGATCGTGGCATTTACCATCGTGCTGGCGACCGGTGGATTCGTGGTGGCCGAGGGTGCCACGCGGTTCGTATCGACCGCCGGAGACGACGCGGCCAACGACTGCGCGGCAGCAGCAAACCCGTGCCTGACGCTCACGCAGGCGGTCAGCGTGAGCGTCGATTCCGATTCCATCAAAATCGCCGCAGGCACCTACACAGAAGCGATTGTGCTGATAGGCGGGGGCAATCTATCGATTGAGGGCAGCTACGACGAGACGTTCACCACGCAGAGCGAAGATGCGCCGACGGTCCTTCAGTCTAAAGGAACGCGTCCGATCACCGCGCTCTGGCACGGGCCGGCGGGTGTCTTGAGCATCGGCCATGTGACGATCAAAAAGAGCTCTACCCCAGGGGGCGGTGGCGGCATTCTTCTTGAAGCCTCGGGCAGTCTCGCGGTTGGGCTGGCTCTCGATCGGGTCAGAGTGCTCGGCAACAAGAGTGATACCGGCGGAGCGGTCCAGCTAGTCAACGTCTCGGAAGCCACGCTTGACGTGTCGGTGAAGAACTCACTGTTTGAACGGAACAGAGCTTTGGACTGCGGTGGGATCGCGACTTTCTCACGTGACGCACCAGTGCCGCATATCGTCATTTCAGACACTTCTTTCGTGAAGAACAAGGCCACAGATGGATCCGGAGGTGCCATTTGCGTCCGCTCCCAAGGCAGCGTGACGACCGATACAGATCAGATTTTCGAACGCGTGACGTTCACCTCCAACAGTGCTTCGGGCGAGGGCGGTGCGGTGAACGCGCGTGCAGAGGGCGGGCATCTGAATATCGACATCGTGAATTCAGTCCTGCTGAAGAATAAGGCCTTCCAAGGGGGCGCGATCGCGGCCACGGCCTTTTTCGACTTCTCGGCGGAATCCGTCATCCGCATCGACTCTCTGAACAACACGTTCTGCAGCAACAAGACGCGGGAAGATGGCAACGCGGTCTCACTCTGGGGCGGCCAAGGCGTCGTTGAGATCACGATGAACTCGACCAATGACATCTTCGCTGGTAGCAAGCGTGGTGCCGACGTCGCACTGAATCAGAATGATAGTCCCGCGACGCACGTGACACTGGCCCGTGACTTCTCGATTGTCGAGAATCCCGTATTGTTGCTCGGCGGCGCTACTGTGAGCGACGGCGGCAACGTACTATCTACAGATCCGTTGCTGGTGAAGGTGGGCAAGGACGTCCATCTGACGAACGCATCACCCGCGATCGACGCTGGGACCTGCACTGGCGCACCAACCGTCGACTTCGAGGGCAATCCTCGTCCAAACGGCGCGGGATGCGACATCGGCGCGGACGAGCACTGAGCGAGCTCCTATCGCAACTCGATTCGGTGCAACGTAAAGCTGTAGTAGTCGGGGACGGCGGCGATAAACACTCCAGGCGCCACCGCAACCACGCGAACGCCATCGAACGTACCGAAGCGTAACATCACAGGCTCGCCGACTGCGCCCGTGGCAAGGTCGAACGCGCGCGCATAGATGCCGAGGTCAATGGCCGACTCGTAGGATTCGGAGAGCATCGTCGAGTCGCGCAGCCTCCAGGCGGCGAGGCACGCACCGCCGTCGTCGCATGCGACGGAAATATCTGTCGCATGGATGGTGCGGTCGGGCCCAAGGCGCATGGAAGGCTGTAGCAGCACGTCCTTCATTTTCCCGAGATGGTCGGTATCGAAAACGACGGCGCCCTCGATACCCGCACGCGCGCACCGGCTGCCACTGCACGATAGAGACGGCGTGGGCGGCCACGATGCCTCGTCGGTGGACGCCTCGCTCAGCAGCGAGCCGTCGCTCGATCTCACCTGGACGACAGGGCCGGACGCGGCAACGAAGCGGTTCCCGTCGATCGGGGCCAGCCGCGTCGATGAATTCGCAACGGCCTCCGTAGAGCCGATCGGAGTTCCGTCGGCGCCGAACACCTGCACGTACGCGCCGTCCGCCAGCTCGTCATCGCATTCGTCGGGACGGAAACGGCTAGTGCTGTCGCCATCAACCTCGACGGCCTCGCAGACGCTGGTCCAGGAGATGGCATAGCGGCCGCCTGCAAGACAGGCGACCGATGCATCCGACTGTGAGCCGATCACGGTCGTATTGGCGGCAAAAGGAGCCTGGTCCGGCAGCGAAAGCAGCACGTTCGAAAGATCCAGGGTAACGCCCTCCGGAAGGCTCTCTCGCGATCCAGTCCACGCGACGGCAAGGCCTTCGTCGCCCGAACAGCCGGTCGGCGTGTAGTCGATGTGATCCTGGTCCGGTCCCGCCAGAAGCTCCTCCGCACCGACGTCGAGAGCGGCGTCCACATGCCGGCTATGGACGCTTCCCATGCCCAGCGAACGTTGCGACCAAACTAGGGTTGCACCACCAGGGTCCGCGATCAGCGAGAATCCCACGGAAAAATCGAGGAGGTTCAGGCGCGAGCTGGCTCCAACGTCGATCTGCGGGGCACGGCTGCAGGTTAGACTCACCGCGCCGTCGGCGATGGCGGCCCGCAGGATACGAACCGCATCGCGCGAGCCGATCCGGTTCGATCCGTCTGCGTCACAGCGTTCCATGGAGCAATCGCCGGTGCCGACTCCCGTTCTGAGCGCGATCAGCGAGTCCGCGGCGCTCACTCGGCCGTTCGCATCCGCATCCCCGCAGAGTGAGCAGCCGTCGTCGAGATGAAAGCGCCGTGCGGCGATCACGGCCATCGCCGGGCGCTGCTCCGCCCACACCACGACACCGTCTCCGCGCTCGTTCACTGCAATGGACGACGCCGACACCGCGGACGCATTGTCGCTACTGACGTAAAGCAGCTCGTCGCCGAGAACCGTGCCGCGGCAATCAATGGCGCGAATGCCCAGTCGTTCGCCTTCTACGGCCGAGACCGCATTGGCGCCCGGTGTCATCGCAACGTCGGCGACTCTTCCGCTGGTTGCGTGATCGTGGACGAACAGGCCTCCAAGCGGGGTTGCCGGCGAGGCGAAGCGTTCGAACCGCGCGCCTAGCGGGTAGCCGCCGTCGTGGTCGTCCGCATTGTAAAGGTAGCGGGGAACCGCACTGTCGTAGGCTGTCGAAAAAACTCCGGTCGCGCTGGCAGCGACGGCAAGGCGCGCTTCGCCGTCGACGATGTAGTCATAAGATCCACCAGCACCCGAATGGTCCTCGTCGGTGCGGAAGCTCTCGATCACCTCGTCAGCCGATGAGAGCACGACGCCATCGACACGTCCGACATCACCTTCGGAGTCGTTGCTGAGGTACCGGTAGCGCTTGCTGCTCCAGGCAAGAACGAGACGCCCGCCGGGAAGGCCATCGACCGCGACGTGCTGGATCCCCGAAACCGGCGTCGAAAATCCGCCGCGCACATTTCCATTGCCGTCGAGGCGCACGACGCGCACTCCGTCGCCATCCACAAAGGCGACAGCAAAGCCGTCGCCGTCGCGAGCTGCGGCCGACAGGGACGGAGAATCGTCCGCAAACCGCGCGTGCCCGGCCGCAGGCGGCCCGTTCACGATGAAGGGATCGCCCGCGGGCGAGCCGTTCGCAGCGAAGAGCCGCCCGTACACGTCCCCTTCCTGCCAAACGACGAGGAAGCGTCCGCTCGCGGATAGCGCGATCGAGGGTGCGTAACCGGCATCGTGACCCGAAACGGAAAACACGTCTCCAATCGGCGAACCATCTGCGGCAAAGCGACGACCTTCGACCGTGGAGACCTGGCCGGCGTTGGTAAAGCGATCCCAGACGATGATGAAGCCGCCGTCCGGCCGCACGGCAACGTCCGTCGTGCTCGTGGAGATGTTCTTCCGTACCTCGAAGGTCTGCTCTGCCGATAGCCCGGCGAGTGCCGAAAGTGGCGTCGCGAGCGCCCCAGCAAGGACCAGCGCTGCGAGCGGTCCGCGAACGGCTTCGATCGAGAGCTCGGACAGGCGAAGCGCGCAGCGCAGGAATGTCGACATCCGGTCTCTCTTAGCGCCGCATGCGTAGCCCAAGCAAGGGGCGACCGAACCAACGGTGACTCGCGGCACGCGACGGCCTTTGTCCGCACCACCACATCCGCCTCCGCATGCGGTACCGTGGTGCAATTCTAGATGCGACATGGCAGCGCACCGCCGCTCACGTGAGGCACATTCGCGGAGCAAGTCGCCACGACTACGGCGTCGAAACCGGTCAGCGCTTGATCCGATGAAATCCGAGAGATAGCGCTGTGACATAAGCCAATCCGCACAGGTGAACAGGACAGGACGGTACAGCCATGAATACAGGAAGTAACGGACATCGAACCGCTGTCGTTACGGGCGCATCGAGCGGCATCGGTCTGGGCATCACCAGGGCACTTCTCGAACGCGGTTACCGTGTCGTGGGCACCTCCCGCACGATCAGCAAATCGAAGGAGCTGAAAGCCTCCGGCGATCTCGTCCTGGTCGACGGCGATATCAGCAAGAGAGATACGGCAATCAAGGTGGCCGATGCGGCGATCACCCACTTTGGCAGCATCGATCTCCTCGTGAACAACGCCGGCATCTTCCTGCCAAAACCGTTCACCGACTACACGCCCGATGATTTCGAGAAGATGATCGCGACGAACGTCGCCGGATACTTCTTCATCACGCAGCAGGTCGTTGCGCAGATGCACAAACAGAAATCCGGGCACATCGTGAGCATTTCTACAGTCCTGACCGATCAGCCCCTGGCCGGCGGGACGGTCACTCTGCCGGTCATCACCAAGTCCACGATTCCGGCGTTCAGTCGCGCGCTGGCGATGGAGTACGTGGCCGACGGGATTCGGGTCAACACCATCTCCCCCGGCATCGTCGACACTCCGATGCACGCCAACGACGATCCCGAGTTCCTGAAGAAGCTCCATCCGATTCCGCGCGTGATCGAGATCTCGGAGATCGTGGACGCCGTGCTCTATCTGGAGTCGGCACCCATGGTGAACGGTGAGAACCTTCGAATCGATGGAGGAGCCCACGCCGGTGCAAAGTGGTAGTGCGACTGTCGCAGGCGGTCCGGAGTCGCGTCTTGCCGAGTTCGGACTGGTGCTGCCCGCGGCGCCGACGCCGCTAGGAGCTTACGTCGAGTCTTCGGATGCCGGCAATCTGCTATTCCTGAGCGGGATGCTCCCGGTCGCAGGTGGCAAGCTCGCGATGACCGGGCGCCTTGGCGAGAGTCTTTCGGTCGAGGAGGGCCAGAAGGCCGCGCGCATTGCGGCGCTCAACGCACTTGCGACGGCAAGACAACACCTGGGCTCCCTCGACCGCCTGAGTAAGCTCGTGAAGCTCACCGTACTGATGGTGACGACGGAGCGCTTCGGCGACCATGCGCGCGTCGCCGACGGTGCGTCAGAGCTGTTCGTCCAGATCTTCGGCTCGCAACCCGGACACACGCGCCTGGTCTACGGAGTGCAAAGCCTGCCGGCTGGTGCGCCGCTGATCGTCGACGCTATTTTTGAGATCGAGCCGACGCGTCCATCGACTTAGGAGAAGAGGAACATGGCAAGTCCCATCCTCGTCACCGGCGCGGGGGGCCGCGTCGGCGCCGTCGGGCGCAAGGTCACCGAGTTGCTGTTGAAGCAGGGCAAGACGGTGCGTGCGATGGTGCGAAACGACGATGAACGCGCACAGGCGCTGCGTGACATGGGTGCGGAAGTCGTGGCCGGCGACCTTCTCGATCTCGCTTCGATGCACAGAGCGATTGCCGGGTGCGAGACGATGTACTTCGGTATGTCGGTCTCGGATTCCTATCTGGCCGCAACGGTCAACGTGGCGGCGGTGGCGAAGCATCACGGCCTGAAAGCGTTCGTCAACATGTCGCAGATGACGCTCTCTCAGATGAGCATCACCGAAACCACCTCGAGCCCGCAGCACAAGCTGCATTGGCTCGCCGAGCAGGCGCTGAACTGGTCGGGCCTGCCGGTCGTGCACGTGCGACCGACAGTGTTTCTCGAAGGCTTCTTCCTGCTTTTCACTTCGGATTCGGTCCGAACAGCCGATCAGATCCGGCTTCCGTTCGGGGAGGGCAAGACCTCACCGGTCGCTGCGGAAGACGTTGGGCGAGTGTTGGCCGCGCTGCTCGCCGATCCCAAGCCGCATATCGGCAAGATCTACCACCTGACCGGTCCGCAGTCCGAGAACATGCATTTCTACGCACGGGAGTATTCGAAGGCGCTTGGCCGCACGATCACCTTTGAAGACATTCCGGTCGGGCCTTGGCGAGACGGGCTGCTCAAACGCGGTTTGCCGATTCACTTGGTAAACCACCTTGAGACGATGGCCGACCTGCACCGCGCGGGGCGCTACGACCGGATGTCGGACGACGTGCGCACGCTGACAGGGCAAGAACCGCTCAGCGTGCAGGAGTTCGTCAGGAAGAATGCCGCAACTTTCTCCCCGCCTGCCAAAGAGTCGGGGTTGGTGAACGCATAGGAGGAAAGCAGATGGACATGAAACTCGAGATCGTCGTCATTCCGGTTTCGGACGTCGACCGCGCGAAGGATTTCTACCAGAACCTCGGATGGCGGCTCGACGCGGACTTCGCACATGCTGACGATTGGCGCGTAATCCAGTTTACCCCGCCAGGCTCCGGGTGCTCAGTCATCTTCGGCAAGAATGTTACCGCGGCGGCGCCCGGCTCTGCCCAGGGCCTGTACCTGATTGTCTCCGACATCGATGCTGCCCGCGGCGAGTTGCTCCGTCGCGGAGTAGAGATCAGTGAGGCGTTCCACGGCACCGACGGTACGTACACTGGCACGAACGAGCCCTACCTGTTCGGGCGAAACAGGGTCAGTGGGCCTCATCCCGACCATAGCAGCTATCGCTCATTCGCCTCGTTTCGTGATCCAGACGGCAACGGCTGGCTGCTCCAGGAGTTGACGACGCGGCTACCCGGTCGTATCGATTCTGCGACGACGGCCTTCGCATCGGCGAGCGATCTGGCGGGCGCGCTTCGACGCGCGGAGGCTGCCCACGG
>JADMIO010835435.1_pt1 | contig 18361 bp, 16 predicted proteins | sample 8958161 | NCBI WGS metagenome assembly JADMIO01 (sample SAMN16585339, study PRJNA669376) | soil metagenome | isolation source: Crop rotation soil | place: USA: Cullars Rotation, Alabama | collected 2011 | reverse complement strand
CTTTCCCCGCGCCGGCGGCGGCCGCGAGCAGGGCCGCGGCCAGCCGGCCCCACCGGCCCCGGCTAGAGGGCAAAGCTCCCCGAGAGCGGCGGCGGCAGATCCGGCTTCGTCCGGTGGATCTCCCACTCGACGCGCCCGCTCGCGCGCGCGTAGCGCACGAGCATGACGTTGGAGTGCTCGCCGTAGAACTGGGCGAGGTCGAGGGGCGCCGTCTGGTAGGTCACGTCCGTCGACGTGACGTCCGCGAGCGGCGCCGCGATGATGGCGTGGGAGCCCGACGTCACCTGGTTGATCGGGCTCGACATGAGCTCGTGGATCGTGACCGGAGCCCCGACCGCCGGCGTGATCGTCATCTGCATGTGGTACGAGCAGTGCATGTCGCCGGTCAGGAAGCACAGGCGGCCGATCTGGTTGTTGCCGAGATGGTCGATGATCTGCTGGCGCTGGACCCGGTATTCGTCGCCGCACCACTTGTCGTCGCGCTCGCGGACCTCCGCCAGGAACGGGATGCTGGTGATGACGAACTTGGGCTCGTCCTTGTGCGCGACCAGCCAGCGCATCAGCTCCGCCATCTGCACCCCGCCGATCATCTGCGGGTCCTTCCGCTTCCAGCGCTCGGAGCGCACGTCGAGGGCGAAGAAGTGCACGCCCCCGAACTCGAACCGGTAGTAGAGGGCGGGCGGCGGGTAGGGCTGCGGGTTGTGGGAGTGCTGGTACTGCCGATAGGCCTCGAGGGCGACGTCGCGCACGGGGGCGGAGGGGCGCCAGAAGTACTCGGCGTCGTTCGCGAAGGCGTCGAAGACCTCGTGGTCGTCCAGCATCATGTAGTGCGGGAGCTGGGCCAGGACGCGGGCCGTCGGCTTGTGATTCCAGGCGCTCTGGTACTTCTGCTGGTAGTCGAGGAGGGTTGGGAACTCGAGTCCCGGCAGGTCGGCGTAGATCTGGTCGCCGCAGTGGATCATGAAGTCGGCGCCCGCCGCGTCGGCCAGGGCCCCGATGCGCTCCCAGGCCACGTCCACCACCTTCGAGGTCAGCGCCTCCAGGTTCGCGTAGTTGCAGCTGGCCAGGATGAACGCGACGTCGCGCGGCGTCTCGGGCGCGGTCGTGAACGTGCCCTTGCCCACCAGGGGCGGCTTGGCGCCGGCCTTGGAGTAGGAGAGCTGGCACTCGTAGTCGGTCGCCGGCTCCAGCCCGTCGAGGGTGAGGATTGCGATGTAGCCGCGGAACGGCTCGAGGGTCGTGGTCAGCGTGCGCCAGGGCGCGGATCCGTCCGCGGGCCGGTAGCGCAGCTTCGCGTCGCCGCTCTTCTTGTCGCCGCGCACCCAGACGCAGGCGGCGGTGGGCCGGACGTATCCGATGATGAGGTTCGACATAGGCGGCTGAAGTCGATGGATCCTATCGGATCGCGAAGGCCTGTCAAGGATTCTCGTATACCTCGGTCGACGGATTCCGTCGATCTTCCCTCGGCCAGCGGATAATCGGACGGTGCCCCTCCTCCTCCTGGCCGTCGCGCTCGTGCTCGCTCCCGTGATCCTGGTCCCGGTGTCGCTCGTGATCCGCTACCGGGCGGGCACGGCGCGCCGGCAGGCCCGGGGCTGGATCGCGGTCATCAACCTCATCGGCCTCGTGATCTCGACGCTGCTGTTCCTGATGGGCGCGGCCATCGCGAACATCTGGGTCCCGGACACCGTGCGCTATTCGCTTCTCGGCCTCCTCGGCGGGTTCGCGCTCGGCATCGTCGGGCTGTGGCTGAGCCGGTGGGAGCGCGGTCCGGACTCCCTCCACTACACGCCGAACCGCTGGCTCGTCCTCGCCGTGACCCTTCTCGTCACCGCGCGCATCCTCTTCGGCCTGTGGCGCAGCTGGCACTCGTGGCATCTGGCCTCCCGCACCGGGGCCGACGCGTCGCTGGTCGCGTCGTTCGGCGTCGCCGGCTCGCTGGCCGCGGGCGCGGTCGTGCTCGGCTACTACCTCTCGTATTGGCTGGGCATCCGCCGCCGCTTGCGGCGGCACCTGGCCGCCTAGGGCCCGTCCTCGCCGTTTTCGGCCGACCCCTTGCCTCCGTCCGCGGACCCTGGTGAGAATCGGGGATACGTCCGTCGAAGGAGGTTCGAAGTGAGCAAGCTGTCGACGTTCCGAGCCGTCTGTACCGTCGTCCTCGGCGTGGCCGGACTGGCCATGGCGCAGGACAAGCCGGCGGCGCCGCCGGCGATGCCGCCTCTGCCCAAGCCCGGCCCCGAGCACGCGATCTTCAAGGACGTCGCGGGGACGTGGGACGCGAAGGTCGAGTCGTTCATGGTCCCCGGCGCCCCACCCTCCGTCTCCAACGGCACCGAGACGAGCCGCGTCGGCTGCGGAGGCCTGTGCCTGATCTCGGACTTCAAGGGCTCCTTCGTGATGGGGCCGCCCGGCACGCCCGCCACTCCCTTCGAGGGCCACGGCACCGAGACCTACGACACGGCCAGGAAGAAGTACGTCGGGAGCTGGGTGGACTCCATGTCCACCGGCCTCATGACCAGCGAGAGCACGCACGACCCCGCCACCAAGACCATGACGGGCTGGATGACCGGTCCCGACATGGAGGGCAAGGTGTCGAAGATGAAGTCGACGGCGGTCATGAAGGACGCGAACACCCGCGTCTTCTCGATGTACAACACGGGCCCCGACGGCAAGGAGGCCCTGGGGATGCGGATCACCTACACGCGGAAGAAGTAGGGCTGCGGCCGCACCATCGCACGGCGGAGGCGGACCTCTAGAACCGATGCACGTACGAGGCCTTGAAGAAGAGGCCGCGCTCCGTCGTGCGATACACGCCCGCGGTGGGGATGAACCGCTGGCCGTCCCAGTCCTGCCGCTCGATGAGTGACCCGTACCCGGCGTAGGCGACCGTCCCCGGCAGCAGCTCCCAGGAGGCGAGCAGGTCCGTGAGGACCGTCTCCCGGGAGCTGTCGTATTGCACCAGGGCCCGCGCGGAGAAGCGGCGGTTGAGCTGGAACGTCGTCTTGGTGTTGATCACGTTCACGGTGTAGACGCGCGAGCCGTCGGTGATGCGGTCGAACTCCACGCGGTCGTAGCTCAAGGACTGGTTGAAGCGCGCGCTCGGCTGCAGGCTGACGTCGGTGTGGTACGAGCGGTAGCGGCCGAGGAAGGGATCGGCCAGGTCGTAGTAGATCGAGCGGCCGCGCTCGAGCTGCGTGTAGATGTTGAGCCAGCGCGTGAACTGCGCCTGGCCGAACAGGCGGATGTTGCGCGGCTTGAACAGGCGCTGCGCCCACGGCTCCTGGCCGAAGAGCCCGTCGATCCGGAAGAAGCCCTGACGCGTGAAGTGCATGCGCACGCCGGGCACGAAGATGAGCTTGTTGCCGCCCTGGATCTCGTCGTGGCCATATTGGCTGAAGACGAAGGGCACGAAGCGCTTGAACCAGGGGTGCTTCTTGGCGTCGGGATAGAAGCTGGGCGCGATGAAGCTCCAGCCCTGCGTGATGCCGACCTGGTTCAGGAACGCGGTGTCCATCTGGAACCCGCGGTCGTAGTGCTCCATCTGGGTGATGAACAGGATTGGCTTGCTCTCGAACGAATACGAGGCCTGTCCGCCGAGGCCGTGCTTCGACGACAGGCCGTCGGGCTGCTCGGTCGTGGTGGCCAGGAAGGTCGCGTTGGCGCCGTGATGTCCCTTGCGCAGCGAGACGTCCGCGCCGCCGACCCGGTTGTGCCCGGTGCCGAACTCCGTGTCGGTGAGGATCCCGCCCAGGTAGTTCGACCGGCCCAGGCTGAGCTGGGTGCGCGCGATGTAGAAGTCGCGCCGCTGGCCGAGGAACGGGTTGGGCTCGCCCACGAGCTGGCGGCCCGGCGCCTCGTCGCCCGCGGTGAGGAGCCCGAATCCCAGGCGGCCGGCGGTGCCCGTCGTCTTCGCGCCCCAGAGGGGGTCGACGATGCGGCGCGTGTGCACGGCCGTGCGCATGACCGCGTCCCCTCCGACGCCCGCGAGCTCGAAGCTCCCCATCCCTTCCATGAAGAAGGGCCGCTTCTCGGAGAAGAAGAGCGGGTAGCGCTGGTTGACCTGGACCTGGAAGGCGTCACTCTCGACCTGGCTGAAGTCCGGGTTGACCGTGCCCTCGAGCGTCGCCTGCGACGTGAGGCCGTACTTCACGGTGAGGCCGGCGTCGGGATTCGAGTCCGCCGGCCCGAACGCGCTCGGGGTGGCCCGCGTCTCCCGGCGTGAGTACGTCGCGGACGGAGTCAGCTCGAGGGTCAGCGGCCGCTTGAGGTCGTGGAGCGTGAGGGCGGCGTGCTGCTCGATGAAGCTCTTCCCCGCGGGAACGGCGGGCCAGGATGCGGACATGCCGAGACGGCTGACGCGCCGCCAGAAGAGGACTCCCATCCGCACGTCCGCTCCGCTCTTGAACCGGATGGTCGTGAGCGGCACGCGGATCTCGACGTCGTACCCCTCGGCCGTGCGCTGGCCCGCGCTGTCCCAAACGAAGTCGGGCGCGGAGTTCTCGCCCGCGCTCGGCGTCGTCAGGATGTCGCCCTGCACGCCCGCGGGGTTGATGAAGAGGTCGTAGGAGGACTGGCCGTTGCCGACGGAGTCGAGGCTCAGCCCGACCCAGTCGTCGTTGAACATGTTGTCGCGGCGGCTGATCGTGCTGCGCACCTTGCCCGGCTCCGGGTCCACGCAGTGGAACGCGAAGTACAGGTAGCGGTCGTCGTAGGTCGCGCTCACCTCCGTCTGCTGCACCATGGTCTCGCCGTTGAGCGGGTTGTAGGTGAGCCATCCCGTGAGCGGGAGGGTCGCGCCCTTCCACGCCTCGTCATCGAGCCGGCCGTCGATGGTCGGGGGAGTGGCGACGCGCCTGGGCTCGAGACGCGGACGGTCCTCGGCGGAGGCGGCGACGGCGTGGAGGGCGGTGAGCAGGCAGCAGGCAATCAGACCGGCGCGGCGGGTAGGCATTCAAGGCCTGAGACGCCCGGGCTTGCCATTTGGTTCGTAGGAATTCAGTCCATGGGGTCCAGAAGATTGAATCCAGCGACGTACGCAGACCGTCAGCCTAGCGCCGCAGCTGCCCTTGGATCTGACGCAGGTGATTCAGGTCGTGAGCCGCTTCCAGGACCACGAACTCGCGCACGGTTTGACGACCACGCTTGTCATGGACGCCATACGCCGCCGCGTGCGCCGCCGGCGGTACGCGTCGCAAGAGCGCGAGGTTGGCGGACCGCAGAGCACTGAATGTGGCGAGCGACTCCCGGACGGGGACCCGCGCATAGACGCTCTTCTCAGACCACAGGTGCTCGTCCCACCACGCCAGGGAGACGCCCGGAGAGGCGATCATGCTCCGAATACGCCAGCCGAAGGCGAGCTCCGCATCGGCAAGATGCGCCACGATTTCGAGGGTCGACCACTTGCCGGGCGCGGGTCTTCGCGCAAGAGCGGGCCGACGCTGTCCCTTGATCAGCCCAACCAGGCGCCTCGGAGTGGCGGCGAGAACTCGCATCGGATCGCGCGGCCCCAGATAACCCAGCACCCTCTGGCGGTACTCGGCGAAGGACTCGCTCATGCGGTCCTCATGATCTTCCTGCTGGCTTCACCGCTCATTCGCCGCGACCGGAACCACGAAGCTATAGCGCTGCACCAGGTGCGCCCCTTCCCTGACCTCCACCAAGAACTGCGCGCGGGCTACCAGAGGCGACCCTTGGCCGGCGGCGGGGTCAAGGTGGATCGAGACGTTCTGCTTTGGCCCTTGTGCTGGATTGCCGTCAAAGGACAGACCGCTGCCGAGGGCGCCCCCTGGGGTAAGGCCCAGTTTCATACGTTCCTCCTCACTCCACGCCCTCCTTGTTAGACGACGCTCTCAAGGAAGCTGACGGCCCGGGCCTTCCCGCTGATGGGGATGAGGCTGTGCAGCATTCGTGCTTGAAGGTGCGCCTCGTCACACAGAGGCGCCCCGAAGGGTGTGATCGTCGACGTCAGGGCGAGCGGAGCGTCGCGCAGTCGTACCCTGCCTCGGGATGTCATCGTCCGTCCGACACTGAGTATCCGAACTGGGATATTCGATATCCCTGAACAGCATAATCAAGTATCCCGGGTCGGGATAGCGGGATAAAGGCAGCAGACCATCCCTCGGCGGCTACCCGTTACGCGCGACGCCAGGTGGACAGGATGACGCCCGCCACCACGAGCGCCGCCGCCAGCGCCGTGTGGGGGCCGAACTGCTCGTGCAGGAAGATCCGGCCCAGGGAGGCGGCCACCACCGGCTGCAGCAGGACGTAGACGGCGACGATCGAGGACCGGACCCGCGCCAGCGCCCAGTTGTTCAGCAGATAAGGCACGGCCGTGCCGCCGATGACGACGTAGGCGACGCTGGCCCAGCCGACGACGGAGATCCTCGACACGTGGAGGGCGCCCAGGGTCGGCAGGCCCAGGGGGAAGACGGTCAGCGCGGCGAGCAGGAACGTCCAGCTCACCACCCGCATGGCGTCGAGCCGGGCCAGGATCGAGCGCGTGAGCACCAGGTACAGCGCGTACGACGCTCCGCTCAGGAGGAGCAGCGCGTTGCCAACGGCGGCGCGGCGCGCGATCTCCAGGCCGCCCCGGGGGACGATCAGGAGGAGGGCGCCCGCCAGCCCGAGGGCGATCCCGAGAAGGCCCGTCAGGGACGCGCGTTCGCGCCGCAGGGCCAGGGCGAAGGCGAGAGTGAGAACGGGAACCGCGACCACCATGAGCGACGCGTTCGTGGCCGTCGACCGGGCCAGGCCGGCCAGGAAACAGAGCTGGTTGATGGAGGCGCCGAGCAGGCTATACAGAAGAAGACGCGCGAGGTCGGGGCGGGTGAGTGGCGCCGGTGCCGGGGCGTGGCCCCGGAGGAGGCGGGACACGCCAAAGAGGACGGCGGCGGTGGCGGCCGTACGGAACACGACGAGGTCGATCGGCGTGATCTCCCGCAGCGCCACCTTGGCCACGACGGTGTTCGTGCCGAACAGGAGCGAGACCGCGAAGAGGGCGGCGTGGACGAGGAGCGGCGTTCGGGAGCCGGACGCCGCGCCGGGATTCACGGGGAGAGAGGATATGCCAATGCCGGCTGACGCCTTTCCCGACTGGCTCGAGCCCATGGCCGCGAAGCTCACCCAGGAGCGGTTCACCGGCCCGGAATGGCTCTTCGAGCGCAAGCTCGACGGCATCCGGCTGCTCGCGTTCAAGAACGGGACTGACGTCCGCCTCCTCTCGCGCAACCGCCTGCCCCAGGACTACCCGTCCGTGCGGCGCGCGATCGCCGCCCTGCCCGTGCACGACGTCATCCTGGACGGTGAGGCGGCCTGGGACCCGCAGAGCAAGGTCGCGTATCACGTCTTCGACATCCTCTGGCACGAGGGCCGCAGCGTGACCGCGCTGCCCCTGGAGGAGCGGCGCGCGCTGCTGAAGACGCTGCCGCTCCAGGGGCCGCTCGCGCGCGTGGCCGAGGTGGAAGACGCGAAGCCCTGGGAGCGCGCGCTCGCCGAGGGTTGGGAGGGCGTGATCGCCAAGCGGCGCGGCACTCCCTACGAGCACCGCCGCTCGCCGCACTGGCTGAAGATGAAATGCGAGGAGTCGCAGGAGCTCGTGGTGGGCGGCTTCACCGACCCCCAGGGCGGGCGCGTCGGCCTGGGCGCGCTGCTCGTCGGGTACTACGAAGGCCAGGACCTCGTCTTCGCGGGCAAGATCGGGACCGGCTTCGACACGAAGATGCTGCGCGACCTCCGCCAGCGGCTCGACGGCCTCGAGGTCGCGGAGACGCCGTTCACGAAAGGCAAGGGGCTGCCGCGCCTGCGCTTCCACTGGGCGCGGCCGGAGATCGTGGTCCAGGTCGCGTTCATCGAATGGACGAAGCACGGCAAGCTGCGACACCCGCGGCTGGTCGGCATCCGCTTCGACAAGGACCCACACGAAGTCGTGCGCGAATGATCACGCACCCTGAAAAGGTCATGTTTCCCGACGACGGGATCACCAAGGGCGAGCTGGCCGCCTACTACGAGGCGATCGCTCCCCTCATGCTGCCGCACATGCGTGCGCGGCCGGTGACGATGGAGCGCTACCCGCAGGGGATCGGGGCCAAGGGGTTCATGCACAAGGACGTCAAGAAGGGCTTCCCGCCCTGGCTCGAGCGCGTCGAAGCGCCCAAGAAGGACGGGATCGTGCACTACCCGCTCGTGTCCGACACCCGGGCCCTGCTCTGGCTGGCCAACCAGAATTGCATCACGCCGCACGTGTGGCCCTCGCGCGCGCCCGGCCTCTTCCAGCCCGACGTCTGCGTGTTCGACCTCGACCCCTCCGCGGAGGAGACGCCGGAGGTGCTCCGCGCGGCCGCGCTGGGCGTGCGCGACCTCCTTCGCGAGCTCGACCTGCCGAGCTGGGTGAAGACGTCCGGCTCGAAGGGATTCCACATCGTGGTCCCCCTCGACGGCCGGGCGGACTTCGGCGAGGTCGCGTCGTTCGCGCACGCGGCAGGGCGCGCCCTCGTCGAGCGCGACCCGAAGCACCTCACCCAGGAGTTCGCCAAGATTGACCGTGGCGGGCGGATCTACGTCGATACCGGCCGTAACGGCCACAGCGCGACCTTCGCCGCCGCCTACGCCGTGCGCGCGCGGCCGGGCGCGCCCGTGTCCGCCCCTTGCACCTGGGAGGAGATCGAGCGCGGGGAGGTCGGGCCCCGGACGTTCACGGTGCGGACGATGGCGGACCGCGTGGCTGCCGTCGGCGATCTCTGGTCGGACATGGAGGGACACAAGAAATCGGTGGGGCCAGCGCGCGCGAAGCTGGGGAGATAGGATCGCCGGCATGAAGAGACTCGTCCTGGCCGCCGTCCTGCTGGCCTCCGCGTCTCCGGCCTTCGCCGCCGGAAGCCGTCCGAACATCATCTTCATCATGTCGGACGATCACGCCGCGCACGCCATCAGCGCCTACGGATCGCGCGTCAACCAGACGCCGAACATCGACCGCATCGGCCGCGAAGGGATGCGGCTGGACAACACGTTCGTGACGAACTCCATCTGCACGCCCAGCCGCGCCGCCATCCTCACCGGCCAATACGCGCACCTCAACGGCGTGCCCGTGTTCAACCGCTTCGACAGCGCGCGCGACACGGTGGCGAAGCGGCTGCAGCAGGGCGGCTACTACACGGGGATGGTGGGGAAGTGGCACCTCGGGAGCGATCCTGCCGGGTTCGACCGTTGGGAGATCCTCCCCGGGCAGGGCGCGTACTTCGACCCGATCCTGTACACGGCGACCGCGGAGAAGCAGTACGCCGGCCGCTACGCGACCGACGTCATCACCGACATCGCGATCGACTTCCTGAAGACGCGGCCGGCGAGCAAGCCGTTCTTCCTGATGCTCCACCACAAGGCTCCGCACCGGCCCTGGGAGCCGGACGCCACCCATCGCGCGCAGTTCGCCAGCCGCTGGATCCCGGAGCCGGAGACGCTGTGGGACTCGTACGCGACGCGGACGGACGCCCTCCGCGAGAACCAGCAGCGGGTGGCCGACGACCTCACGCGGCGCGACCTCAAGCTCGAGCCGCCGCCGGAGCTGGCGGGCGCGGAGCGGACGGGCTGGCTCGCCGAGAAGCCGATGACCGTCACCATCACCCGCGAAGGGCAGGCGGTCACCCTGACCGGCGAAGCCCTCACGCGCTGGAAATACCAGCGCTACATGCAGGACTACCTGGCCGTGATCCAGTCGTTGGACGACAACGTGGGTCGCCTCCTCACGTTCCTCGACCAGAGCGGACTCGCCAAGAACACGATCGTGGTCTACACGAGCGACCAGGGCTTCTTCCTCGGCGACCACGGCCTCTTCGACAAGCGCTTCATGTACGAGGAGTCGCTGCGCATGCCTTTCCTCGTGCGCTGGCCGGGTGTCATTAAGGCGGGGACTCACAGCGACGCCATCGCCCTGAACGTGGACTTCGCGCCGACGTTCCTCGACGCCGCGGGGCTGGGCGTGCCCGCCGACATGCAGGGCCGGAGCCTCGTGCCCGTGCTGCGCGGGCCCGCGCCCCGGGACTGGCGCACGTCGATGTATTACCGCTACTACCACGACCCCGGCGACCACAACACGCGCGCGCACTACGGCGTCCGCACCGCCACGCACAAGCTCGTCTACTACTGGAAGAAGGACCAGTGGGAGCTGTTCGACCTCGTGCACGATCCGTCCGAGATGAACAACCTCTACGGCCAGGTGGGTCAGGAAGACCTGACGCGAAAACTGAAGGCGGAGCTGGCCCGTCTGAAGGCGGCGGTGAAGGACGACGACCAGTTCGCAAGCGAGCAGCCGCCCAACGGCGTGGACGGAACGGTCGCGAAGCTGCGCGGGAAGTGACGCCGGGGACGGCCGCGTTCGGTCAGCGCGGACGGCCGACGAAGACGTCGAGCGCCTGCGCCGCCGCGCGCGCGTAGAGGGGATCGAGCTCCACCGTCATCGGCCGCTTGCCCCGCCAGAACGAGAAGGGGCCGAGGCGACGGAGGAGCGCGGCCGGCGTGTCGGGGACGCGGACTTCGGGCGCGGGCGGGATCTCGCCCCCCGACCAGAAGGCGGCCGGATCGGCGGGTAGAGGCTCCTTGGGGAGGGAGGGCGCGGCCGGCAAAAGAGACTTCTTCTTCTCCGGGCGCGGGGTGCGGAGGAGCGCGACCAGGCCCTCGCGCGTGAGCCCGCGGAGCTGGAAGATCAGGAACGGATCGCGGTCGAACTCCTCGCCCAGGAGGTAGTACACGGCGGCGATGTGCTTGCACGGGTTCGCCCAATCCGGGCACGAGCACTCCGTCGCGAGCTCGGCGCGGCGGACCGGGAAGAGCGAGAGGCCGGTCGCCTTGAACGCCGTCTCGACGTCCTCCGGCATCGCGGCCGCCAGCAGCTTCGCCGCGAAGCGCGCTTCCCGCCGCAGCGATTCGGCGACCTTGCGCCAGTCCGCGGCGGAGAGGGCGTGGACGCGGATCGTGATCACATAAGGCTCGTCGCGCGATCCCTGCACCTTGGCCCGGACGGAGCCTTCTTCGATCGCGATGTCGAGGACCTGTCCCTTCCGGGCGTAGGTGCGGCCGCGGGTCAGGCGGCCGCCCAGCTCCAGCTTCTCCAGGACGTCGAGCCAGCGGCGCGCCCACCAGCTCTGGCCGAACGCGCCACGGCGCGAATGGGCCTTGATCCCTCCCCGTGCCTCCTTGGGGCCGGTCGAGTCCCGGGACCGGTCACGCCACCACGGACGATCGCGATCGTCGGCCATCGTCTACTCCGCCACCGCGCTCGCGCGCAGGGTCATCAGCTCGCGCAGCTGCGAGGTGGAGAGCGCGGTCAGCCAGGCCTCGCTCGTCCCCACCACCTGCTCCGCGAGCGCCTTCTTCTTCTCGATCATCTCGTCGATCTTCTCCTCCAGGGTCCCGACGCAGAGGAACTTGTGGACCTGGACGTTGCGCTTCTGGCCGATGCGGAACGCGCGGTCCGTGGCCTGGTTCTCGACGGCGGGGTTCCACCAGCGGTCGAAGTGGAAGACGTGGCTCGCGCGCGTGAGGTTCAGGCCCGTCCCGCCCGCCTTGAGGGACAGGATGAAGACGGGCGGCCCGCCCTCGTCCTTCTGGAAGCGCTCCACCATGCGGTCGCGCTGTCCCTTGGGGACGCCGCCGTGCAGGAAGAGGGCCTCCCGTCCGAACGTCTCCTCCAGCTGCTGCTTCAGCAGCGCCCCCATCTCCGCGAACTGGGTGAACACGAGCGCGCGGTCGCCCGTCTCGATCACCTCCTCCATCATCTCGACGAGGCGCGCGAGCTTGCCCGACCGGCCGGGCAGGGGCGAGTTGTCGCCGAGGAACTGCGCGGGGTGGTTGCAGACCTGCTTGAGCTTGGAGAGGGTGGCCAGGATGACGCCCTTCCTCTGGATGTCGTCCCCCGCCTTTTTGAGCGTCTCCATCGACTCCGCCACCACCGCCTGGTAGAGCGAGGCCTGCTCCTTGGTGAGCGTGCAGAACACTTTCATCTCCATCTTGGCCGGCAGGTCCGCGATGATGGAGCGGTCGGTCTTCAGGCGGCGCAGGATGAAGGGCCCCGTGAGCCGCTTGAGCCGGGCCGTCGCGTCCGCATCGCGGGCGGCCTGGATGGGCACGAAGAACGTGCGCTTGAACTCGGCCTGGGTGCCCAGGAAGGAAGGGTTCAGGAACTCCATCAGCGACCAGAGGTCGCCGACGTTGTTTTCGACTGGCGTTCCCGTGAGCGCGATGCGGGCGGAGGCGGGGATCGCGCGCGCGGCCCGCGCCTGCTTGGTCTCGGGGTTCTTGATGTTCTGGGCCTCGTCGAGCACCACCGCCGCCCAGTCCACGTCCTTGAAAGCCTCCGCGTCGCGGTGGAGCAGCGCGTAGCTCGAGAGGACGAGGGCGTGCCGGCGGGCCTCCTCCTTGAGGGCCGCCTTCGCCCGTCCGGATCCGTGATGGACGAGCAGGGGCAGGTCGGGCGTGAAGCGCTCGGCCTCCTTCTCCCAGTTGCCGATCACCGACGTCGGGCAGATGAGGAGCGTCGGCTTCCGGGGCCCCTCCGTCCATCGCCTCTCGATGAGGGACAGCGCCTGTACCGTCTTGCCGAGGCCCATGTCGTCGGCGAGGCAGGCCCCGAGGCCGAACTGGCCGAGGAACGCGAGCCACGAATAGCCGCGGACCTGGTACGGACGCAGCGTACCCCGCAGGCCGGGCGGTGGCGCGAGCTCCTCGAAGGCGGCGTGGCCTTCTATCTTGCGCAGCAGCTCGCCGACGGCGCCCGTCGCTTCCACGCCGTCGAAAGGCAGGGTGGGGATCAGCCCGGGCGCCCCCAGCGCGAGCCGGACCACGTCGCGCACCGTCGCCGTGCGGCCCTTCTCCTTCCAGTAGCGGAGCGCGGCCTCGATCTCCTCCGCGCTCACGTGCACCCACTGCCCGCGCACGCGCACGAGCGGTGTCTTGAGGCGGGCCAGGTCCTCGAGCTCGGCCCGGGTGAGGACGCTGCCGCCCAGCGCGACCTGCCAATCGAACTTGACGAGCTCGTCCAGGCCCAGGCCGCTCTCGCTCTTGAGCTTCGGCGTCGCCACCACCGCCTTGACCGTGAGCCGGCCGCGGGTGCCCTTCCGCGTCCACCATTTCGGCAGGAGGACGCCGAAGCCCGATTGCTCGAGGCCGATCGAGCTCCGGCTCAGGAATTCGAAGGCCCCGGTCGCGCTCGTCTTGTAGGCTCCGGGCGCGTGCTCGTGCAGGCTGGCGTCGATGCGCGGGTCGATGCGCGCGGCCTGGCCGAGAGAGCCGAGGAGGAACGTCTTGGCGTCGAAGCCCTCGCGGCGCAGCGCCCGCCGCGCCTCGTCGTTCCACACGTCCTCCGCGCTCACGAGCAGGCTCGGGTCGTGCGCGGCCTGGAGGAGGTAGCGGACGGTCCAGGTCCCGCTCCCGCCGTTGCCGCCCGCCGTCTCGCTGTCGACCGATGGCTCCTCGAGCCGGAAGGTCAGCCGGAAGGGGGCGGTGGCGGCCAGGGTGACGGGCCGGTGCCACTCCTGGACCTGCCGCTCGAAGCGGGCCAGCTCGGCGGGAGCGGCCAGCATGGTTCCATCCGGCGAGCGGAGGGCATGAATCCACTGGTCGTGCAGGCTGTCGAACGTCCGATCGTGGCGGGCCGCGTCCGCTTCGTCGCGGCTGCCGGAGCGGACGAGCTGATCGGCGATCGTGGCCACGAAGGAGCCGAGAAGAGCGGCGGACGACGTCGTGGGCGGAAGGGCGCTGGCCGGGCCGAGGGCGCGGCAGGCGGCGGGCATCGCGCGCGCCAGCGCCGTGAACGGCTCGGCGTCGTCGCTCTCGATCACGGGCCGCCAGAGCGCGCGATGGGTCCCGTCGCGCTCCTCCAGGCTGGGCACGAAGTGGTGACGCGCGACCAGAGAGGCCGCGAACTGGAGCGCGCGGGCGGCAAAGCCCAGGTCCCTGGACACGAACACCCCGGCCGCGAGCGACTCCTTGCCGATGCAGGCGGCCAGCAGCGCCGTCGCTTCCGCCGGCGAGAACGTGCAGGCCGTCACCGTCCAGGGCTGGAGCGCGGGCGCGCCCGCGCCCGGGGGCTCGGCGATGAGCGGAGTGGAGGCGACGGGGATGCCCTTCACCGTCGGCAGCCAGGCAGTCACGGGATTCGGGGCGGGCGGAGCCGAGACCCCGGCCGCCTTCAGGGCGGCGGCGAGGTCGTCCGGTCCCGCGTCGTAGGGCGATCTCGGCCCCGGGACCTCCTCCGCGCGGCGGCGCTCGCCCCACACGTGGAGCGCGTCATCGCGAAACGCGGCATGCAGGACGATCATCGCGTCTCAGTGGAGGTAATCGGCCGTGCAGACGTCCCAGTCGGAGGAATAGGCGCCCGCGTCGTACAGCTCGAGGAAGCGCGGCAGCCGCTGCAGGAGCAGCACGCTGCGGTGCCCCGGGATCTGCGCGGGGTGGGTGCGGCCGTAGTCGAAGCAGGCGCGGACGAGGACGCTCTCGGGGCCGTGGGGCAGCTCGCGCACGTTGGCCGCGAAGCGCGCGAACGTGTGGTCGCGGATCAGGTAGAACTCGACGTTCGAGGTGTAGAAGGCGGAGACGGTCAGGCCGTGCTCGCGCACCCAGCGCCCGATCCCGCGCAGCGCCTCCGGCCCCGCGAAGTCGCCGACCACGGGCACGATGCGCTGCGCGCGGGAGAGGCCGCGCACGAAGTCGTAGTCCTCCCGGGAGGCGAGGAAGCTCCCGAAGCGCCCGCTGGGACTGCGCGCCAGGAGGAGCATCCGGTAGGTGGGGTGGTAGCTGCCGGACGTCCGGCCGAAGGTGCGAAAGCGGATCTCCGTCTGCTCTTCGAAGAAGGCGCGGTAGATCGACCGGATGTCCACGCGGTCGCGCGAGCGCATCGAGAACTGCAGCGTTCCCTCGATGTGCTGGTAGGCGGCCTCGAGGTTGGCGGCGAAAGCAGCCTCCGACGGCTTGAGGGCATCCAGCGCCTGCAAGGTGCTCTCGATCCCGGTCAGGGCTCCTTCCGGAGTGGCGGCCGGGCAGGGGCGCGAGAGCAGGCGGCACAGGTACTGGTAGGGGTCGCCCCCCTGGGCCAGCAGCGCCGAGAACAGGAGGTGCTGGAGCATGTTCTGGCGGCGGATGTCGAGGATGAACGCGTAGCGCGGCCGGACGCGCGCGATGTAGCTGAAATTCTGGTCGGGGCCGACGCCGACGTAGACGCCGCCCTTGGGGGCGGAGTCCGCGAGCTGGTCGGCGACCTGAAGGTACGACGTCTCGTTCGAGATCAGGTTGTCGGTGTCGAAGTAGCCGCTCGGCTCCGAGAGGTCGGCGCTGAGCGGCGCGAGCTGGATGGGGGCGTCCCCGCTCGCGCCGGCGGGTGGCCGCGGCTCCCGGGTGCACGACCCGCCCAGGCTCGCGATCGCCAGCAACGCGGGGAGGAGGGCGCGCATGGAGGACCGCTCGGATTCTACATGGCGCGCCGCCGTGAGGCCCGTCACGAGCGACCGCAAGCGGCCGCCGTCTGTTCCCCCATCGTCCCCACAATTTCCTCAGCGCGCGCTGGTGGAGTCAACGGTCACATCGATGGAAGGAGACCCCATGGCCTGCGCCGTCCCCCGGGACCCTCGCGCCCGGCGCGAAGCCGGTTTCACCCTGATCGAGCTCCTGGTCGTGATCGCGATCATCGCGATCCTCATCGGGCTGCTGGTGCCCGCCATCCAGAAGGTGCGGGAAGCCGCCAACCGTTCGCGGTCCACGAGCGGCCTGCGCGTGATCCAGCTCGCGGAAGCGCAATACTTCAAGGCCCATCACGCCTATAGCGACTCGCTGGAGAGCCTGGGCCTGGCCGACCATTTCCCCGAGGGACAGAAGCACGGGTATCGGTTCCAGATCCAGCTCCTCGGCGCCCGCCTCGGCGGCGGCCCGCACTACGTGGCCACGGCCACCCCCGTCCTTCCCGGCGTCACCGGATCCGCGGACTGCCAGGCCGATCCGTTCACGCACGTCCACTGCGGTCCGAATCCTCTCGCGGACGAAGGACGCCGCCGCATGTTCCTGGCCATCCACACCCGCGCCGCGCATGACCTCGGCGCGCTCCTCGTCCAGATGCCGGACGCGCTGGAGGCGGCGGCGCGCACGCTCCAGGCGCGCGGCACCGTCGGCCACGTCTTCGACGAGGTGGACCTCGACGGCGACGGCAGCGTGCGCCTGGGCGAGGTGCTCGCGCTGAAGGGGCGCGAGGGGCTCGAGGACTTCCTTCCCTACATCGAGAAGCAGATGCAGCTCGGCGTGGCCGGCGAGGACTTCGACTCGATGAAGGGCGTCACCCTGGCCGCGCTCCGCTCGCCGCAATTCCGTCCCGTCTCCCTCTCGACGTCCTTCACCGGGGGCGTCTCGCAGCAGCTCCCGGCGGTGCAACTGCCCGCAGTGCAGCTGCCCGCGGTCCAGCTCACGGCCTTCGGCGACGGCAGCGTGCGCCCCGGCGAGGGACGCGCGGCCGGTGACGTCAACGGGGCCGACGGGGTGAAGGTGTTCTCGCGCCTGGAGGCGGTGAAGCCGGATGATCCCGGCAACTTCGGCTGGGCGGGGCCCGTCACGTTCGTGGGCGAAGACGGCAGCTCGCTCACCGGGATCCTGATCGGCCTCCTCCTGCCCGCGTCCACCGGCCCCGGCCTCTCGCTTCAGGGCCTGGTGGTCGCCCAGGACGGCACGGGCGATTTCGCGGGCGCGCCCGGCGCCGGCCGGGCCTCGATCCAGTGGAGCCGTGGACTGGACGGCGGCTTCAACGCCCAGGTCAGCCTCAAGCCGTTCGCCCACACGGGCGGCGTGAACTAACCGCACGGCCGGGGGCACCGCCGCGGTCGTGGCGGCGGCGGTGCCCAGGGCGGGCTACTGCGGGTTCTTCTTGCGGATCTCCTCGAGCCGCTTCCTCTTGTACTCCTCGTATTCCAGCTTGAGGGCCGGGTCCTTCGGCGCGCCGTAGATCTCGCTCGACTTATATTTGCCCTCGTCGAACTTCTTGCGCGTCCACTCGTCGTGGACGTGCACCTCGTCCGCGTTGTCCACGACCTTCTGGACGAGCGCGGGCGGGATGAAGTAGACGCCCTCGGCGTCGCCGAAGACGAGGTCGCCCGGCATCACCGTGGCCTTGCCGATGCGCACCGGGATGTTGACGCCGCTGATGATGACGTTGCTGATCGCGCTCGGATGCACGGCCCGGAAGTAGGCCGGCATCTCCATGCGCCGGATGCCTTCCAGGTCGCGGATGGCGCCGTCCACCACCAGGCCGCCGTTCTTCGTGGTCTTCATGATGTAGTAGAAGAGGTTGTCGCCGACGATCGTGCCCCCTTCCTCCTGGCCGAACAGGTCCACCACCAGCACGTCGCCCGGCTGCAGCATGTCGATCGCGGTCTGGTTGAACATGCGCGGCTGTCCAGCCGCCTGGGCCCGGTCGTTGATGACGCCCTCGAGGTCGGGCCGCAGGGGCATGAACTGGAGCGTGAACGCGCGGCCGGCCAGCTTCGTGCCGGGGTGCAGCACGTGGAAGTCGCCCGCGTACTGGTTGCGGAAGCCCTCCTTGGGCAGGACCGCGAAGACCTCCTCCGCGGAGAGGCCGCGGGCCCGCTCGATGAGCGCGTCCGGCACCTTGGGACGCCCGTCGGGGAAGCGCTCGAAGGGGTTCTGCGCGGTCAGCTCGATCATCTGCTCCTTCGAGACCGTGAAGATCTGGGCCTGAGCGGCGGCGGGCGTCATCACCGCGGCCGCGCAGAGGGAAAGGCGGAGGACCGTCGAAGGCTTCATCGTCGCTTCCTTTCCTGTGGACGACGGGGACGGCCTGGGTCAGCGGCAGTACAGCTCGAATTGTATGGGCCCGAGGATGCCGCCGCCGCGGGTCACCGTCCAGATGACGGGCTCGCACACGCGCAGGACCTCGACCTCGAAGGCCGCGCCCACCGCCACCGGCAGGTGGGTCGGCGGGCGTCCGACGGTCTGGATCGCCCGGTAGGGATCGGGGACCGTTTCCGGCGAAAGGAAGACGCGCACGCGGTCGCCCGCCCGCCGGCCCACCAGCGCGCTGAAGAAGGCGTTCGGCGCGTTGTCGGCGGTCAGCGTCCCTTCGACGAGGGGGGACACCGGCCCCGACGGCGAATACGGCCCGCCCCGGAAGCGCGCCTTGAGGCGGCGTCCATTGGGCTCGTAGGCCTGTCCGGTGCCGGCGCCGATCTCCTCCACCAGGATGTAGCCGCCGTTGGGCTGCGGCCGGTAACGCTCCTGCAGGACCTGGCGGACGGGGGCCATGCTGCCGTCCTGGATGCCGCGGATGGTCGCCTCGACGAGGGGGCGCAAGTGGCTCGGCGCCGTGCGTGCGCGGGGAAAG
>JADMIO010835434.1_pt1 | contig 18363 bp, 18 predicted proteins | sample 8958161 | NCBI WGS metagenome assembly JADMIO01 (sample SAMN16585339, study PRJNA669376) | soil metagenome | isolation source: Crop rotation soil | place: USA: Cullars Rotation, Alabama | collected 2011 | reverse complement strand
CCGCGACTTCAAGTCACGTGAATTCCAAGCTTCGGATCCCACTGTGCTGGAAAGACGGCACGAGCGCCAGCGCAATCCAATGCGCGATCCGCCGCGCGCCCGGCGGCGCGCTGGTTGCGGCAACATGATCGACTGCTGCGGTCTTCGGCAGACGCGTGGCGCAGGCGAGCACCAGCACGATCAGCAGCAGATACCCGCCGCTCCACAACAGGCTCTGGCCGTGCACCGCCATCAGCGGCTCGACCAGCAACGGGTACGCGATCAGCCCCGCAAAACTGCCGAGATTGGACGCGGCATACAGCGCATAGGGATCGCCGCCGCCACTCGCCGCGCTGAACCAGCGCTGGATCAGCGGTGCCTGCGCGGATACCGCAAAGAACAACGGCCCGATCGACAGCCCGAGCAGCCACGGCACCCAAAGCGCAGGCAACGCGTCCGCCGGAAGGTCCATCGCGATCAACCCGATCGGCAACCACAACGCCGCGACGATCAGCACGCCCAAATGGATCGCCGCCTGCGCCCGCGGCCTCACCCGCCCAAGCCAATGCGCATACGCATAGCCCGCGAGCAGCAGCGCCTGGTACACGAGCATCGCCGAGTTCCACACCGCCGGCGCGCCACCCAGCCGCGGCAACGCCATCCGCGCGACCATCGGCTGGACGAGGAACAGCAGGAAAGATCCGGTCAGGATCGTCGCCACGAACATCGTCCGGCACCAGCGCGCCATCAGCGGCTGGTCTTCGATCGATACGGTCTCAGACATAAGCGGGGCGGTCGATCCGGTAGAGAATATGGCGGCGAAGCGGGTCGCCAGCGGTGAGCTTCGGATGATCGAAATCGCCATCGACCACGCGGGTCATTCCGAGCCGCTCCATGAGCGCGCGGCTGGCCGTGTTTGCCGGGACGGTGATCGCCCAGACCGTCGGCAAGTCCATCTCACGCCAACCCCAGGCGAGGGAAGCCTCCGCTGCCTCCCGTGCATAGCCCTGCCCCCATTCGCTCTGGACGAGACTCCAGCCAATCTCGGGTTTCCCCTCGATCGGCGTACCGACCGGGCCCGGCTTGATCCCGCACCAGCCGATGAACGCGCCGGTATCCCGTCGTTCGAGCGCCCAGAAGCACGCGCCATAGTCGGCGAACATCGCCTTCTGGCGTGCCACCACCGCGACGGAGTCGGCCAGCGTCGGCGCCGGCCCGAGATACGCCATCACCGCCGGGTCGGCGCACATTGCATGATGCAAGGCGGCATCGTCATCACGCCAGCCGCGCAAGATCAGCCGTTCGGTCTGGATCATCCGCCGAGCAATTTTGCCGCATGCGCCGCGTGATAGGTCAGCACGCCCGAGCAGCCTGCGCGCTTGAACGACATCAGCGTCTCCAGCACCATCACGTCGCGCTCCGCCGCACCCGCCGCGACGGCGTGCTCGATCATCGCGTATTCGCCCGACACCTGGTACGCGAACACCGGTACCTCGAACGCCTGTCGCACGCGGACGATGATGTCGAGATACGGCAGGCCGGGCTTGACCATCACCGTGTCGGCGCCCTCCGCCAGGTCCATCGCGACCTCTCGCAAGGCCTCTTCGGCGTTGGCGTTGTCCATCTGGTACGTCTTCTTGTCGCCCTTCAGCAGACCGCGCGAGCCGACCGCATCGCGGAATGGACCGTAGAACGCGCTGGCGTACTTGGCGGCGTAGGACATGATCTGGACGTTGTGGTGCGACTCCCCCTCCAGCGCGCTGCGGATCATGCCGATCCGGCCGTCCATCATGTCCGACGGCGCGATGATGTCCGCGCCCGCGTTCGCCTGGTTGAGCGCCTGCGCGACGAGCATCTCGGCAGTCGTGTCGTTGACGACATAGCCCGCCGCGTCGACCAGCCCGTCATGGCCGTGGCTGGTGTACGGATCGAGCGCGACGTCGGTCAGCACGCCGACCTCGGGCACCGCGTCCTTCAGCGCGCGGATCGCCTGGCACATCAGATTGTCGGGGTTGAGCGCTTCGCGACCGTCCTCGGTCCGGCGATCGACCTGCGTGTACGGGAACAGCGCGATGCACGGGATGCCGAGGTCGCGCGCCTCGCGGCCGCGCGCGACGATCCCGTCGACCGACCAGCGCGACACGCCCGGCAGGCTGGCGATCGGTTGCTCGACGCCGGCTCCTTCGGTGACGAACAGCGGCCAGATCAGGTCGGCGGGAGTCAACACGGTCTCGGCATGGAGGCGGCGGCTCCAGGCGGAGGCGCGGGTGCGACGGAGGCGAAGCGCGGGATAGCTTGCGGTCATGCGGCGGGCTTTGCGGGATGCGCGACGACGGATCAAGTTTTACGGGCAAAGCGTTACGGGTGCGAAACCGCATGCCGTGCGTTGGGGGCCTTATGTCGAACGATACGATCACGTCCGCCGCGCTCGTCGTCAACGCCAAGTCGCGCAAGGGCCAGAAGCTGTTCAAGCGCGCATGTGCGGCGATGTCGGGGCTGCCCTATGAGGTCGACGCGCATGCGGTCGAGGACCCCAAGGACCTCGAGGCGACGGTGCTAAGGGCGCTCGCGAAGAAGCCGGACTTGCTGATCCTCGGCGGCGGCGATGGCACGGTCAGCGGGCTGGTCGACCTGATGGTCGGGCACGACGTGATCCTGGGCGTCCTGCCGCTCGGCACCGCCAACAGCTTTGCGCGCACGCTTGGCATTCCGCTGAATATCGAGGGCGCGGTGGAGGTGATCCGGACCGGCAAGCCACGTCGCATCGATCTCGGCATGATCGACGGCGATTATTTCGCAAACTGCGCCGCGATGGGCATCAGCCCGAAGATCGCCGAGACGGTCCCGCACGGCCTCAAGAAGGTCTTCGGCAAGGTCGGCTATCTGGCGTGGGCGACGTATCAATACATGCGCTTCCGCCCGTTCACGCTGATCGTCGGCGAAGGCCCGACCGCGGTGAAGATCCGCGTGGTTGAGGTGCGGATCTCGAATGGGCCATATCATGGCGGCACCGAACTGGTCGACGCAGCCGCAGTCGATTCGGGCGAGATCGTGGTGCAGGCGGTGATGGGGCACGTGAAGCGGCGGCTGGTGCAGAACTGGTATGCCAGCGTGTTCCGGCTCGAGTCGCGCCACGAGAAGGTGCGGGACTTTCGGGGCAAGAGCCTGAAGATCAACACGATCCCCCCGCTGCCGATCTCGATCGACGGCGAAGTGCTGGCGAAGACCCCGGTGACGGCGAAAGTCGCGGCCGGAATCATCCGGGTTATGGCACCGGCCTGAAGGCGCGCACGACTAGCCGCACCGCCCGGTTACTTGTTCTCCCGCGAAGGCGGGAGCCCAGTCTGGGTCCCCGCCTTCGCGGGGAAACAACATTGGGTCGCGATAAGCCGCCTCACCAGCCACCACCCCGGCGAAGGCCGGGGCCCAGTTGGAAAGGTCGCAGTAACGACGCGCAGCGCTCAGTTGGCGACGTCCCCCAACTGGGCCCCGGCCTCCGCCGGGGTGGTCGATGAGAAGCGTGATTGCACTCTATCCGACGCCCGTTACTTCACCCGCCGCACGGTCAAAATCTTAACCGGCGCAGCGATCATCTGCCCCTTCATCACCCCCACCCCGGCAGTCGGCGAGGTCGGCGCAGCAAGAATCCGCTTCACAACGTCCATCCCCTCCACCACATGCCCGAACGCCGCAAACCCCGCCGTATCCCCACTCCCCGCCGGATTAGCATCGAGCGACAACACCGGCCCGACGGTAATGAAGAAGTCCGCCGTCGCACTCCCCGGCGCAAACCTTGCCATCGAGATCGTCGCGTCGACATGCGACAACCCGGTCTGGCTAGTCGGCTCGTGCTTCACCGGCGGCAACAGACGCTTCACCTCGCCCTGCGGCCCGCCCTGGATCAACCCGCCATCCGCCCCGAGCTTCATCGCGCGGTAGAACGTCACCCCGTCGAGCCGCTTCTGGTCGACATAGCGCAGGAAGTTCGCGGTCGTCAGCGGCGCGCGCTCCTTCTCCAGCGCCAGCGTGATCGGCCCCTCGCTCGTCGTCATCACGATCGAGACCGTCGCCGGGACGACAGGCGAAGGCGCCGGCGGAGCCTCCTGTGCCGAGACGGAAACGGCGCCGAGAACGGCAAGAGCGAGCGTGACGAATCTGGAGATCATCCGCCACGCTACCGCGTCCTCCCCTCGCTGTCAGCGGCCCCGCGACGCGATATTGCGCGCGGCAAAGTTTTGCTTGGGTTTGCACGCCCGCACGCAATGCGTATCCGGTGAGCGATGACCGATCTCGCCATTCTCTACGAGCACCCGCTCTGGTTCGAACCGCTGTTCGCCGCCCTCGACCGCCGGGGCGTCGCGTTCACCCGCGCGACACCCGACGGCTTCTGGAACCCCGCCGACCAGAGCGCCCCCGCCCCCGCCGTCTTCAACCGCATCGCGATGTCGAGCTTCCTGCGCAACGACGAGCATCCGATCTTCGACACGATGGCGATGCTCGATCACTGGCACCGCACGGGTGCGCGCGTGGTAAACGGCACCGACGTTCTCGCGATCGACGCCTCCAAGGCGCGGCAATTGTCGCTGATCGCCTCGCTCGGCCTCGCGATCCCCGAGACGCGCGTCGTCCACCGCGCCGCCGACGTCGTCCCCGCCGCGCAGACGCTCCGCTTCCCGCTGGTCGTGAAGGCGAACATCGGCGGATCGGGCGCGGGCATCATCCGCTTCGACAGCCTCGAAGAATTGCGCACCGCAGTCGCTGACAGCGGCCTCCCAAACAGCGTCGACGGCGTCCTGCTGGTCCAGGAATACGTCCCCGTCCGCGACGGTGCGATCACCCGGATCGAGACGCTAGACCGCAAGTTCCTCTACGCGATCGATGTCGCGGGCGGCGGCGCGTTCGATCTCTGCCCGGCGGATGCGTGCGTCGTCCCCGGCTCGGGCATCAGGATGGCCGCGGTCGAGCCCTCGCAGACCTTGAAGGACGCCGCCGAAGCGATCGCCCGCGCGGTCGATCTCGACGTCGGCGGAGTCGAGGTCATGATCGACGACCGCGACGGCGTGGCACGCTTCTACGACATAAACGCGCTGTCGAACTTCGTCGCCAAGCCCCTCGAAATGCTCGGCTGGGATCCGCACGACCGCCTCGTCGATTACCTGATCGAACAGATCGAGAAGGCCCGCTGATGCGCTATGGTTACTGGACTCCCGTCTTCGGCGGCTGGCTTCGCAACGTCCCCGACGAGGGGATGGAGGCGAGTTGGGCGTACACCAAGGCGCTCACGCAGAACGCCGAGCGCTGGGGCTATGACCTGACGCTGATCGCCGAGCTGAACCTCAACGATATCAAGGGCATCGAACAGCCCGCGCTCGATGCGTGGTCGACCGCGGCCGCGCTCGCGGCGGTGACCGACAGCATCGAGCTGATGGTCGCGGTCCGCCCGAACTTTCACCACCCCGCACTGTTCGCCAAGGCCGCGGCGAACATCGACCGGATTTCGGGCGGGCGGCTCGCGCTCAATGTCGTGTCGTCCTGGTGGGCGGACGAAGCGAAGCAATACGGCCTCCAGTTCGACCAGCACGACGATCGCTACGCGCGGACCGCCGAGTGGCTGACCGTCGTCGATGGGTTGTGGACGCAGGAGCGCTTCGACTTCGCGGGCCAGTTCTACACCACCGAACAGGCGATCTGCTCGCCCAAGCCCGTCAAGCGCCCAACCGTCTATGCCGGCGGCGAAAGCGAGAAGGCAAAGGCGATGATCGCCGCGCAGTGCGATGCGTACGTCATGCACGGCGACCCCGCCGACGCGATCGCGCCGAAGATCGCCGACATGGCGGCGCGACGCGAAGCCGCTGGCGGCGCGCCGATGCAGTACGGCATGGCCGCCTACGCAATCGTCCGCGACAGCGAGGCGGAGGCCAAGCGCGAGCTCGACCGCATCACCAGCGTCACCGAACTCCCCGCCGGCTATGCGAATTTCGACCAGTGGTTGTCGGGCACGCAGCTCGAACGCGAATTGAAGATCCAGGAATATTCCGTCTCCAACCGCGGCCTGCGCCCCAATCTGGTCGGCACGCCCGAGCAGTTGAAGGAGCGCGTCGCCGAGTATGAAGCGGCCGGTCTCGATCTGCTGCTGCTCCAGATGAGCCCGCAGGCCGAGGAAATGGAGCGGTTCGCCGCGCAGGTCATGGGCACCGCATGATCCGCCTAACTGACGTCGTTAAAACCTACCCGGCAAGCGACGCGGCTGCCCTCGACGGCGTGTCGATGGAGATCCCGGCGCGCAGCGTGTTCGGGGTCATCGGCCAGTCCGGCGCAGGCAAGTCGACGCTGATCCGCCTGATCAACGCGCTAGAACGCCCGACTTCGGGTCGGGTAGAGGTCGATGGCGTCGACGTAGCCGCGTTGTCCGCGGCGGACCTGCGCGCGCTGCGCCGCCGGATCGGCATGATCTTCCAGAACTTCGGCCTGCTGTCGTCGCGCACGGTCGCGGCAAACGTCGCGTTCCCGCTCGTGCTCGCGGGTGTATCCAAAGCTGAGCGCGAGACGAAAGTCGCCGCACTGCTCGACCGCGTAGGCCTCGCCGATCACGCCACCAAATACCCCGCCCACCTCTCCGGCGGCCAGAAACAGCGCGTCGGCATCGCCCGCGCGCTCGCCACCGACCCCGACATCCTGCTCTGCGACGAAGCCACCAGCGCGCTGGATCCCGAAACCACCCGCTCGGTCCTGACCCTCCTCCGCAACCTCAACCGAGACCTAGGCCTGACGATCGTCCTGATCACGCACGAAATGGACGTCGTTCGCTACGTCTGCGACCGCGTCGCCGTGCTCGAGCGCGGCCGCATCGTCGAGACCGGCGAGGTCACCGATATCTTCGCCAACGCCGCCCACCCGGCAACGCAGCGCATGCTGGCGGCGCTGGCGGCATGAGCTTCTTCGCGAACATCGACTGGTCCGACATCGGCCAGGCGTGCCTCGACACGCTGATCATGCTCGGCGGATCGCTGATCCTCACGATCGCATTCGGCCTGCCGCTCGGCGTCCTGCTCTACCTCACCGGGCAGGGCCGCCTGTCGCAGAACCGCGTCGCCAACGCTGTGCTCGGGATCATCGTCAACATCCTCCGCTCGGTGCCGTTCATCATTTTGCTGATCGTGATGATCCCGCTCACCGTGATGCTCGTCGGCACCTCGCTAGGCGTTGCCGGCGCGATCCCCCCGCTCGTCGTTGGTGCTGCGCCGTTCTACGCGCGCCTCGTCGAGGGATCGCTCAAGGAAGTCGACCGCACCACGATCGAGGCCGTGCAGGCGATGGGCGCCACCACCCGCCAGATCGTCACCGGCGCGCTGATCCCCGAGGCGCTCCCCGGACTGATCGCCGGCGCCACCGTGACCGCGGTCGCGCTCGTCTCGTTCACCGCGATGGCGGGCGTGGTTGGCGCAGGCGGGCTCGGCGATCTCGCGATCCGCTTCGGCTATCAGCGCTTCCAGACCGACGTCATGGTCGTCACCGTCGTGCTGCTGGTCGTGCTCGTCCAGATCATCCAATATGCCGGCGACGCGCTCGCCCGCCACTTCACCCGCCGCTGATCTAACGCCGCTAGGAACCGCCATGAACCGCCGCATTTTGCTCGCCTCGTTCTCGCTGCTCGCGCTCGCCGCCTGCGGTGGCACCAAGACCAACGACGGCAAGACGCTGACCGTCGCCGCGACGGCGGTCCCGCATGCCGAAATCCTGGAATCGATCAAGCCGACGCTCGCCAAGGAAGGCGTCGACCTCCAGATCCGCGTCTTCAACGACTACGTCCAGCCTAACCTCCAGGTCGAGCAGAAGCAGATCGACGTCAGCTATTTCGAGACCAAGCCGTATCTCGACGAGTTCAACGCCTCGCGCGGCACGCATCTGGTGACCTATGCTGGCGTCCACGTCGAACCGCTCGGCGCCTATTCGCGCAAGTGGAAGTCGATCGCGGAGATCCCCAACGGCGCTACCGTCGCGATCCCGAACGAGCCGAGCAACGGCGGCCGCGCGCTGCTGCTGCTGCAAAAGGCCGGGCTGATCACGCTCAAGAATCCGACCAACCCGCTTGCGAGCCTCAACGACATCGCCACCAACCCCAAGAACCTGCAGTTCAAGGAACTGGAGGGCGCCACCCTGCCGCGCACGCTCGGCGAGGTCGATCTTGCGCTGATCAACACCAACTACGCGCTCGACGCGAAGCTCAACCCGGTCCGCGATGCGCTCGCGATCGAGGACAAGAACAGCCCCTACGTCAATTTCGTCGTCGGCCTGCCCGGCGGCGAGAAGGATCCGCGCGTCGTGAAGCTGATCGCCGCGTTGCGCAGCCCGGCGACCAAGACCTTCATCGAGCAGCATTATCGGGGTGCGGTGCTCCCGGCGTTCTGATACCGGCGCGAGCCCAGTAAGCGTAATCCTCGAGGCTCCATGACGGTCGTCGCCGCGTATCTCTATCGCCATGGCAAGCGCGTCCGCGCGGTCTCGATCGACGAAAAGGTCGATTGTCCCGCGGATCGCTCCGAGTTCGTCTGGATCGGCATCTGCGACCCGACCGACGCCGAGATGCGGACGCTGAAGGAGCAGTATAACCTGCACCCACTGGCGGTGGAGGATGCGATCAAGGCGGACCAGTTGCCCAAAGTCGACGTCTATGGCGACCAGTTGTTCGTCGTCGCCCGCACCGCACAGCTGGAGCAGGACAAGATCGCATACGGCGAAACCGCGATCTTCGTCGGGCACAGCCACATCATCAGCGTCCGCCACGGCTCGGCACGCTCGCACAAGGCGTTGCGCGAACAGCTCGAAGCCGCGCCCACCTTGCTGATCAACGGCGTCGATTACGTCCTCCACGCGATCCTCGATTACGTCGTCGACGGCTATCTCCCGATCGTCGAGAGCATCGAGGACGAGGTGCTGGCGATGGAGCAACGCACGATCGACGCATTCCTGGGCCGCGACGAGATCGTCCGCATCTTCGGGCTCCGACGCGAGATGATCCGCTTCCAGCGTATCTTGGGGCCGATGGGCGAGGTCGCAGGCAAGATCGTCCGCCTCGACCTGCCGTGCATCGACGCCGAGGCGAAACCGTATTTCAGCGACGTGCTCGACCACGTCCGCCGCGTGCAGACGATGGTCGAGGGCCTGCGCGAAGTCCTGACGTCGGTGTTCGAATTCAGCAACCTGCTCGAACAGCAACGCACCGGCGCGATCACCCGCCAGCTCGCCGCCTGGGCCGCGATCCTCGCCGTGCCTACCGCGATCGCCGGGATCTACGGCATGAACTTCGAGAACATGCCCGAGTTGAAGACGGAGTACGGGTATTTCGTCGTGCTGGGCGTGATCGCGGTCGTCTGCGCCGCGCTGTACGTGAAGTTCAAGCAGGCCAAGTGGTTGTAGCGGAACCGATCACCCACTCCGTCATGCCGGGCTCGTTCCGGCATCCACCGATCCGCATACTCGCCAGCCGTCGATACGCGGCACGGTGGCCCCCGGAACTAGTCCGGGGTGACGCGGGAATGCAGCCGTCCCTCTACTGCATCCTCCCCCGCCAGGGGGAGGTGGCTGGCCCTTGCCAGACGGAGGGGGAGGTAAGGGATAACTGTGGTTGCGCGTTCCTCCCCCTCCGTCACCTTCGGTGCCACCTCCCCCTGGCGGGGGAGGATCGAAGAGCAGCTCAAACCTTGACGAGCATCTTCCCCGTATTCCCACCCGAGAACAGCCCCAGGAACGCATCCGGCATCGTCTCGAGCCCCTCGTGCACCGTCTCCTGCCGCTTCAGCGTCCCCGCCGCCAGCATCCCGCCCATGTCCTTGTAGAACTCCTCGGCGCGATTCATGTAGTCGCTGACGATGAACCCGCGGATCTGCACGCGGTTACCGATCAGTCGCGCGAGGTACTTCAACTGCGTCGCCGCGCCGCTGTTGTACACGTCGATCATCCCGCAAACCGCGAACCGCGCATGCATCCGCGCATGCGCCAGCGCCGCGTCGAGATGCTCGCCGCCGACGTTGTCGAAATACACGTCGATACCCTTCGGAGCAGCCTCGCCGAGCGCCTTCACCACCGGCACGTCGCTCTTGTAGTCGATCACCGCATCCGCACCGAGCGACTTCACCCACGCGCATTTCTCCGCGCCGCCGGCCGAACCGATCACCGTCATGCCCTTGGCCTTGGCGACCTGCACCACGGTCGATCCGACCGCACCCGCCGCCGCCGATACGAACACCGTGTCGCCAGTCTTGGCTTCGGCAACCTGGAGTAGCCCGAAATACCCGGTCATCCCCGGCATACCGAGCTGACCCAGAAACGCCTGCGGAGGCACGTCGAGCGCGGGCAGCTTCTGCACCTGCGCGGCCGGCACCACCGCCTCGTCGCGCCAGCCCGCCATATGCAGCACCATGTCGCCGACCTTGATGCCGTCGTCGTTGCTCTCGACCACTTCGCCGACCGCACCGCCCTGCATCGCCTCGCCCAGCGCGAACGGCGGGACATAGCTCTTCACGTCGTTCATCCGCCCGCGCATGTACGGGTCGACCGACAGCCAGCGATTGGCGATCCGCACCTCGCCGGCGCCGAGCGTCGACTGGTCGAGATCGATCATGGCGAAGTCGGTATGCTTCGGCATGCCTTGCGGACGTGCCTTCAGGCTCCATGCACGGGCCATAAACTTGCTCCTGTCTTGATTATTCGTGTTGCGGGTATGGCGAAACGCACACCCAACGCAACCTGCAAAAAGGCCCGGACGTTTCCGCCCGGGCCCTTTCCGGCTGACATCATGCGACGCCAGCCAACGCTTTCAACCAGTTAGTACGTGGTCGAACCCGACTTGCCGAGCGTGTCCGACGTCGTACCAGTGGTGGTGCCGCCGGTCGTCGTGCCCGTGGTCGATGCCGTGCCAGTACCCGATGCCGTGCCGGTCGCCGTGCTGCCCGTCTGCGAGCTCGAAGCATAACCGCTGGTGCCAGCATCCTTCTTGTCGCCGCCGGTGCGATCACCGTACTCGAACATCGCCGAGTTGCGCTCTTCTTCCTTCCACGCCGCCTTGGCTTCGTCGGCCGACTTCGACAGCGTCACCTTGCCGTCGACGGTCTTGATCCAGCGCGACGGGATCGAGTGGTGCACGCCGCCTGCATCGCGGTCGTTCTTGGTCAGCAGGATCCGGTCGCCCTTCACCTTGTCGACCGTGCCGACATGGCTGCCGTCAGACCCGACGACTTCCATATGCTCGGTGACCTGCGACAGCGAACTGCGCTGGCCCTGGCGCTCATTGCGCCACGACGAGAACTCGGTCTCGAACTTCGAGCGGTTCTCGTTCCGATACTCGTCATAGTCACGGTCGAGCGCCGCGATCTGCGAGCTCCGCCAGCCATGATAATGGTCGTCATGCGTGTTCGACGAGCGATTGCCGAACGCACGATTGTCCGAGTTGCCATAGGACCGCTCGTCATAGCGTGCATCGGCTTCGCGGCGACGCTCCGCCTCGTCGTCACCGAACCACGAGCGAACTTCGTCGCCTGCGCGCGCGATGAAACCGCGATCGTCATAATCATAGCCCTGTGGCTGACGACCATAGTCACGCCCCTCGTTCCGGCTGCCGCCACGCGAAGAGTTGCGGTTGTCGTCATCGGCATCGCGGTTGCGACCGACGTCCTCGAAGCGACGGCCATCCGATGCATAGCTGCCATGATATTCGGTATCGCCCGAACCCTGGCTGCGCTGGCCGTAGGACTGCTGGCCATAGCCCTGTCCAGACCGCTGCTGGCCGTAACCCTGCTGACCGTAACCCTGCTGGCCGTTACCCTGCTGGCCGTTACCCTGCTGGCCGTTACCCTGCTGGCCATAACCCTGCTGGCCATAACCCTGGCCCGATCCCTGGGCGTAGCGCGACTGGCCGTAGCGATCGCCGCCCGATGGCTGCGAGCGGTCATTGTGGCCGCCATAATAATCACGACCGCCCTGCTCGCGACCATATTGGTCGCCGCGTCCCTGGTCGTCACGCCCCTGATATCCCTGGCCGCGGCCGCTGCGGTTATCGTCGCGGTCATATTCGCCGGCGGCTTCATATTCGCGCGCGCTGGAACGACCATAGCCGCCACCGTCCGCGCGGAAATCGCGACCATAATCGTTCGAGTTCGGCCGACCGTAATAGTCGCCCGACTGGCGATCTCGGGTGTTGCGTTCGTAGACCATAGGAACCTCCTAATTGCTGTCCTGCGGTTGCCGGGTTCGTCGATAGCAAGCCCGTACATTCCGAAGTCTACAAGCGCCAAACTGGCGGAATGTTCCTGCGATCGCGGCGACTTGACGGCGACCCGACGCTCCGTTGCGACGACGCGCCGGAGGGAAGTTCGAGCCGTCTCACCAACCCGGTTGCAAGGCCCAAATCGAGCCGCTAGATCACCATCTTGGCCTATGGCCAACCGCGCGGGGCCGTAGCTCAGATGGGAGAGCGCTGCAATCGCACTGCAGAGGTCCGGGGTTCGATTCCCCGTGGCTCCACCACGCGGCATAGCAACAGTAAGTCGACGAGCATCCAACACGTCGCGGGCGTAAGCTTCACGCCGCGTCTGCCATGCGTGCGCCTTTCATGCGCGCAGTTGCCACGCTATCGTGGGGCATGGACGAATTGACGTGCAACGTGGTCGGCATCGACTTCCCCAACGCGGACAAGAGCAAGAGCAACCGCCGCATGGAATTGATGCTCTGCGCTCCCGGCGAACCCGTCGACGTGCGTCGCGAACCGAAGAACCCGCATGATACGAATGCGGTGGCGGTGTTCAGTGGGCGCGGCGTGCAGATGGGCTATCTGTCCGCCGAACGTGCGCCGCTGATCGGACGACGGATGCAGGAGGAGGAGCATGTCGCCATATTCCAGGCTCTGGTCGGCAGCTACGGCTATGTCCGCATCCGCTTCGGCGGCGGCGCACCGAGACTGCCGGATCCCGAAGCGCCCACGCCGTCACAGCCCCGCCCGACGTCGTTCGATCCCGACGCGTTCTACCCCGACCCCGAGGGTCCCGAATGGGGCGCGTGACGCATCCCTCCAATGAGATTAACTAGATACCCTGTGCGGTGACCACGCGACCCGTCGCTTCCAGATCACGCGTCAGGTCCGCGAGGCAGCGATCGACCAGCGCCTCGTCCGAACTCCGCACCACGAAGTTCGCGCCCGTCTTGCCATCGCGAAAGAACGGGTAACTCCCGATCGCGACGCCTTCATGCGTCTTCTCCGCATCGCGCAGGATGTCCGCGACCTCGCTCTCCGCGACCCAGCACCCGATCGTCTTCGACACCACCGGCCGCCCCCCCTCCAGCGTCCCCGTCAGCGCATCGAGCATCCCCGCGGTAATATGCGGCACACCCGCCATGATGAAGATGTTGCCGATCTTGATCCCCGGCGCACCGGACACCTTGTTGTCGATCAGATCCGCCCCGACCGGCACCCGCGCCATCCGCGCCCGCGCTTCGGTCAGCCCGCCACGCGTCGCATAATACGCCTCCAGCACCGCCATCGCCCGCGGATGATGCTCGACCGCGACGCCCAGCGCCTCGGCGATCGCGTCCACCGTGATGTCGTCGTGAGTCGGCCCGATCCCGCCGGTCGTGAACAGGTAATCGTTGCGCATCCGCAAGATGTTGACCGCCTCGACGATCGCCTCGGTCTTGTCGGCGACCACGCGCACCTCGGCGAGGCGGATGCCCTGCACGTTGAGCCAGGCCGCGATCTGCGCGACGTTCTTGTCCTGCGTGCGGCCCGACAGGATCTCGTCGCCGATGATCGTCAGCGCGGCCGTCCAGATGCGTTCCTCTACCATGCCCCTCGCATAGCCTCGCAAAACCGCGCCCGCCACGCTATATCGCGTTGCATGACCGAATATGTAACCGTCACCTCGGACCAGCCCGACGCGCGCACCGGCGCCATCAAGCTGCACGGCCCCGCCGCGTTCGCCGGCATGATGAAGGCGGGCAGACTCGCCGCCGAGACGCTCGACATGATCGTGCCGCACATGGTGCCGGGCGTGACCACCGCCGAGATCGACCGGCTGATCTACGACTTCATCGTCGCCGGCGGCGGCGTCCCAGCGACGCTCGGCTATCGCGGTTACACGCACAGCGTCTGCATCTCGATCAACCACGTCGTCTGCCACGGCATCCCAAGCGAGAAGACGCTGAAATCGGGCGATATCGTCAACGTCGACGTCACGCCTTTGTTGGACGGCTGGCACGGCGACACGAGCCGAATGTACCTGATCGGCGACGTGCCGATCAAGGCGCGCCGCCTCGTCGAAGTCACCTACGAGTGCCTGATGATCGGCATCGAGCACGCCAAGCCCGGCAACCGCATGGGCGACGTCGCCAACGCGATCCAGCGCCACGCCGAAAAGCACCGCTACGGCGTGGTCCGCGATTTCTGCGGCCACGGCGTCGGCCGCCTGTTCCACGACGCCCCCGAAGTCGTCCATGTCGGCAAGCCCGGTACCGGCCCCGAGCTTCGCCCCGGCATGATCTTCACGATCGAGCCCATGATCAACATCGGCCGCCCCGACGTGAAGCTGCTCGACGACGGCTGGACGGCGGTCACGCGCGATCGCTCGCTGTCCGCGCAGTTCGAACATTCGATCGGCATTACGGAAGACGGCTGCGAGATCTTCACGCTCAGCCCCAAGGGCTACACGCAGCCGCCTTACGTATAGCGTCAGCCTGCGGACACGTTCTTCACCGTACAGTCGGTGATGACGTGGCCGCTATATTCGAACGAACCCTTGCCGTTCCAATCCTTGGCCACGGCCAGCGCGGCGCTGAAGTGGGCGAGATACGATCCGATTCCGGGTGGTGGTACCGAAACAACATATTGGCCGGCGACGTGCACGAGCAAGGTGTCGTGCCCGAACCCGGTATGCAGGATCGCACCCGTGACATGGGGAATGACGGTCGTGCCGTAAGGTGGCGGCAATGCTTGCGTGATTTGCGCCGATCCGGAGATTTGTCCGGTCGGGGCATTCACGCCGAGATCGAGATGAAGCGTCGGCGCGCCTGCAAATCCGCCATGCTTGACGTCCAGCTTTACTTGGTAATATCCAACCGGCTCGGTCATGAGTATTTCCTCCTCCGGATCCATCCTGATCCGTTACTGGAGTTCCTCACGGGACGACTGTCGAGTCCAGCGGGATTGGGTCCGAAACGAACCGGTCGAGACGTGTATGGACTGACCCCGAAACCTTTTACGCGGCTCCGCCACAGGAATCTGACGTACAAAGGGTGACGCGGACCGCCGTCACCGCTATCTGCCGCCCCATGACCGAGATCACACCGCAGATCGTCGCCGACCACGGCCTGTCCCCCGAAGAATATGAGCGCGTCCTGCGCGCCATCGGCCGCGAGCCGAACATGGTCGAGCTCGGCATCTTCTCGGTCATGTGGTCCGAGCATTGCAGCTACAAATCCAGCAAGATCCACCTGATGAAGCTGCCCACCAAGGGCCCCCGCGTCATCTGCGGCCCAGGCGAGAATGCCGGCGTCGTCGATATCGGCGACAACCAGGCGGCGATCTTCAAGATGGAGAGCCACAACCACCCGTCCTACATCGAGCCCTATCAGGGCGCAGCAACCGGCGTCGGCGGCATCCTGCGCGACGTCTTCACGATGGGCGCGCGGCCGATCGCCAACCTCAACGCACTCCGCTTCGGCCGCCCCGATCACCCCAAGATGCGCCACCTGATTTCGGGCGTGGTCCACGGCATCGGCGGCTACGGCAATTGCGTCGGCGTTCCGACCGTCGGCGGTGAAGTGAACTTCCACTCGGCATACGACGGCAACATCCTGGTCAACGCGATGACCGTCGGGATCGCCGACCAGGACAAGATCTTCTATTCGGCAGCTTCGGGCATCGGCAATCCGATCGTCTATGTCGGCAGCAAGACCGGCCGCGACGGTATCCACGGCGCGACGATGGCGAGCGCGGACTTCGGCGAGGATTCGGACGCCAAGCGCCCGACCGTGCAGGTCGGCGATCCGTTCACCGAGAAGCTGCTGATCGAAGCGTGTCTCGAACTCATGGCCACCGACGTGATCGTCGCGATCCAGGACATGGGCGCCGCCGGCCTTACCTCGTCCGCGGTCGAGATGGCGTCGAAGGGCGGCGTCGGCATCGAGCTGACGATGGACGACGTGCCGCAGCGCGAGACCGGCATGACGCCGTACGAGATGATGCTCTCGGAATCGCAGGAGCGCATGCTGATGGTCCTCAAGCCCGGCCGCGAAGCCGAGGCCGAGGCGATCTTCAAGAAGTGGGAGCTCGATTTCGCGGTGATCGGCCGAGTCACCGACACCGGCCGCATGGTGCTGAATTTCAAGGGCGAGACCGTCTGCGACATCCCGCTCGGGCCGCTCGCCGACGAGGCGCCGCTGTACGACCGCCCGCACGTCCCGACGCCCAAGCCCGCGCCGCTCGCCAACGCGCCGCACAGCAGCGACATCGCCGCCGACCTGCTCACGTTGATGGGCTCGCCCGATATCGCCTCACGCCGCTGGATCTGGGAGCAGTACGATCACATGGTCGGCGCCGACACGGTGCAGCGCCCGGGTGGCGACGCCGCGGTCGTCCGCGTCCACGGTACGCAGAAGGCGCTGGCGATGACCACCGACTGCACGCCGCGCTACTGTTTCGCCGACCCGGTCGAGGGCGGCAAGCAGGCGGTCGCCGAAGCCTGGCGCAACCTGACCGCGGTCGGCGCGCTGCCGCTCGCCGTCACCAACTGCCTGAACTTCGCCAACCCGCAGCGCCCCGAGATCATGGGCCAGATCGTAGGCTGCCTCGAAGGCATGAGCGACGCCTGCATCGCGCTCGATTTCCCGATCGTCTCGGGCAACGTCTCGCTCTACAATGAATCGAAGGCCACGGGCGGCGGCTCGGCGATCTTGCCGACCCCGGCGATCGGCGCGATCGGGTTGCTCGCCGACTGGCAGAAGAATGCGACGATCGCGTTCAAGGGCTCGGGCGACATCATCCTCGCGGTCGGCACGCGCGGTGGCCATCTCGGCCAGTCGCTGTGGCTGCGCGAGTGCCACGGCCGCGAACAGCTCGACGCCGGCCCGCCGCCGCCGGTCGATCTCGCTGCCGAGCGCCGCGTCGGCGACCTGATCCGCGAAGCGATCGCGTTGGGCCAGCTGACCGCGGTCCACGACGTGTCCGACGGCGGCATCGCGGTGACGCTCGCCGAGATGGCGCTGGCCGGCGGAATCGGCGCGATGATCGACCGGAAGCAGCCATTCGACTGCGCGCGCTCGTTCTTCGCGGAGGACCAGGGCGTCTACATCGTCACCGTCGACGATCATTCGCTGCTCGACTTCCTCGGCGCGGCCCATGCAGCGGACGTCGAGGCCGAACCCCTGGGTCGCACCGGCGGCAAGCGCCTGATCTTCGAACGCCCCGACCGCGACGACGTCATCGCGTTGGATGCGCTGCGGACTGCGCACGAGGGGTTCTTCCCGAAGCTTATGGGGGTCGACGCAGCACTGGCGTGATGGGTTCGGCCGCGGTGGCCTACCGTTCCTAGATCGCCCCCGCCCCGCTCCGCCCCAACGCGAAGCAAAGCAAAGCAAAGCAACCACCCCGGCGGAGGCCGGGGCCCAATTGGGATGGCCGCAGTAACGAAGCGATGCCCGCAGCCATGATCGTCCCCCAATTGGGCCCCGGCCTTCGCCGGGGTGGTCGCCCTTCTGGATGAGGCACGAATACGAACCACAGTATGTTTCCCCGCAAAGGCGGGGACCCAGTCTGGGCTCCGCCTTCGCGGGAGGACAAGGAGCGGAGAGATGTCGTTCGATCAAGCTCAAGTAGGACGCGGCGACCCCCCCCCCTCCGTCATCCCAGCGAAAGCTGGGATCTCCCGCACCGGGCTGCAGCGGCAGCAAACGGGGATACCCCAGCGTTCGTTGGGGTGCCGGGGCGGATCGGCTTCAGGGGCGACACCCGAGGAGGACAACAAGCGAGGTATTGCGCAGGGACGACAGGTCAAGCAGATGTCCTACCGGCTGGCCCACGCACCAAGCCGCGAGGCTTCTGACGCCGAGATGCCCCTCAAAGCGGACTGTCCTACACCACCCCGATATGCCAGCGTCGAACCATGACCGAAGCATTCCAAACCTACAGCGCTACCAAGACGCGTCGACCCGGTCCAAGCGTCGATCGAGCACCACCTGTATCGGGCCGGCCCGGCCGAGGCAGCCACGCTTGCAACGCCGCCGAGCGCGATCATGCCGTCTTCCAGCGTGTACGACGGCCTCACGAAAATGCTGCGCGAGCGTCTACACTTCCTATACTTCACTTTTCCCGCAGCCCCCCCCCCCCCGCCCCCGGGAAAG
>JADMIO011222219.1_pt1 | contig 18367 bp, 6 predicted proteins | sample 8958161 | NCBI WGS metagenome assembly JADMIO01 (sample SAMN16585339, study PRJNA669376) | soil metagenome | isolation source: Crop rotation soil | place: USA: Cullars Rotation, Alabama | collected 2011 | reverse complement strand
TTCGCCGCGAGCATGTTTCACTGCGAAATGCCGGGAGGCCTTCGCTTATTTAAGGTCTAACGTATTAGCCTCCTCTGATGATTTCGGTGAAGAGACAGCAATGGCAATTGCGGGCCATGCGTCCTTTTATGCGACAAATGCGGAGGAAAGTCCCCAGCCTTTCCTGCCTGGAACCGGTGATATTTACAAGAACGATACTCATTGCGATTTTCTCCGTGAACTTTTTGGTAACCCTTTCCGCCCCATCCATCTTGGCCATTCCTGGCTTTCCCCCCAAGTTGTTGCCCTGGCAAAGGCCGCCTATGAGGAACGAGACCTTCCCTTCGGCAAGTTGGACATTACATGGTTATTCGCTCTCGCCGACGCCCTGGAAGCAGCCGGATGCCACGATGCCGAAATTCTTGGCCACTGCCGCGGGCCGGGGCCGCACGTCAGGGGCTGCTGGGTCGTCGATTTGCTGTTGGGAAAATCCTAGCAGAGGGGGGCTTCGCCCATGACTGAAGGAGAATGGAACAACTGCACCGACCCCCAGGTTATGCTCGATTTCCTGCGTGAGCAAGGCAAGCTAACGGAAAGAAAGGCCCGCCTTTTCGAAGTCGCCTGCTGCCGCCGAATCTGGCCGCTGTTGACGGATGAGAGGAGTCGGAAAGCGGTGGAGGTTGCGGAGAAATACGCAGATGGAGTGGTGGACCAGCAACAACGGAGTTGTGCAGAGGCCGAAGCAAAGCAGGCGGCGGCTGGGTCCAATGGGTGGAACTGGTTTGCCGCTTTGGCGGCCAAGATGACCGTGGCGAGTCATATCCCATTGCTTCGGGTCGTGAGGTCCACCCCCGTTGACAACGCTCTCCAACCGGCGGAGATTGAGGCAAGGCGACGGGGCCAGGCCCACCTTCTCCGCGACCTCTTTGGCCCCATTCCTTTACGTTCTATGGCCCTTCCCCCGTCCGTCAGAAGGTGGGACGACGGCTGCGTCGTGAAACTGGCGGGGGCCATCTACGAGGAACGTTCGCTTCCCGAAGGGACGCTGGATGTGAGGGGGATGTGCGTGCTGGCAGACGCCCTGGAGGACGCGGGGTGCCAGGATGCCGACATTCTTGGCCACTGCCGAGGGCCGGGGCCGCATGTGAGGGGGTGCTGGGTTGTGGACTTGCTGTTGGGAAAATCCTAGCAGGGAAGGGCAATGCCTATGACGGAAGATGAATGGAACATCTGCTCCAACCCCCAGGCCATGCTCAATTTCCTGCGTGAGCAAGGTAAACTGAGCGAGCGAAAAGCTCGTCTTTTCGCCGTCGCCTGCTGCCGGCGAATCTGGCCGCTGTTGACGGATGAGCGGAGCAGGAGGGCGGTGGAGGTTGCAGAGCGGTATGCGGACGGCCAAGCCGAAATCAAGGAATTGGACACAGCCCGTGAAGCTTTAACAGAGGGTGTCGATGTGACAATTCTTCTGAGTGGAAAAGGCTCCCATCTCATGGCGGTCGCATGGGCGACCCAAAGAGCGGAAATTTACAACCGGGACAAGCTTTCTTGGGCCAAATTGTCTCCCGTGGCGTTCGCAGAACATGTAGCGGCGTTTGCACGGGAAGCAGCAACACAACCCGGAAAAGGAAAGACACGGTCAGCCCGGGCAGTGGTAATGGAAAGCCGAGCCCAGACCGACCTGATTCGTTGCCTCTTTGGTAACTCTTTACGGGCTCGCCTCCCTTTCGACGTTTCTCTGCTCACCCCTGAAGTCGTCGCCCTCGGGACGACGATTTATGAAAGCCGCTCCTTCGACCGCATGCCTGAACTGGCAGACCTGCTCGCCGCCGGCGGCTGCACCGACGCCGAGCTTCTTGGGCATTTGAGGGGGCCAGGGCCACATGCGGGGAAAGGGTGCTGGGCGTTGGATGCGATCCTGGGGAAAGGATGAGGGCTTCCCCCATGACTGCGGCTTCGCCGATGACTGAAAAGCAGTGGCTTGAATGCCCCGACCCAAGGCCAATGCTGGAATTTTTGAGGAAAACCGGCTGTGGGAGCGAGAGGAAGTTTCGGTTGTTTTCCTGCTCTTGCGTAAGACGTGTTTGGTCTCTGTTGAAAGACCAACGAAGTAAACGGGCCGTGGAAGCCGCCGAGAATTTTGTTGATGACCCAGTGGCCCAAGAGGACATGGAGCTTGCTTGCAAGGCCGCTTACGAGGCAGGCAAGGAAATCGCTCTAAATCGGAAGTCGAAAAGCGGTGGGGCGACCCCGGAATATTTCGACGGTTGGCGAGACCTTCGGGCGGCAAACGCTGCGACCCAAACAGGCCAGTATGAGGCCTTCAGGGCTGCTCAAACCGCTTCAGACCAAGCAAGTCGGGCAGCATGCCTTGCTGCGTTCCATGGAAACTTGCCAGAGGGCGAGGAATTCGAAAGGTTGTTGCAGGAACATCGACAATTTCAGGCTGATATTCTCCGCGACATTTTCGGCCCACTTCCATTCCGGTCCATGTACCTTGAACCTTCCCTGCTCGTCTGGATGGATGGTTCCATCCCGTCGCTGGCCAAGGTGATTTACGAAGACCGGGCTTGGGAGCAGATGCCGAGGCTGACTGGAGCTCTTGAAGATGCCGGTCTGGATAACCAGGAAATCCTTGCCCATCTGCGTCATGAGGGCCAGGTCCACGTTCGCGGCTGTTGGTGCCTCGATTTGTTGTTGCAACGATCATAAAAGGGCGGGCCGCAGGGTGGGCACTGCCCACCGAACCTTCCGGGGTAAATGGTGAGCGGTGCCCACCCTACGGACTACGGCCCCTTTTTTGAGATTGATATGCTTACCCAAGGCGAACCGTTGTGCATTCTGACAGACAACCTGCGGCCAATCCCGTTCCGCAAGGGAGGGGAAGAGATGCCTATATACTCCACCCAGCAGTTAGTGGAGACACTTCATAGCTTTGCGGCCCAGAAGCCGAGGGTGCTGATCTTCAGCAAGCGGAACGCTCCTACGCTGTTCATCGGGATGAACGGAAAACTGGCCGCCGTGGAGGCCTACCTGGACCCGCCTTCGGGCCGCTCCTGGTCTGCCACGCCGGAATGGCGATGTTCGTTGGAGGACATGTGGGTCACCAGCGAGGGAGAACCTTCCCTGTTTGAGGCCCCGTGTATCATGCCCAGTGAGGAGTTGATCGAGATCGTCGTCCATGTCGCGGAACACGGCGACCTGCCGGATACGGTCGCATGGATCAACCTGAGAGGTGAGAGGCTCCGATAACTTTTTCCCTCGTTCCCAAACAAAAGATTGGAACGAGGAAAAACCCGTAGGGTGGGCACTGCCTTCCTGCATCCAAACTCCTTTCCGAAACCTTTCTTTTTCGTTAGAAATCCTCTTTCCTGAGGGGGAGAGAAATCTGGCACGGACCGGGAAGTGGCCTGGCGTTACTTATTGACAGGAAATCACTTGGGACGATTCACCGTGTGTGCCAGTTATTTGGCACACACGGGCGCCGGCATGGGTCGAGAGGCGTGACCGGAAGGTGAACGCCCTGCGCTCGCCAGGTCCCAACTTCCCAAAAGGGAGACAGCTTTTTTTGCCGAACAGGCGGTTTCACGAGATGCCCAAAATCGCCGAGGGGACGTTGTTTGCCAAAGTTATCTTCTTCCGCTTCCGATAACTTTGGCAGGGATGGCCCCGGGTGAGGAACCCGGCATTCCGCCCCACGAGTCTCCTGCACCTTCGGATCCACCTCGCGTTCAGACTCCCTGCCCACGGTCCTGCCTCGGCCTGCTTGAACCTTCCCTGGAAAATTGATGTCCCGGCCTTGGTCCGCGCTTCCCGGAGGGGAGCGGCTCAACAAAGAATGAATCTCATGAAAAAACTACTCCTTATGTCCTGTGCGGCGGGAATGCTGGTGCTGGCCAGCAATGGGGCCTATGCCCAGTACCCGGGGACCAATTACTATCCCAATTACCAGCAGTATTATTACCCTTATCAGTACCAGGCCCCGTACCCCTATTATCCGCAATACCAGTACAATCCTCCCCAGCCGCAAGGCTATGCCGCACCGGTCCAGCCAGCCCAGATGCAACCGGCCCAGATGCCATACGTCCCAATGCAAAACGGCAATGCCTACACGGTGCCGATCCCGGACGAACCGGCCTACGTGACTCCCCCCCTGAAGGCGGCCAAACCGAACATCCAGCCGCAGCCTGCCGTGCAGCGCCCCCTGCCGCCACGGGAAATGCCGGCTGTCCAGACGGTTGCGCCGCCGACCGCCACGGTCCATACGGCGCCTCCGGTGAAATTGGCCTCGGAAATCCCATCTACCTCGGTCGCGCCCGCGCGCCCCAAGGCAGCAGCGAAAAAAGCGGTCATCGACAAACTTCCCGAACCGAAGGTGGAACCCGTGGGGCCTGAATCCCGTCCCTCTCCGGCATACGAGGCCCGGCCTGGCGAGCCGGTCCCCTCCCTGGGAGAAGGGGACAGCCCGGTGCTGGATTTGCCCTCCGGGTGCGCCGGGGTCCTCAGCGGCGGGTTTGGCGTTTATTACCTGAAGCCCCACTTCGACACCAACCCCGCCTTCGCACGCTCCACCAACGTCATGACGCCCACGACCGCCACCACCGTCACCAGCCAGGAAAATTTCGACTGGGACGCCCACTGGGCACCCCTGGTCTGGCTGGAATACGCTTATGGCGACCTGCCGGGCATCCGCGGCCGCTTCTGGCGCTTCGACGACCACCCCGCCAGCCGCAGCGTCGCCAATCCGTTCAACCCGGGCGGCAACCCCCTGCAGGTCACGAACGTCCAGGTAACGTCGGCGTTTCCGCTCGGGCTGGGCATCATCTCCAACCCCGGCGGCGCGGGCGCGGGCTTCAACGATCAGCTTCAGTTTCAGAGCGGCCTGACCCTGGACGTGGTTGATCTCGAAGCGACCAAGAGGTTCCAGCCGGGGTGCGTATCCCTGGGCGTGTCCGGCGGCATCCGCTATGCCCGGGCGGCCCAGAATTACGACGCCTTCCTCCTGAGCACCCCCGCCGTGCCGGGAGCCAGCACGGTGCAGAGCACGTTGCGCTCGGGCCACGATCTCCGCGGCGCCGGCGGCACCATCGCCTTCGAGGCCAGCTATGCCTTCGGGGGCAGCGGCCTGAGCGTTTTCTGCAACGGGCGGGGTTCACTCCTTTTCGGCCGGGGCCAGGAATCGGCCAGCCTGCTGACGGTGACGACCGACCCCGCGGGCCTGATCACCACCCAGTCGCTGAGCGCCTCGACCAATTCGGACCGGCTCCTGCCGATCACGGAGATTGAGCTGGGGGTGGATTACACGCGGAGAATTGGCCGGATCTGGGTGTGCTTCCAGACCGCCCTGGTCGATCAGGTCTGGTTCGGGGCCGGCAATGCCGCCAACAACGAAACGATCACCGGTAGCGGCACCGTGCTGACCGTGCCGGTGACGCAGGCGGCCGACAACCACACCAGCCTGGGCCTGTTCGGCCTGAGGACGTCGCTCGGTTTTCGGTATTAAACCAAGCGGGCAGGCCGGGTTCGTTCCTGCTTTCGTTCCCTGGAATCCAACTCTCTCACCAGGGGAATGCCGCCAAGTCCTACCAGGGCGGCCAGGAGCACATCCACCTCCGCGGCGGGACGGGTGGCTTCGCAGGCCAGAAGTCCCTGAGCCGGCCCGTTCCAGAGTTCCCCATCATCTTCCTGCGCGAACAGGGCATCGATGGCCTGCTTCGTCACGCTGTCCAGAGCCGTCACGGGGGCCAGGCCCAGGCTATCAAGCGGCGGCGGCAGGAGCGGTTGTCCGTCGGTAACTTCGATCTCTTCCAGGATCTGGTCCTTGAGGATTGCTCCTTCCTCGGAGGCGGCGGCCTTGACCACGGAGAAATTCATGCCGACGCTGTAGACGGCCAAGAGTCCATTGGTGCTGACCGCGCCCACGTACCAGATGAAGGAGTGCCCGTTGGCCAGGGTTTGCCCGGAAGGCAGGGACGCGGACGTTCCCGCAGCGCTGGTATTGCGGTAGACGAGAAGGCCCGTGGTGTTGTCAACGACCAGGACATCATAGCGAGCCGCCCCGGCCACCGCGTTCCAGGTGAAGGTCGGCACATCCGTCGCGATCACGCTGCCCGGAGAAACCACGGTTCCCGGAGAAACCAAAATGGGCTTGGTCAAGCCGGCCAGGGTGAAATTCATGCCCGCGGAGATGGCGTAAACCTGGCCATTGGCGCTGATGGCACTCGCGTACCAGGTAAAGCTGTGCCCCGGCGTCAGGGCCTGGGCCGCACCGGGAGTAAACGACGTGCCACTGACGTTGGGATTGTTGATGGCCACCGTCTGGCTGGTGTTGTCGAAGACGTACAGGTAGTAGTGATGAGCGCCGGCGACGCCGCTCCAGGTGAAAGTCGGCGCGTCGAAACCGCTGGCCGCCGCCATGAAACCATTGGGGCCGGTCAAGGTCGGTCCCGCCAGGGCAGCGAGGGTGAAGCTCATGCCCGCCGAGAGTGTGTATCCCTGGCCGTTAGTGCTGGTGGCGATCGCGTACCAGGTGTAGCTGTGCCCCGGTGTCAGGGCCTGGCTTGAAGCAGGCGTGAACGAGGTGCCGCTCACGTTGGGGTTGGTGAGGGCCACCATCTTGCTGGTGTTGTCGTAGACGTACAGGTAGTAGTGGTGAGCGCCGGGGACGCTGCTCCAGGTGAAGGTCGGCGTATCGTAGCCGGCGCTGGCCGCGATGAGCCCGCTGGGGCCGGTCAGGGTCGGCCCCGCCAGGGCCGCAATGATGAAGTTGGTGCCCGGGGACATGGTGTACCCCAGGCCGTTGGTGGTGATGGCGCTCACGTACCAGGTGTAGCTGTGCCCCGGCGTCAGGGCCTGGGCTGCGCTGGGAGTAAACGACGTGCCGCTGATGTTGGGATTGTTGATGGCCACCGTCTGGCTGGTGTTGTCGAAGACGTACAGGTAGTAGTGATGAGCGGCGGCGACACCGCTCCAGGTGAAGGTCGGGGTTTCGCCGGTGATGGAGCCGGTGGGACCGCTGGGAGCGGGAGCGGCCAGGGGCGTGATAAAGAAAGTTTGGCCCGCGCTGTAGGTGGTGGTATCCCCCATGATGCTGACCCCGCCCACGTACCAGGTGTAGAGATGGCCCGGAGTCAGGGACTGGCCGCTGGGCGTGGTCCAGGAGGTGCCGGTCGCGTCGGCATTGCGCAGAACCAAGACGCCCAGGGTGCTGTCCACCACGAGGACGTCATACCAGGAGGCGCCGGCGACCGACGTCCAGGTGAAGGTCGGGGTTTCGGTGGCGATGGTGCCATTGGGCGTGAGGGCGCTCGGGGCCGGCAGCGCGGGTGGGGCTGCCGGTCCGGAGGGAGTGCCTACCAGCCCGGTCTGGGCCTGGTAGCCGGGATCGGAAGGAATGAACAGGCCCAGCTCGCCGAACGGCTCGCCGTTGCGGGCCGCCAGGCCCAGGCCGGTTCCCACGCGCGTGGGATCGGCGCCGTCGCTCCCGGAAACCGCGTAAAGATATTGATACAGAGACGCTTCCTGGGCCGTGGTCACGGTCGGAGCGGTGACGTTGTTGAACGGCACGACGAAGGTGTTGTAGTTGGCCCCCCAGTCGATCAGGCGGTCCAGGGTGTTGTTGGCGATCAGGACATCCTTGCCGCCCCCGCCAAAAGCGATGTCGGCATCGCCGTACTCGCCCAGTTCGTTGCCGTTGTTGCTGCCGCCGCCCGTTTCGAGGTTGTCGTCGGCGTTGAGGAGATCATTGCCGGTGCCGCCGAACAGGTGATCGGCCATGGTGCCGCCCACCAGCCAGTCGTTGCCATCGTCGCCGAAAACGACATCCTGGCCGTCGTTCAGCTTCTGGCCGTTGATGGAGGCCTCGAAGTTGAGGATGAAGTTCGCGATCTTGGCCCTGGCATCGAAGTAGTTGTAGTTGGCGAACTCGCCGGCGCGGACGCTGCCAAAACCCAGGATGTTGCCGGGGTTGACAGGGAGAGTGTAGAAAGCCGGCAGGGCCTCGGCCCCGGAAACCGCGTCGTCGCCGGCGCCGCCGTGGAGCGAATCGTTGCCCAGCCCGCCAAAGATGATGTCGTTGCCGCCGAAGCCGAACGGTTCGAGGTCCGCGGACTTTTTGAGCTGGCCGCTGATATTGATGGTCGCCTGGTTCTGACGCGACGAAGTGGTGACGACCACGTCCAGCTGGCTGGCAGGAATGGCCGTGATCCCGAAGAGGGATTCGGCCAGGCCATTGCGGCTGGTCATGACCCTGCCATCGTCGCCCAGGATGCCATCATCGCCGATACCACCGGCGATCCAGTCATTGCCCCAGCCGCCGATGAGGTCGTCGTCCTGGCCTTCGCCGAACAGGACGTCGTTCCCCTTCATGCCATAGATGAAGTCGTCGCCGGATTCGCCGTGGATTTCGTCGCCCGCGCCGGGTTCGGTCGCTGCCGCCGTTCGGAAGCTGGGGCCGCCTGGCGTGTAGTCGATCAGTTCCACGGCCCGGGGGATAATCTTGTTGGTGCTACCCGTGCCGGGGCTGTAGCTGTCGTACGTGAAGGTGAGGAACCCAACCGTGGCGATGCCGCCCGTCCCGACGATGCGGTAGACGTTGCCGTTGTCGCCGACCAGGGTATCGGCATCGCGGGCATGGCCGGTCGTGGAGGTATCGCCGAGGTCGTAGCGGGCGAGGTCGGTGCCGGCCCCGCCAAACAGGAGGTCCGCGCCGTCGCCGCGCTGGGCCGTCACGCCGAGACCGAACAGACTGGAATTGCCGCCGATGATGTCGTCCTGGCCGAGGTTGCCAAACACGACGTCGCTGCCATCGCCGCCTTCGATGTAGTCGTCGCCGTCCGTGGCCGCCTCGACCGAGGGAGCAACCGCCAGGGTGCCATCCCCCAGGCGTGCGGCGCCGACCGGGCTGGGAGTGGTCAGGAGCTTGCCGGTGATGGAGCCGTCCCCCTGGATCACGTCCTCGCCGCGCTGGCCGAAGATCGTGTCGTTCTGCGGGCCGCCCGCGATGTAATCGTTGCCGAACAGGCCGGTCGCGCCGTCGTCGAGCGTGATTACCCAGTTGGCCCAGGCTGTGACGCCATTGGGGTCGGCAAACTGCTGGGTGGGGTCGATCAGGACCTGGCCGGCCCCGTCGTAGAGTTTGGTGCCGACCACCACCCGGATGCGCGGATCGGTGACGAGACCCACGGTCCGGCTTTGCAGCGTGCCGTTGTCCCCCAGGATCAGGTCCCTGCCGGTGTGGCCGTCGATGATATCGCTGCCCACGCCGCCCAGGATGACATCATCGTCCTCGTTGCCCTCGATGAGGTCGTCGCCGCCCGTCGTGGTCAGCGTATCGCTGGTGCGGATCCGGTTGACGCGCTGGGGAGACATGCTCACGACGTCGATCATCTCGACATTGTCCCCGACGAGGATATCCACATCGGCCCCTGTGACCGGGGTGTTGGTTGAGCCGTTGCCGCCATAAATTTTGTCGGCGCCAAAACCGCCTACCAGGATGTCGTTGCCGGCATTGCCGAAGAGGGTATCCGCGCCACCCAGGTCGCGGGCCAGGCTTTCAACCAGGTCGATCTCCGCGGCATCCGTGTCCGCGCCAGGCGCGGCGGGAGCACGGTCGGCCCGGGTGTAGTCGATCTGGGCGTTATCGCCGATGCCGATGTCATTTCCCGCACCCAGCGTGATCAAATCGCCATCGAAGCCGCCCAGGACGATATCGTTGCCGGTGCCGGTCGTGATCTGGTCCGCCCCGCCGTCGCCATGCTGAATGGTCTCCACCAGGCCCAGCGTGATCGGGGCATTGCCCAGCAGATGGGGGCTATTGGCGCTGGACCCGGTGACGCGGCCACTATCGCCGATCACCAGGTTGTTGCCATCGCCAACATTGATGATGTCGCCGAAGCGGCCACCGATGACCAGGTCATCACCGCTGCCGGTGGTGATGTTATCCGCGCCACCGTAGGCGGACGTGGACAGGCTTTCGATCAGGTCGATATCGGAAGCATCCGTGTCTGCTCCCGCCGCGCTCGGCGAGCGGTCGGCCCGCGAGTAGTCGATCTGGCCATCATCGCCCAGGACAATGTTGTGGCCGCTACTCACAACAATCGTATCGCCGCCGAAACCACCAAGGACGATATCGTTGCCGGTGCCGGTGATGATGTCGTCGATGCCGCCGTCGTCGAACTGAATGCTTTCAACGAGACCTAGCGTGATCGGGGCATTGCCCAGAAGGTGCGGACTGCTGGCGCTGGAGCCGGTGACGCGGCCGCTGTCGCCGATTACCAGATTGTTACCAGCGCCGACGTGAAGCGTGTCAGCCCCGCGGCCGCCGATGACCAGGTCGTCACCGTCGCCAGCGGTGATATTATCCGCGCCACCGTTGGCGGATGTGGACAGGCTCTCGATAAGGTCGATATCCGAGGCATCCGTGTCCGCCCCGGCTGCGCTGGCATTGCGATCCGCGCGGGAGTAGTCAATCTGGCCATCATCGCCCAGGACAATGTTATGGCCGCTGCTCACATCAATCGTGTCGCCGCCGAAGCCGCCCAGGACGATGTCGTTGCCGGTGCCCGTGGTGATATCGTCGATGCCGCCGTCATCGAATTGGATTGACTCGATTAAGCCCAAGGTGATGGGAGCGTTGCCCAGCAGGTGCGGGCTGCTGGCGCTGGCGGCGGTGACGCGGCCGCTGTCCCCGATGACCAGGTTGTTGCCGCCGCCGACATGAAGGGTATCCGCACCCCGGCCGCCGATAACAAGGTCATCGCCTCCCCCGGTGGTGATGTCATCGGCGCCGCCATAAGCGGAAGCGGACAGGCTCTCGATCAGGTCGATATCCGAGGCATCCGTATCCGCTCCGGCGGCACTGGCATTCCGATCCGCGCGGGAATAGTCAACCTGGCCGTCGTCGCCCAGGACAATGTTATGGCCTGAGCTAACGTTGATCGTGTCGCCGCCGAAACCACCCAGGACGATGTCATTGCCAGTTCCTGAAGTGATGTCGTCGATGCCGCCGTCGTCGAACTGAATGCTTTCAACGAGACCCAAAGTGATTGGGGCATTGCCCAGCAGGTGCGGACTGCTGGCGCTGGAGCCGGTGACGCGGCCGCTGTCGCCGATGACCAGGTTGTTGCCATCGCTGACGTGAAGCGTATCCGCTCCCCGTCCGCCGATGACCAGATCGTCACCCTCCCCGGCAGTAATCATGTCGGCGCCGCCGTAAGCCGACGTGGACAGGCTTTCGATCAGGTCGATATCGGAAGCATCCGTGTCTGCTCCGGCGGCGCTGGCATTGCGGTCCGCCCGCGAGTAATCGATCAGGCCGTCATCGCCCAGGACGATGTTGTGGCCAGAGCTGACGTCGATCGTGTCGCCACCAAAGCCGCCCAGGACAATGTCATTGCCGGTGCCGGTTGTGATATCGTCGATGCCGCCGTCGTCGAACTGAATGCTTTCAACGAGACCCAAAGTGATCGGGGCATTGCCCAGCAGGTGCGGACTGCTGGCGCTGGCTGCAGTGACGCGGCCGCTGTCGCCGATCACCAGATTATTGCCGGCGCCGACGTGGAGCGTGTCGGCCCCGCGGCCGCCGATGACCAGGTCGTCGCCGTCGCCTGTGGTGATGTTATCCGCGCCACCGTAGGCGGACGTGGACAGGCTCTCCACCAGGTCGATGTCGGTAGCGTCCAGGTCCGCGCCGGCAGCGCCGGAGGAGCGGGCCGTGCGGGTATAGTCAACCTGGCCGTCATCGCCCAGCACCAGGTTGTGGCCTTCGCCGGCGGTGATGGTATCGCCGCCGAAGCCGCCCAGGATCAGGTCGTTGCCGCCGTCGCCCTGGATGGTATCGGCGCCGCCGGAGGCAAAGGACTTGGTCCGCAGCCAGGAGTGGATGGTCTGGACCTGCGGCGCCTGTAATCCCGGCGTGAACACGTCCACGGTCGCGGCGGGATCGCGCGAACGGTCCAGGCGGCCGGCATCACCTACCAGGATATCGTCGTCCGCCCCGCCCGTAATGGTGTCGGCCCCGGCTCCGCCAAAGATTTGGTCATTGCCGGCACCGGCGTTCAGGGTGTCCATGTCGCCCAGGTTGTCATCCACGGTGATGAGCAGCCCCGGATCGCGCACCACGCCATCGGTTTGATCCTCGGGGTACGTCGAGATGCGGTACTGGCTGGGATTCGCGCCGCCGGGGCCAGGCAGGTCCTTGGCGACATCGAAACCAGGGGCAAGGGTCAAGGTGTTCAGGGTGTTGTCGGTGATGAGCTGGGAGGCTTGCAAGAAACCGGTGCCGTTGTTGATGGCCACGTAAAGGCCGCGCAGGCCGATGTCGTTATTGCCCAGACCCGCGACCACGTCGTCGGGCACGGGGAAGCTGGCGGCGGAATCGGTGAGTGTGGTTAAGGTGCTGTTCGTAACGGCGGTGGTCACGAACCCGGTGATGGGCGGCGGGGCATCGCCCAGGCGCGTCACGATGGCGCCGGCCTGGTTGAAGTAATCGACCCGGCCGCGGTCGCCAAAGAGGATGTCGTCGCCGCTGCCGCCGGTGAGGGTATCCTGCCCCAGGCCGCCGAAAGCCACGATGCCCAGGGTAGAAGCCGAGGCGTCCACCAGGTCGTTGCCGCCCTGGGTGTTGACGGCAAAGTGGCCGTCCGCGGCCTTGGTGAGCTGGTAGGTACTGGTGCTGTCCGGCACCACGTCCCATTTGCGGTCGAGGACGAGCGTATGGGCGTAGTTCAAGAGGACCCGCCGCGTCTGGCCGGCCCCGGTGCCGCCGGTAATGGTCACGGTTTGACCCTGCAACCCGCCATCCGCCGTGGCAAACGTAAAGGCGCTGTCAACCAAGGTGGCGAAGGCGGTTGCGCTGGCGTCGGTCGCCGAGGTGACGCTGCGCTCTGCCGAGACCACGGGAGTGGCGTTCAGCTTCACCGTGACCGTGTCCCCCACGCGGGCGGTGGGATGATTGGGATCCGCCAGGTCGTCGCCCGTTTTCAGGATGGTCCAGGTCTGGTAGCCATCGCTGCGCGTCGGGGTGCCCAGGACCGTGAAGTTGTTGAAGCCCGTGCCGAGCTGGATGTCGAGGACCTCCAGGTTGCCGTAGGTGATGCCGCCGGGCATGTATTTCTGGCCGCCGATGGTAACGTCCGGGCCCATGTTGAGGCCGGTGAGCCGGTTCGCGGTCAGGATGCCGGAGCTGTCGGCAGGGCTGTCTTCGTCATGAACGAACATCACATCCACCTGGCTGGCCTCGTTCACGAAGAAGTTCAGGCTTTCGTTGGTGATGGCATAGCTCTTGATGTCGCTGTCCTGCTCGCCGGTATGGCCGGCCAGGTTCAGCTCGAACGCCTGGTTGAGCGTCAGCGTGGTGGTGCCGTTCATGTTGACCGTCACCTGGACGATCTGGCGGAACTGGCCGATGGCGGAATGGGTGGTATTGCTGGCTGGCGTCACGGCGGTTACTTGCAGGGTCTTGCCCAGGAGCTGGGTGTAGTCCGCGCTCCCCAGCACGGCTTGCAGGTCGGAGGTCAGGACCGTCGCCTGCGAGCCTACCACGGCCACCACGTCGCCGGACTTTTGCTTGACGTTGGTCTCGCCGGCCAGCTTCAACGGGGCAGGAATGCCGACGAGCGAGCCCTGGCCGCCGCCGCCGTCGATGGTGACCGGTCCCAGGATGCCGCTGAGCGTGTGCGGGCCGGGCGGGAAGACCTTGGTGTCGCCGCCGTCCACGAACGCATCGTCAATGGCCTTGACCAGGATGGCGACGGGATTGTCCCAGTTTTGATCGCTGAACGTCACGGTGAGGGTGCCGTCCCCATTGGCGGTCACCCGGCTGTCGGTACTGGACAGGGCGACCTGCACGGCATCGTGGCGGATGCCGCCGGTGCGCGTCGTCTTGGTGATTTCGGGCGTCACCGTGACGGACACGGTCTTGCCCATCGCGGGGGACTTGGTCAGGACGATGGTGTAATCGTCGTTGGCCCCCTGGATGTCCTGCACGGCGGCCGCGCTCAGGGCGGGGGACTTGTCGGTCCAGCTGATCGTGTAGGTACCGGTGCGGGCATCGGCGTAGCCGGCCCCTTCCAGGAAATAGAGGCCGCTGGCGCTTGGGGTATAGGTCAGAAGGGAATTGTAACCCTCTCCGGAATCATCATCGCTGGCAATGACTGTGCTCGGACTGGTGCTGTTATACAGGCGGAGATAAGGATCCGTGAGCGTCCCTTCCCCGGTGGGCGAGCCGCGCATCTCGAAGGTGTAGGTCGTGCCCGCCACGAGATTCAGCCCGTAGCGGTCGCGCTCAGCGTTGACGGCAATGGAACCGGTCGCGGAGCCCGGCAGGACGCTGAGGGTATAGGTGCCGGTGGCCGTATCGTTGAAGCCGCCGGCTTCCAGGATGTAGTAACCGCTGGTGCTTGGGGTAAAGGCCAGCCGGGAGTTGTTGCCATCGCCGGCATCGTCGTCGAAGGCGATGACCGTGCTGGGATTGAGGCTGTTGTAAACCCGGAGATACGGATCGGAGAGGGTGCCGTCGCTGGTCGCGGCGCCGCCCAGGTTCAGAGCATAACTCTGACCCCCGACCAGGAAGACCGTGTACCGGTCCCGCTCGCCGCTGGTGCTGATCGAGCCCGTGAACCAGCCCAGCGTCAGTTTTTCGAGGTGGACGTTCGACAGGGCGCCGGCTTCCATGACGTCCGTGGAGCCGCCCGATTCGCGTACGAGGACCGTCGGCGCATCGTCGTCGCTGATGTGGACCAGGACCGAGGGAGTCAGGGCTCCCAGGAAACCGTCCTGCACGTAGCTGTAGGCGACGCTGATCGAACCGGAAACCTTGGTGGGCTGGTTGTCCTGGTAAAAGATAACCTGGCTGCCCACGAGGTCATAGGCGAGCCCGACGGAGCCGGAGGTCAGCAGCGGGACCGCGTTGCCGTTGCGCGTCACCGTCACGCTGCCGCTGGGCGCATGGGTGAGGCCGAGGAAGAACACCGGCCTGTCGCCGGGGATAGTGAAGGAATCGGTTTGACTGAGGGTGGCGTCGCTGCTGCCGGCGGTGATATTGAAGCGGATCAGGCTGGCGTGGAACGCCTCGCGGATGGTGTCGTTGGCGGCCGCGACCCGCACCGTCTGGTAGGTATTCCAGTTGCTGCTATTGAAGATCAGCTTGTCGTTGGCGATCGCGGCGCCGTTCAGTTGCGTCAAGCTCAGCTGGGCGCCGTCGTAGTTCAGGCTGACTTCAACCGGGGTCGCGCCGGGATTGGCGGTGAGGCGGACCTGAACCACATCCTGTTCACCGAGATGATCGCCGTTGCTTGCCTCGATCACCGCCGTGATGGTGTCCGTATCATCGACCAGGCCGCTGTTGTAGCCCTTGGTCTCATCGACAATGATGCCGGGCTGATCGTTGTCGTTGACCTGCACGCGCACGCCGGGCACGGCCAGGCCGTCGTACAGATCAATGCGATACAGGCTGGCCGACGTGGGCGGGACGCGCCAGGCGCCGTTGAGCGTGAGGGTCGTGGCCGTGTTGGAGAGAATGATGCGTTCCTGGCCGGCGCCGGGACCGCCGACGATGCGCAGGACCCGGCCGCGCAAGCCCTCTCCCGCCGTGGGGAAGGGCGTCGCATGGGCGCTGTCCGTGAAGGTGAAGGACGAATTGTTGACCGCAGTAGGCTTGCCGACGATGGCATCGTCAATGCGAACCAGGTAGGTGCTTTGAAAGGTTGGCGTATCGTCGATGTTCCAGGGGCGGTCCACCGTGAGGACCGAACCATTGATGGCGACGATGAAGCGTTGCTGGCCGGCGCCGGGGCCGCTGGTGATCTCGATCTTGCGGCCAATCAGGGCGCTCGACAGGTCCTTGGCGCTGGCGAACTGGGTGGTGGCGCCAGCGGCCCCATCCACGTCGATGGCGAGGGAGGCCCCGGCCGAGTTGTCCGATACCGTGAAGTTGGTCGAATTGTCGGTGGCGAGGTCGCCATCCTCGGCACTGAGGACCAGAAGGTCGATCACGCTGAAAATGCCGATGGCGGAGTTGTTCCCCGGATCGGTGGGATTGGCGACGGAGAACGTGGTCGCGGCCGGCGCCCGGACCAGCAAGGTGCCGTCGTTGGCGCGGGCATCGGCGGTCACTCCCGTGAGGTTGGCGGCGTTGATGAGCTGGGCGAAACCAGCAGCGACCTGGGCCAGGGTGCTCACCCCGGTGTCCGGGACGGTGTAGGTGAAGGTCTTGTCGCCGAAGGTGGCCGTGAACTGATCGCCGGCATCGACGGTGCCGGACAGCGTGACCTTTTTCTGGATCATGCGCAGGGCGGTGATGTCCTTGAGGGGCCCGGTCGGGGCTTGCGACTTGGCGGTGTCAAAGGCGGCCTTGAGCCCATCGAGGATGTCGGCGTGGCTGGCACTGGCGCCGGCCGTGAAGGAAATGGGCGCGCCGCCATTGATGGCGATATTGAACACCTCGTTCTGGCTCGCCGTGCCCGTGACTTCGATGACCGCCTCCGTCGCTCCCGTCACGGTGGCGAGCTGGCTCTGGGCCAGGGTCCCCGCAAAGGAAGGCAGGTCGGCCAGGACCAGGTGGTTGATCACGCCGTAGCGGGTCCCCTCGTAGGCACTGTCGTCGAAGGTGAAATTGGGCGTGTCGCCCAGCTCGGGCCGCGTCAAGAGGCCAGCTGGATCGGAGTAAACGGTGGCATCGGCCTTCACCAGGATGGTCTGTGGAATGAACCAGTTGTCCGGGGTGAAGCGCAGGGTGACAAAGGTGCCGTTGGGGCCGTTGACGGCGCCAGGATCGTTGCTGAGCAGGGCGAAAGAGCGGGCGCGGCGTTCGCGCTCGTCCGGCGTGGGCAGAGGCGCCAGTGCCTTGACGAGGATGGCCACGGTCGGCATGCGCGTGAGCACCACCTGGTAGCTGTCCGCGACGCCCCCTTCCGTGATGATGGTGGAGCCGCCCGTGGGGCGAATGACGACACCCGGCTCGTCGTTGTCGGCGACGTGAGCGCCGACGCCGTATATCTTCGTGCCGTCGAAGAGCGGGTCGAGACTTTCCACGTCGTGGGTGATGATGCCGCTGTGGCCGCGCAGATCGTTGCTGACGACGGGGGGCGCATCGCCGGACATGTTGAAGGTGTCGTTGCCCAGGCCGCCGAGGATCTCGGTGGCGACCTTCTCGTTGGTGCTTTGCACGAAGAAGCGGTCGTTGCCCTCGGCGCCATCGACGCGCAGGGATTCGATGTTGACGTAGCTCACGTTCAGGCCGCCGCCGAAGACGCCATCCTTGGTGATGACGAAATCATCGCCGAACTCGGTGCCAATGGCGACCACGGTGTCGAAGCCGTCGCCGCCGTCGATGTTGACCGGGGCGTTGACGGCGTATTGCACCAGATCGGCGCCGGCGCCGCCGGAGATGTCGGTCCGGGCCCGGTGAGGTTCCTGGGACCCGACCAGGGCGAAGGCGCGGACCTCGAAAACGTCGTCGCCCGCGTCGCCATTGAGCGCCAGCTCCGCTCGGTTGTGGAACACCACGAAATGGTCGTCGCCGGTGCCGCCGTTGATGGTCATCGGCTTGCTGATGCCGTTGGACAGGAAGCCACGCGTGGTCTCGATGGTGGCGAACTCGTCATCCACCGAGACGTTGGCCTCGACGTTGGTGCGCGGCGAGGCGAAGAGCTGGCCCACCTGGAAGGTGTCGCTGCCTCCCTCGCCGTTGAGGGTGATCTCCGACGCGGTGTCATCGACCGCGAAGTAGTCGTTACCCAGCCCGCCGTTGACGACGATGCGCTCCACCCCGCTGTAGTTGATGCGCTCGACGGCCGTCGGGCTGTTGATCATGGCCACAAAAGAGAGCGAGCCGCCGGCGTTGGCACGCAGCAGGAACTGGTCGGCAAAGAGGGTACCTGTGGCGGTGAACAGGTCGGTACCGACGTTGGAGCCGGTATCGAGGACGGTGATGAGCGAGTTGGCGCCGCTGCCGTAGAAGTCGATCAGGTAGGTGTCGCTGCCGCCCTGGCCGTCCAGGAAGTCGTTGCCGTCCTGGGAAATGATGAGGTCGTCGCCGCTCGGCTCTGGACTGGGCGGGCCCTGATCGCCATAGACCCGGTCGCTGGCGCCGCCGCCGTCGAGGCGGTCGTCGCCGATGCCGCCGCGGATGGTGTCGTTGTTTTGCTCGCCCAGGATCTGGTCATTGCCGGCGCCGCCGTCCATGGTGTCGTTGCCCAGGCCGCCATGCAAGACGTCGTCGTCGTCCTCGCCCTCGATGGTATCGGCGCCGTCATCGCCCCAGAGCCGGTCCCGGCCCCGGCCGCCCTGGATCCAGTCGCGGCCGGCCCCGCCGTGGATCTCGTCGTCATCCCGGTCGCCGACGAGATGGTCGGCACCGAAGCCGCCCAAGATGATGTTGGCGCCGAGGCCG
>JADMIO010980268.1_pt1 | contig 18367 bp, 17 predicted proteins | sample 8958161 | NCBI WGS metagenome assembly JADMIO01 (sample SAMN16585339, study PRJNA669376) | soil metagenome | isolation source: Crop rotation soil | place: USA: Cullars Rotation, Alabama | collected 2011 | reverse complement strand
TCCCAATGTGCTGGAAAGTCCCCGAGCAGGTGCCCGCGGAGTTGCCGGCGGGGGTGCGCCACTTCCCCTACGTCCCGTTCAGCCAGGTGCTGCCGCGGGCCGCGGCGCTGGCGCATCACGGCGGCATCGGCACCTCGGCCCAGGCGCTGGCGGCCGGCGTGCCGCAACTGGTGATGCCGATGGCGCACGACCAGCCGGACAACGCCGCCCGGCTGCGCCGCCTGGGCGTGGCCGCGTCGGTGCCGCGGCGCCGGTTCCGCGGCCCCGCCGTGGCCCGGGCGCTGGGGGAACTGCTGGACTCGAAGGAGGTCGCGGAGAACTGCGCATCGGTCGCCGCCCGCCTGAAGGGGAGCCGAGCCGTCGAGCAAACGTGTGAGGCCATAGAGGAGTTGGGCTCCGCGTAGCAGCGGCTTCACGGCGACACACTCCCCGGCCTGCCCCTTGCCCTTCAATTCTATTAAATCACATCCATTTAATCCGTAAACCCGGCTCCCGCGGTGCGTTCCGCCCTCCTACTCCCCGCGCCGGCAAGGTCCGCCGGGGTTGACCAGGTTCGCCAGACCTCCGCGCCGCCGGCACAAGACGGAGGGCATGAGGAACAGGCAGAAGCGGCATTTCGCGAGCAAAGCTGCTCAAGACGGGGGGGGTGGGTTGCCGAATTATGAAGGCAGCGAACGGGGAACGGAAGCCCCGCCGGGAGTGCCCCGGTGTGCGAGGATGTGGAGACATCCGACAAACCCCTACAGGAAGGCGCGGGCTGTCGGGCCAGCGGGGTCGGCGGAGACCGGCCCACCGACCACGGCTCCGAGCCGAAGTTCGACCCTTTGGAGGAATACTCGTGAATGCTGCGTTCTTGCTCGTAACCACGGCATGGATCGCTGGGGCCGATGCGGCAGCGCCCCCGGCCAAGCCGACCCCGCAGCCCGCCGCGCCGGTCTATTCCGTCGGAACCGGCGGCTGTACCGGCGGCGGCTGCGGCGGCTGTGACAGCTGCGGCGATTGCGGCTGCGACAGCGGCCACGGCGGCGGCCTGTTCTCGAAGCTCAAGGCCCGCCTCCACCGCAGCGATGACTGCGGCTGCGACAGCGGCTGCGGCGGCCACGGCGGCGGCCTGCTCTCCCGGTTCAAGGGCTTCGGCCACAAGAACGACTGTGACACCGGCTGCGGCTGCGGCAGCAGCTGCGACTCCTGCGACAGCGGCCACGGCGGCGGCCTGCGCGGCAAGCTGCGCGGCCTGTTCCACCGCAGCAAGGACTGCGGCTGCGACACCGGCTGCGGCGGCTGCGACACCGGTTGCAACGGCTGCGCCGGCACCATCAGCCCCATCCCGGCCGGCGGCATGCCCCGCGCCGAGCCGATCGGCGCGCCCAAGGAGGAGCCCAAGAAGCTGCCCTCCGGCGACGGCAAGGACAAGGGCGAGAACAAGAAGCCCGGCACCGTCCGCCTGATCCCCCAACCGGTTGACGCCCCCGAGTTGGACATCGCCCCGGCGACCGGCAAGAGCCCGTTCTAAGGCCCGGTGATTCGCCCCGCTCCTCCGCCGTTCCCCGTGACGCGACCCCGCGACACTCCCCAGAGTGTCGCGGGGCCGCGGTCGCTTTCGCCCGCCGGTCAGCGCTTCTCGTTCCATTCCGGCCGGGCGTACTTCTCCTCAACCAGCGCCGCGATCCTCGCCAACTCTTCCGCAGACCATGACCCTGCGGCCAGCTCCCAGCCCGTCGCGTGAGTGAAAACTCGCCCAATGGCCGCCCACGTCTCGGCGACGTCCAGACATCGCCCAGTCAGTTCGAGAATCCCGGGCAGTTCCGGGGCGAATGGACTTTGCGTCAGAAGAATGCCGCCGTGCTGCATGACGGCCCCACGCTGCTTGCGCTGGGCGCTGCCGACAACCTTCGCCGTGCCGACGAGCAGGTCGCCGGTGGTGAGATGACGGAAGCAGAGCGGACCGGCGCGGTGCTCGTCGGGCGGGACGTGCGGGCGCACCGTCACGCCCAACTCGCCCAGCGCGGCGGCGATGATGCGGTGCATGCGCGGCAACCAGCTTTCGCCGCCCTGCCACGGCGCCCCGGCCGGCACAGCCAGGCCGTAGGTGAGTTCGTGATGGTGAACCAGCATCAGGCCCCCCGACGGGCGGCGCACCCAGGCGAGTTCGGGCAGGCGTGCGGCGTGCGGCTGGAAGTAGCCGAGGCTGACGGTCGGCTCAGACCAGCCGTAGAAGCGCAACGAGGCGACGCCGGCGACGGCGGCTTCGAGGAGCACCTCGTCGGCTGCCATGTTGTGCGGGCCGTCGGCGACGGCGCAGGGGAGTAGTCGGACGGACATGACAAGGTGAGGGGGTGACAAGGTGAGGGGGTGACAAGGTGAGGGGTGACAAACTCACCCCTCACCTTGTCACCCCCTCACCTTGTCACCCCCTCATTCTCCTTTCCAGCGCAGGATCGGCTCCTTGGCGGCCTTGACCTCGTCGGGCCGGCTGATGCCCAGCGCGTGCGGCGCGTCGTGCAGGAAGTCGGCGTCCTCCTCGCGGATGCGCAAGAGCGTGTCCGCGAAGCGGTCCAGCGTCTCCTTGCTCTCCGTCTCCGTCGGCTCGATCATCAGCGCCTCGGGCACCACCAATGGGAAATAGACGGTCGGCGCGTGGTAGCCGAAGTCGAGCAGCCGCTTGCCGATGTCCATCGCGCTGATGCGCCGCTCGCGCCGCAGGCCGCGGGCGCTGGCGACGAACTCGTGCATGCAGCGGTCGCCGTGTGGCACCTCGTAGGCCGGCCTGACGCGACTGAGCAGGTAGTTGGCGTTGAGCACCGCCTGCTCGCTGACCTGCCGCAGCCCGTCGGGGCCGAGCGTGCGGATGTAGAAGTAGCCGCGCAACAGGATGCCGACGTTGCCGAAGAAGCTGCGCACCCGGCCGATCGACTTGGGCCGGTCGTAATCGAGATGAAACTGGTCGCCCTCCTTCGCCACGACCGGGGCCGGCAGGAACGGCTCCAGGTTGCGGCGCACGGCGATCGGCCCGGCGCCGGGGCCGCCGGCGCCGTGCGGGCCGGTGAACGTTTTGTGGACGTTGTAGTGCATCATGTCGGCGCCGAAGTCGCCGGGCCGCGTGATGCCCAGGATGGCGTTCATGTTGGCGCCGTCCAGGTAGACCAGCCCGCCGCGCGCGTGGATCATCTCCGTGATGGTGGTGATCTGCTTCTCGAACAGGCCCAGCGTGTTCGGGTTGGTAATCATGAACACGGCAGTGCGCTCGTCGAGCTTGGCGCGCAGGTCGTCCAGATCGACCAGGCCGCGGGCGTTGCTCTTGACGGTGACCGCGTCGAAGCCGGCGATGGCCGCGCTGGCCGGGTTGGTGCCGTGGGCGCTGTCGGGGATGAGGACGCGCGTCCGCTCTTCTGCGCGGTCGCGGAAGTAGGCGGCGGCGACCAGCAGGGCCGTCAATTCGCCCTGCGCTCCCGCGGCCGGCTGGAGCGACACGGCGTCGAGGCCGGCGATCTCGGCGAGGATGTTCTGCATGTCCCAGAGGATGTGCAGCATCCCCTGGCACGACTCGTCGGCCTGGAGCGGGTGCAGCTGGGCCAGGCCGGGGAGGGCGGCGAGGCGCTCGTGCCGCTTGGGGTTGTACTTCATGGTACACGACCCCAGCGGGTAGAAGTTGGTGTCGATCGACATGTTCCGCGTCGAGAGGTTGGTGAAGTGGCGGACCAGGTCGATCTCGCCCACCTCCGGCAAGGGCGGCGCGTCGCCGGCGAGGGCCTCGCGCGGCAGCGAAGCCTCGGGCACGTCGCACGCGGGCAGGCGGTGGCAGCGTCGGCCGGGGTGGCTGATCTCGAAGAGCAGTTCGGTCGATTGCGGCTTGTCCATTTCTTCCATTCTCGTTCCCAAGCTCTGCTTGGGAATGCAGGTCGGGAAGCTCTGCTTCCCTTCTGGTAGGCGACGCGAAGCAGAGCTTCGCCGACCGGCGTTCCCAAGCAGAGCTTGGGAACGAGGGCAATGATGTCAGCGGAAGGCCGGAATGATCGGAAGGCTAACCAGTCCATCGATCTCCGCTCGGGTCCGCTTCTCCGTGACGGCGAGGCTGAAGCAGGATTTCAGTGACGGATACCACCTGCCGAGTGGTAAACCTGCGTGATACCCTTTCTTCAACCAGTCATGCAGCAGCGCGGACACGTCGCTGTAAGCCACCAAGGTAAACTCGTTAAAGAAAGGCCGGGCGAAGCGGAGTGGCAAGCCCTGCTTCGACAGCTGCTCGGCGGCGTAGTGCGCCTTGCGCAGGCACAGCTCGGCCGTCTCCTTCAGCCCCTGCGGCCCCAGCGCCGCCAGGTAGACCGTGGCCCGCAGTGCCAGCAGTCCCTGGTTGGTGCAGATGTTGCTCGTCGCCTTCTCGCGGCGGATGTGCTGCTCGCGCGTTTGCAGCGTCAGCACCCAGCAGCGCTTGCCGTTGCGGTCGGTCGTCTGACCGACGAGGCGGCCCGGCATCTTGCGCACGAACTCCTCGCGGCAGGCCATCAGGCCCAGGACCGGCCCGCCGTAGCTCATCGGCGTGCCCAGGCTCTGCCCCTCGGCCACCGCGATGTCGGCCCCGTACTGCCCCGGCCGCTTCAGCAGGCCCAGGCTGATCGGGTAGAAGCTGACGACGAACAGCGCCCCCCGGGCGTGGGCCGCGTCGGCCAGCGCCTGCGGCTCCTCCAGGCAGCCGAAGAAGTTGGGGTGCTGTGCCACCACGCAGATCGTGTCGTGATCGACGGCCCGCTTCAGGTCGTCCGGGTCGAGGAAGCCGTTCGGCGCCGGTAGCGTCTCGACATGGACATCGAGGTCGCGCAGGTAGGTAGACAGGACCAAGCGGTATTCGGGATGAACACTCTCGGGAATAAGGACCTTGCGCCGCTTGGGGTTGACGTTCATTGCCATGATGACGGCCTCGGCGACGGCGCTGCCGCCCTCGTAGAGGCTGGCGTTGGCCACGTCGAGGCCGGTGAGCTGGCAGACGAGCGTCTGGAACTCGAAGAACGCCTGCAAGCTGCCCTGACTGGCCTCGGCCTGGTAGGGCGTGTAGGCGGTGTAGAACTCGCTGCGGCCGGCGACGGCATCGACCACGGCGGGGATGAAGTGGTCGTAGCTGCCGCCGCCGAGGAAGCAGACCGCCCGGTCGGCCGACTGGTTGGTCGCAGCTAGAGCCTGGACGTGCTGCGTCAGCTCCAACTCGGACAGCGCCGGCGGCACGTCGAGCGGGCGGTGCAGGCGCACGGCGTCGGGCACCTGCTTGAACAGTTCTTCGACCGACTTGACCCCGATGGCGCCCAGCATGGCGCGCTGGTCGTCGGGGGTGTTGAGGGTGTACAAACCGACCTCCTGCGGACTTCTCGGGAACGAGGCGGACTTACTTCATTGTTAGGGGCCGGCCGGGGGATTCTGCAAGCGCGGCAGGACGTGTTGACGAACCCACTCCAGAAACGGTCCAATCACCCCAGTTTGGCTCAAGCCTTGCGTCTGGTGGAGAAAGCCGAGAAACTCGCCTAGCGGGAGGGCAGGGAAGTTGACGCTTTGCGTGGTCTGCTCGTACTCCCCGTCGGCTCGCAGGCGATGGGCGGTGATGGTGTTGCCGTCACAGCGCCAGACTTCGGGCACCTTGAGCGCTGCGTAAATGCCCATGCGGTCGAGCGCGCTGCGCGTCATCTCGACCTCCAGCGCCAGGTCGGGAGGGGGATCCCGGGTCAGGTCGAGCCGGCGCGGGCCGAGTACCTGGGCGGCGTGGCGGATGTAAAGGCAGTCGTCCGCCTCCAGCCCGCGCTGCAAGTCTTGCCGCCGGAGGGTCGTGGATCCTCCGGGCTGTACGTCAAGGTTCAGTTCGTGTCCCAGCAAGACGAGCAGGAATCCGATGCGACTCTTCCACCATTCGTGGTCATAGAGAGGCGCCATGATCTCCAGCCTTCCGCGGTCATAGGTGAGAAAAATGCGCCGCTCCCCAACGGTATCGAGGAACTTTTCGTAGGACTCCCAATCGATGCCGTCAAAGACAAGACCCTGGCCGGGGGTGGCGCGGTCGAGGCCCTGGTCCAGTGTCATCTGAGTCGATCCGGTCGTTCCAGGCATGTTCCAGTATCCTCTCCCTCGCGAGGCTGCTTACGACACAGCTCAGTTCCCCCCTTCCGCGATCTGTTTCTGGTACTGTTCCAGCGTCATCAGCCGGTCGAGCGTCGCCCCCGGCGCCACCTTGATCTTCACCATCCACCCCTTGCCATAGGGGTCGCCGGTGATCAGGCTGGTGTCGCCCTTCACCTTGTCGTTGACCGCGACGATCTCGCCCTCGACCGGCGCGTACAGGTCGCTGACCGCCTTGACTGACTCGATCTCGCCGAAGCGGTCGCCGGCCGCCAGGCGCGTGCCCGCGTCCTTCAGGTCGATGTAGACGATGTCCGTCAGCTGATCGACGGCGAACTGCGTGATGCCGACCGTGCAGACGTCGCCCTCCAGGCTAGCCCACTCGTGCGACTCGCGGTAGCGAAGCGATTTCGGGTCCATGAGTCCTCCGGGTCATTTCTGCCGCCGATAGAACGGCAGCGGCACCACCTTCGCCGGCGCCGCCGTGCCGCGGATGTCCACCTCGCACGCCGCCCCGGGCGCCGCCAGCGCCGGCTCGACGTAGCCTATTGCGATCGCCCGGCCCAGGGTCGGCGAGAACGTGCCGCTGGTCACGCGGCCCACCTCCGCCCCGCCGCGCAGCACCGCCGCCCCCCCGCGGGCGATCCGCTTGCCCTCCAGCTCCAGGCCGACGCGCCGCCCCAGGGATGGGTCGTCCTTGCGCCGTAGCAGGGCGTCGCGGCCGATGAAATCGCCCTTGGCCAGCTTCACCGCCCAGCCGAGTCCCGCCTGCAACGGGTCGATCTCCTCGTTTAGTTCGTGGCCGTACAGCGGCATCGCCGCTTCCAGGCGCAGCGTGTCGCGCGCCCCGAGCCCGCACGGTCGGGCGCCGCGGCCGATCAGCTCCTCCCAGAGCGTCACGCCCTGGTCGGCCGCGACCATGAACTCGAATCCATCCTCGCCGGTGTAGCCGGTGCGACTGACGACGCAGCCCTTGCCCCGGTAGCGCGTCGGCGTGGCGTAGTAATACTTGAGTTGTGCGGCGTCGGCCTCGACGAGCCCGCGGCACAGCTCCACGGCGTTCGGCCCCTGCACCGCCACCATCGCCGTGCCGAGGGTCTGATCGTTCAGCTGCACGTCGCGCCCGCCCATGTGCTGATTGATCCAGCCGACGATCTTCTCGCGGTTGGACGCATTGACCACCATCGCCCAGCCGTAGGGCCAGCGGTAGACGAGCACGTCGTCGCGGATGCCGCCCTGCTCGTTGCAGAGGAGGCTGTAGCGGACCTGGCCGTCGGCCATGGTGGCGAGGTCGTTGGTGCAGAGGTGCTGGAGCAACTCCAGCGCCCCGGCCCCGCCGAACGAGAGTCGGCCCATGTGGCTGACGTCGAAGACGCCGGCGGCGGTGCGGACGGCGGTGTGCTCCTCGGTGATGGTCGTGTACTGGATGGGCATGTCCCAGCCGCCGAAATCGACCATCCGCGCGCCGTGCGAAACGTGCCAGTCGTACAGCGGTGTGCGCATCGCTCGCCTCGCGCCTGGGGGGAAGCCCATCAGAATGGCGGACAGTCTAGGCGGCCGGGGCAATCCGTGCAAGACGGAGTGCCGGCCCCTGGAGATATGGTACGAGGCTCCCCGAAGGGAGGGGAGAGCCGCAGGCTCGCCAGCGGCCCCCGGACACGACCGGGCGATTGAGTTATTATAGCAGCCGTTGCCCCGCGGCCCGGAGGCGGCCCATGCTCGTCGTCAAGAACGCCGCCCAGCTCGTCGGCTCGCCGCAGCCCGGCCCGCGGCTACGGCGCGGCAGCGCCCTGCGCGAGGTGCCCACCATCCCGGACGGCGCCGTCGTCATCCGCGGCGAGCGCATCGACTGGGTCGGCCCCACGCGCGACCTGCCCGCCCTGCCCGCCGCCGCCCGCGTCATCGACGCCGCCGGCCAGGTTGTGCTGCCGGGCTTCGTGGACAGCCACACGCACCTGATCTTCGCCGGCTCGCGCGAGGACGAATTCGAGCAGCGCCTGGAGGGACTCACCTATCAGCAGATCGCCGAGCGCGGCGGCGGCATCAACGCCACCGTGCGCCGCGTCCGCGCCGCCTCGCGGGAGGAGTTGAAGTCGCTGGCCCGGCCGCGCCTGCAACGGCTGCTGTCGCACGGCGTCACCACCGTCGAGGTGAAAAGCGGCTACGGCCTGACGCCCGCCGACGAGGTCAAGTGCCTGGAGGCCGTCGCCGAGCTGAACGCCGAGGGGCCGCTGGAGCTGGTGCCAACGTTCCTCGGCGCCCACGCCGTCCCGCCGGAGTACCGCAGCGACCGCGACGGCTACCTGCGGCTGCTGATTGACGACATGCTGCCGGAGGTGGCGCGCGGCCGGCTCGCCGAGTTCTGCGACGTGTTCTGTGAAACCGGCGTCTTCTCCGTCGAGGAGTCGCGGCGCATCCTGACGCGGGCGCACGAGCTGGGCTACCGGCTCAAGCTGCACGCCGACGAGCTGACGCCGCTGGGGGGAGCCGAGTTGGCCGCCCAGCTGGGCGCCGCCTCCGCGGACCACCTGCTCTGCGTCACTGAGGCCGGCATCGACGCCCTGGCCGCATCGGGCACCGTAGCGACGCTGCTGCCGGGGACGGCCTTCTTCCTGGGGATGCCGTGGGCGCCGGCGCGCCAGCTGATCGAGCGCGGCGCGGCGGTGGCCGTGGCCAGCGATTGCAACCCCGGCACCTGCCCCACCGAGAACCTGCCGCTGGTCGGCGCGATGGCCTGTACGCAGATGAAGATGCTGCCGGCCGAGGTGGTCAACGCCCTGACGCTCAACGCCGCCGCCGCCCTGGGCCGGGCCGACCGGCTCGGCTCCCTGGAGCCGGGCAAGCAGGCGGACCTCGTGCTGTGTGACGTGCCGGACTACCGCCACCTGTTTTACCATTTCGGGATCAATCATGTCCGCCGCGTCATCAAGCGGGGCCGCGTGGTGTGCGCGGCTTGAGCCGGTCGCGCCGCCGGACGACCGGCCGCGCCGGCCCGACGACCCGCGCCTGGGTGAAGTGGTCGAGTTCTGGCGCGGCGAGCCGCCGGCGCTGCGGGCGGGGCGGCCGGTCCTCATCGGCTTCCCACAGGACGAGGGCGTGCGCCGCAACGGCGGCCGGGTCGGCGCCGCCGAGGCGCCGCGCGAAATCCGGCGCTGGCTGTACCGGCTGGTTTCGCGGCACCCCGACGGTTACCCCCCTCCGGTGCCGCTCGACCTTGGCAACCTGCGGATCGAAGGCGACCTGGAAGAGACACAGGTGGCGCTGGGCGAGGTGGTCGGAGCCGTCCTCGCCAGCGGCGCGATCCCCATCGTCCTCGGCGGCGGACATGAGACGGCCTACGGACATTACCTTGGCTACGTCAATGCGGGGTTGCCAGTCGCCGTGGCCAACCTTGACGCCCACCTCGACGTGCGCCCCTTGATCGACGGGAAGGGGCACAGTGGCTCTCCGTTTCGGCAGATGATGGAACACCCTAGCCACCCGCTGGCGGGCGAGCGGTATTCTTGCCTGGGCGTCCAGCCGCACACCCTGGCCCGGGAGCACCTTCAGTATGTGAAGGACCGACGCGGCGGCACCTACGGTAACTGGTTCAAGATGGCGCTCCACTCCTGCCTGGAGCGATGCTGCGAGGAGTACGCGGCGGAAGGCTGTCGGGTTTACGTCTCGCTCGACGCGGACGTCGTCCGGACGAGTGACGTGCCCGGAGTCAGCGCCCCGAACGTCTGCGGCGTGCCGGGTGACATTGCCGTCGCCTGTGGAGCGGTTGCAGGCCGAATCCGTGCGGTGTCCAGCTTTGACCTGGTGGAGATCAACCCGCGCTACGATCGCGACGGGCAGAGCGCGCGCTGGGCGGCGCTGGTGGTGTGGAACTTCCTCGCCGGGCTGGCACAGCGGGACGGGGGCTGAACGAGACGGCAATTTTCCTCGTTTAGCCGCGAGCGTCCCGCGAGCGCTCCTGAGCGCTCGCGGGACGCTCGCGGCTAAACGGGCGCGCTCACCGCGCAGTGCTCAGTACGGGATCTGCAACGGCTTCAGCCGGCGCAGGCCGAACGGCGCGAAGAAGCCGATGTCCGGCTGCATGGTCGTCGGGTACTGGCTCTTGCCGAGGTTCGTGGTCGACGAGAAGGGCGAGAGGTTCGGCAGGAAGTTCGCCAGGCTGAAGGTGTGGTTGAAGAACTGCGGCTGCGCCACCGGGACCACCGACGCAGAATTAGTGGTGACGGGCTCGCCGCGCAGCGCCCGCGGGTCGATGCCGCCGAACGAGGCGTTGTTCACCTGCGCGAACGATGGGGCGGCGAAGCCCAGGGCCACCACCGCCCCCGCCAGCCATTGCCATTTGCGCATGACTCCCCCTTCTCCCCTGACGGGGACCGCTCCGTGAGACGTGGATAGGACGCAACGAGAGGGGCGGAGGATAACAACCGCGCGCGGCGCGTCAAGGCCGCTTCGCGCGCCGCTCGGGCGCCCCGAATGCCGCGGAAATGTCACAGTCCGGCCGCCGCGCTTGCCGATGGATGGAAAGAGGAAGCCCCGGCGGCGACCCTGCGAGGATCGTGCCGGGTCGGTCCCCTTCAGGGAGGATCTTGGATGGCCGCGCATCTCCGCGTCTTCTCCGACCACGACTTCGAGGAGGCCGAGCGGCAGGAGCCGACGGTCCACGTGTCGCTCGGCGACCTGCTGCCGCTCGTGGCGCTGGCCCATCGGAACAACTACGTCTGGCTGCAAGACTTCCTCGATGACGAGGTGCGCATCACCCCCGACCTGTACGAAGTGCTGCGGGCCTTCCGCTGCTACCGGCCGTCGGCGTGAGCATTCCGCCGCTTGCGGCGTAGCACTCACGCTACGCCGCAAGCGGCGGTCATATCCCTTCGTCCCCGCCGCCCAGCCCCTTCAGCAACTCCGGCTTGCCGAACTGGTTCAGGTCCACCTGCCCGCGGACCTCGCTCTCCACCAGCATCAGCCGCTGCTCTATCTGCTGGAGCTTCGTCTTTAGCGCCTGCACCTGGCTGGTCAGATCGTCGCGCGACCGGATGCGCGGCACCTCGGGGTAGCCGAGCTGCCGCTGGAGTGCCCCGAACAGGAACAGCGGGTCGCGGCCGTAACTCGCCTTGGCGATCTTCCCCTCTTTTTCTCCGAACAGCGGCGGCACCGGCACCTCGTAGCCCGGCTCCTGGCGGCGCCGCTCGCTGACGTACCACTGCGAACGGACGTAAACCAGGTCGCCGAAATCCACGATGCCGATCTGACGCCGCACCAGGTGGATGAACTCCTTCCAGTCGGCGTCGTAGAACGGGTCGCCGGCCATGCTCATCAGGCCGCGGTCGTAGCCCAGGCGGTTGCGGCACAGCGTCTCGAACTGGTAGACGAACAGCCCCGCCGGGCTCGGCTGCCCGGCGCGGTAGAGCGCCTCGCGCTCCAGCACCAGCAGGGCGGTGTCCACGCTGAAGCGCAGCTTCTCGTCCTCGGTGCGCGCGACGATGAATGCCTGGAACGGGGTGAAGTAGTGCGGCAGGCGGGTGAAGCCGGAGGAGAGCAGGCCGGTGTGCTTCAGTTCGGTGGAGAGGAACTGGATGGCGTACGGCAGGCGCGTGGTGGAGAGCATCTCCTCGTGCAGCCGGCCGAGGATGTCCTGGGCGGCCATCTCGCCGGCCATGCGCTCGCGCAGCACGCGGAAGAAGTAAGCCTGTTCGACGTACTCTTCGCGCTCCAGGACGGGTGGGGTCGCCATGCGGTCATCATAGCGACCCCCGTGCCGGCCGCTCAAGACGCCCGGCGGTACTCGCCGCGGTCGTCCGGGGCCAGCTGCGCGGTGCGCTCGCCGGCGCGCAGGTCCACGTCGAAGACGAAGCCGCCGACGCGCAGGGTGTCGCGGTCGTGCAACTCGGCACGCTCGACCATTGCGTCATTGACGAAAACGCCGTTAAGGCTGTCGAGGTCGGTGACGTGCCAGCGGCCGCCCTCGTAGTCGAAGCGGCAGTGGCGGCGGCTGACGTCCGGCAGCGGCAGGCGCACGTCGGCGCTGCTGTGGCGGCCGAACACCATGCCGCTGCGCGTCACCTCGACGGCGAAACGGCCGGGGCGCAGGCACAGCCGCAGCGGCATCACGTCCGGCGTGGCCGGGCCGCCCGCGTTGACCCGCCAGTGCGGCCCCCGGAAGGGCAGGCTCACCGCCCCCTCGTCGCAGTCAGCGTCAGACATTGCCGCTCCCCTGTCCCGCCGGCCGGGAGGTGATGAACCGGGCGCCTGTTCCGCCGCGCCCGGAGAAATCTCCTCGACCGGGAGTGCGGCTTATAGCAGAAGCGCCGGGATGGCGGAAGGCGAGGTTCGAGCCACTCGGGGCCGCGCACGCAGCGCTGCCGAATGTTCCGGCGCTGCCCAACAGTCGCGGCGTGCCGGCCGACTTGAGGAATTCTTTCGACATTTCCGCTCATGTTTCCTTTGCGCAGCTTCCCCCATCGGGCACATTTACCCTGGACCGGGCGCCAGTCGCCCCCCGTCGTCCGCCCGGGATCAGTGGGAATCGCTAATCACTTCTGTGAGGAGTCCAGAGATGAGGCTGAGGGTCGCTCTGCCGTTGCTCGTCTGCCTAGCCGGCCTGGCGTCGGCGGGCGGCGAGGCCCGGGCGGCGCACTGCGGGGCATCGTGCTACCCGACACAGTGCTGCGCCCCCGAACAGTGCTGCATGCCTTGCGTGCGCTACCGCGTCTGCTACCAGTCGGTGGTCGAGGAGCAAACGCAAGTCTGCTACCGCCCGGTCTACCGCACCGTCATGAAGGAGTGCCGGTACACCTGCTATCGGCCGTGCTACGAGACGCACTACAAGGAATGCCGCTACACCGTCTGCAAGCCGTGCTGGGAAGAGTACGACGTGGTCCGGAAATACACGGTTTGCAAGCCGTGCTACGAGCAGCACGTCCGCGAGCACCGCTACACCGTCATGCACCAGGTCTGCCAGCCCTACCAGGTGCCCGTGACGTGGTGTACCTACAAGCCGTGCTACGAGCAGCACGTCCGCGAGCAGCGCTACACCGTCCAGCGCCCGGTCTGCGAGCCGTACCAGGTGCCGGTGCGCTGGTGTACCTACAAGCCGTGCTACGAGCAGCACGTCCGCGAGTGCCGTTACACGGTGCAGCGGCAGGTCTGCGAGCCGTACCAGGTGCCCTGCTACTTCACGGTCTACAAGCCGTGCCTGGAGCACCACGTCCGCGAGTGCCGTTACACGGTGCAGCGGCAGGTCTGCGAGCCGTACCAGGTGCCGGTGCGCTGGTGTACCTACAAGCCCTGCTACGAGCAGCACGTTTGCATGGTCCCCGAGACGCGCTGCAAGACGGTGACCGAGCAGCGGACGATGATCGTCAAGTCGTACAGCTGCGAGCCGGTGTACACGGAGAAGGTGGTCAAGGTCTGCACCGGCGACTGGCACGAGGAGCGCTGCTACATCCCGGGCCCGAAGGTGACCAAGTGCTGCCAGCTGCCCGGCACCTGCACCTTCGACCCCTGCACCTGCACCTCGCACTACTGCCCGGGCCCGACGGTCACCTACGAGGTGCAGTGCCCCGGCCGGTGGGTGTGCAAGAAGGTCTGGGTGCCGCGCGAGGAGTGCCGCACCATCCGCTGCTGCCATTACGTCACCAGGGAGCACTGCTGCCCGGTCAACTACACCGTCTGCAAGTCGGTGCCCTACACCGTCATGAAGCCGGTGCCCTACACCACCTGCAAGATGATCCGCCAGGAGCACTGCCGCATGGACACGCACTACCGCACCTACTGCGTGCCCGAGGAGAAGGTGCAGTACGTCCCGTACACGACTTGCAAGATGGTGCCCGAGCAGCGCTGCCGGATGGTCACCAAGTACCGGACCTACTGCGTGCCGGAGGAGAAGGTGCAGTACATCCCCTACGTCACCTGCAAGATGATCCGCGAGGATCACTGCAAGATGGTCACCAAGTACCGGACCTACTGCGTGCCCGAGGAGAGGGTGCAGTACATCCCGTACACGACTTGCAAGATGGTGCGCGAGGACCACTGCAAGATGGTCACCAAGTACCGGACTTACTGCGTGCCGGAAGTGAAGGTGCAGTGCATCCCGTACACCACCTGCAAGATGGTGCCCGAGGAGAAGTGCGAGGTCATCAAGTGCCGGCGCTGCAAGCTGGTGCCCGAGGAGAAGTGCTGCCAGGTGCCGTACACCACTTGCAAGATGGTGCCCGAGGAGAAGGTGCAGTGCGTGCCGATCACGACCTGCGCGATGGAGCCGTACTGCGTGACGCGGAAGGTCTGCCGCAAGGTGCCGGTGCTGGAGCCGGTCATCGAGGCGCCCTGCCCGCCGCCGTGCCCGGTCGGCAAGCGAGCCGGCCTGACGGAGTGGATGGCCCGCCTCACGTCGCACAAGGCCGACAAGGCCGACTGCCCGACCTGCGGCAAGTGAAGTAGGAGGAGTCGTCCCGACGAGCCGGAAGCGTCAGCGACGGGGTCGTGAATGCCCGTCGCTGACGCTCCCGGCTCGTCCTGCTTACTCCACTTCGCGCCGGCGCGGACTTTACACGCCCCCACTTTTTTCGTACAGCGTCCCACCGTCCTCGCCCCCCGCGACCCGCAAGGAGGTGGCCTGGTGGAGCCCGTACTGCTCTCGGCGTCCCTCACCCTGCTGGCGGTCGTCCTGCCGCTGCCGGCGGCCGACGACCCCGCGACTCGCGCCTACCAGGAGCGCATCGCGGCAATCTGCGCCGACGGCACGGACGGCGAAACCCCCGACGACCTGGCAAACGACTTCGCGCGCATCAACCGGGAGCTGGGCGAGACGCCAGCGTGCGGCGTGGCGGCGGACGTGGCGGAGGCCGGACGGGAGCTGCGCGCCCTGGCCCGCGACCTGCACGCGCTCTTGCGCCGCGCCGCGGACCACCGGCGGCGCCACGGCGACCCGGCCCGCGTCTTCGTCGAGACGCTGGCCCGCAGCCTCGTCGGCGAGCCCCAGGCCATGCGCACCGAGATCGACGCCGCCCGCGCCGCACTCCGCGCCGATAGCGAAGCCGCCCGCCAGCGCTGGCACCAGTGCCGGCAGGCGCTGCCCCTGGTCGGCCGCGCCCTGGAGGAGCGCTTCGAGCAAGCGTTCGCCTGTTGCCGAGCCGCACTGCGCGAGGACAAGCAGGTCACCGCGGCGGTCTACCTGGGGCGAGCCCGGGCCGCGGCCGGCGATGCGGAGTCACTTATCGCCGACTGCACGCGCGAACTCCGCGCCCACCCGAAGAGTGCCGCCGCCCACCTGTTGCGCGGCGCCGCCCGGCTGAGCGCCAACACGACCGAGGGGGCCGGCGACGACTTCGCCCGGGCGGTGCGCCTGGACCCGGACTTCGCCTTCGCCCTGGCCCTGCGCAGCCGGCTGCACGCGGCCGAGGGGCGCTACGACGAGGCCCTGGCCGACGCCGACCGGGCGCTGGCGGCGCTGCCGGACAATGGCTACGCCCTGACCACGCGAGGCCTGGTCTTCGTCAAGACCGGCAAGAACGAGGCCGCCGTCGCCGCCTGCACCAAGGCGCTGGAGGCCAACCCCTTCAACGCTCTGGCCCACGGCGGCCGCGGCACCGCCCTCAGCGCCTTGGGCCGCCACGAGGAGGCGGAAGAGGATTGCACCCGGGCCATCCGCCTGGGCAGCAAGCACGCCTGGGTCTACGTCAGCCGCGGCCAGGCTCGCTTCCACCGGGCCAACCTCAAGGGTGCCCTGGCCGACTTCAACGAGGCGCTCCGCGAGGCCCCCGATGTGGCCCACACCTACCGCTGCCGCTCGGTCGTCCGCGCGGCCCAGGGGCAGCTGGACTGGGCGCTGGACGATCTCAATGAGGCGGTGCGATTGGAGCCGAAGAACACCGAGTACCTCGACGAGCGGGCTCGGCTGCATTACGCCCGTGGCGACGTGGAGAAGTCGCTGGTCGACCTGGGCGCGGAGCTGCGCCTGGACCCGGACAATGCCTCGCTTTACCTGCGGCGCGGCCTGATCTTCATGAACCGGGCGGAGAATGCCAAGGCACTGGCCGACTTCGAGGCGGCGCTGGGGCTCGACCCGGCCAACGCCAGGACCTACCTGGCCCGGGCCTTCGTCTACGCCCAGACCGGCGAGCTGGACCGCGCCCTGAGCGATTGCGAGACGGCCGCCTGCCTGGGCGACGACGGGCCGGCCGTCTACAGCCTGCGGGCGCTGGCCGAGGTGCGCCGCGGCGAGATCGACAAGGCGCTGGCCGATTGCGAAGCGGCGTTGCGCCGCGACCCGCACTGGGCGCAGGCGCTGGAGGTGCGGCAGATGGCGCTGGAGGCCCGCGCCCAGCGCGCCCGCACCACGCCCGGCCTGCCGCCGCTGCCGCCCATCGTCGCCGCGCCGGCGGCTCCCACCGGCCTGCTCCCGCCGGCCGGGTCGGACAGGACACCCGGGGAAGCACGGCCCGTCGCGACCAACGTGGATGGCGGGCGTCAGGAGGCGAGCGAGGACGACTCGGCGGATCGCTATTATGAAGAGGGCCGATCACACCTGAAGACCGGCAACTTCCACGAGGCGATCATGGCCTTCGACAAGGCACTGCGCCGCGACCCGCAGGACACTTTCGCCTACCTGAAGCGCGGCATGGCCCACGCCGCCCTGGAGGAGTACAAGGAAGCGCTGGCCGACCTTAGCAAGGTGGTGGAACTCGACCCGAAGAACGGCAAGGCGTACCTTTACCGAGCCGCCGTCCACCTGCGGCTCAAGGACCCCGCCCGCGCCGCCGCCGACTGCTCCGATGCCATCCGCTTGCAACCGGGCGACGCCGACCTGTACGAGTGCCGCGGCAACGCTCACGACCAGCTGAAGGAGTACGCCAAGGCGCGCGACGACTTCCGCACGGCGGTGAAGCTGGCGCCGACCAGTGCCGCGGCCCACAATTCGCTCGCCTGGCTGCTGGCGACCTGTCCCGATGCGGCCGTCCGAGATGGCAGCCGGGCGGTCGAACTGGCGACCCGGGCCTGCGAGCTGTCGGCCTGGAACCAGGCGCAGATCATCGACACCCTGGCCGCGGCCTACGCCGAGTCCGGCCGGTTCGAGGACGCGCTGAAGTGGCAGCAGAAGGCAGTGGACCTGGCGCGCGACAAGGACCGTGAGGAGTTGAGCACGCGGCTGGAGCTATACCGGAAGGAGAAGGCGTACCGGCAACCGTGAGCGTACCGCAATGGCCACTTCGAGTGACCCCCTGACCGCCCTGCTCTGTGGCGAGTGTTCTGCCGTCTGCGTCGAGTGCGATGGGCGGTTCCGCGTCGATGCGCCGGCGCCGAGGGTCCTGGTGCCGGGGGCGTTCAATCCGATCCACGCCGGGCACTGGGGACTCGCCGCGGTCGCGGCCCGGCTGACCGATTCGCCCGCCGCGTTCGAGCTGAGCGTCACCAACGTCGATAAGCCGCCGCTCGGGGCGGACGAGGTGCGCCGGCGATTGGCTCAGTTCACCTGGCAGGCGCCCGTCTGGCTGGTGCGCGCTCCGACCTTCGTGGAGAAGGCGCGGCTGTTTCCCGACGCCATGTTCGTCGTCGGTGCCGACACGGCCGAGCGCGTGCTGATGTCGCGCTACTACCGCGACAGTGCCGGGGAGCTGAGCCGCGCCCTCGACGAAATCCGGCGCCGCGGCTGCCGCTTCCTGGTCGCGGGGCGGGCGGGAGCCGATAGCCGCTTCGCCGAGTTGCACCACCTGGAGATTCCACCGGGCTACGACAACCTGTTTGCCGCCATCCCGGCCGCGGCGTTCCGTGTGGACGTGTCGTCCACGGCGCTGCGGGGCGGGCGTGCCGCAAGCGGTTGACAGCCGCTTGTCCTTGCCGACGGGGTCGGGGTAAAATGAGCCGGAGACTCGCAACCCCCTGACGCAAGGCGGCAACGATGGCCGAATTCTGCGACGGAGGCATTCGCTTCCGCTACCCCGAGAACTGGACCCTCGAGCGCGAGGACAACGACTCCGGTTGGACCGTGTCGGTGCAGAGCCCCGGCACGGCGTTCCTGATGGTCTGCCTGCGGCACGACATTCCCGCCACTGACGAGGTGGCCGACGCCGCCCTCGCCGCCATGCAGGAGGACTACCCCGAGCTGGAGTACGACCCGTGCATCGACTCGCTGGCCGGCCAGCCGGCCGTCGGCCACGTCATCCGCTTCTTCAGCCTCGACCTCACCAATACTTGCTGGACGCGCAGCTTCTACTCGTCGGAAGGCTTTCCAGCACAGTGGGATCCGAAGCTTGGAATTCACGTGACTTGAAGTCGCGGC
>JADMIO011216397.1_pt1 | contig 18368 bp, 14 predicted proteins | sample 8958161 | NCBI WGS metagenome assembly JADMIO01 (sample SAMN16585339, study PRJNA669376) | soil metagenome | isolation source: Crop rotation soil | place: USA: Cullars Rotation, Alabama | collected 2011 | reverse complement strand
CTTCGAGAGTAAAGTTTCCGCGCAACCAATTCATCACTGCGGTGACGCGCGGATCATCGCGTTTGAGATCGGCATAGATATAACTGAGCAACCCCGCATAGCTCATGCTTCCGTAAGAACGCAGGGCGATGCGGCCCGAAGCAAGATTTGTTTCCCCAGCCATGCTTCGGCCAGGAGCGTAGATAAACCCGCCGTTATTTTGAGGGTCGTCGGAAGCCCAGCGCTCGGAGTTGTGGCTGGGTAAATTTTGGCAGGCTTGAATGAAGCGGATTGCTGCTGCCCAGTTAAGATCCTTTTCATTCCCCAGGTCCGTCTTTTCCCGTGCCTGTCTGCTGAGATATAAAGCTTCCAGCGCCAAAGAAGTGTTTGAAAGATCGGGACGTTTGTCCTTGATCCCGTAACCTATGCCGCCGTCCAGGACGTTATCCGTTTTGCCCGATTCATCGTAATCAGCTTGCAAGCCAATCAGGAATTGTCGGGCCTTTGTAATGAACGGCTGGTACTCGGCCCGATTGGCTGCTACCAGTGCGATCAGAGCAAGGGAGGTATTATAACTTGGCAGATCTTTTCGATAAATTCCTCCATCAGCCTGGGCGCAACTCAGCAGGTAACGGTAACCTCGTGTTACCGCCACCGATGCAGATTGCTCGTCCTTGGCCGTTCGCGCTCGAAATGCGGCCAATGCCAATGCTGTGATGGCCGGGTGATCCGGGGTGGACCAGCAGCCGTTGGTGTTCTGTCCTTTCTCCAGCCATTCCAGGCCTTTATCGATTGCGCGCTTTACTTCATTTTGAAGAGAAATATTAGACGCAGAGCCAATCACTAATGGGCGGGCATTCGGTTCAGCGCCTTGCACCCGCTCTCCACAGAGAACCAATATCACCAGGACAGCAAGGTATATAGCCGAAAACGTTTTGTTAAAAATGAGAAACAAAGCCTGCTTCATGAACAGAGAAAACATGCCTTGAGAAAGTTCCGCGGGCGAGAAGAATTTTAAAAAGGCTAATGAAGGAATGAAGGAAACAAACGAGACGCGGAATGTTGTTCAATAATGCGCGTCAAGACATTTACTGCTTGAATCGGGCACCGCGTTCTGGTAACAATCGTAGTGTAAACTCCCTGGTCCGCCTCTCATATGATGGAGGCTTTGGCACATGGAGCGCACTTTTGGAAGGCTCTAATACACCTACGACTAAAGGCCGAGATGCCATACAGGCCGCTGAATATATTAACTCGTAATTCAAAAACCATGGTCAAGGTGATCTTGAGCGCATTATTAATATGGGCAACAAAAACTTTATCCGCGCAACCGATTATCGCAACCCAGTTGTGGTCATATGCAGCAACCGGAAAAATTGCTGGCTCCCCAGCCATTGGCGCGGATGGAACTGTTTATTTCGCTTATGATGCTCCCACACTTTGCGCCGTCACAAATGGAGGATCAAACAAGTGGACTTTCCCGATTCAGGGTGGCATCCACGGGGCAAGCTATAGCCCGCCATCCGTAGCAACAGATGGAACTATTTTTATCTCTGGCGGTAACCTTTACGCTGTTAATACTGACGGATCGCAAAAATGGGTTTACTCTGCTGGCTCTGAAGCCGGATCTCCCGCCGTAGGCTTCGGCAACGAAATTTATATCCACGGGTTCCATCTCCTTTTCTCTGTCTCCATCACAGGCTCCTTCATTTGGTCGAACCGTATTGGGGGATCATATATATTTGGTTCGCCGGTAGTCACACCAGGCGGAACTATTTACGCCCCCTCGCTAGAGACGGCGAGTCTCTATGCTATAAATCATGATGGAACGGAAAAATGGCAGGCAAACATGGGATATTCTTCCGTTAATTCACCAGCTATTGCAGGGGACGGCACAATCTATGTAACCGGTACCGGCCTCTATGCCTTCTCGTCCTATGGTACTAATCTCTGGATTAACGCGACAAATAGTTTCGAGAATTCCTCCCCAGCCATCGGCAAAGATGGGACGATTTACGTCGCAACTTTCGGTGCGGGGACACTCTATGCCTTCACACCAGCCGGGACAGTCAAATGGCGTACAGTTCTTGCACCGAATAATTCGACAAACGCGCCGATTGCTGCTACACCAGCGATCGACACCGCAGGTAACCTCTACTATCCGGTTTTCAACACCCTCTATGCTTTGAGTTCCACTGGGTCAGTAATTTGGACTTTCAGCCCCAGCAACGGCGCCAACACCTACACATCACCTGCCATCGGACCGGATGGGACGATCTATGTCACTTTTGGGAACACACTGTATGCGATCTATAACACGAACAAACTCGCTGATGCGCCCTGGCCGATGTACCGGCAGAATGCGCGGCACACTGGCAAAGTGGAAAAGCCTTCGCTCCAAAAACCACAAAAGCGCGCGGACGCCAACTTTCAGTTCGAAATCTACGGTCAAGTGGGAGTGACGAACACGATCCAGGCTTCACCGGATCTTTCGAACTGGAGCGTTCTGGCGTATGTGGTGGTCACCAATGTGCCCACTGATTTCATCGACATCGATTCGACGAATTTCCCCTCACGCTATTATCGCACGCTCGGCCCGCCTTTGCCTTAAATTGAAAATCAAACTGCCAGTTTCAAGTCTTCGGCTAAAGGGCCACTCCGTGATAGCCTGGGCTGGAGCGAGTCAGCGAGCGGAGGCCAAGGTAAAATAATATAACCAATAACAACCCAGCCCTTCAAGGGCACTTCAAGGGCCGCACAGCCATATCACAATGCATCACCAGCATCGTGTCTGATCGTGTGATCAACTGATCATCTCGTTCATTTCGCAAAAAATGTCCATTCATGGCAATTGGAATGCGTCGCCAGACCGGGGGGTGCGCCCCCTTTCAGGGCTCCGAATTCTGTCGCACACCTACCTGGGCCTCTGCTCTCTGACTCCCTCCAGCCCAGGCTATCATATGACGGCCTTTCAGGCCTAACCCAAGTTCGTAGCCGACTGGCGAACTGGGGATAAAAACCTTCGCGCCTTCCTCTCAAATCAAGTGGTAATAACTGGTCCCATGAACGTGCACGGTGTGTGCAGCGCTGTTCCAACGATATAGCACTGCAAAGAAGCGTTCGTGATCGAATCGTTTGTTGACGCGCATCATCCGCTGTGAAAGAATTCGTAGCATAGTACCAGGCCAAAGGAAATTTTTATGCCACAGAATGAGTTGAGGAATGCCGATGACGTCCAGGCAGTGGACGATCTTCACCGAAAATATCAGCAAATTACCGAGCGCATGGGAGGCGTCATTGTGGGCCAGGAAAGTGTCATCGAACAGCTTCTCATTGCTTTCTTGTGTCGCAGCCATTGCATTTTGGAGGGTGTGCCTGGTTTGGCCAAAACGCTCATGGTTTCGACGCTTGCATCCTTGCTGAATCAAACTTTTCGCCGAATTCAGTTTACCCCGGACCTGATGCCGTCGGATATTACCGGCACGGATATTCTGGAAGAGGATCGCACGACCGGCAAACGGGTTTTCCGGTTCGTCAAAGGCCCGCTTTTTGGGAATATCATTCTGGCAGACGAAATCAATCGCACGCCTCCGAAGACACAGAGCGCTTTGCTCGAGGCCATGCAGGAAAGACAGCTCACGGTTGGTGGCCAGACTTATCCTTTGCCGAATCCGTTTTTGGTTCTGGCAACTCAAAACCCAATTGAACATGAAGGAACTTATCCTTTGCCGGAAGCACAGCTCGATCGGTTCATGCTCAAAATCCGAGTCGATTACCCGACGCGAGAACAGGAAATAACGATCACCAAACGTGGTTCAACGGCATACTCGTGCGAGACTGGGCAGGTATTGACAGTGGAAGAGTTGCTGGCAATGCAGGAGTTGGTTCGGAAAACACCTGTAGGAGATCACGTATACGAGTTTGCCGTCGATCTGGTGCGCAAAACACGGCCGTCAAAAGAGAAGAACAATGGCTTTGTCAGTGAGATGCTCACCTGGGGCGCTGGGCCACGAGCCAGTATTTGCTTACTATTGGCGGCAAAGGCGCGCGCTCTTTTGCAAGGTCGTTATCACGCCACGACCGAAGATGTGGCTGCCGTAGCCTTGCCGGTTTTGCGTCATCGGCTGATTCCTTCGTTCAATGCGGAAGCGGCCGGCCAAACGTCCGATGCTATTATCAGCCGGTTGCTCGAGGAGTCCACTTTGGTCAACCAACGGGCGACCCCAACGCGTTCATCGGTAAGACCCGATTCTCGAGCTGCGGTCGGGAGCGGCAGAACGTAGCGCGGCAAGGCTGTGCTTATAAGTGGCATGAATACCGATTACAAACTGTCCGAAATCCGACAGATTGCAATTGTCGTTAGCGATGTCGCTACAGCATTGCCTTTCTATCGAGATAGTTTGGGGCTGACGTTTCTTTTCAGTCCTGCCCCTAACCTGGCTTTCCTCTCGGCTGGCAGTGTTCGCATCATGCTAAGCACCCCGCAGGGAGCGGGAACCGTGGGTCACAACTCCATTCTTTACTTCAAATGCAGTGACATAGCTGCCGCACACTCCGCCATCATTGGACGCGGGGCAAAAAATGAGCACGGCCCACAGCTCACTGCCCGGATGGCTGATCACGAACTGTGGACGGCTTTTGTGCGTGATCCGGATGGAAATTTTATTGGTCTGATGGAGGAGAGGCGATGAACCGAGTGAATGATCGAACTACAGGGAAGCCTTGAAGCCAAAGACCTGACTAGAGATCACTTATGGAACAGCATTTCGTGTCCCGGGTAGTCGATGAACTCCGCCCCTGAATTCCTCAGTGCGGCTGACCTGGCCAAGACAGAGTATCTCGAACTCATTTCGAGGCAAATTGTCGAGGGACTTTATTCCGGGGGGCATCGCTCTAAGCAGAAGGGTGGTTCAGCCGAATTTGCCGAGCATCGCGCTTACTCTCCAGGGGATGAAATCCGCCTCCTGGATTGGCGCGTGTATGGAAAAAGCGATCGTTATTATATTAAACAATTTGAAGAGGAGACCAGTTTACAAGCGATGCTCGTGCTCGATGCCAGCGGTTCGATGGATTTTGGCCTGAGCACCGTTTCCAAGTATGCCTATAGCCGAATGGCTTGTTTGTGCCTGGCGAGAATCGTTCTTCATCAAAGCGACGCGGCCGGGCTCGCCATTATCGGGGAGGAAATCCGGACATTCGTTCCACCCAGGAATCAACCGAGCCACCTTGAAGTAGTAACTGAGCGTTTGCGCGAAGCGACTCCTTCCGGTGCTGCTTCTTTGCCTAAAGTGCTGGGCGAGCTGGCTGGCCGAATCAAACGGCGCGGCATCATCATCATTTTTTCCGATTGTTTCGAGCAGCCAGACGAGCTTGCCCATTCGTTGAAGTTGCTCCGGGCACGGAGGCACGAGGTCATCCTGTTCCATGTTTTAGCGCCGGAAGAATTGTCCTTTGCGTTTCAACAATGGACAAGGTTCGAGTCGTTGGAAAACAATGGCGAAACGGTCGAGTTGGATCCTGGACTCATTCGTAAGGAGTATCTCGCCCGGGTCCAGGCATTTCTGGGACAAATTCGCCGTGCATGCGGGGAAGCTTCGTGCGATTACGTCCCGTTGCAAACAGATGAACCGATCGGAGATGCTCTTGCCAAGTACCTGCGCCGACGAGCTTCCATTCAAAAGTCATGAGTTTTCTTTCCCCGGCTTTTCTATGGGCGCTGCCATTATTAGCGGTTCCAGTGCTCATTCATTTGTTCGGCAAAAGAAGACGCACGGTGATTCGTTGGGGCGCGATGCATTTTCTCCTCCCCGCCGCAGCCTGATGCGGTTAAGGGATTTGATTTTGATGCTGCTTCGCGTGGCAGCGGTGCTGCTCATAGTGGGAGCTTTGTCCCAACCGGTACTTCTATCCAGTCATCTCGGATCTGCAGGACCTCGTGATGTCGTTTTGGTCCTGGATAATTCCCTTTCCACCAAACGAACCATCGAAAATGAAACGGTGTTTCAACGTGAGTTGGCCGAAGTAAGGCGGTTGCTGCATACTCTTAACTCGACCGATAAAATTCGAGTGCTCCTCCCTTCGCCAAGGCCTGCATGGGTAACGTCCGGCCCGGTTACGGCCGATGCCTCTCACGTGAGTTCCCTGCTGGCTCAGCTCGAGGCGATGGCGCCCAATGATGGCACGGCTGACTTTTACGAGACCTTGCAACGAGCTATCTCTGTGAAACCTGCAGGGAAGGATTACACCAGGTTTGTAACGGTCATTACCGACGGCCAGAGATATGGTTGGCATGCGGAAAACCCCGGACAATGGGCTGCCATTCGCGCCCTTGCTGCAAAAGCTTCCCCGCCAGTTTTGACGCGAATTGTAGTGGCTGGCGCGGCTGGTTCGATTGGTAACCTTACCGTGGAGAAACTCACGGTTGATCGAGCAGTAGCTGGCATCGGCCAGCCGGTAACTTTCAGTGCCTCCATCAAAAATAACGGCACCGCTGCAAACCAAACTGGCACTCTGGGCTGGCAAGGGGGCGAGCGATCTCTGGGTTTCAGCGCAATTCCTTCACTGGAACCGGGTGCGGGCACAACGATTCGAATGAGCCAGCCTTTTGCGACTCCGGGCGTCTTCGAAATCTCTTGCAAACTGAGCGGCCAGGATGAGCTGGTTGCCGACGATTCAAGCACAGTCCTGGTGGAAGTGACTCGCGCGGTAAAGGTATTATTGGTTGAGGGAGAAACCAGACCGGATCCGGTTCAGTCCGAAATTCATTATTTTTTGGCTGCCTTGGGTTACGATGCTTTAAAAGCCCCTTCCGCGTCTGCTTTTCAACCAAAGGTAATCGGCTATCGTGCTTTGCCGGTTGAGGATTTTGCGGACGTTCACTGTATTGTGCTTGCCGATGTTCCTCGGTTGTCGGTCGAAACAGTGCAGAAGCTTGCGCGCTACGTGAGAAGCGGAGGTGGCCTTTGGATAGCCCTCGGCGAGCAAACCGATGTGCGGGCATTCAATGAGTCCTTTTTCGAGCAAGGTGTCGGTGTATCGCCGTTGCCCTTGCTCCAGGCCGCGAGCAGCGAGCGAAGCACCACAAACGGCATCGCACTGGCCCCACCGGCCGCGGAACATCCGGCGACAGCTTTACTGTCAGACTTACAGCGGCTCGATATTGATCGGGTGAAAATTTATCGGCGTCATCAATTCGTTACGAGTCCCGGTAATTCCGTTCCGGTGCTGCTCCGAGCCCAGGGAGGCGAGGATTTGGCTGTGGAAAAAAGCATTGGCCGTGGCCGGGTGATCGTGCAGGCATTCCCTTTAGGCCTGGCATGGAGCAACCTTCCTTTGTGTCATTCCTTCGTAGTGATGGCTCATGAATGGCTGTGGTACTTGGCGGAACCCAGCCTCGTAAAACGCAACCTGCAAGCAGGAGAGCTTCTGCAAACCGTGCGAATAGCTGATTCAGGTCCCGTTGCAACCTTGGAAACGCCCGAGGGCAGTAGTGCTCAATTGATCGGATTGGAACAGGATGGACGCCTGGCTTTCCGGTACGCAAAGACTCAGTTGCCGGGGCTTTATCATCTCACCTTCGCGGGTGGCACAAGTCAAGATGGCTCTGGAAAATTTATAGTGAATCGTGATCCCGAAGAATCCAATTTGGAGCCCCTTTCCGCTCAGCAAATTGAAGCCTTATCACAAACGGGAGGGATATCGTTTGGAGCCGAGCCACTTTATGTGCCGGCAGGCCAGAAACTAATTCCCCAGCCACGAGCCCTTGCGGGTTCGCTCCTTCTCAGCATGCTCGGCATCATGTTGTTGGAAGTGACGGTCGCATTTTGGTTTGCTCGACAGAGGAATCACATCGCACCAGCAGTGGTAATGGAACCTGCAATTCGTATTTGAAACAATGGGTTCATCCGAGACAATTCAGAAGCTCGCCTTTGAGGGGCCGTTCTCGGTTGAGCAATTGATTGCCTTGGGAGTGGCTACCAGTCTGGTCATTGCCTTCTTTTCCTTCCGTGAATGCAGTGTAACAGGTTCGCGAAAAAGATTTGCAGTTTTGTTTCCGATCCGACTGGTCGCTATGATTTTTGTATTGTGGATGTTGGCCGGGGCGACGGTCACTACCGTGCGCCGGGAAACCCGGCCAGGTTCTGTCCTGTTCTTCGTCGACTCCAGCGATAGCATGCATCTGGTCGATCCCGTCGACGGTTCAGGAAACGGTGTTCTCTGGAGTGGCGTCCGAAAAAACGGTGAGGGTATTCCCATGCTTGACCACCTCGAACGAGGAATTGGCAAACTGAGATCGGCCCAGGCTGCCGTGCGCAAGCTCAGACGTCAAGGTCAGGAGGAGCTGTTCGGGTCACAAGCGGAGGCTCTATGGAAGCAATTAGCTCACTCAGCGGATTCGGCGGTTGCTGAACTGGAGGGCTTGCGTTTTGATTCTCGAGCCGATTTGAACACGCGCACTGAATTGGGCCGGAGCATGGATTTATTTAAGTCCGGCCTGACACTGTTGCGGAATACATCTGGAACAACAAAAGGCAACGCTTTCGCTTCCTCGGAGGAAGATCGATTAGAACAGGCAGAGGAATTCCTGAACTCCGGGCTTCAACGGCTCGAGCATTTTTCTCGAACGTTGGCAGCACGTTGCGAAGAAAGGCCCACCGTCGGCGAGCAATCAATTTTGTCGGCTCAATCCAAACTGATGAGAAAGGATAAAGTCAGGGATTGGTTGGTTGAAGGCGAAGGTTCCTGGCTGAAAGAACTCGAAAAAAAGGCCCGGGTGTCGCGTTATGCCTTTGGTTCCAGCGTTGTTTCGCTTCCGGATAATGCATGGAACGAAGCATCCGCTCCTTCGAACAAGCTTACAGGCGTGACCGATCTCGCGGCCGCCCTTGACCGGGCAGCTCAAGATTGTGCCCAGCAATCCGTTTCCGCTGTTTTCCTCATCACAGATGGGGGGCACAACACTTCGGCGAATCCCCGCGAAACGGCGACCTCACTCCGGGGAGTGCCGTTTTATATAGTACCTATTGGCGCTCAACAGATGCCCCGTGATGTTATCCTTCATCATACACATTGTCCGCGTACAGTGTTTAAGAACGATACCCTGATTCTCGACGCCATGGTGACGGCTTACGATTGCGAGGGCGAGGAATTGCAACTGGATTTGATGAACGGCAATACAGTGATCGAAAACAAGAAAATGGCTGTCTCATCCAAATTTTTTGATCAGAAGATAGAATTTCGATGGAAGGCCACTGCGTTGGGGCGCCAACGTCTTCATTTGCGGGTGACCCCTTTGGCCCGGGAACATTCCGTCGACAATAATGAGGCTCAGTCTGAAGTCGAGGTGATGGAGGACACAATTCGTGTGTTGATTGCGGATTCTCGCCCGCGCTGGGAATTCCGGTACCTGGTTAATTTGTTCACACGCGATAAACATGTTGATTTCGAACAGTTGCTTTTCGAACCAAAGGACGACACCGTGGCGGCGCCCTCTCTTCCGCGCGATTTGGAAGGTTGGCGTAAATATCGCGTCGTCATTTTGGGCGACCTCACACCCGAACAATTCTCTCTTTCTCAACAGGAGCTGCTGAGAAAATTTGTGGCGGAAGAATCGGGCAATGTGATTGTAATTGGCGGCGAGACCGCCATGCCATCGTCTTTTAGCGAGCAGCCGTTGGCCGCGATGCTGCCAACTACGTCCAGCGCAGGTGGCGGCAACCTGGACCAACCCCGCAGCCTGACAGTGACACCGGAAGGGAGTCTCTCCGTAGCCACTCAATTAGATGATGACCCGCTGGTCAGTGACAGGATTTGGCGTGAAATGAGCAGCAAAGTTCCTATCTACTATTCCGCAGAATGCCGGCCCAAACCGACCGGTCACGTGCTCATCTCCGCCACTCCTGCTCCGTCTGGACAAAACCAGAACGCTTCCACTTCTCCGGCTGAAGCTTTTCTGGCCTGGCAATACGTCGGGCTTGGACGAGTCGTGTATCTTGCCGCGCCGGTAACGTACCAACTGCGTTATCGCTATGGGGACGCGTACCATCACCGCTTTTGGGGACAGCTCTTGCGTTGGGCTATTGCTCGAGATATGAGCAGTGGCTCGAAAACAGTACACCTAGTGACGGATAAAACCAGTTATGAAAAGGGCGATGCCGCCCAAATCACGATTCGGCTATCACATCCCAACGGTCGAATTTTTTCTGGAGGCCAGGCCAGCGTGGAAGCACGGCGCGAAGGGCAAATTATCAAACTGCTCGAGCTTCAAGAAGATGCCAATTCTCCGGGCGTCTATCGGACGACCTTTGACGATCTGCCTTTGGGTCCGGTTACGCTGCGTGCTGCAGGTCCCACCGTCCGTACGTTGTTGGCTGAGGAAAACCATACAGATCCCGTCGAACAATTATTGACCGTTGATCCGAAAGGTTCGACCGAACTGAGCAACCCACTTTGTAACCTGCCGTTGTTAACCCAAATTGCAGATGCCGGCGGCGGCGCATTGCTGTCACCTGCTTCAGTGCCCGCAGCGCTTTCTGAAACAGAGGCTATTTCAGATGTTCAGGAGACGGTGCTCGACCGTCAGTCCGCCTGGAACCGATGGTCGTATCTCTGGATTATATTAGGTTGCCTAACTTTGGAGTGGCTCGCCAGGAAGTACTGGCGCATGGAATAACAGGAGAATGAGGAAATCCGAACCACGAATCAAAAAAACCAAAGAAGCACGGATAACGAGGTTCGAAAATACCCTGATTCCGTTTCTCCTCTGCTCCTTCGTCCTCGTCCTGGGCTGACGCCGTCTCTCCCTTCCGAAAGAACAGGCTAGTCATTCCGTTCTGCATTAAAAGATGAGAGGAGGCCTCGTGTAAAACTCCGACCAGGAAGGCAGGTTACCACCACGCTGCATTGATGTTCACCGGAATATTCATCTGACCCGGACCGTAATCCTTCGGGAAACGAAATTGAGAAACGTGGCCATCGCCCCACATCAAATTCCAACCACGCACGCCTCGATTGTTATGCCAGATGCTTTTCTCATAGGACGCCGGACTTACTTTCCCGTCACCCGCGTCTCGCGAACCGTGCCACGGCCAGTCGCCTTGTATGATCTTGGTGGCAGGCCTTTGTGCGATCTCATTCACTTTGATCGGAATGCCGTCGGGCTGCGTTCTCGAGACTGTACTGTTGGCTGTGGTATGCTTTACACCGAACCAATCCACTGACCACATCGGAAGATAGCTGTTGCCCCACGCAGCGTAACAGTTGGGTTTGGATTCCGCCGGCCAATAGGAGTCTCCCCGGTCTGATGGGCAATGAAAAGTTTCGGCCGCCTGCACATAAGCATTCAAGGGCCGATTCGTCTCGCCTGCTCTGTCATGGATCACCGGAACAGTGCGCACGTTTGTGCGTATAAAGCCGCCAACCGTCGCCCAGTCTCCGTGAAGTGGAAGAAAGTCGCGATTGTCATCCGCGTACATGTGATATCCAAAATACTGCTGTTTCTGGTTGGAAACACATTTGATGGCGTTAGCTTTCACCTTGGCCCTCGCTAAAGCCGGCAAAAGCATGGCCGCGAGGATTGCGATAATTGCGATAACCACGAGCAGTTCAATCAGCGTAAAAGCTCGACGCTTCTCCATAGTGAACTGTATGAATGAAACGTGAAAGTTCGATAATATCAAGGAGTAAATAGCATCGAGAGATTAGGCGCGATTAAAGGAGGTATGGGCGTCCCAAGGCTGGCAAACCAAAGAAGATGGGAGGATTTGCTCAGTTAGGGTGAACGAGTCTGGGCCACTTAAATGATTGGGCAATATGGGCGCTCCGCTGGACATTCGAAGAACTACCCACTTCCAGTCACGGCTGGGAATCGGGATGCAATCGATTGCTTTACTTCGTCTCATTGAACAACTCCCGGCCAATCAACATACGACGAATTTCATTTGTCCCTGCGCCGATTTCATACAGCTTGGCATCGCGCCAAAGCCTGCCGGTCGCGTAATCGTTGATGTAGCCGTTGCCTCCGAGACATTGGATCGCTTCGCCGGCCATCCAGGTGGCTCGCTCGGAAGCAAAGAGTATTGCGCCCGCAGCGTCTTTGCGCATGACTTCGCCACGGTCACAAGCCTGGGCAACGGCGTAAACCAAAGCTTTACAGGCGTTCATCGTGGTATACATGTCAGCCACCTTGCCTTGCATGAGTTGAAACTCGCCAATCGGATGGCCGAATTGTGAGCGTTCATGGATGTAAGGCAGGACTGCATCCATGCAGGCCACCATAATGCCAAGCGGACCGCCGGCAAGCACCACGCGCTCATAATCCAGCCCACTCATCAAAATGTTTACCCCGTGTCCTTCCTGGCCCAAAATGTTCCCACAGGGGACCGCGCAATTCTGAAAGACCAATTCACAAGTGTTTGAGCCGCGCATGCCGAGCTTATCCAGCTTTTGCGCCGTCGAAAACCCCTGCATCCCCTTTTCGATCAGAAAAGCGCTTATCCCGCGCGCTCCGGCCTTCGGATCCGTCTTGGCATAGACAACCAGTATGTGCGCGTCGGGTCCGTTCGTTATCCACATTTTCGTGCCATTAAGGATATAATGATCGCCGTTACGTTCCGCTCGGAGTCGCATGGATACGACATCCGAACCGGCGTTGGGCTCGCTCATTGCCAAAGCGCCCACATGTTCTCCGCTGATTAGTTTCGGCAGATACTTTCGTTTCTGAGCATCAGTGCCATATCGCTGGATCTGATTAATGCAAAGATTCGAATGTGCGCCGTAGGAGAGTCCCACAGCCGCCGAAGCGCGGCTGATTTCTTCCATCGCAATTACATGCGCAAGATATCCCATCTTCGTGCCGCCAAACTGTTCCTCCGCAGTGATGCCCAGAAGCCCTACTGCACCCATCTTCCCCCAAAGATCCATTGGAAACAGGTTCGTTTGATCGATCTCCCCGGCCCGGGGCGCAATTTCTTTGGCTGCGAACTTTTGGACACTTGCGCGCAGAAGATCTATGATTTCACCGTGATGGAAATTGAGCGCGGGATAATTTACCATGCGGTAGTGTGCTTCAATATTTGGCGATTGACAACAAGCGGGCACGGACCGCGGCTATGTCGGAGCCCAGCCGCAGCGGCGAAAAAATGGTAAGAAGCTATGGGTTGCAACTCCTGGCTGTTTCCTGATTTTTAAGCGCTGCGGCTGGTCTTCGACACAGCCGCGGTCCGTGACAAGGAACCGAAAAATCGCACGAGCAGAGTTGTGCTCCTTCTTTTTTTATTTGTTTATGGTTGGCAAGTCTGAGACACCTCTCGATAATTGAGCGGATTGGATATGGCTGAGAATATCAAACACAATTACGACGAGAGCAAAATAAAGACGCTGTCCTCACTGGAACACATTCGTCTGCGCACCGGGATGTATATTGGCCGGATTGGAGATGGTTCGCACTACGACGATGGTTGTTACATTCTGCTTAAGGAGGTCATTGATAATGCCATTGATGAATTCATCATGGGCCACGGCAAAGAGGTGCAGATCGAGATCCAGGACAAAGCGGTGTCGATCCGGGATTTCGGCCGTGGCATTCCGCTGGGCAAAGTGATCGATTGTGTGTCGAAGATCAACACCGGAGCCAAATACAACGATGACGTGTTCCAATTCAGCGTGGGCCTGAACGGGGTTGGGACCAAGGCGGTAAATGCTCTGTCGAAAGAGTTTTTCGTGCGTAGCTTCCGTGAGGGCGAATTTGTCGAAGCATTTTTCAAGCAAGGAAAGCTGAAGGGAGAAAAAAAGGGCAAGGCAGCGAATGAGCCTGATGGGACGCTGATTCGTTTTGAGCCTGACCCGGTGATTTTCAAAGAAGTTCTTTTCAAGCCGGAGCACGTGGAGCGGCGTTTGAGGCATTACAGTTATCTGAACACCGGGCTGCGGCTGATTTACAACGGCAAAACATTTCAATCACGCAACGGCTTGCTGGACCTGGTAATGGAGGATTTGCAGGCGGACCATAGCGAGCCGATCTATCCGCCACTGCATTATTCGGAAAAGACCCTTGAATTTTGTTTCACTCACAGCAACAGCCGCTTTGGCGAAGCATTTTATTCGTTCGTCAACGGCCAGTACACCAGTGATGGTGGAACGCATTTAAGCGCCTTCCGTGAAGGTTTGCTGAAAGCGGTCAACGAATATGGACGCGAAAAATTTGAGGGCGACGATGTTCGCGAAAGCATGATCGGTGCGGTGGCAATTCGCCTGAAAGACCCGGTGTTCGAATCCCAGACCAAGAACAAACTTGGCAATACAGAAATCCGAACCGAACTGGTCAACCGGGTCCGGGAGGAATTGCTGCAGTTTTTCAATCGCAACAAAGAAATTGCCGAGAAAATCATCTCCAAAGTTGAAGATACGCGGCAGCTCCGAAAAGAATTGCAGGAAGTCAAAAAGCTTGCTCGCGAACGGGCCAAGGCAATCACGATTCGTATACCTCAGTTGAAGGATTGCAAGGTGCATTTCGATAAGGCCAAAGGGAAGGGGAAAGGTTCGATGCTGTTCATTACCGAGGGCCAGTCAGCAGCCGGTTCGATTGTCAGTTGTCGAGATGTAAACACTCAGGCCATTTTCGTCCTGAAAGGTAAGCCGCTCAACGTGTGGGATCTCAAGCGTGACATCGTCTATCGTAATGACGAAATGTACAATCTGATGCGCAGTCTGGATATCGAGGACAACCTGGAAGGGTTGCGCTACGAAAAAGTTGTTCTCGCCACTGACGCCGACGTGGACGGTTTGCACATCCGCAATCTTTTGATCACTTACTTTTTCCGGTTCTTCGACCAACTCGTTCACGACGGCCACCTTTTCGTTCTCGAAACACCTCTTTTCCGCGTGCGGAACAAGGAACAGACGCTGTACTGCTATTCCGAAGCGGAGCGCGACGAGGCTGCTAAAAAGCTAGGCAAGAGCTGTGAAATCACTCGCTTTAAAGGTTTAGGTGAAATCTCACCCAATGAATTTAAACAGTTCATCGGAAAAGAAATGCGGTTAAGTCAGGTCGAGTATGCCCCCAAACCGGATGCAGCAGGGATTCTCGGTTTTTACATGGGCAAAAACACACCCGAACGAAAAGATTATATCATGGAGAACCTGGTCGTTCCGGTGGAAGAGTAGGGCAGGCGTCCCGGCCTGCCGTGCGAGGGCGTAGCCCGAGCGGGGAGGCAGGCGGGAAAAACCCTAGGGCAGGCGGGACGCCTGCCCTACTATAACTCATGGACGTCGTTCAAAACGCCTCGAGGGATGCACGTGACGAGTACCTCTAAATTCCCCCAGGCGCGATGTTTCACTCCGCGAGGAACATACACCACGACACCTTTTCTGAGTTCAATCTCCATTTCATCCAAAGTCATTCGGCCACTCCCATTAAGCACGTAATAGATCTCGTCCGTGCGCTCGTGATAATGGAGTTTGGCATCGGTAATTTCGAGATGGTGCACCTCAGCCGCGGCTTCGTCTTTCTCTTCGAGCAGGGGACGGATTTGGCCGCATGTCTCCGCCCAGGGCGTGATTTCGCTGACGTGACGTTGAATGAATTTCGCTATTGTATTCATAGAAAGTGCAAGTTGCTTGATCGGTCAGTTTAAGAGTGAACTCTACTCGAACCGAACTGTTCCGGATGCAGCATGGGTTGCCCTTACCCTAGCCATATCTTCCAGCGGAGGGAAGAAAGAATTGATTTCATTTTGGTCTGCACTGGTAACAGTATTCTGGCCGGGAGTCCCAGGAGCGTGCGGCAAGGATTCGGATCCTGAGAGGGCCCTGCATGCGACAGGATCTTCGATCCGCTGACCTGAGGATTGTCACGTGAAAGGGTCGCTTTTTCAGGGCTTTGCGAGTTTCGATCGGAACCCTGCCTGGCCTCGCCTCGCGGACTCACTCCAGCCCAGGCTATCACCGAACGGGCCTTTCAGGCTTCCCTGCTGCATAACCTTTTGACGATACCGGGACGTGAGGTACAATCAAGGCCAGCAGGAACAGAGCTTCCTCTATGCAAACGGTAGCCGCTTCATCAATGAATGAGCTTGTTACAGACAAGCCTGCGCACACTTCGCATTATGCCCGGGCTGTTTTGCTTGGAGCTACCAGCATTGTTGTCGGAATCCTTTGGGACATCTCGTGGCATCGGACAGTTGGTCGGGACACTTTCTGGACCCCGGCACATATCGCAATTTATTTAGGCGGTGTATTGGGTGGATTCACTTGCGGTTGGCTGGTGATTCGTACGACCTTTTTCGCTACACCCGAGCAACAAGCTGGAGCTGTTTCCATCTGGGGATTTCGCGCACCATTGGGAGCGTGGGTGACCATTTGGGGAGCCTTGGGTATGCTGACTTCAGCCCCGTTTGATAACTGGTGGCACAATGCTTATGGCCTGGATGTCAAAATCCTCAGTCCTCCGCATACGGTTCTTGCGCTCGGAATGTGGGCCATCGTGCTCGGCGCCTTGATGTTGATTTTGCGAGAGCAAAACCTCGCCTCGCCCAACGAACCAGCCCCAGGCCGCCACTTGTATGTGTACGCGGCTGGAGTGCTTGTCCTGATGGCGTCCGTTTTTCTTATCGAATATAGTTTCCCAAACGAGCAGCGGACAAAAAAATTCTACCAGGTTTCCGCGGTCACCTTTCCCCTTTATCTGATGGGGATGGCACGCGCCTCAAAGTTTCGCTGGGGCGCGACATGGGTTGCGCTCGTTTACATGGGGATTGTGATGATCATGGCCTGGGTGCTTCCTCTCTTCCCAGGAACCCCGCGGCTTGGTCCTATCTACAATCCGATCAATCATTTTGTGCCACTGCCATTTCCGCTGCTATTGGTTGTACCGGCACTCGGCATTGATCTGATACGAAATTGGATCGGCCATGGACGCGGATGGCAGCGCGATTGGCTTTTGGTCGTAATGGCGGGCACTGCATTTCTCGGATTATTCCTCGTGACACAATGGTTCTTCTCCGCCTTCCTTATTGGACCCCATGCACAGAACTGGTTTTTTGCCGCGGATCGTCATTGGGGTTATACCGAACATCCTGGGGACTGGCGACAGAAATTCTGGAGCGAATCCAATCCCAATTGGCATCGGCCGTTAAACATGAAAGGGGTAATGACCGCTCTCCTTTTATCTATGGCCTCGACACGCGTGGGGCTGTGGCTGGGAAATTGGATGGCGCGAGTGCGGAGATGAATGAAGCTGGATTGATGGCAGGGCGCGTCATTCCGTGCGCGCCGCGCTGCTCAGGAACCGGACCGCGGCTGAGTGTGAGACCAGCCGCACACGCCAGGGAACATTGCCAACGAACCCACAAAGAACGCGCTGTTTTTGTATTGCTTTCTTTACTTTCGACGCGCTACGACAGGTCGGGGACGACACAGTCGCGGTCCGGTTTCTTCACGGGACGGGGCTTATTTCGCACCCTGGTTTCATGTCTATTTTTGCTGCTGCCGGTCGTGGCCTGGGCCCATGTAGGGAGTCCGAACGTGTTCTTCGAAGGGATGGCTGGTTTGTACCCGGTGCATGTTATCATCAGGCCGCCAGAAGTGATCCCGGGCCTTGCCGACATCTCAGTGCGAGTGGAAGGCCGTGGCATCGAGCAAGTCACCGCTCTACCCATCAAATGGAATGCCGGACGCAAGGGAGCGCCTCCGCCCGATGTAGCCACCCTGGTGCGTGGCGAAACCAACCTGTACACCGCGCAGCTTTGGTTTATGGAAAGTGGTTCCCAAAGCGTCGAATTGGAGATCAAAGGAGGCTCCGGAACCGGACGCGTCCTGATTCCTGTCGACGCGGTGGCCATGCGCGTTTTGAACATGGATAAAGCTCTCGCGACCGTTCTGGGCCTTTTGGGAGTGGGTTTAGCTATTCTACTCCTCAGTGTCATAGGCGCGGCAGTGCGTGAAAGTGTGCTCGCGCCGGGCGAAAAACCTGCGGGCAAATGGGGCGCTCGTATTGCTGTCGGCACGTCTGCCACGCTTTTGATTCTGGCAATCTGGGGAGGCAAAAATTGGTGGGATGCCGAAGCCTCGGACTATCGAAACAACCGGCTATACCAACCGATGTCAGCTCAAGCCATAGTCAGGTTGGAGAAAGGTCAGCGTATATTGCGGCTCGAAATTACCGACCCTAGGTTTGAGCGCGCGTCACCCCTCATGCCGGACCATGGCAAACTAATGCATCTTTTTCTTGTGCAAGAACCGAAACTGGAGACTTTCGCCCATTTGCATCCAGTCAAATTGGATCGAAAAACCTTCGAAGTGCGTTTACCGGATTTGCCAGCCGGGCAATACCAGGCTTCTTTCCAGCACAGTGGGATCCGAAGCTTGGAATTCACGTGACTTGAAGTCGCGGC
>JADMIO011456563.1_pt1 | contig 18372 bp, 18 predicted proteins | sample 8958161 | NCBI WGS metagenome assembly JADMIO01 (sample SAMN16585339, study PRJNA669376) | soil metagenome | isolation source: Crop rotation soil | place: USA: Cullars Rotation, Alabama | collected 2011 | reverse complement strand
GGCCCGCCCGATCGGCTTGCGGGCGAGGAACAATGCCAGCCCGCCGAGCACCATGGCGACCGTCTTCGGCCGGCTCTTCACCGCGTCGACCGCATTGCCCGCGGCCTCGGCGGTCTTGTCCCTGACGCCCGTCCAGGCCTCGTTGGCGAGGTTGCCGGGCTTCAGCCGGTCGCGGGCTTCCTCGAGCGTGTCGAGGAACCGCGCCCGGGCCGCGACCGCGTCGCTTTTCGCCTGCTGGAGCATCTCGATGCTCATGCCTGGTCGTCCCCGCGCGTGAGCGCCTCGCGCTCCGCCTCGTCGCCGCCCAGCGCCCTGAGCCCGCTTATGCCCATCCGCACGAGGAGCAGGCCGGTGAGGATCAAAGCCGCCGCCACCGCAAGCCCGGCCGGCAGGGGTCCGATCAGGGTGGACAGCCAGAGCACCAGCCCGAGCAGCAGGGCGGTGATCGAGGAGATCAGCAGCACCGCGCCGATCGCCAGCGCGATCAGGCCGGTCCGCGCCCGCGCCGCGCGCCGCGCCGCGATCGCCTTGTAGACGCCGATCTCCGCCTTCACATAAGCGCGGCCGTCATCCGCGAGCCGCCCGAGCAGCGTGCCGATCGATTCGTCCTGGGGGTCCCCCGCGTCGGCCAAGCTCAGGCTCCGTCGTTGGCGGCCTGGCGGCTGCCGGACACGTCGTCGAGCCCGGTCTTGATCAGCCGCACCAGCATGAAGCCGGCGACCGCGGCGATGCCGATGGCGATGCCGGGGCTCTTGCGCACGAAATCGCGCGTGTCGTCGATCAGATCCTCGACCGTCTTGCTGCGCACCGTCTCGGCGAAACCCGACACCGCGCCCGAGGCGCGATGCGCATAATCCGCATAATCGGCGCCGAACTTGCGCTCGACGGCCTGGGCGGCCTCGTCGATCACCTCGGAGACATCGTCGAGCAGGCTGGTCGCCCGCGCCTTGCCGTCATCCGCGAAGCCGCGCGCCCGGCTGGTCGCCTGGCTGCGGAGGCTCGTCACCTGCTCGCGGACCTGGCCGACCAGCCTGTCCTTCGTCGAGCCGAACGACGCCGCGGCATCGTCCTCGGCTGAGGCGCCGCGCACCACATGATCGGTGCCTTCGGGCAGGGCTGGCTTGCGAGGGGGCATGATTATTCTCCGGTTCGTTCAACGCTGACTCTGTTGCGGCCCAAACACCCGCCCCGGCCCTCCCGTTCCCGGGCGAGGCGAGGAAAGTTGCATGAGCTTCGACGGGCCGATATCTGCCCGGCAAAGTCTTCCATATCTCATAACGAGGCCGCAACAAAATGACCGCGATCATCCACGTCCACGGCCGCCAGATCCTCGACAGCCGCGGCAACCCCACGGTCGAGGTCGAGGTGCTGCTCGAGGATGGCAGCCTCGGCCGCGCGGCGGTGCCTTCGGGCGCGTCGACCGGTGCGCACGAGGCGGTCGAGAAGCGCGACGGCGACAAGGGCCGCTGGCTCGGCAAGGGCGTCGGCCAGGCGGTCGAGGCGGTGAATGGCGAGCTCGCCCGGGCGGTGATCGAGATGGAGGCCGAGGACCAGGCCGAAATCGATGCCGCGATGCTCGCCCTCGACGGCACGGAGAACAAGTCGCGGCTCGGTGCCAATGCGATCCTCGGCGTCAGCCTCGCGGTGGCGAAAGCGGCGGCGGATGCGCGCGGCCTGCCGCTCTACCGCTATGTCGGCGGCGTATCGGCGGCGACCCTGCCGGTGCCGATGATGAACATCCTGAACGGCGGCGCCCATGCCGACAATCCGATCGACTTCCAGGAATTCATGATCGTGCCGGTCGGCGCGCCCAGCTTCGCCGAGGCGTTGCGCTGCGGGGCGGAGATCTTCCACACGCTGAAGCAAAGGCTGCACGAGGCCGGGCTGGCCACCGCCGTCGGCGACGAGGGCGGCTTCGCCCCCGATCTCGCCTCGGCCCGGGCCGCGCTCGACTTCATCATGACCTCGATCGACAAAGCGGGCTACACAGCGGGCGACGATGTCGTGCTCGCGCTCGACTGCGCCGCGACCGAATTCTTCAAAGACGGCGCCTATGTCATGGAAGGGGAGGGCCGAACCCTTTCCCCGGACGAGATGGCCGGCTTCCTCGCCGAGCTTTGCGATGCCTATCCGATCGTCTCGATCGAGGACGGCATGGCCGAGGACGACTTGGTCGGCTGGAAGGCCGTGACCGAGCGGCTCGGCAACCGCATCCAGCTGGTCGGCGACGATCTCTTCGTCACCAATCCGAAGCGGCTGGCCATGGGCATCGAGCAGGGCCTGGCCAATTCGATCCTGATCAAGGTCAACCAGATCGGCACGCTCACCGAGACCCTGGCCGCCGTCGCCGACGCGCATCGCGCCGCCTACACCGCGGTGATGTCGCACCGCTCGGGCGAGACCGAGGACACGACCATTGCCGACCTCGCCGTCGCCACCAATTGCGGGCAGATCAAGACCGGCAGCCTCGCCCGCTCCGACCGGCTGGCGAAATACAACCAGCTGCTTCGCATCGAGGAGGAACTGGGGAGCGCCGGCATCTATCCCGGACGGAGCGTCTTCAACCGTTCGCCCCGCCAGCGAGTCCGTTGAGCGGATTTCTGTGCATTAACCTTCAAAGGGGTTGATTCTCCTTCGCTTTACTGATTCTGTGACCGAACGATGTCGGTGGGGCGGAATCCATTCAAATTGATACGGCGGGCGGCGTGGCCGGCGGCCGGCCTGCTGATCATCTGCTATTTCGTCGGCGCCGCCGTGGTCGGCGAGAACGGGGTCATGGCCTGGGGCGACTATCGCCGTGCCAAGGTCGAGCGCGCCGCCACTCTGGCCCGGCTCGAGGCGGACCGCGCCCGCCTGCAGCACCGCACCCAGCTGCTCGACCCCTCCAATGCCGATCCCGACCTCGCGGAGGAAATGATCCGCAACCAGCTCGGCTATGTCCGGCCCGACGAGCTCATCATCCCGCTCGACGACCCGGCCGACGCGCGGCCCGCGGCCCAGCGGCGCCCCTAAAAGGCGTTTTCGCGCTCCCCTCCATTCGTTATGGATGGGGAATGATCCGACTCCTGCTGACCTTGCTGGTGATCGCGGGCGCGTCGAACGCCGAGGCGCGGCGGCTGCCGCCGATCGATAATTGCAGCGAGGCGCCGGGCTTCGCCGCTTTCCGGACGGAATTGATCCAGGCGGTCCTTCACCGCGACGTTGCCTTCATTCGCGCGATGGTGGCCGAGGACATTGCGGCGAGCCCGGGCGTGCCGCCGGGGCGCGAGAGGTTCGAGGCCTGGGGCCTTGCCCAGCCGGAGACCAGCCGCCTCTGGACCGAGCTCGAAACCATGCTCAAGCTCGGCTGCGCGCGCGACGCGGCCGGACGCGTCTGGGTACCCGGGCTCAGCCTGGCCGCCACCGCCGAAGAGCAGGCGGTCGCTCCGAACGGCGCCAGGCAGGTGCTGATCCTCGGCGAGCATGTTCCGCTCCTCGCCGCGCCGACTGAGACCAGCCCGGCGATCGCCACCCTCAACTGGGACGTGGTCACCGCCACGCCGAACAAGCCTGGCTATGACGACTGGTGGTGGGTGGCGCTCCCTGACGGCCGGCGCGGCTATCTGACCGGCGCCAACCATATCCGCTTCTTCAGCGACTATCGGGCGGTCTTCGAGCGCCGGCAAGGGCGCTGGCAGATGGTGCTGTTCGCCACCGGCTATTGAGCCGGTCCGGCACCCGTTGCACGTGCCTTTGCAGGGGGTTGGCGCGCGGTTGCGCGCCGGGGCGTTTCTCGCCATAGGAGCGCCAGCCGTCGATACGAGGAGAGAGCCTTTCATGGCCAAGGCAGCATCGCCGAAGCGCGCCGCTAAGAATGCGTCTGCCGCTCCGGCGCCCCAGATTCCCAATCGCGAGCGCCCAGCCGAGCCGGTACGCTACAAGGCCGGCAAGGACGAGCTGCTGGAATTCTACCGCCAGATGCTGCTCATCCGCCGCTTCGAGGAGCGCGCCGGCCAGCTTTACGGGCTCGGCCTGATCGGCGGCTTCTGCCATCTCTATATCGGCCAGGAGGCCGTCGCGGTCGGCCTGCAGTCGGCGCTGACCGTCGGCAAGGACAGCGTCATCACCGGCTATCGCGATCACGGCCACATGCTCGCTTACGGCATCGATCCCAAGGTGATCATGGCAGAGCTGACCGGGCGCGAGGCCGGCATCTCGCGCGGCAAGGGCGGCTCGATGCACATGTTCAGCGTCGAGCACGGCTTCTATGGCGGCCACGGCATCGTCGGCGCGCAGGTCAGCCTCGGCACCGGCCTCGCCTTCAAGCATAAATATGCCGAGGATGGCGGCGTCTGCCTCGCTTATTTCGGCGACGGCGCGGCCAATCAGGGCCAGGTCTATGAGAGCTTCAACATGGCGGAGCTCTGGAAGCTGCCGATCATCTTCGTGATCGAGAACAACCAGTATGCGATGGGCACGAGCGTGAACCGCTCCTCGGCCGAGGACCAGCTCTACAAGAGAGGCGAAAGCTTCCGGATCAACGGCCTGCAGGTCGACGGCATGGACGTGCTCGCGGTGCGCGGCGCCGCCGAGACCGCGCTCGAATGGGTGCGCGGCGGCAAGGGGCCGATCCTGCTCGAGCTGAAGACCTACCGCTATCGCGGCCACTCCATGTCCGACCCGGCCAAATATCGCTCGCGCGAGGAGGTGCAGGCCGTCCGCGACAAGTCCGACCCGATCGACCATGTGAAGAAGGAGCTTGAGGCGCTCGGCGTGGGCGAGGCGGACCTCAAGTCGATCGACAACGAGATCAAGAAGATCGTGGTCGAGGCCGCGGACTTCGCCGAGCAGGCCCCCGAGCCCGATCCGGCCGAGCTCCATACCGACGTGCTGGTGGGGAGCTACTGATGCTCCTGGCGGCGACGCTGGCGCTGCTCGCCGCTCCCGGCGCGCCCGCGGCCGATGAGCCGACGCTTCCGGCCTCCTTTCGCCGCGAGGTTCTTCAGACCTGCGCACCGACGACGGTTGACGACGCCGTGGCCTGCCTGCGGGCGTCGGTGAGCGCCGAGGATTTCGCGATTCTCGCCGACCGGATTCCTGCGCGGCGCTTCCGCGGCTTTATCGATTGCGAGATCGAAACGGCGTGGCGGCTCGGCGATCCCACCTCGCCGATGGGCCGGTTGATGGATGGCCTGCTGGGGTTTCACAATCCCGGCCTCGCCGCCAGTATGATCATTTCAGATTTGCAGGTTCGAAGCGTCGACGGCGACGGCTTGCCTTTCGACGAAATGCGCGAACAGTTCAGGACTCAACGACCGCCGGTCCCGCCGACCACTTGCAACGCCCGCACCACGCCTTCCGTTTGAGAGAAATCGATGCCGATTGAGATCAAGATGCCGGCCTTGTCCCCGACGATGGAGGAAGGGACGCTCGCCAGATGGCTGGTCAAGGAAGGCGACACGGTCGCCGCCGGCGACATCCTCGCCGAGATCGAGACCGACAAGGCGACGATGGAATTCGAGGCGGTCGACGAAGGCACGATCAGCCGGATCCTGGTGGCGGAAGGCACGGACGAGGTGAAGGTCGGCGCGGTGATCGCGATCATGGCGGCCGAAGGCGAGGACGCCTCGGCTCCCGCTCCCGCTCCAGCGCCCGCAGCCGCAGCCGCAGCGAAGCCGGTCGAGCAGCCGAGCGACCAGAAGACCGAAGTGCACGACGGCGCCAGCCCGAAGCAGATGGAGACGGGCGCCCGCGACCTGGTCGCCGCCGTCGCCCGCACCCAGGACGATCCGGACGTGCCCGAAGGCACCGAGCTGGTGAAGACCACGGTCCGCGAGGCGCTGCGCGACGCCATGGCCGAGGAGATGCGCGCCGACGGCCGCGTCTTTGTGATGGGCGAGGAGGTCGCCGAATATCAGGGCGCCTACAAGGTGACGCAAGGCCTGCTCGACGAGTTCGGGCCGAAGCGCGTGATCGACACGCCGATCACCGAATATGGCTTTGCCGGCATCGGCACCGGCGCCGCGATGGGCGGGCTCCGGCCGATCGTCGAATTCATGACCTTCAACTTCGCGATGCAGGCGATCGACCACATCATCAACAGCGCCGCGAAGACCAACTACATGTCCGGCGGGCAGATGCGCTGCCCGATCGTCTTCCGCGGCCCCAACGGCGCCGCCGCTCGCGTCGGCGCGCAGCACAGCCAGAATTACGGGCCCTGGTACGCCAATGTGCCGGGCCTGATCGTGATCGCGCCTTATTCGGCCGCCGACGCCAAGGGCCTGCTCAAGGCCGCGATCCGCTCCGAGGATCCGGTCGTCTTCCTCGAGAACGAGCTTTTGTACGGTCAGAGCTTCGAGGTGCCGAAGCTCGACGATTATGTCCTGCCGATCGGCAAGGCGAAGGTGGTGAAGGAGGGCAGGGACGTCACCCTGGTCTCCTATTCGATCGGCGTCGGCGTGGCGCTGGAGGCGGCCGCGACCCTGGCCGGCGAGGGCATCGACGCCGAGGTGATCGACCTGCGCACGCTGCGTCCGCTCGACAGGGCGACCGTGCTGGCCAGCCTGAAGAAGACCAACCGCATGGTCTGCGTCGAGGAGGGCTGGCCGGTCTGCTCGATCTCCTCGGAGCTGCAGGCGATCGCGATGGAGGAGGGTTTCGACGATCTTGACGCCCCCGTCCTCCGCGTCACCAATGTCGACGTGCCGCTGCCCTACGCCGCGAACCTCGAGAAGCTGGCGCTGATCAAGGCCGCCGACGTCGTCGCCGCCGCGAAGAAGGTCTGCTACCGCTGAACCCCCGTCATTCCGTCGAAAGGCGGAATCTCATTGCCTTTTGAAGCAAGAGAGATTCCAGCTGTCGCTGGAATGACGGGCAGCGGATGACTCTCGACCTCGATCCGGACCGGACGCTCGCGCTCGCTTATGTCGCGGCGCGGCGGCGTCCGGCGGTCGCGGCCCTCTGGCGGCTTGACGCCAGCCTCGCCGCGATCCTTGGCACGGGCACCCAGCCGATGGTCTCGCAGCTGCGCCTCGCCTGGTGGCGGGAAGCGCTCGAACGGCTGGACGCAGCGCCGCCGCCGGCCGAGCCGGTGCTGCAGGCGCTCGCCGCTCATGTCCTGCCGCTGGTCAGCGGGGCGGAGCTGGCGGCGATGGAGGAGGGCTGGCTGCTGCTGTTGTCGGACGGGGCGCTCGGCGAGGACGAGCTTGCCCGTTATGCGGCGCTCAGGGGCGGTCTGCTGTTCCGCTACAGCGCGCGCCTGCTCGGCGAGCCGGCCTTTCCGGTCGAGCCGGCTGGCGAGGCATGGGCGCTGGCCGATCTGGCCCGCCACAGCCGGCGGACAGACGAGTCGAAGTTGTACCTGCCCGAGTCGAAGATGAAATGGCCGAAAAAGCTCCGGCCACTTGGCATGCTTGCAATGCTTGCGAGACGCGATCTCGAACCGGCTCGAATCAAGCGGGAAAGGCAGGGAAGTCCGGCCCGGATGTTGCGCATGGTCTGGCACCGGATCAGCGGATATTAGTCCATAATGGATGAGAATAGCAACTATATTTTGCATTTTCGGTGAATCGGATTAACCTTCCCCGGCAGACGGAGGAGGGGTTCATGCTTCGATTCCTAACCGGTGCCGGCGCGGCGACTTTGCTTCTGCTTGCCGGCTTCTTCATCTGGAAAGCGGTGGCCGGCAACGAGACGCCCGTGCCGGCCGCGCCGGCGGCGGTGGCCGGCGAGGCGGACGCCCCGCTCGTGCCCGGCCAGCCGCCCTCGGCGGACGCGCGGACCCGCGAGCAGCGCCGCTTCGACCGCGCCGATCGCGACAATAATGGCAATGTCACGCTGGAGGAGATGACCTACCAGCGGCGCCGCAATTTTCAGCGGCTCGATGCCGATCACAACGGCCAGCTCTCGTTCGAGGAGTGGGCCTCGGCCACCCTGCGCAAATTCGCCCAGGCGGACGCGAACAACGACCGCGCCCTCAACCGCGCCGAATTCGCCACCACCGCCCCGCGCCCGCGCCGCACGGCCGCGGCGCGCTGCGACTGCAACAACCGCCGCGCCGCAGGCGGCGGAGCCAGACCCGCGGCGGCCACGCGGTGACCCCGGATGCCTCCCCAATCATGAATTGGGGAGGCATTCAGGCCAGCCAGGTCTCCAGATCGGCTCTGGCCCGGTCGGTGTAGAGCTTCTTGCGGTCGGCCTTTTTCGTGCGGCCCGCGTCGAGCGGCGGGAACAGGCCGAAATTGACGTTCATCGGCTGGTAGCTGGCCGAGTCCGCGCCGCCGGTAATATGGCCAAGCAGCGCTCCGAGCGCTGTCGTGGGCGGAGGCGGGGGGAGGGCGTTCCCTGCCGCCTCCGCAGCCGCGAAGCGGCCGGCGAGCAGCCCGATCGCGGCCGATTCCACATAGCCCTCGCAGCCGGTGATCTGGCCGGCGAAGCGGACGTGCGGCGCGCTTCGCAGCCGCAGCGTCCCGTCGAGCAAGTGCGGGCTGTTGATGAAGGTGTTCCGGTGCAGCCCGCCGAGCCGCGCGAATTCGGCCTTCTCCAGCCCCGGAATGGTCCGGAACAGCCGGACCTGCTCGGCATATTTCAGCTTGGTCTGGAAGCCGACCATGTTCCAGAGCGTGCCGAGCGCATTGTCCTGGCGGAGCTGGACCACCGCCCAGGGCCAGCGCCCGGTCCGCGGATCGTCGAGCCCCACCGGCTTCATCGGTCCGAAGCGCAAGGTGTCGACGCCGCGTTCGGCCATCACCTCGATCGGCATGCAGCCCTCGAAATAGGGCGTGTCCTTCTCCCAGTCGCGGAACTCGCCTTTCTCGCCGTCGAGCAGGCCCTGATGGAAGGCGAGATACTGCTCCTTCGTCATCGGGCAGTTGATATAGTCCTTGTCGCCCTTGTCCCAGCGGCTGGCCATCCAGCAAATGTCCATGTCGATGGAATCGCGGTGCACGATCGGCGCGATCGCGTCGAAGAAGGCGAGGGCGTCGGCCCCGGTCGCCGCGCCGATCGCCTCGGCGAGAGGCGCGGCGGTGAGCGGGCCGGTGGCAATGATGGTGAGGCCGGTGGCGGGAAGGGCGTCGACCCGTTCCCGCACGATCTCGATCCCGGGATGGGCGGCAAGGCGCTCGGTCACCGCCGCCGAAAAGCCCTCGCGGTCCACCGCGAGCGCCGAGCCGGCGGGCACCTTGTGAGCGTCCGCAGCGGCCATGATCAGCGAGCCCATCGCGCGCATCTCGGCATGGAGCAGACCGACCGCATTGCTTACCGCATCGTCCGAGCGGAAGCTGTTCGAGCAGACCAGCTCGGCCAGCCCGTCCGTCTGGTGCGCGGGAGTCATGTCGCCGCCGCCACGCATCTCGCTGAGCCTGACCCGCAGCCCGGCTTCAGCGAGCTGCCAGGCCGCCTCGGAGCCCGCGAGACCGCCGCCGATGATATGCACTTGGTGAGTCATGGCCCGGTGCGATAGTCTGCCCGGGCGGAAGGAGGAAGCCGTTACCGGGCCGGCGGAGCCCGTGAGGCGGCCGGTCAGGGGTCTCGGATTTCCATGCCACATGCCCGAAAAGCCGTCCCGCAACGCACGCCCGCCCGGGCTTTCGACTCTGGCCAGACTGGGGATATTGCGGCATCACCCGAGAACATGACCGCCGAGACCATGCCAGACAGGCCGACGATCAGCCTCATCATCCCGGCCTATAACGAGGAGGCCTATCTCGCAGCATGTCTCGATGCGGTGATGAAGAGCATCGCCGGCAAGGCGCTCGAGATCATCGTCGTCGACAATAACAGCACCGACGGCACCCGGGCGATCGTCGAGCGCTACCCCGCGGTCACTTATGTCTTCGAGCCGGAAAAGGGGATCACCCGCGCCCGCCAGCGCGGCTTCCTGAGCGCGAAGGGGGATATACTCGCTTATGTCGATGCGGATACCCATCCGCCGGCCGGCTGGATCGAGCAGATCTGGGAGCAGTTCGGCAGGAACGAACGGCTCGCCTCGCTCTCGGGGCCCTACAGTTTCTACGACCTCGCCGGCTGGCGCAACAAGGTCGCCTCGGGCTGGTTCGTGGCGGCGCGGCCGCTTTACGGGATCATCGGCTACATGCTGGTCGGCGGCAATTTCGCGATCCGCCGCGAGGTCCTGGAGAAGATGGGCGGCTTCGATCCGAAGATCGAATTTTACGGCGAGGACGCCGACATCGCCCGGCGCGCGAAGAAGCACGGCAAGGTGCTGTTCCACCCGGGTTTCGTGATGCCGACGTCCGGGCGCCGGCTGCAGAAGGAGGGCTATCTCCGCATGGCCCGCCTCTATTTCGTCAACTTCTTCTCGATCGTCTTCCGCGGCAAACCGGCGACCCGGAATTACGAGGACGTCAGGTGAGCGGGCCCGCGCGCATCTTCACCATCGGCTATGAAGGCGCGACCCAGGCCGAACTGATCGCGGCCCTGACGCAGGCCGGCGTCGAGCGGGTGATCGACGTGCGCGCGGTGCCGCTCTCCCGCAAGCCGGGCTTCTCCAAGAACGTCCTCGCCGCCGGCCTGAAGGAGGCGGGCATCGACTATGTCCACCTGAAGGCGCTCGGCACGCCGCCGGCGGGCCGCGAGGCCGCGCGCAAGGGCCGGATGGAGGAGATGCGCCGCATCTTCGCGGAACAGCTCGAAACCCCGGAAGCAGGGGTGGAGGCGGCGCGGATGATCGCGCTGGCGGAGGAGAAACCCTCGGCCCTGCTCTGCTTCGAGCGCGATCCTGCGGGCTGCCACCGCACGCCGCTGCACGAAAGCGTTCTGCCCGAGGCCGAGATCGTCGATCTCTACGCTTGATCCCGATTAAGGCACGGACGGCATCGCCTGGCCACGCGCGGGCGAACCCCGGCAGCCACGAGCCGTTGGTCGGCATCCGACCCCCGTTGAAGGAGAAGAGGATGCGCATCCTCGCGCCGGCCTGTATCGTCGGCCTTATCCTGGCCGCTGCACCCGCTCTGGCCGGCCAGCAACCCATGCCGCCGTCCCCGGCAACGCCGCCGGCAGCGCCTGTCCAGGTCACGCCCGAAACCGCAGTTCAGCCTGCCGCTCCACCGCCGGCCGCAGCCGCCCCGGCCGCGTCCGCCGCAGTGCCGGCAGAGGAGACGGTCGCACCGGCTCCTCCCGCTGCCGATCCTCCGGCGCCCGCGGCGGCACCGGCCGCGAGCCAGTCCGCCGACCCGCCGGCCGCCGCTCCGCCGCCGCGCCGGCGCCGTCATCACGGCACCCTGCACGAGCCGGGACCGCCGCGGCGCTGATCAACCCTGGTCGGCCGCGTCGGCGTCCTGCGGCCAGCGGGCGAAGGCGCGGCAAATCAGGCCGCAGCTGATTCCGGTGAGCAGCAATGCGATCGCGAGCAGGCGGTAGGTGGTGAGCAGATCGGGGAAAAGCAGACAGATCAGTCCGGCCAGCACCATCCCCGCCAGCATCCAGGCCAGCCAGGCGCGGGCGCTCCGGAACATCGCGCCAAGCACCGCCATCCCCGCCGCCCCGAGGGTCGTCGGCAGGATCGCGGAGAGGAAGACGTAGCGGATCGAGAGCAGCAGCAGGAACGGCAGCGGCTGTCCCTCCGCCCAGCGGAAGACCTCGCCGCCGCGCGAGGCGACCGCCCCCGACAGCAGGGTGCCGGCGATGAAGAAGACCGGCCCGGCGGCGAGCGCGGCGACGACGATCCCGGCGAGCAGCCGCGGACCGTCGACCAGCCGCTGCGGCTTATTCGGCTCCGGCGTCGGAGCCATCCTGGCCTTCCACCATCTCGGCGACGGTCTCCGGAACGGTTTCGCCTTCCTCCTCGCTCTCCTCGATCCGGGCGGCCGAGACGACATGCTCGTTCTCGGCGACGTTGAACAGGCGCACGCCGGCGCTGTTGCGGCCGATCACCCTTGTGTCGCCGACGCTCATCCGGATCATCTTCGCCTGGTCCGTGACCAGCATCAGCTGCTCGCCATGATGGGCCGGGAAGGAGGCGACGACCGGACCGTTGCGCTCCAGATTGTCGATATTGGTGATGCCCTGGCCGCCGCGATTGGTCCGCCGATATTCATAAGCGGACGAGCGCTTGCCATAACCGTTGGCGCAGACGGTGAGGATGAATTCCTCCGCCGCCTCGAATTCGGCCATGCGCTCGGTCGACAGGGTCGCCTCGCGCTCGCCTTCCTTCCAGGGCGCCGCCTTCAGATAGGCGTCGCGCTCCTCGGTCGTGGCGGCGAAGCCCTTGAGGATCGAGAGCGAGATCACCTCGTCGTCACCGATCATCCGCGCCCCGCGCACGCCGGCCGCGGTGCGGCTCTGGAATTCGCGCACGTCCGTGGCGGCGAAGCGGATCGCCTTGCCGTTGCGCGTCGCCAGCAGCACATCATCTTCCTCGGTGAGCAGGGAGACGCCGATCAGCCGGTCTTCGGAACCTTCGTCGAAGCGCATGGCGAGCTTGCCGCCGGCGCGGATGCTGGCGAAGGCGTCCATCGAATTGCGGCGCACGAGGCCCTTGGCCGTCGCGAACATGACGTGGAGCTTGCCCCACTCGTTTTCGTCCTCGGGCAGCGGCAGCACGGTCGAGATGGTCTCGCCTTCGGCCAGCGGCAGCAGGTTCACCATCGGCCGGCCGCGGGCCTGCGGCGCGCCCTCGGGCAGGCGCCAGACCTTCAGGCGATAGGCCTTGCCGTGGGTCGAGAAGAACAGGACCGGATTGTGGGTCGAGGTCACGAACAATTCGGTGACCGCATCCTCTTCCTTGGTGCCCATGCCGGAGCGGCCCTTGCCGCCGCGGGCCTGGGTGCGGAACGCCTCGAGCGGGGTGCGCTTGATGTAGCCCCCAAGCGTGACGGTCACGACCATGTCCTCGCGCTCGATCAGCGCCTCGTCCTCAATCCCGTCCCAGGCCGGCGCGATCTCGGTGACCCGCGGCGTTGCATAGGCCGCGGCGATCTCGTCGAACTCCTCGCGCATTACCGCATAGAGCTTCACCCGGTCGCCGAGGATCTCCAGCAATTCGCCGATCGAGACGGCCAGCTCCCTGAGCTCCCCGGCAATCTCGTCGCGGCCCAATGCGGTCAACCGGTGCAGGCGCAGCTCGAGGATGGCGCGAACCTGCGACTCCGACAGGCGATAGCTGTCGCCGCTGATCTCGGTCTCCACCGCCTCGACGAGACGGATATAGGGGGCGATCTCGGCGATCGGCCATTGCCGGGCGAGCAGGGCGGCGCGGGCCTCGGCCGGCGAGGCCGAGCCGCGGATGATCCGCACCACTTCGTCCAGGTTGGTCACCGCGATGACCAGGCCGAGCAACAGATGCGCCCGCTCGCGCGCCTTCGCGAGCTCGTGCTTCGAGCGGCGGGTGATCACCTCTTCGCGGAACCTGACGAAGCTCTCGATAATGTCGCGCAGGGTCAGGGTTTCCGGCCGGCCGCCGCGAATGGCGAGCATGTTGGCCGGGAAGCTCGACTGGGCGGGTGTGTGCCGCCAGAGCTGGTTCAGCACGACGTCCGGAGTGGCGTCGCGCTTCAGGTCGATGACGACGCGCATGCCCTCGCGATTGGATTCGTCGCGAATGTCGGAAATGCCCTCGACGCGCTTGTCCTTGGCCGCCTCTGCGATCTTCTCGACCAAGCTGTTCTTGCCGACCTGATAGGGGATCGAGGTGAGCACGATCGAGCGGCGGTCGCCGCGGCCTTCCTCGATCTCGTGGCGGGCGCGCATGATGATCGAGCCCTTGCCGGTCAGATAGGCGCTGCGCGCGCCGGCCTGGCCGAGGATCAGCGGCTTGGTCGGGAAGTCGGGCGCGGGAACATAGTCCATCAGCCCTTCCGAGCTGATCGACGGATCGTCCATATAGGCTTTGCAGGCGGCGATGACCTCGCCGAGATTGTGCGGCGGGATGTTGGTCGCCATGCCCACCGCGATGCCGCCGGCGCCGTTCACCAGCAGGTTCGGGAAGCGCGCCGGCAGCACTTGCGGCTCCATCAGCGAGCCGTCGTAATTGGGGGTGAAGTCGACGGTGTCCTTGTCGAGATCCTCGAGCAGGGTCATCGCCACCTTGGCAAGCCGCGCCTCGGTATAGCGCTCGGCCGCGGGTGGATCCGGGTCCATCGAGCCGAAATTGCCCTGGCCGTCGATCAGCGGCACGCGCATCGACCAGTCCTGGGTCATTCGGGCCAGCGCGTCGTAGATCGCCAGATTGCCGTGCGGGTGGTAATTGCCCATCGTGTCGCCGACGATCTTGGCCGACTTGCGGTAGGGACGGCCGGCGACGAAGCCGCCCTGCTGGCAGGCATAGAGGATGCGCCGGTGCACCGGCTTCAGCCCGTCGCGCACGTCCGGCAGCGCCCGCGCGACGATCACCGACATGGCGTAGTCGAGATAGGAGGTCTTCATCTCCTCGACGATGGAGACGGGGGAAATGTCGCTGGACTCGATGGTCGGCGGTACGCTGGCCAATGGATTTTCCTGGGTTGTGATCTTTGTGAGGAAGCGCAACAGCGCCGGTGAAGCGGGACCCTAAACCAAGCCGGGGCCCCTGACCACCCCGCGCGCGCACGCGTATACGCGCGCGCGAGGAAATTCGGTGGAAAAGCGCGGAAAAGCGCCTGTTATCAAATATATTGTCGTGGCCGCGAGGTTCAACGGCGGTTCATTGGCGCAGCCCTAGAAAGCAGCCCGCATTAGCGTTAGAAGCCACGGCCCGATTGCCGGGGCAGGCCGGATTCGCCATGCTCGGCATTTGTGACAGGAGGCTTCCCGATGAAAGCTCTGACGGCCCTGACCGCCGCCCTGCTGGCAACGGGTGGGCTTTCCCTCGGACCGGCCGAGGCGCAGACCCCGCGCTCGCTCAATCTCAGCGGGAGCGAGCGCGATGCGATCGCCGCGCTGCAGGTTGCCGCGGCCGGCATGGACCGGGCCGCGCAGGATGCCGCCTTGTCGGTGGCGCGGGCGCGGGCGCAGAGCGCTTCGGCCCGCTATGCGGTCGCCCATTTCCAGTTTCAGATCGGCCGCCAGCGCAACGACACTGCCATGCAGACGCAGGGCGCCGAGGCGATGATCGAAAGCGGCCTCGTCACCCCCGAGGAAGCGCCGGGCCTCGCCGCCTACCTCGCGGGACGGGCGCTCGCCGGCCGCGATGCCTCGAAGACCGACCGGCTGATCGCCCGGCTGGTCGAGTTGCAGCCCACGAACAGCGCCATCCTCGTCGATTATGCGCAATATACGTCGAGCTTCCTGCCGACGGCGCGCGGGCCGGCCTCGGTCACGATCCGGGCCAATGCGGTCAGCCTGTTCCAGCGCGCCTTCGCCGCCGACCAGGCCGCCGGCCGCATCTCGCCGGAAAGCTGGTATCTTCGCGGCCTCGCCGTCGCCTATGACGGCACCCGGCCGCCGGTCAGCAATGCCAGCTTCGTGCCGGCCACCCTGGCCTTCGGGCGCTACCTCGTCGCCGGCTACCCGACTCCGGGCAACTGGCGCGACGCGCTCGCCGCCTATCGCGATGTCGCCGGCGATCCGGTGCTCGATCTTGACATCCGCCGGTTGATGCGCGCCGCCGGCGTGCTGGCCGGGGAGCGCGATTATATGGAGTTCGCCGGAGCCCTGGCCGACGCCCGGCTGCCGGGCGAGGCGCGGGCGGTGATCGACGAGGGGCTGCAACGCAACATGGTCGAGAGCGCGCGGATCGCGCCGGCTCTGGCGACGCGGATCGCGCCCCGCGCCGTCGCCGCCGATCGCGCCGCGCTTCCCGGTCTCAGGACCCGCGCGCAGGCCGGGACCGCCGCAGTGGCGCGCGCGGCGGCTGACAATTTCTATGCTTATGGCCAATATGCCGACGCCGCGACGCTCTATGCGCTTGCCCTGCAAAAAGGCGGGGAGGACCCCAATCTCGTCAATCTGCGGCTGGGCGCCGCGCTCGCTCTGGCCGGCCGGCGGGCCGAGGCCGAAGCTGCGCTCCGTCTCGTTTCCGGCTCGCGGGCCGATCTTGCCGGTTTCTGGCTGACCTGGCTGGCGCGCCGGCCGGTCTGATTTCATGCTCAAATTCGTGCGAACAGGAGATGTTTCGATGACCACCCTCAAGGCCGCCATGGCCATCGCATTGCTCGGCGGCGCCGCGGCGCCCGCGCTCGCGCAGGGCTCCTATCAGCGCCCCGCCCAGCCGGCGGTGCAGACGCCGGCGCCGGCGACCCCGGCTCCCGCCGGGCAGCAGCCCGCGGCCCCGGCGCGTCAGTATAATCTGAGCCGCGGCGAGCGTACCGCCTTCCAGCCGGTCATCGTCGCGGTGAGCGCTGGCGACTGGGCCGCGGCGACCGCGGCGTTGCCCGCGGCGCAGGCGGCGGCCAGCGGCAACGACGCCAAGTATCTGGTCGGCCAGATCCGGCTGCAGATCGGCATCGGCACCCAGAACCGGGCGCTGCAATCGCAGGCGATCGACGAGATGATCGCCTCTGGCGGCGCTCTGCCGACGGAAATGCGAGCGCTCTACGAGAACCAGATGGAGTTCGCGATCGCTGCCGGCGACACCGCCAAGGCGCAGCGCGCCATGGCCGAGCTCGACCGGATCGCGCCGAACGATCCCTCGCGCTACGTCCGGCTGGCGCAGATCCGGGCCAATGCCCGCGACTATCCCGGGGCGCTGGGCCTCTATCAGCAGGCGATGCAGGCGGCGCAACGGGCCAACCAGCCGATCCCGGCCGACTGGCGGCGGCAGATCGCGGCCTTGGCCTATCAGTCCCGGTCGCCCGACGCGATGCGCTACTTCCGCGAATGGCTGGCCGCGGCGCCGAGCCCGTCGAGCTGGCACGACGTCCTCGCTCTCCATGCGAGCGCCAATGCCAGCCAGAAGCTCGACACCTACCGGCTGATGCGCGCGGCGGGGGCGATGAACAGCGAGAGCGATTTCATCGAGCTTTCCCAGGCCGCCAACGACGTCCGCGCCTTCGGTGAGGTGAAGGCGGTGCTAGAGGACGGGCTCCGGCGCAACCTGATCACCCGCAACGTCGCTTATGCGCGGGAGCGGCTGACCGTGACCGACCGCCGGGTCGCGGACGATCGCGGCTCGCTGGCGGAGGGGCGCCGGACCGCATTGGCCGGCCGCGACGCCGCCGCGGCGATGGCGATGGGCGACGCTTATTACGGCTATGGCGAATTCGGGCCGGCGGCCGAGCTCTACCGGGCGGCGCTGCAGAAGGGCGCGGATGCGGGGACGGCGAACATCCGGCTCGGCGCGGCGCTTGCCCTGGGCGGGCAGCGCGCGGAAGCGGAAGCGGCGTTCCGCGCCGTCACCGGGCCGCGGGCCGATCTCGCCCAGCTCTGGCTGCTCTGGCTGTCCAGCCGGACCGGCTGAGTGATTTCCAGTCGGATGGCCACATCCGACGACCCGGAAATCGCGGCCAAGACGGGCCCGGAGCGGCGATCCGACCTGGTTGGACTGGCCGCTCCGCGCGTCCCGATTTGAGGCGTGCCAAAGATCGCGCTTCCGCCCGGTCCGCCGGCGGGTTAGGCCCATGGCATGCGCTTCGACGACATGATCGCGACCGTGCTGGCCCAGCCCGCCGACCGGCCGGACCGGGCGGCGGCGCGCTGGCGCCAGCTCGTCGACCTGCTCGCGCAGCACCGGCCTGACGCCGCCGACGCGGGCAGCGGCGGGGCGGAGGCTTATGCCTGGCTGCGCGACGCGCGGCGCACGATCGACCCCGAGACCCGTCGCCAGTCGGCGCGCTCGCTCGCCGGCCGTGCCGTCGACCCGGCCCTGATCGCCTTTTTCGCCGAGGACGCGCCTTCGGTCGCGGCGCCCTTGCTGGCCGGCGCCCGCCTCGACACCGACGCCTGGCTCACCCTGCTCCCGCGGCTCGGGCCGGCGGCGCGCTCGCTGCTCCGCCACCGCGACGACCTCGCGCCCGAGGTCACAGCCGCGCTCGCCGCCTTCGGGCCGAGCGACCTCCGCCTCGGCAGCGCTGTCGAGGGGGAAGCCGCTGCCCCGATGCCGGCACCGGTGCCCTCCGGCGGCGAGTCCCAGATCCGCGAGCTGGTCGACCGCATCGAGTCCTGGCGCCAGCGTCGCGAAGCGAGGGCACACACGGCACCGGCCGGCAACGAGGCGCAATCCTTTCGCTGGGAGACGGGGACGGACGGGATCGTCGTCTGGGTCGAGGGCGCCCCGCGCGGGCCGCTCGTCGGCCAGAGCATCGCCTGGGTCGCGGGCCGCGGGCAGCACGGCGTCGACGGTCAGGCGGCGGGCGGCTTCGAGAAGCGCAGCCCGTTCCGCGACGCCCGCTTCACCGTTGCGGGCGAGGGGCCGGCCTCGGGCGACTGGCGGATCTCCGGCATTCCCTTCTTCGATACGGCCAGCGGCGCCTTCCTCGGCTATCGCGGCACGGCCCGGCGCCCGCGCGCCGACGAGATGGC